>Ga0272442_10009822_pt1 | contig 11875 bp, 13 predicted proteins | sample SSMForm2O_FD_200262 | JGI IMG/M metagenome (GOLD analysis project Ga0272442, IMG submission 200262) | Marine sediment archaeal communities from Little Sippewissett salt marsh, Falmouth, MA, United States - SSM-Form-2O | ecosystem: Environmental > Aquatic > Marine > Wetlands > Sediment ...
CCTTCGCGACGGCCTGGTCGAACTGGGAGAGGCTGGCGATGCCCTCCTTCACGTCCATTCTCAGCGCGAAGTCGATCTCGATGCACGGCTCGGGGCCGACATAGGTCCCATCCTCGCGGATGCCCAGACTGCGGAGGTATCGATCGAATCCCTGGCGACTCCGGCAGCGACCGCGCACGAGGAACAGCAGGTGACGGTTGATTGCAGCATAGAGCGCTGTCTGTTCGGTGGCGCCGTTGGCGTTGGCGGGGTCGTAGTCGAACTTGACAATGAGGAGGGCCAGCTCCTGCATCAGGTCTGGCCAGTCGCGCCGAGGAAAGCCCATCGCCTTGATGCGGCTGAGCGCCAAGCTCGTCTTCCATGCCTCGAATGCTCCCTGGTACTGGTCCAGCAGTTCCTTCTCAGTCATCGCGATCTGTCCTTCAAAACAGGGGTCGATCTCGCGGTCGGGCCATTCCCAACCGCCGATCGCGATGCTCAAGGAGAGACCGGTGACATAGATGTAGAGCCGGGCATGTCTGGCGAAAGCCATATGTCAGGAAGGCTGTCAGAAGGCTGTCAGGGCTTGGGGTGACATGTCAGACATATGTCAGACATGTGTTCTGCGTACGTAGCGGGTCTCGATTGCTGTCTGTCACTGAGGGACTTGCGCATCGGGATGCAGTGACATCTACGTTCCGGGCGATGGCACTGCGTGCGGGATTTCGCCCCCAGCGGCAAACAACCCTTGCGAGCGGACGAGGCATCGATGCCCCCGTCCGAGCAAGGGAGTCCGAGAATGCCGCAGACCGAGACCAAGGGCCTGTTGATCGACCTGGGGGTGCTGAACGCCGAGCCGGCCGACGAATACCACGCCAAGGCCGGCGAGTACCTCAGCAGCCACCTCCTGATGGATTTCATGAAGTCTCCCCGGCTGTACCGCAGGAAGGTACTGGGCCTGGCACGGGACAGAGACACGAGCGCCTTCTTCCTGGGCCGAGCGACACACGTGCGCATCCTCGAAGGTCGGCGTGCCTTCGAGGCTCAGTACGCTACGGACTGGCCGATCAACCCCACCAAGGGAAAGCCCTACCACGGCAATACCAAGGTCGTCGCCGAGTGGAAGGCCGCCCATGGCAAGCCCGTCCTCACTCCTCAGCAGACACGCGAGATCGAGGAACTGGCTGCCGGTGTGGAGATGAACGACGAGGCGATGGAGTTGCTTCGCCACGGCCGATCCGAGGGCGTTCTACGGACCACGTACTGCGAGACGCTCTGCCAGTCACGGTTCGACTGGGTGCATCCGAACCACGGCTTGGTGGACCTCAAGACCACCGCTGACCTCGACTACTTCGCTGTCCACGGGAGAAAGTACAGGTACGCCAACCAGATGGCCTTCTACCAGGCCGTCCTTGAGGCCGTCATCGGCGAACCCGTCCCCGTGTACGTGATCGCCGTCGAGAAGCAGGAGCCGTATCGCTGCGGGGTTTGGCCGTTCGGCAAGCACACCCTCACCCTTGCCCGTAGAGAAAACGAAGCCGCCATCCGTCGGCTGCGTGTGGCCTGTGAGAGGGATGAGTTCCCCACCGGTTACGAGGAGATGCGCACTCTCGACTTCCCCTGACGCCCCCTCCGCGCCCGGGTGGGACGGCGTGCCGTGCGGCAGGGATGCCATCACGGATGAACGCGGCCGGACTCCCTACGCCCGCCCGGGCGCCCTCCGGCAGGGCCGGGCTACTGGGGCCTCATAAGCCCCGAGACGCGGGTTCGACTCCCGCACCTGCCAGTTGGCTGGCCAGCCATGGTGTGACGGAACACGAAACGCACGAGCAAGAGGAACTGCCCATGAGCTTGATGAACCAAGTCCACAGCGGCCGACGCCACTCCCCGCCGAGATTCCTGATCTACGGCACGGAGGGTATCGGCAAGTCCACCACGGCGGCCCAGGCCCCCAAGCCCATCTTCGTCCCCACCGAGGACGGCCTGGACCAGATCGACTGCCACTCCTTCCCGCTGGCCCACTCGCTGGCCGACGTCCAGGGCGCGCTGCAGGCCCTGCTCCAGGAGGAGCACAACTTCGAGACGGTCGTGCTCGACTCGGCCGACTGGCTGGAGCGCTTGATCTGGGACTCCCTGTGCGAGCAGTACGGGGTGACCAGCATCGAGAAGGTCGACGGCGGCTACGCCAAGGGCTACACGCATGCCCTGACGCCGTGGCGGTCGATCCTCAGCAACCTCAACGCGCTCCGCCTCAAGCGGGGCATGTGCGTGATCCTGCTGGCCCACGCCAAGGTCGAGAAGTTCGAGGACCCCGAGCATTCGGCCTACGACCGCTACTCGCCCCGCCTGCACAAGCACGCCACCGCCCTGATCACCGAGTGGGTCGACGCCGTGCTGTTCGCGACCCGCAAGATCATCACCACGACGGAGGACGCCGGCTTCAACCGCAAGCGCACTACCGCCGCCGGGCTCGGCAAGGATGGCGGCGAGCGCATCCTGCGGTGCGTCGGCAGCCCCGCCTGCGTGGCGAAGAACCGCTACGACCTGCCGGCCGAGTTGCCCCTGGCGTGGGCCGAGCTGATGCAGGCCCTGGCCGGGAAGGAGTCATAGCCGTGTTCGACTACGACATCTTCACGGACGCCGAGCTTGAGCAGGCCGCAAAGGACGCGCAACACGAGAAGAACCGGGCTGAGGCCCGGGCGCAGTCGGCCGAGGAGACGATCAAGACGATCCTGACCGAACTGGCTGAGAGGGCCATTCGCAGGAAGTCCATCCGGCACGGGGACCTGGTGACTGTTCGGTTTCGCGATGGCCAGGAGGACTTCCGCTTCGAAGGCATCGACCGGGGCTGGCCATGGAGGCGACCGCGAATCCGGCTGCGCGCTTTCACCAAGAAAGGCAAGCCCTTCAAGCAAGCGAATTCCAAAGCCCCCTCGATCATCCCCTTCATGACCCGAAAGGAACAGGTCCATGGCTAACCTGAACGGATTCGATGCGAACCAAGTCGAGCCCACCACGAGCTTCGACACCATCCCGGCGGGCAAGTACCTCGCGGCGATCACCGAGTCGGAGATGAAGCCGACCAAGAGCGGCAGCGGCAGCTACCTCCAACTGACCTTCACGATCGTCGAGGGCGAGTACAAGAACCGCGTGCTCTGGGCCCGCCTGAACCTCAACAACCCCAACGCCACGGCGGTCAAGATCGCTCGCGGCGAGCTGTCGGCCATCTGCCGGGCCGTCGGGGTCATGCAGCCCAAGGACTCCGTCGAGCTCCACAATGTCCCACTGGCCATCGTCGTGAAGCTCAAGAAGCGCCAGGACACCGGCGAGCTGACCAACGAGATCAAGGGCTACGAGCCGAAGGCCTCCGCCGCCGGCCAGCCTCAGCAGGCCCCCTCGGGCGACAGCACGCCGCCGTGGCGAAGGTAGCCCCCCATGTGCACGCAGACACCCGACACGGATGTGGCGGCGGGCCAGCCGATCCCCGGCAGCAGGTACGTCCGGGCGTTCTGCCGCTGCTGCGGCAGCCCGATGCGAGTCTCGAAGGCCCTGTTTGACTCCGGAGGCTACGCCGATTGTGCGGACTGCACTCGGGAGTTCCATCCGGGGCACGGCACGCAGGCCCCCGGGGGCGAATACGACGGCGCCTGGGACAATGTCGTTCGGGCGCTTGAGGAGGCCCCATGATCCTCACGCTTCCCTACCCCCCGAGCATCAACCACTACTGGCGCCGCGTGGGCTACCGCACGCTGATCAGCCGGGAGGGCCGGGCGTTCCGCAGGAACGTCTGTGCCCTCCTGGGCGGCCGCGGGCCACGGAAGCCCCCGGCCGGCGGGCGGATCGCTCTGGCGATGGATGCCTTCCCGCCGGACCGGCGGCGGCGCGACATCGACAACATCCAGAAGCCCGTCCTCGACGTCCTCCAGCACACCGGCATCTACGAGGACGACAGCCAGGTGGATCTGCTGATCACTCGACGACGCGAGCTGGTCCGGGGCGGCAAGATCACGATCCAGCTCGATGAGTTCCCCCTGCATCGCTGCCCCCTCTGCGGGGCCAGATTCCCCAAGCCAGGAAGCGAGCACACCCATGGCAACTGAACCCCAGAACTTGAAGCTCGATCAGATCCGGATCGATGGCGGGACGCAACCGCGCGCCGCCATCAACGAGCAGGTCGTGGCCGACTACGCCGATGACTACGGCAACGGGGTGGATTTGCCGCCCGTGACGGTCTTCTTTGACGGCACGGCCTACTGGCTCGCGGACGGCTTTCACCGTTACTGGGCAAACAAGCGGATCAACTGCGAGCACGTCTTCGCCGAGGTCCACGAGGGCACCCAGCGCGACGCCATCCTCTACTCCGTCGGCGCCAACGCCTCCCATGGCCTTCGCCGCACCAACGCCGACAAGCGGAAGGCCGTTCTGACCATGCTGACCAACACCCAGGTCAGCCATGACGAAGATGGCAAGCCCTGGACGGACAACGCCATCGCCAAACGGTGTCACGTGAGCCCCCATACCGTCGCTTCGGCGCGAAGCACTCTGCAAATGCAAAGTGCTCCCGTCCGAAGGACGACTGACGGCCGCACGATGGACACGTCCAACATCGGTCGGCGCCGATCCCCCGCAAAGCCCTCCGCCCCGCAGCAGATCATGACCAAGGAGCAGTACGAGGCGGGCGGCGAGGCCCAGGCAAACGCCGGCACGCCACCCGCCGGGGCCAAGCAGCCCAGCATCGCCATTCAGCGGGGCTACGAGGCCATCGCCGTCTTGAAGTCCATCAGCCCAGCCGACCCGCGCCGCCCCGAGGCCATGCACATGGTGCGGGACTGGATCATCGACAACTTCGGCTGAAACCCCCAACCACCAAGAACGCACAGGAGAGCCCCATGCGCGTGAAGAAGACGAAGGACTACACGGTCTTTTCGATGACGGCCCGCAACCGAACTGTCCGCCTGGACAACACGAAGCGGCGACGGCTTCGCCAGTCGATGGAGCAGCACGGCTTCATCCCCGCCTACCCCATCTACGTTTGGCGGATGGACGGGCGGCTGGAGATTCAGGACGGTCAGCACCGCCTGGCGGTCGCCAAGATGCTCGGCCTGCCCGTGTACTACATGGAGGTGTCGCACCCGATCGACATCCCCCGCATCCAGAACACGCAGGCCCCCTGGACCATCCGGGATTACGCCGAGTCGTACGCCAACGCCGGCAACCCGCACTACCTGGAGCTGCTGGAGTTCGCGGACATCCACGAGATCCCCATCGGCACGGCCCGGAACATCCTGGGCAACCGCATCGGAGGTCGAGGCGGAGAGGTCAGCGCCAAGTTCAAGCGCGGCGACTGGAAGATCACCTCTCGCGAGAACGCCGACCGCGTCGTGCATTTGCTCTCGGCAATCACCGCGGTCGCGCCACAGTGCCGCAGCCGGTTCCTGATCGCCGCGCTGTTCGCCTACACCCTCATTGAGGGCCTCGACGACCGGCAGCTGACGGTCAACCTTCGCCGCAAGCCCGAGCTGGCGCGGCAGTACGGCTCTCGGGACGGCTACCTGGACATGCTGGAACAGATCTACAACTTCCGCGCCCACCAGGCCACGCCGATCCGCGTCTACGCGGAGAACATGCTCAAGTCCCGCCGTCGCCGATAGGCGACAGACGGACCTTCCCCTGAACAGAGGATCGATGGCGGCCATGCGAACAAGGGCTCGCAGTAGCGGTCGGCAAACCAGGAGCCCCGAGAGACCCAGGCCCGGAAGGGCGCCAGCTGTTAGGCCGACCGACCGCCGAGGGATGACCCGATGCAAGTGCAGAAGCTCTTCCCGACCGTCGTGATCGCGCTGCAGCTCGGCGCCGCGCTGTTCTACGTGCCCGCCGGCGAATGGCGGCGGGTCATCTTCTGGCTGGCCGCAGCAGCCATGAACGTCGTCGTCACCTGATGACGCCACAGGAGACCCATCCCCGATGAGCGAACGCAAACGCATCTACATCGCCGGGCCGATGACCGGCTTGCCCGAGCACAACTTCCCGGCCTTCCACGCGGCGGCCAAGCGGCTCCAGGAGGCCGGCTGGGAGACGGTCAACCCGGCCGAGAACTTCGACGGGCGGACGGACCTGCCCCGCGAGACATACCTCCGCGCCGACATCGAGCTGCTGGCTACGTGCGACGCCGTGGCCATGCTGCCGGGCTGGGAGGACTCCCGCGGGGCGAAGCTGGAGTACCTGATCGCCTGGGAGCTGGCGATGCCCATCCTCGACGCCCAGACACTGGACTCGCTGGAGCCGGCGCCGGTACCCGGCGTGAATCTGCACCGCCTCGCCGTCGTGCGCGAGACGGCGCCCGAGCCGCCCGAATCCCTGCTGGACGAGGCGAGACGCATCACCACCGCCGACCGTCAGCAGGATTACGGTCATCCGTCACAGGACTTCACACGCACGGCGATGCTCTGGACGGGCATCCTGGCCGGGCGCCTTCGTGACGGTCAGCACATCACGCCGATGGACGTCCCGCTGTGCATGATTGCCGTCAAGCTCGCCCGCCAAGCCCACCGGCACAAGCGCGATAACCTGGTGGACATCGCCGGCTACGCCCGAACCGCCGCCATGGTCGCGGGGGACGAGTGATGGCCAAACCGCACAGCAAGACGTTCCTGGCCTTCGGCGACGTGCACGTGCCCCATCAGAACGGCCCGGCCCTGGAGGTCTTCTGCCAGGCCGCCGATCGCATCCGGCCGGACCTGATCGTGTGCCTGGGCGACCTGCTCGACTGCGGGCAGTTCTCCACGCACCCGCCGACGCGGGGCATGCCGGAGACGGACTACGTGGACGACCTCCGGACGGCCAACGCCCTGCTCGACCGCCTCCAGGCGACGTGCGGTCGACTGGTGATGGTCGAGGGCAACCACGAGTACCGCCTCGACCGGTGGGCGGCGGCGACAGCCGAAGGCCGCGGGGCGTACTCGATGCTCGCGCCTCGCATCCGGCTCATGAAGGGCCGGTCGAAGTGCACGTACGTGCCGTACGGGTCGGTCCACGGGCGCTACCCGCACTACCAGCTCAATAGCCGCGTGATCGCCGTCCACGGGTGGTCGTATGCCCGACACGCGACGAAGAACCACCTGCAGATCAGCCAGGGCAGGAGCGTCATCCACGGACACACTCACCGCGCCGACGCGAGCATCGTGCAGAATATCTGGTCGCCGGGGAAGGTGATCCAGGCCCGAAGCGCCGGCTGCCTCTGCAAGCCCATCCCGCTGTACGGCACGGGCCGGCCCGTCGAGTGGGTCAACGCCTTCATCCTCGGCTACCTCGGTCGGCGCAGCGACACCCTCTACACCATCCCCATCCTCGGCGGGCGGTGCATCCTCCCCGACGGCGCGGAGGTCGCGGCATGACGGGAGGGCTGTTCGCACCGCCGAAGGCGCCGCCGATCGTGTTGCGGCCGTACCAGGCCGAGGCCGTGGAGGCCGTCTACGAGTACCTGCGGACGCGGGACGGCAACCCGTGCGTGGTGATCCCGACTGCGGGCGGCAAGACGCCCGTTATGGCGGCGATCTGCCGTGACGCGGTGCAGCGGTGGAACGGCCGCGTGCTCATCCTGGCGCACGTCAAGGAGCTGCTTGAGCAAGCCGTTGAGAAGCTCCATGCAATGGCCCCGGACCTATGGAACCGGATCGGGGTCTACTCGGCCGGCCTGCGGAGCCGTGACACCGACCACCCGATCATCGTGGCCGGCATCCAGAGCGTGTATCGCCGCGCAGCGGAGCTGGACGCATTCGATCTGCTCCTTCTGGACGAATCGCATATGCTCCCGCCGGACGGCGAGGGGATGTACCGCACGTTCCTGGCCGACGCGCAGGTGGTCAATCCGAACCTGCGTCTGATCGGCCTGACGGCCACGCCATACCGCATGACGACCGGGATGATCTGCGCGCCGGAGAATCTGCTCAACGAGATCTGCTACGAGATCGGCGTCCGCGAATTGATCGTCCAGGGCTTCTTGTGCCCCCTGAAGACCAAGGCTGGCCGGCGGAAAGCCGACACGTCGAACCTGCATGTCCGGGGCGGGGAATTCATCGCCGGCGAAGTCGAGGCCCTGATGGACGACGACGCTCTGGTGCGCTCGGCGTGCCGGGAGATCGTGGACCACACGAGTGATCGCCACGCTGTGTTGATCTTCGCCAGCGGTGTCAAACACGCGCAGCACGTGCAGCGCACCCTGGCTGAGATCGGCTGCGAGTGCGGCTTCGTCTGCGGCGAGACGCTGCCGTTCGAGCGGGCCGAGACACTTCAGCGCTTCAAGGACGGCGAGTTGAAGTACCTGGTCAACGTCAACGTGCTGACCACGGGCTTCGACGCCCCGAACATCGACTGCGTGGCGCTGCTTCGGCCTACCAACTCGCCGGGCCTCTACTACCAGATGGTGGGTCGCGGCTTCCGGCTGCACCCCTCGAAGGACGACTGCCTCGTCCTGGACTTCGGCGGCAACATCCTGCGCCACGGCCCCGTCGACGCCCTTCAGATCGAGGACCGGGCCGGAGGCACTGGCGAAGCGCCAGCCAAGGAGTGCCCCGAGTGCCAGGCCGTGATCCACGCCGCCTACGCTGTCTGCCCAGAATGCGGGTACGAGTTCCCGCCGCCCGAGCGGGAGAAGCACGACGGCCGCGCATCGACCGCGGGCATCCTCACCGGCGAAGTCACCGAGACGGAGTACGAGGTCAGCGAGGTCTACTACAGCGTTCACGTCAAGCGCGGGGCACCCGAGGACCACCCCCGCACACTGCGCGTCGACTACCGCTGCGGCCTGAACGACTACCACAGCGAGTGGGTCTGCTTCGAGCACGACGGCTACGCCCGGCAGAAGGCCGAGGCGTGGTGGAAGGCCCGCAGCCACGAGGACGTACCGGAGATGATCGAGCAGGCCGTGGACATCGCCGAGGCCGGGGGGCTCGCGCCCACGCGGGCCATCACCGTCCGCAGCGTCGCCGGGGAGAAATTCGACCGGATCATCAGCCACGAACTCGGGCCCATCCCACCGTGCCTGGATGGCAGCGATGAGCGGGAGACGCCCGTTGGGGCCGGGCCCCACGACTGGATCGACGACGATGACATCCCGTTCTGAGGGAGAAGCCATGGACGGCAAGCGACCCATTTGCCACATCATCCGCGGCCTGCCGGGGGCCGGCAAGAGCACCCGGGCCGCCCGGCTGGGCTGCCTGGTGATCTCGCCCCAGGACATGTACGCGACGCGCGCCGGGGTCTACCGGTTCCGCGAGGGCCAGGACGTCGAGGCGATCGGTTGGGCGACGAAGGTCGCGCTGCTAGCGATGCAGGCTGGCGTCGACCTGGCGGTCGCCGAAGTCCTGCCGGGCCGCGAGGACGTGGCCTACTGGGCGAACCTTGCCCGTCGGCACGGCTACCGCGTGCGCGTCACGGACCTGGACATCACGCCGGCCCTGTCCGACCAGCGCAACGTCCACGACGTACCCCGGCCCGTGATCGATGCCATGGCGGAGGCCTGGGAATCGTGGGACGTTGAGACGGGGGTCACCGGGTGAGGGACGCAGCCCGAACCTATCTCGATGCCGGCCTGTGCGTGCTTCCGGCGCGCCGCGCGGAGAAGCGCCCGGCGGTCGGCGCATGGAAGCAGTACCAGCGCCGTCTGCCCACCGGGGCCGAGGTCGAGGCGTGGTTCGCCAACAAGCCCGATGCGCTGTGCATCGTCGCGGGCGCCGTCTCGGGTAACACTGAGCTGATTGACTTCGACGGCCGGGGTGAACTCTTCGACGCCTGGCGCGAGAAAGTCCGCGCCGCCGCGCCGGGCCTGCTGGAACGCCTCGTCCTGTCGAAGACGCAGTCCGACGGGCGGCATGCGTACTACCGCTTTGCGGGCGAGACCTGCGGGAACCTGAAGCTGGCCCAACGCCGCTCCGAAGGCGGGGAGATCACCACGCTGATCGAGACGCGTGGCGAGGGGGGCCTGTTCCTGTGCGCACCCACGCCCGGGTACGAGATCATCCAGGGCGACCTGGCCCACTTGCCCGTACTGACCGCCGAGGAGCGTGATGCCCTCCTCCGCTGCGCGTGGGAGCTGAACGAATACGTGCCCCCCGCTACCGACGGTGCGGCCAGGTCGGCGAATGTCGGCCAGGGGCACGGATTGTCGGCCGACAATGGCCGCCTGTCGGCGGACACTTCAGACAACGGGCGTTCTCTGGCCGAGAATGGCCATGGTGCGCCGGTGTCGGCCGAGAGTTCGCACGTGTGCCAGATGTCGGCCGACAACGCGCACCCCGGGCCGGTGTCGGCCGACAGTGCCGACAGGCCCGGCGATGACTTCAACAGCCGCGGGGATGTGCGGGCTGTGCTCGAACAGCACGGCTGGACCCTCGTCAGGGCCGGCGAGAACGAGTACTGGCGCCGGCCGGGCAAGGAGTCGGGCACATCCGCCACGCTGAAGGATGGGGTGTTCTACGTCTTCTCGTCGAATGCCGCGCCGTTCGAGCCCAACCAGGCCTACTCGCCGTTCTCGGTGTACACGCTCCTGGCCTGTGGCGGAGATTACGAACAGGCCGCTCGCTCTCTGCGAGATCTCGGATACGGGGGCGATGGTGCGACGGACAGCGCCGACAGTGTGGACATCTCGGCCATTGTGGACGCTGTGGCCGCATGTCCGTCGGACAATGCCGACAACGGCCACTGTGCGACACACATGGCCGACCCCGGGCCGATCCCCGAACACCTATTCCACGTACCCGGCTTCGTGGCGCAGGTGATGGACTTCACACTGGCCAACGCACCCTATCCGAACGCTGGCCTGGCGTTCTGCGGCGCCATGGCCCTGATGTCGCTGCTGACCGGACGAAAAGTCTGCAACGGCGACGACCTGCGCACCAACATCATGATCCTCGCCCTGGCCGGCTCCGGCACGGGCAAGGACTTCCCGCGCAAGGTCAACGCCCGGATCCTGTTCGAGATCGGGCTCATCCACGCCCTCGGCGACAAGTTCGCCAGTGGGCAGGGCATCCAGGACGCCTTGGCGCGTTCGCCGGCCATGTTGTTCCAGAACGACGAGATGGACGGCGTGCTGCGCCAGATCAACCTGGACCGCGAGGGCAAGACCGAGTCGATCCACAGCATCCTGCTGACGATGAGCACGTCGGCCAGCGACGTCTACCCCATCCGCGTCAAGGCCGGGCAGAAGGAGACGGGGCACATCGACCAGCCGCACCTGGTCCTATTCGGGACCGCCACGCCCCAGTACTTCTACGAGGCGCTGTCCCTACGCATGCTCACCAATGGCTTCTTCGCCAGGCTGATCATCGTCGACATTGGCAAACGCGGCCGCGGCCAAAGACCTGGCTCGGCCCGCAACGTACCTGAGGCGATCCTCCAGACAGCCCGATGGTGGGCCGAGTTCCAGCCGGGTTCGGCCCGCAAGGACCTGTTTGACATCTATCCCGAGCCGCGCGTGGTCCCCACAACGCCCGAGGCCCAGGAGGCCGTGGACGCCCTCCAGCACATGGCGGAAGACGAGTACGCCAGGTCAGAGAACCGGGGCGACGCGACCGGGAAGGTCGCCTGGGCACGTACGTGCGAGAACGCCAAGAAGCTCGCCCTGCTCTACGCGTGCAGCGAGGACCACGAGGATCCTCTCATCGGCCTGCCGGCCGTCGAGTGGGCAACCGCGTTCGCCATGCACCAGACCCGGCGGCAGCTCTACCTCGCGGCGACGTACGTGGCCGAGAACCCGTTCCATGCCGAATGCCTCAAGCTGCTGCGTAAGCTCCGCGAGGCTGGGGGGCAGATGGCCCGGCGCGAGCTCATGCGGGCCATGCGCTGCAAGGCCGCGGACTTCGATCAGATCGTCGGCACGCTCGTGCAGCAGGGCGATATC
>Ga0272442_10009823_pt1 | contig 11874 bp, 7 predicted proteins | sample SSMForm2O_FD_200262 | JGI IMG/M metagenome (GOLD analysis project Ga0272442, IMG submission 200262) | Marine sediment archaeal communities from Little Sippewissett salt marsh, Falmouth, MA, United States - SSM-Form-2O | ecosystem: Environmental > Aquatic > Marine > Wetlands > Sediment ...
CCGGTTGTGGGAACTGTGCCGATATCTGCCCCGCTCCCAAGGGCAAGGCCCTGATAATGAAACCCCTGGATACCCAGATCGAAAAACAGAAACCACTCTGGGAATACCTTTCGAGCCTTCCCACCAGAGATGGGGGAATGGACAAGTACAATCTCAAGGGATCGCAGTTCCAGAAGCCGCTCTTCGAATTCCATGGTGCCTGCGCTGGATGCGGGGAGACACCGTACATAAAACTCATTACCCAGCTTTACGGGAACAGAATGGTCGTGGCAAATGCAACAGGCTGCTCATCCATATACGGGGGGTCCGCCCCGGCAGTGCCATGGTGTCTTGATGAGAACGGACACGGCCCCTCCTGGGCGAACTCACTTTTCGAGGATAATGCCGAGTACGGTTTCGGGATGAACATGGCACTCAGCCAGAGAAGGGCGAAACTCAGAGATCTTGTTTCGGAAGCGATCGATTCGGATATCGACGGAGAATTGAAGGATCTCTTCGTCGAATGGCTCGGAAATTTCGGAAAGGGGGATGAAAGCAAGTTACTATCCCTCAAGATAAACGGAAAGCTTCAGGACCTCGATGGAAAGGGTGTCCTTACCGGGATATGGGACCTCAGGGACCTTTTCACAAAACCATCGATATGGATCTTCGGAGGAGATGGTTGGGCCTATGATATCGGATACGGAGGACTGGACCATGTATTCGCCATGGGTCATGATGTGAACATACTTGTTCTGGATACCGAGGTCTATTCGAACACAGGAGGGCAGTCATCAAAGGCGACACCGATCGGTTCCGTAGCGAAGTTCGCGGAATCCGGAAAGAAGACCAACAAGAAGGACCTCGGGCTCATGGCCATTAATTACGATGATGTGTATGTCGCATCCGTTGCAATGGGGGCCAACAAGATGCAGTATCTGAAAGCTCTCAAAGAAGCCGAATCCTATCCAGGAACCTCTCTTATCGTTGCCTACTCTCCCTGCATCAATCACGGTCTGAAGAGGGGCATGGGCCATTCCCAGGATGAGGAGAAGAAAGCAGTGGAAGCGGGATACTGGTTCCTCTACAGATACGACCCAAGGCTCAAAGACCAGGGTAAGAACCCCTTCCAGCTGGATTCAAAAGAGCCAAAAGGAGACCTCAAGGACTTCCTCATGGGAGAAGTGAGGTATCATTCCCTTACGCTTTCCTTCCCGGAAGAGGCGGAGAAACTCCACAGTGAGCTTGCAAAGCACCTAAGAGCAAAATATCAGCAGTACAAGAAGATGTCCGAATAGGACCGTCGTTGATCAATGATAGGGCTCATTTTTTTGAGCCCTTCATTTTTGATACATTATGATAAAAATGGCTTCAATCCAATTGTTGAAATGATTTAAAATGGAAAAGGTCAGATTAAGGTCAATATGTTTCAAAAAATGGATCCATTGTCATTAATGAATTATGAAGATCTATGTACAATGGATTAGTAATATTATGATTAATTATATTTGAAATACTCGATAGACTTTTCCTTAAGTAATGTTGCCAATTACGGCGAACATGGGAATCTTCAAATGGATTCATGATTTGATGTAATCTTCTCTTAATGGATAAAATACATCGATTATCTTGCAAGCAGTGATAGCTCTCCCTTTGTGGACAACATTACTTGGAATTATAGCAACCTCTCCCGGCCCCACCATTTTTCTCTCTCCTCCGATAATCAGTTCGAATGTTCCTTCCAACAAATTTGTTACTTGCTCATGGGGATGGGAATGTTCAGGCAATTCCGCCCCATCCTCAATATTCCAATATGCAAGGGTCATATTTTCTGAGTGGATGAATTTTGCATGAAATCCCTTCACCAGCTCCTTTGATTCCATTACAGAAGGGTCTATGAAAGTCATGAAAGCCAGAATACCTATATGATTATTACATTTTCCGCTCTTTCGGGCAATAATCTTATCTCCATTCTCCAATTCTCATCTTTCAAAGCCTATATTCATCTTTCTAATTCATCCCATTTTCCATGTTCTAGAGTTGCCTTTTACGGCGAGATTTAGTATAATATATGTAATCACTGTTCCTCAAGTCCATCCAAATGGTCCCTAATCATTTTCAAATTGATGAACCTTGGTAAGATCCCTACCATGAAGAGAATGATCCTTTCCAATGCATTCTGAAAAATTTATCGTCACCAGAGCATTTGGGAGGACCTCATTGATTTTTCTCACAGCTTCCTCACATTTCTGAATATGATTCAATTCAATCTCCTCCCATGGGTCTCACAGATCTGGGATATCCCATCCATGCCGTTTAAATCCACTTCATAGACCACCACACCACCCCATAAGTATCAAAGGTCCTCTCAAACAGCTCATTTTCATGAACAAGATCACCGAATGCTTGTTCCAGGACATTTTCGGAAAAAGAGCCCGGTCTTACCAGGTATTCTTTCTTCAATTCTATCCAGTGTACTCCCTCACCCGGATCTAACTCCTTGATCAGATCTTTGATCTGATCCTTCACTTCTCTTTCGAGATCCCTTTCCATTCAGTCACCTCTTTTCATAGCTCACGCTAACCATATCCAGGATCCTGGAGCTGATCAGCTCTCACAAAAGTGGAATCTTTTGTAAACGATCCCGATTCGGGTTACCGGACCATCGTAGTGAAATGATGATCACTTGATGAATGAAGAATTGCGGACCATATTCGATGTCTATTCTTCAGAGCCGATGCTATCCATTCCCAGGTTAACGTGATCTATCTCGATCCTTCTGCGGTAAACGATCAAAGCAATGGCCACAGCTGATAGTATCAATACAGAGATCATAACAACAACTATCTCGACCCAGGGTATGTTTTCAGTTCCCTTTTCCCCGGGGTCTTCCTCCCTGTCATCATCATCGGGAGATGAATAGACCTTGACGAAGATGGTCACCGAGGTGCTGATATTGTGTCCGGGGTCCCCGTCATCCGCGAAAAGGGAGATCGTATGTTCTCCCTTTGAGAGCCTAACCTCGAGCATGTTGCCCTGACCAAGATAACCATCAATGTTAGAGAACCATGTGAGCATCACCTGCTCCAATCTACCCAGCCCATCATCGGTCGTCCCGAGGGCATCAAGGATCACGGGTGTATTAAGGAGGATCTGTGATCCGTTCATGGGTCGGTTGATGAAGGGGACCGGTGGAGCATTTTTCGGGGGTTCCATGATGTTGTAAGTGAAAATGGATGACAAACCAGAATTTCCAACGATATCCGAAGCTCTGAACTGAACATCTACGATCCCATCAAGGTTCTCGAGGACCTTCCAGGCAAGAAAACTTCCATCATTTGGTCTATGGTCGGTCCCTGCCCATTCGGACCATTCACTATCCCCTGATCTCGATCGGACCGATATGGTGCTCTGATCCACACCGGAACCACCAATATCGTTCAAGAGCACGCTGATGTTGGACTCCACAGGCGTCAGGATACTACCTGAGAGAGGACCTGCAAGCTCGAAAACGGGAGCTTTCGTATCCACCCCCATGTATTTTGGATCGGTGCTGGCAGAATTTCCGAGAAGATCACTGATCCTGAATTGAATATGACCTTCCCACTCTCCCGCCATTCTGAGATTCAAAATTGCCTCGAACTCTATGGACCCATACTGAACGGGTATCATATTCATCCCCTTGTTTGTCCAATCTCCCCATATCTGTTCACTCTCTTCGGTACGGTAAAGGAACGATCCGGGATCGACCCCTGAATTGGAAGGTTGACCTCCATCGAACAATAGGAGAGAGAGGTGAATATCATTGCTCCCATACCAATTTTTGATATCGGAATCATCAATAACTGGAGGTTTGCTATCTACATAAGCGGATATGGGACTGGTTTCAGATATCTTGTCCGTCCAATCAACGGACTGTACCATGAAGCTTACCTCATCCTCCAGTGCTCTTACATTTGTGGAATTCCCTGGATAAAGGAGCATTTCAGGGAATATGATGGAGAAACCTCCCTGGTCGTCCAGGTACGAGAGGGAAATACCAGTTCCGACATGAAAGCTCCGGTAATACAACTCGATCTCGATGGGTTCGCTGGCGGGGAGTTCGAGCGGGTCGGTCTTCAATTCGTTCAGTATGGGTTTCCAGTCAATGACCACCTCGTCATCGATGATGAGCAATATTTCCCCCTGACCCTTGAAGAGGAAACTCTGGGGATGATCGGTATCGAACATCATCCAACCATACCACCTGGCGGAGAAGTGGCTCGGAGGCAGGTGTGCGGGATCCGGGCCCCACGAACCCCAGTTAAGGAAATCTATCTTCGGGTCGACCCTTTCCAGGCCGACCTCCCTGAAATAGGGATCGGTATAGAAGGTTGCATGAAGTCCACCTGATCCCCTCACGATCTCCCATTCTTCCCCCAGGCTGTATCTGTAATACCTCAGTCCGGATTCGTTCCCGTCCCCCTCTTTACCAACGTCGTTATCCCAGCTGGCGATGAATTCTCCGTCGGATGATATCCTTGAATGGCCATCATGTGATCCTATCCTGATATTTCCCGGCTCAAGAGGGTCATTCCTGTCTATCATTACCCTTTCGGACACCCTATCACCTGTTGAAGGCGGTCCATGTTCCCAGGCCATTTTTTCTTCCATATCTACTTCGATATCGAAATAATAATCCATGAAAGTAGCATCGGAAATTTCTGTTTCCAGCAGGGTTGAGATCTCCAGTTTCCTTGAATCGAGAGATGAGCCCCCCTCGTTCTGCAGATCCAATTTGAAGGGTCCTTCATCCACGGCCCTTGACCGATCGGCCCTGTAAACCGCTTTCAATCCACCGAATCCTATTATCTCCCCCGGCGTATACCATCTTCCCGGACGGTCCACGAGGGAACCGTCGACATATCTTTCCACAGTGCCGGTGAGTAGGATGTCCCTTCGAAATACTGCTGCTTCAGGATAGTTCCGGTATATCTTTCCATTATCGGTATGCAGTTGGAATAGAATGTCCACAACCATGCCCGATGGCAGGTCCCATCCGAATGAGAGGGATATGTTCACTTTACCTTCCTCACCGTTTCCGGACCAGCTCACATAGATCTCCGAACCGCTAAGGAGGGCTCTCTCGAGCTCGGCGTTCGCGACGAAGCCGTTCCGGTCGAAAGAAAGCTCGAGATCCAGACCATCGGGATCGATGAGAATTTTTCCACCTGTGACCTTCTCGTGACCGTAGTTGTTCCTGAACGGGAGAATGAAATTAACCTCACCATCTCCGAGGAATATATCCTTCTTTCTCACTGCAGGTCCTTTCAATGACAGGTCCATAAGCTGCAGGCCCTTGCCCTCGATGAAGTATACCTCGCCTGACCTGGGACGGGTGTTATCCTCGCCGTCAGCGAAAGGTGAGCTGAACATTATATCATCGAGACCGTCGTTGTTCGCATCCCCCACGATCAGCTGATACCCGAGATGGTCCTCCATGTCATGTCCCTCGACCGTGAAAACGCTGTTTTTGTCGCTGATCCTCACTATGCCTCCTCCCTTCGGGATAACATCCCGGATATCGTAGACCATCAGGGCTCCTGCCTTCTCCCTGTATCTACCGTCGGTTCCTCTCTCGAGGTCCTTGTGGGGGAGGGTTGCAAAGAACTCAAGGTTCCCGTCACCGTTCATATCTCCAATCTCGAAGTGTGTTCCCAGGGAATCTCCCATTATCTCGGGAGGGCCCGGTGAATAACCCTGGTTTCCGAGAATGATGGAATCCGCGAAGTTGTCTGCGTCTGTCATGTTGGGGAAGCCGTTCTGGGGTCTCCCGAAGATAACGTAGATCTGTCCCGCATTGGTGGTGAGGTCGGCGGGACCGTCCGCATAAGGTGCCCCCACGAGTATGTCATCGAGCCCATCCCCATTTACATCATGCAATCTAATTGTATCACCGTAATTATCGTATACCCCGGAACCCCAGATAAGGGAATCATAGGTTGCATTCAGGGCTAAGTAAGATTCGTTCCTGAAATATTCAACGTCCTTGAATCTGGAAATGTTGAAAAGAAGGGACGTTGATCCATAATAGTCCATGAACCCCCAATCCTTGCTCATTCGCGGGGCTCCTATCACGAGATCGATATTTCCGTCCCCATCGATATCTCCAATGTCGAGTGCCCTTCCCATATGGGAATAATCCTGCTCCTCGTAGAAACAGGTCTGGTTCCCGGTGTCTCCCCAGTAGATCGTCGTTGTCCAGACCTTGGGCATGAGGCCGTTTCCGGATGTCAGGAATCCTCCACAGATTATATCATCATGATCGTCTCCATCAATATCCAGGATCTTCATGAAATCCCTGGTGAAATCCTTATCGTGGCCGTAACCTCCTATTGGTGTCGCAACCTCTATGCCCTTTTCTGCGATCTTGATGTAGATCGGAATGAAAGCGATCGATTCATCTAGCGATAACAGTTCGGCCGAATATCCATACCTGGTTCCACCGATATAGGAGGTATTGATCTGGATCTCCTTGGGCCATCCTCCCTCCTGGCCCCATATGAGATAACTCTTTCTTTCGAAGTATCTTCCAGGTACGCTAACAACAAGGTCCTGATAACCGTCATTGTTGATATCACCGGTCTCGATCTGGTTGGATACATATGTCCATCCACTTTTTTCAACAGGGTCCAGGGGATTCATGAATGCGGAGCCTACCAGAATATGGTCGGGTTCCCTGTATTGAAGATCGATCACATCTGTAAGGTTCTCATTGTTCCCGAAGAATATGTACATCCTTCCGTCGCCTTTTATTCCATTAATACTGTAATCCTCCATGGAATCCACGGCGATATCGTTGAATCCGTCCCCGTTGATATCACCCAGGTAAGTATATGTTCCAAGTTGGTGTCCGGGGGCCTCTATCTCTTTTCCGAGTATGATCCTGTCAGAAGCATCGTAAACGTCAACTATGCCTGAAAGGGAATATCCCATCTCGCTATCCGATCTTGAGAACACTTCCGACTTTACTGGAGAGAGCTGAGAGCCGCTAGCCGGATAGTAGATTATGGAGATCTGTAATAGAAGCAATAATACTATCAACAAGTGGATAGAACAATTTGAGCATCCGTGTTTTTCTATCGAACAGAGAACCCTGACACATCCATTATTTCTCCTGTTCATGCTATGCAGTTACTTTGCTACACTTAAAGTATTTTGGTCCATATTGGAATCAAATATTTCAGATGGGAAGATAATCAAAGAAATGGAAAGTGGGTCCGCCCGGACCTTCAGCGAAAAATGATTGAAAAATAATTTCAAACGTTTTTCGCCTGGCCAACGATCCTACATCGATCAGTTCGGGTGGTAAGAAAACGGTGATAAATTGATTCCCACCAACTCCATTTAGGATTTGAAACAAAACGTTGGTGGGCCCGCCCGGATTCGAACCGGGGACCTCCGCCGTGTGAAGGCGACGTCATAACCAGCTAGACCACAGGCCCCTAACTTGAATATTTAGGGTGCATGTCTAAAGACCATATAAAACTTACCAGTTTGAAGATCCGGTGAGCGTTCATGGTTCGTATAAGTGGGAAGTAACCAATAATACACAGACACGAACATCACGGTATGTCATCAAATGGAATGTTCGATGATATATCAATTCTTGGGGTTATAGGATTAAAAGAAGATGACACATTCCTTGATGCAGGTTGTGCTGACGGGCATTTCTCTCTCGCAGCATCGAGAAAGGTAGGTAGCGGAGGGATCGTTTACGCTGTGGATGTTCATTCCCCCTCTCTCGATATCCTCGAGAAAGAGGTCATAAATACGGGGATCGGAAATATCGTTATCCAACATACAGATCTCAGAAAGAAACTCCCTCTCATGGATGAAACGCTCGATCATTATTTCATGTCAAATGTGATGCACGGTTTCGTTTACAACGGGGAATTCGAACCCGTTGCAGAAGAGATCTCTCGTCTTCTGAAAAAAAGAGGCAAATTCTCACTTATCGAGTGGGACAGGGAAAACGTTTTTAGTGGCCCTCCAGCAGACCACCGCCTATCGACCGGAGAGGCTGTGGGCCTTCTCCGTCCATACGGTCTGGAGCTTGTAAAGGAAATAAGAGTGGGCCCGGAGCATATCCTTATGATCTTTCAAAAGACGGATATGTGAACAAAATTTAAATCCGGGAAAACCCTAACCTTTATCAGAGGAGAATATATAAGAAATGATTCGGATTATAGATAACCGGGGGTTGGCAAAATGGCAGACATAAGGAGACTAGTGGAAGCGGACAGGGGCTGGATAAAGAAGATCCAGGCCTTTCTGCCAGGCTACAAGAAGTACAGAACATGCGAGGACCTAAGGATAGCGGACAGCCTTCTAAGGAAGGAACTGGCTGCAAAGCTTGAGATTGTAGAGCGTCACGTGAAGAGGTCACGGGAAGAGATCTCCAAAAGCATGGACTTCGACCTCATAAACAGGATCGGTGAGCTGGTGAACCTTTCCCACAGGGTAACGGAGAAGGTCAGGCATGCGGAGCAGGGATATGCCCCTTGGATATCCGGAGATGTCCGGATAGAGGAAGAAGAACTTGGCAGGCTCTATGAATACGATCTCTCCATCATAGAGAATATCGAAGACCTGATAGTAGAAGCTAAAGATCTGGAGCAGGCATCGGTTGCGGGAGCCCCGGACAGATCCGAAAAGCTCATGAACCTGAGGGGATCCATTGAGGGATTCGAAGGGGTTTTCGGCCAGAGGATCGCAAAGGTCATCAAGGTGGCCCAGAGGCCCTGAAATAACGATCAAAGAGGTGATAAGAATGGGAATAATAGACAAGCTCAAGGGTGGTCAACCGAGTGTTATCGGGGGATCAACATACCAGTGGGAGAATAAGGGCGAGGATGTCATCTGGAAGATCCCGAAGAACATCGTTTGGAACGACAATGTCCTTGTGCGTGAAGATGAGTATGCCATATTCCTTCGGGATGGAAAGGCTCTTACGGTCTTCGACAGGCCGGGAAGATATGCACTCACGACCCAGAACATAATGACATGGGGACTCGCCGACAAGTTCCAGGACCTTACCGGTATCAGGCAGATAGGCGAGATATACTATCTACAGAGAAGGGAACTCAGAGGAAAGTTCGGAACAAAGGAGCCCATTGCCTTCCGGGATTCGGATTTCGGCATGGTGCGCGTTAGGGTATTCGGACAGTTCGCCTACAAGGTGACCGACCCGCTTCTATTCATCACCCAGTTCGTCGGTACAGAGAGCAGGGAAACAACGGGTCAGATCATAGACTGGTTCAGGGATCAGATCGTGATGTCGCTCAATGATATTCTGGGTGAGCTCAAGAGAGACAAGAATATGGCAATAATAGACATCCCTGCCTACCTGGAGGAGATGGAACAGATACTTCTTGCAAGGGTTGCAGACGATACAGGACGTTACGGTGTGGAGATCACAAAGCTTTCGGGTCTGAATTTCAATCTGCCGGACAAGGTACAGGAAGCCATAGACAAGAGAGGTGAACTCCAGGCTCTCGGTGTGAATTATATGCAGTACCAGGCCGGACAGGCTATGGTAAAGGCAGCCGAGAACGAGGGAGGAGGGGGCAACATGGCAAGCATGGGCGTTGGCCTGGGAGCCGGACTCGGTATGGGTTACGGCATGACCGGGGCAGTTGGTGCCGGGATGGACCCCCAGGCGCAGAACCCGTGGGGCGGCCAGCAGCCAGGTGTTGCGGCACAGTCCGGTCAGAAATGTCCGAATTGCGGGGCCGATGTCCCCCAAGGGGCAAAATTCTGTTCAAAATGCGGTCAGAAGATGGGAGGAGGAACGGTATGCATCAAATGCGGACATGAACTCTCTCCCGGGACCAAATTCTGTCAGAACTGCGGTGCCAAACAGACCATTGAATGTCCCGGATGTAAAGCGGATCTTCCGGCAACAACCAGATTCTGCCCCAACTGCGGTCAGAAGATCGATTGAGGGATCATTTTCTTCTGCCGAAGAAGGCCCTCTTCATATCTGTGAAGAAACCCCCGACGGACTGATCGGGCGGGGGTATATCACCTCTTATAACCTCTCCGGTATTACTGCAGATCAGGATCTGGTATTCGGAGGCGTTGTAGGTGAAATCAAGCCTCCATACGGGGGCGTGGACGAATTCGATATCCTCGATCTCGAAGGTGTGTGAAATATCAGAGATCTCGTTCACCTGTTCCTGGATCAGAAACTTCTGATGGTCCTGTATCTCGACCTTGGCAAGGTCTGTCGCGTCCTTCTCATCGAATTCTGCGTTGAGATATTTAGCATTTTGAGGTATCTTCGACAGATTGAAATCCTCCTTTCCGGAAAGAGGTATCTCGTATTCCTTTGTGGGAAACCTCGATCCTCTTCTCCCGAGTATCTTCCAGTAGTATTCCCTGTGCAGGTCCCCGCTCCTTTCCAGCTTTTCTCCCGTACGAGTGAAAAAACCGTGATAACTCGAGTGAACATTCGTATGAACGATGTAGAACGGGAGAAAGACAAGGCCTTTTTCTGATATCTTTGCCCTGCTCTGGAGATTGGCGGGTTTCAGGGGACCGTCGCCCATCCACGTTCTGGTCAATTTCTCGGCCCTGTTCTCATCCACCGTGGATGGAAGAATTGAATGCTGGAGGAAGAAATCCTTCCCGGATGCAACATTGAAAGCGGTCCCGCAGAAGTCACAGGTTATTATCACCTCCCCTGCCTTCAGCGATAACGGGGCCCCGCAGTTATGACATTTCACTCCCTGGGTGATGCTCATTGTCAACCCTCTTGTTTATCGCTCCATCATTGATTAAGGATTATATATCCCTTTACGGATACACGCATCATGGCCTCCATAACAACCCTGAAGATCAACAGCTACTTCTTCATGGGACTCCTGCTCCTTATCTTCGGTCTTTTTGTTACTGTGATCGGGATCATTCTACAGCTTCCCATTGTTGTGATGGCTGTGATATTTGCGCTAATCATCATCATCTATATTGCAGTCTCCTCCAGCATCGTGAAATTGACAACGGGAACCAGATATCTGAAGAAGGACGAGATACCCTGGTTGGAAGCTAAGGTCCAGGAACTTACCCGCAAAGCCGAGGTGCCCATGCCCAAGCTGGGTATTGTCGATGACCCCACTCCAAACGCATTTGTGTTCGGCCTTACCCAGTCAGGCTCCACCCTTACGGTTCACAGGGGGCTCCTGGAGCAGCTGAACGATGAGGAGATCGAGGCCGTGCTAGGTCATGAGATCGGACACATCAAGAACAGGGACTGCATGTATATGACCTTCCTTGCAGCTATCCCGTTAATAGCCTACGTTGGAATGCGCCTTCTCTTCATGGTCAGGTACGGCGGCGGAAAAAGGGACGGTAGGGCTCTTGCTATCATTCTTGCTATAGGACTTATTTCGGCCATCGTATATTTCCTGACCAATCTGCTCATCAAGAGACTGTCAAGGATCAGGGAATATTTCGCCGACGCATATTCGGCCCATATCACCAAGAATCCTCACGCTCTTGCATCCGCTCTCACCAAGATCACATACGGCCTTTCTCTTGCCCCCCCCAAAGACAAGGCCAAGAACGCTGCCAGGTCTTTTTATATTGGCGATGTACAGAATGCACATACCGATATGACAAGGATACTGTCCAACAAATCCAGATATGACCTTGACGGGGACGGTGTGATAGATGAAAATGAGCTGCAACTTGCAATGATGGATGATGCAAACAGGTCGATGTGGGATCGATGGGGCGGGATCTTCAGGACACATCCGCCCACCTTCAAGAGGATACTTGCTCTAAAGGATCTCGAAAAGGACCTGGAAAAAGGAGAGGTCAGATCGGACAACATTTACGAGAAGGTCGAGTTCT
>Ga0272442_10009824_pt1 | contig 11874 bp, 10 predicted proteins | sample SSMForm2O_FD_200262 | JGI IMG/M metagenome (GOLD analysis project Ga0272442, IMG submission 200262) | Marine sediment archaeal communities from Little Sippewissett salt marsh, Falmouth, MA, United States - SSM-Form-2O | ecosystem: Environmental > Aquatic > Marine > Wetlands > Sediment ...
TTCGTCTTTATAGGGCTTCCCGAGGCGCTGCGCGTGGCCCAGATGTGGAGGCTGGTGGCCTACGGGCTTTTGCTGGTGCTGATAATGGTGTACCGGCCGCAGGGTCTTATGGGCTATTCGGAGATAGGCGATACTATCAAAAAGAGATTCGGCCGGGGAGGGCGGTTGTGATGATCTGTGCGTCTTCGGCCATGTTTTCCGTTGCGGACCTTACAAGGACCTTCGGCGGCGTAAGAGCCGTGGATTCGCTCTCGTTCAATGTGAGGGAGGGCTCCATCACGGGGATCATCGGGCCGAACGGTGCGGGCAAGACCACGGTGTTCAACGTGGTCACCGGTGTCTACCGGCCCACCGCCGGAAAGGTTTTTTTCCGTAACGAGGAAATAAGCGGCCTGCGCCCGGACCGGGTGGTCCGCAAGGGGATCGCGCGGACTTTTCAGAACATACGCCTTTTCAACCGGTTGAGCTGCCTGGAGAACGTGCTGACTCCGCTTTTGCAGCGTGAGGAGTGTTCCTTTGCAGGGGCGATTCTGGGAATGCCGCGGGCAAGAGCCGTGGAGAGCGATCTTCGCGACCAGGCCATGGGGCTGCTGTCCGATCTGGGCCTCGAAAAATACGCCTGCAGCCGGGCCAGCACACTGTCGTACGGCATGCAGCGCAAACTGGAAATAGCGCGCGCCCTGGCCACGGAACCCGAACTGCTGCTGCTGGATGAGCCCGCGGCCGGGATGAATCCCGAAGAGACCATGAGCCTGGCAAGGCTTATCGCCGAGGTCAGGGAAAAGTTCAACGTTACCATTCTGCTTATAGAGCACCACATGGACCTTGTAATGAACATATGTTCGCCCATCATAGTTATGAACTTCGGGGCTCTGCTGGCGATGGGGACGCCGGAAGAGATACGCAACAACCCCGAAGTGGTGGCGGCCTATCTGGGAAAGGAAAAAAAACGCAATGAACGCTCTTGAGGCAACCGGGCTCCATGTCGGGTACGGCGCGATAAAGGCGGTGCAGGGGGTTTCGTTCTCCGTGGGGACGGGCGAAATAGTCTCCATCGTGGGTTCCAACGGAGCGGGCAAGTCCACCATTATGTGGGCGATCACAGGTGTTGTGCCCCGCTCGGCCGGGGAGCTGACGATGTTCGGACGCCCCATGCCCGGAAAGCCTCACGAAATAGTGGCGGGCGGCGTGGCGCTTGTTCCCGAGAGACGAAGGCTTTTTTCCGCCCTTACCGTGGAGGAGAACCTGATAATGGGCGCGTACCGCCGCAAGAAAGACGCTCGGGTCAAAGAGGACAGGGAACGCTGTTTCGACCTTTTTCCCATTCTTATGGAACGCCTCGGCCAGAGGGCGGGAACGCTTTCGGGCGGGGAGCAGCAGATGCTTGCAATTTCCAGAGCCCTTATGACGAGGCCCAGGATACTGCTGCTGGACGAGCCCACCCTTGGTCTGGCGCCCATCATCGTGGAGACCGTTATGGAGACCATAACAAGGATAAGAGAAGAGGGCATGACGGTGCTGATGGTGGAGCAGAACGCCACTCAGGCGCTTGAGATAAGCGACAGGGGATACGTCCTGGAAGCGGGACGATTCCTGAAAACGGGCAGGGGCCCCGACCTGGCCCAGGACCCCGAGATACACAAAGCCTACCTGGGACAATAGATCACAGCACAGCATCCTCGCCGAATTCTTGACAATTACCCGTATAACACCTAAACTTATTAAGTGTTACAGGCTGTTATGTCAAAAGGCGGTCGAGATGAAACACGAAGCTTTTCTGAGGACCCATCCCGTATTTACCAGTAAAGAGTTTGAACACTACCTGTATTCCCGGGGAGTTGCTAAAAGGACCCGGGAAGCCCTGATACGTTATTACTGTCAAACAGGGCGTATTGCAAGAGTCAAAAGAGGACTTTTTGTTACTGTCCCCGCCGGGTTTGACCCCGAAATCTTTGAAGCCGACCCATTCCTGCTGGCGTCCAGGCTGACCCCTGATGCGGTTCTTTCATATCATACGGCGCTGGAGTTTTACGGAAACGCCTATTCCGTGCGTAATGTCTTTGTTTACTCCGCCGCGCGACCTGCCGAGCCGTTGTCATTTCACGGGCGGCTGTTCAGGGGTGCTCGTTTCCCCAGTGTTTTGAAAAAAAGAGGGAAAGAGCATTTCGGCGTACACAACGCCGAGAGCTCGGGCGCAAATTTGAGAGTAACAGACTTAGAGCGGACTATGGTCGACACTCTTGACCGTCCGTATCTGTCGGGCAGCTGGGAAGAGATCTGGCGTTCCCTTGAATCCATAGCTTTTTTCAACATCGAAAATATCCTTGAATATGTTTTCATGCTTGGCAATGCTACAACGTCTGCGAAAGTGGGTTTTTTCCTTGAGCAGCACAGGAACGAGCTTATGGTGGAAGATAGCCATCTAAAACAGTTAATGAAGCTTAGACCGCGAAGCCCGCATTATCTGAGCCGCAGCCGCAGAGAATCAGGAAGATTCGTTCCCGAATGGAACCTTGTCGTGCCGGTGGAAGTTCTGGAGCGTTCCTGGATGGAAGTATTATGAGGATTTCCCGCGAGATCCTTTACACTCAGGCGCAAAACACCGGCTTCAGGCCCGAGGTGCTTGAAAAAGTGGGCCGGCTCTTCGATTTGCTGGAAACCCTGCAGGAGCACTCTTTTCTCAGGGGCAGGCTTGCCCTGAAGGGCGGTACGGCCCTGAACCTGTTCGTTCTGGACGCGCCCCGGCTTTCGATCGACATCGACCTTAATTACATTGGCGCAGAAGACCTTGAAACCATGCTTGAGGAACGCCCGAATGTGGAAAAGGCTTTACAGGCAGTCTTTCACAGGCAGGGATTTGAAACGAGAAGAATGCCCCGCGAACACGCGGGAGGTAAATGGTCGTTGCGATATGAAAAGGCGTTCGGTGGGCGAGGCAATCTGGAAGTTGATCTGAACTTCATGCATCGAGTTCCATTATGGGATATTACTCTCGCGGATTCGCAGCAGGTGGGCTCATGGAAAGCTTCCGGAGTGCCCGTTCTGGATATTCATGAGTTGGCCTCAGGAAAACTTGCCGCGCTTTTTGCCCGCACAAAGGCAAGGGATTTGTTCGACAGCCATAAACTGTTAAGCGCAGGCGGCCTGGAACTCAGTCGCTTGAGGACAGGGTTTGTTGTTTACGGAGCGATGAACAGGAAAGACTGGAGAACTGTTTCAATCGATGATGTGAAATTCGATGTTTCTGATCTTGAAAACCAGCTGGCGCCGACATTGAGAAAAAACATGTTCGACTCCAGAAGAGCATTGAGAGAATTTGGTTCGAGGGTGGAAAATGAATGCCGGGAAAAATTATCGGTGCTGCTTCCATTTTCCAGTGAGGAGAGAAACTTTCTTGATTTGCTGCTGGACAGGGGAAAGATCGAACCTGGCCTTTTGACCGGCAATGTATGTCTGCAGACTAAAATACTAAGCCAGCCGCTTTTGAAATGGAAGGCCCGGAACGTCAGACAATACAAGGGGTTGCCTGATGATTCCGGGCCCTGATCTATTGGTGTTTTTCTATTCCAGCACCGCGCCGCGGTCGCCCGAAGTGACCATACGGCGGTAACGGCTGAGGAAAGGGCTGTCTTCCGGCTGCATGGCGGGCGGCTTTTCGGCGCGCCGACGTTCCAGTTCCTCTGCGGATACTTCAAGGTCCAGTTTGCGGGCCGGTATGTCGATGCTGATGATATCGCCCTCCTGCACCAGTCCTATGGGGCCGCCCGAGGCCGCTTCGGGTGAAACGTGGCCGACGGCGGCTCCCCTGGTGGCCCCCGAGAACCGCCCGTCGGTTACAAGTGCTACCTGCCTGTCCAGCCCCATGCCTGCCAGGGACGAGGTGGGCGCCAGCATTTCGCGCATTCCGGGCCCGCCCCGGGGGCCTTCGTTGCGTATTACCACAACGTCGCCGGGATTTATGCGCCCTTTCGTTATTGCTGTTGAGGCTGCTTCCTCGCTTTCAAAAACACGCGCCGGGCCTTTGCTTACAAGCATTTCCGGCAGCACGGCCGACTGCTTTACGATGCCGCCGTCAGGCGCCAGGCTCCCTTTCAGCACCGCTATGCCGCCCTGCGCGTGGCGGGGGTTTTTAAGCGTTGCTATGACTTCTTCATCGGTTACGGCCGCGCCTTCGTATCCCCTGGCCATGGTCTGTCCCGTAACGGACAGGCAGTCGCCGCTGACAAGGCCGCCTTCCGCCAGGCGGGCAAGCACCGCCTGTACGCCCCCGGCCCGGTGCAGGTCTTCCATGCGCCACGGCCCGGCGGGGCTCATTTCGCACAGATGCGGGACACGGGAGGATATTTCATCAAAACGCCCAAGGGGCAGGTCTACTCCGGCTTCGTGGGCGATGGCGGCAAGATGAAGCGCCGTATTGGTGGAGCCGCCAAGAGCCATGTCTACGGCTATGGCGTTGTCGAAGGCCTCTTTCGTAAGAATGTCCCGGGGGCGTATGTCGCGGTCCACCAGGGTCATGACGGCGCGCCCGGCCTCTTTGGCCAGGCGGTCGCGAGCCGACGAAATGGCGGGAATGGAACCGTTGTACGGCAGCGCCATTCCCAGAGCCTCGACGAGGCAGTTCATGGTGTTGGCCGTGAACATGCCCGCGCAGGAACCGCAGGTGGGGCAGGCCGCGTTTTCGAGGCCCGCCAGATATTCTTCGCTTACCCTGCCCGCCGCAAAGCCTCCCACGGCTTCGAAAACGCTGGAAAGATCGACTCTTTTGCCTTCGTGCAGCCCGGCCAGCATCGGTCCCCCGCTGATAATGATGGACGGAATGTTCAGCCTTGCCGCGGCCATGGCCATGCCGGGTATGATCTTGTCGCAGTTGGTCACGAGGACAAGCCCGTCCAGCGCGTGCGCCTGCGCCATTACCTCGATGGAATCGGCAATGAGTTCACGGCTGGGGAGCGAGAACTTCATGCCCCGGTGATTCATGGCCACTCCGTCGCACACTCCTATGACCGGAAATTCCAGCGGCAGCCCTCCGGCCGCGTAGACCCCGGCCCGGGCGGCCTGCGTTATGCGACCCAGGTGCACGTGTCCGGGAATGATGGCGTTGTATGAGTTGACTACGCCTATCCACGGGCGCTCAAGTTCCCAGTCGGTGTAGCCGGAGGCCTTCATCAGCGACCTGTGGGGCGCTCTTTCGGGGCCGGATTTGGCGGTTTTGCTTTTCAATGTCATTGGTTTTTCCCTCCGCAAGCGCATGGGTCAACGCTGTATATAAAGGATTCAAGCGCCTCGCCCGGGGGCACCATGGGCAAAACGTTCTCTTTAGTGGGCGCGGCGCACTCCACGAGAGAAGGTCCCCGGGCGGCGAACGCCCCGTCGAGGGCTTTTTCCAGTTCGGCCTCGCTTGAGGCGGCGAACGCTTCTATGCCGAAATGTCCGGCCAGTTCCGTGAAAGGGCATATGCTGCGCTCACATGTGTGGACGTAGCGTTCATTCCAGAACATTTCCTGCCACTGGCGAACCATACCCAGACTGCCGTTGTTGAGGACGATTATCCTGAGAGGCAGCCCATACCTGCCGCAGGTCTCCAGCTCCTGAAGGTTCATCATGAGGCTGCCGTCACCGGCCAGACACACTACGGGTTCGCCTTTGCGGGCAAAGGCCGCGCCGATAGCGGCGGGGAGGCCGAAACCCATTGTCCCCAGGCCGCCCGAGGTTATAAAGTTCCTGGGGCGTTCGCATTGCCAGTGTAGCGCCGCCCACATCTGGTGCTGTCCCACCTCGGTGGTCAGAACGTTTCCCCGGGGCAGTCGTTCGCGAACACGGCGGATAATGCCCGGTGTGCTGAGCTGTCCGTCACTGGACGCTGGAGCGGCTACCGGCCAGGTCGAACGGATCTCGTCGATCTCGCTGATCCACGGTTCGCGGTCCGGGTATTCCTGCCCGGCTAGGCGCTCTTTCAGAATGCCGAGAAGCTGTCCGGCTTCTCCGTGCAGAGCCACGGCTACCTCAACGTTCTTGTTGAGCTCCGCAGCGTCGATGTCGATATGGATGATCCTGGCTCCCCTGGCGAAACGGGCCCTGTCGCCGGTGCACCTGTCGCTGAACCGGGTTCCCGCCGCCAGCAGCACGTCGCACCTTGAAACGGCCAGATTGGCCTGAGGCGAACCGTGCATGCCTATCATTCCCAGTGAAAGGCGGTTGCTTTCGGGAAAAGCGCCCTTGCCCATCAGCGTTGTGGCTACGGGTATGTTGTTGCTTTCGGCCAGTTCCTGGAGGTTCCGTTCCCCGCCTCCGAAAGCGCAGCCCCCCCCGGCCAGGATGACCGGGCGCGTCGCCGCCGCGAGGGCTTCTACTGCTTCGTCCATGTGCGATATGTCGAGCCGTTTTTCCGGGTGGTAGCCGGGAAAATTCACCTGCGGCGGATAGTCGAACTCTCCCTCCGCACGCTGCACGTCTACGGGTACGTCTACCAGAACAGGTCCGGGCCGTCCGGTGGAAGCTATGATGAAGGCGCCCCGAAGCGCTGAGGGGAGCTCTTCTATGGACCGGACCAGAAAACTGTGTTTGACGAGCGGCAGCGACGAGCCGTAGATATCGGCTTCCTGAAAGGCGTCGGTCCCTATGGCGCCCGAATTTACCTGCCCCGTGATCGCCACCAGTGGAACCGAATCCATATGGGCGTTGGCAAGACCGGTCACCAGGTTCGTTGCTCCCGGACCCGACGTCGCTATGCATACTCCCGTTTTGCCGGAGGCCCTCGCGTAGCCGTCGGCCGCGTGGCAGGCCGCCTGCTCGTGGCGGGTGAGTATCACCTTGAATCGGGCGTCGCCCAGCGCGTCGTACAGTGGTATCACCGCGCCGCCGGGGATACCGAAGACGAATTCGACCCCTTCGGCTTCCAGCGCGCGCACCACCATTTGAGCTCCGGTTGTTTTCATGGCGTTTCCCTCCCCTGATGGTCCGGGTCCTGTATCATCAGCGCTATTGTGTCCCCGGCTTTGCCTGTAACCGCCCGGCCGCCAAGTTCCACGGGCAGATCCTCCCGCGAACTGTGCGACAGGTAGCCCGAAACGGCTGTTTCCAGGGCTGCTGCGGCTTCGCTCTCGCCCAGGTGTTCCAGCATTAGCCCAGCCGAGAGAACAGCCGCCACGGGGTTGGAAGCGCCCGTTCCGGCTATGTCGGGTGCGGAACCGTGTACAGGCTCGAACATGGAAAGTCCGTCGCCTATGTTGGCCCCGGCGGCCGTTCCAAGCCCTCCGGCCAGACCGGCCAGCAGGTCGCTGACGATGTCTCCGAACATGTTGGGCGTAAGTATCACCCCGTAGCGCCCGGGGTCGCGCGCCAGGTGGTAGCAAAGCGCGTCGACGTTCACGACGTTCAGCGTCACGCCTCTTTGTGAAGCCTCGCCGGAGGCGATCTCCTCCCAGAAACCGTATAGTATGGGCAGGGCGTTGGCCTTGGAGGCCAGGGTGACGGTTGATTCACCCCGTTGTTTAGCCCTGTCGCAGGCCCACGCGGTCGCCCGCCTTACGGCCGGTTCGGTGGCCAGTCCCACCTGCGCGGCGCTTGAAAAAGGCCTGTCGAAGGTCAGGCCAAGGGAGCCTTCCGCGTGATAGAGCCCCCGCTCCACGGGAAAGGAACATTGCAGGCCGGGTCCGTCGCCTCGACAGCCTATGCCCATGTAGAAATCCTCGGTGTTTTCGCGCACCACGACGGTATCCATGGACCGGCCGGGTACAGGGGTAGCTACACCGGGGAACGTGCGGGCCGGCCGCAGGTTTATGTACTGGTCGAAACGGAAGCGCAGATCAAGCAGTATGCCGCGCTCAAGAACGCCCGGTTTTACTTCCGGGTGGCCTATGGCGCCCAGCAGCAGCGCGTCGCATTCGGCTATCTCGCCAAGGGCCGCTTCGGGGAGTACTTCGCCGGTTTTCAGATAATGGAGTCCCCCGAATGGGTAGTCACGCCATTTCGCCGAAAAACCGAAACGCTCCCCCGCGGCTTCGACGGCCTTCCGGGCCTGGGCAACAACCTCGGGGCCTATGCCGTCGCCCGCTATGGTTGCTATGGTGTAGTTATGCCCGCTCATGTGGTTTTTCTCTCCTTCAGCCGTTTCCGCACGAACGGCACAAGACCGCCGGATGCGATAAGTCCATCCAGAAACGGCGGGAACGGAGCAAAACTGTAGACACGGCCGCTACCCGTGATCCGTATGGTCCCCGACGACGGGCTAACCTCGAGGATATCTCCGGACGCTATAGCCCGGGCGGCTTCGGGGCATTCGAATATCGGAAGCCCCACATTCAGCGCGTTGCGATAAAAGATACGGGCGAATGAGGCCGCTATCACTCCGCCGCAGCGTGCGCCCTTGAGCGCCAGGGGCGCGTGTTCCCTGGATGAGCCGCAGCCGAAGTTCTCGCCTCCGACGATAAAATCGCCGGGCGCTATCTTTGTCGCAAAGCCGGGGTCGATGTCCTCCATGCAGTGTTTCCCCAGTTCGTCGGGGTCGGACGTTACCAGGTAGCGGGCCGGGATGATGACGTCGGTGTCGATGTCGTCGCCGAAGATCCAGGTCTTTCCCCTGAGTGTTTTATTCATTTCAGCACCTCCGAAGGGTCGGCGACACGTCCGGCGACGGCGCTGGCGGCCGCCACAAGGGGGCCGGAGAGCACCACTTCGCTGCCGGTGTGGCCCATTCTGCCAACAAAGTTGCGGTTGCTGGTGGATACGCAGCGCTCGCCGTCGGCCAGAATACCCATGTGTCCGCCCAGGCAGGGACCGCAGGTGGGAGTGCATACCGCCGCGCCGGCCTCGATGAATGTGTCGATATACCCCAGTTTGAGGGCCTGCGCGAATATTTCCCGGGAGGCGGGAATGACTATGCAGCGCACCGATGGATGAACGGCCCTGTTCTTGAGGATACCCGCGGCCTGCTCCAGGTCCGAGAGGCGTCCGTTGGTGCAGGAACCGATGAAGACCTGGTCGATGGGCATTTCTCCGATATCCGAGGCCGGATGGACGTTCGCGGGCGAATGGGGCAGAGCCACCAGCGGCGCAAGCTTTGAAACGTCGATAACGACTTCGCGCAGGTATTTTGCGTCTGCGTCGGGATATACCGGCTCAAAGGGCCTGGCGGCTCGCGGTTTCACCCATGCCAGCGCTGTATCGTCGGGAACGAAAAGCCCCGCCTTGGCGCCGGTTTCCACGGCCATGTTGGCGATGGTGAAACGGTCGTCCATGGGCAGGTTCTCCAGCGTCTCGCCCGTGAACTCCAGCGCGGCGTACCGGGCCCCCTGCACCCCTATTTCGGAAAGCAGGGCCAGGATCATGTCCTTGCCGCCCACGTTCGTGGGTTTTTCACCCTCGAAACGCACCTGTATGGTCGGGGGTACCCGGAGCCACGTTTCGCCCAGAGCCCAGGCCGCTGCCAGGTCGGTGCTGCCTACCCCCGTGGCGAAAGCGCCCAGAGCGCCTCCGGTGCATGTATGGCTGTCGGCGCCCAGAACAACCTCACCGGGCAGAATATGCCCCTGTTCGGGGAGAAATGCGTGCTCGATGCCCACGCGGCCCTGCTCCCAGTAGAGCATTTCCTTCGAGAGCGCGAAATCGCGGGCTTCGCGCGCCTGTCGGGCGGCCGCTATGTCCTTGTTGGGCGTGAAATGATCGGGCAGCACGGCGCAGCGAGTGGGGTCGAAAACGCGTTCTGCTCCCATTTCGGCAAATGAGCGGGCGGCAGGTGGAGCGGTTATGTCGTTGGCGAAGGCGAAATCCACCCGCACCCGGCAGATGACGCCCTCCTCTACCGGCTCACACGAGCGCCTCGACAGTATGTTCTGCGCCAGTGTTCCGGGCATCTAAAGCAACTCCTTTCGCGGCGGCTACCTGGTGAAGGCGGTTCACGGCGTTGACGTAGGCCTTTATGCTGGCCTCTATTACATCGGTGCTTGCTCCGCGACCTTGGGCCGAAACATCGCCGAGGGCCAGCGTTATACGAGCCTCGCCCACAGCGTCTGATTTGCGGCTTGCCGCCTGGACACGGTAGCTGGTGAGCACCGGATCAAGTTTGGTGAGCCGCTTGAGAGCGGCGTAGGCGGCGTCGACGGGGCCGTTGCCCGTGGCTGCGTCGCTCCATACTGTTCCGTTTTCGGAAAGGGTGATCGCCGCGGTTCCGGAGCCGTGGGCGGCCTGAACGGAGAATTCCTCGAGAGTGAATCGGCGGTCGGGTGTTACCGAGAGGATCTCGTCCACGATCAGCGCCTCCAGGTCGCCGTCGGTGACCATTTCCTTGCGGTCGCTCAGTTGTTTGAAGAGCTTGAAGGCCTGCCGTATCTGGTCTTCAGTGAGGTCGAACCCCAGGTCCGACAGTTGTTTGCGGAAGGCGTGTTTTCCGGAATGTTTGCCCAGCACCAGTTTTGTCCCCGCTCCCACGTCTTCGGGCTTCATGATCTCGTAGGTGGCTTTGTTGCAGAGCACCCCGTGCTGGTGTATCCCCGCTTCGTGGGCGAATGCGTTGGCGCCTACTATGGCCTTGTTGGGCGGTACGGAAAAACCGGTGAGGCCTGATACCAGGTGGCTGACGCCGCAAAGGAAGGTGGTTTCTATCCTGGTCTGGACCCCGAAATGCGACCTCTTGGTCCGAAGGGCCATCACTATTTCTTCCATGGAGGCGTTGCCGGCCCTTTCTCCCAGGCCGTTGACCGTGCACTCCACCTGGCGCACGCCCCTGCGTACCGCCTCGAGCGAGTTGGCCACGGCAAGGCCAAGGTCGTTGTGACAGTGGCACGACCATATAACGTCGTCGCCCGCGCCCGTTTTCGTGATGATCTCGTCCACGAACCGCGAAAACTCCTCGGGGAGCGAGTAGCCCACGGTATCGGGGATATTTAGCGTGGTGGCGCCGCATTCCACGGCGATGCGAAATATCTCGCAGATGAAGTCGACGTCGGTGCGGCTGCCGTCCTCGGCGGAAAATTCCACGTCGTCGACATAGCCTTTTGCCTGGGTCACTGCCCGGCGGACCTCTTCTTTTACCTGTTCCCTGCTCATGGCCAGCTTGTGCTCCAGATGAATATCGCTGGTGGCGATAAAGGTGTGTATGCGCGGTTTTTCAGCCCCTTTAACGGCTTCCCATGCTGCGTCGATGTCTTCCTTGCGGGTGCGGGCCAGCCCTGCGATAACGGGTCCCTTTACGTTCGCCGCAATGGTCTTTACGGCCTCCATGTCTCCGGGCGAGGCGGCGGGGAAACCGGCCTCTATAACGTCTACCTTCATCCGGGCCAGGTTGTGGGCTATCTGAAGTTTTTCCGCCGTATTCAGATTGACGCCCGCCGACTGTTCTCCGTCTCTCAGCGTGGTGTCAAAAATTCGTACAAAATCTTCGCTCACTGTGTTCCACTCTCCTCTCGGGGCCGCAGCCCCGCAAGGAGGCCGCGACGTCTGTGCGCATCTAGACGCCGGGTTTCGGCGCTTCCTTCGCGTCCATCCACGGCATCATCTTGCGGAGGCGCGAACCAACTTCCTCGATGAGGTGCCTGTTCTCGCGTTCCTCCCATTTTTTCATGGAGGGTCTTCCGCAGCGGTTTTCCAGGATCCAGTCTTTGGCGAACTCGCCGCTCTGGACGTCTTCGAGAAGATCGCGCATAGTGGCCCGAACGTGTTCATCGATGACCTTTCTGCCGGCGGTCTTGTCGCCGTACTTGGCCGTGTCGCTTACGGAGTAGCGCATCCACCCGAGGCCGCCCTCGAACATCATGTCGACGATGAGCTTGAGTTCGTTGAGGCACTCGAAATAGGCGATCTCGGGCTGATAGCCCGCGTCGACCAGAGTGTCGAAACCCGCCTTGACGAGTTCCGTGACCCCGCCGCACAGAACGGCCT
>Ga0272442_10009825_pt1 | contig 11873 bp, 12 predicted proteins | sample SSMForm2O_FD_200262 | JGI IMG/M metagenome (GOLD analysis project Ga0272442, IMG submission 200262) | Marine sediment archaeal communities from Little Sippewissett salt marsh, Falmouth, MA, United States - SSM-Form-2O | ecosystem: Environmental > Aquatic > Marine > Wetlands > Sediment ...
AGAACTGATGACACAGGCAAAAATGCTTGCGTCCACTCACGCGCGCTATATGGAGACATATATAATCGTCGCTTTAATCTATGTTTTTTTTACATTTATTCTTTCAAAACTATCAGATATGGTGGACGAAAAACTGAGAATACCGGGATTCGCTCCCGAGAAGATACGATAAACCGGTGGCGACTGCTGTTTAATAAAACATTGCCATACTTAAAAAAAACCGCCCTGAAAGGGCGGTTTTTTATATACTCGGAACGTGTTGCTATTGAAATTTCTTGCGTATGATTTCGGAGAGTTGCTGGACCGCATCCGCTCCCAGTTCGTACTGGACCCTGGTTGACGGCTTTTTTATATCAACGATTCTGTTGAGATCTATCGGAGTCGCGATTACTACCGAATCGCAGTCAACGGAATTGATAGTCGCCTCAAGGTCTTTTATCTGTTTCTCGCCGTATCCCATAGCGGGGAGAAGAACCCCGATACCGGGGTATTTTTTGTATGTTTCCTTAATCGTGTCTACAGCGACTCCCCGGGGATCAACGAGTTCAGCCGCGCCGTTGCGCTTTGACGCTACGGTACCGGCTCCGATCTTCATTTCCCCATGTGTCAACGTAGGTCCATCTTCAACTACGAGAACACGTTTTCCCTTGATCAATGAGGGATCATCCACAGTGAGAGTCGACTCGGCTTTGATGATGGCGGCAGTAGGATTGTGCTTTATACAATGATCGACGAGGGTTTCAACGTCCTTGGGGTCAGCCGAATCAATTTTATTGATGACAAAAACATCCGCCCGCAGAAAATTTGTATTCCCCGGGTGGTACATAAGTTCATGTCCGGTACGATGAGGATCAAGTACTACTATTTCAAGATCAGATTTGAGGAAAGGGGTGTCGTTGTTGCCGCCGTCCCAGATTATAACATCCGCTTCTTTTTCGGCCTCTTTCGTAATAGCTTCATAATCTACACCCGCGTATATTACTCTGCCCCTGTCGATGTGGGGTTCATATTCCTCCATCTCTTCGATGGTGCATTCATACTTTGCGAGGTCAGCTGTTTCGGCATAACGCTGAATTTTTTGTTTTACCAGGTTTCCGTAGGGCATGGGATGTCGGATGGCGACCGCCTTCTTTCCCATTTCCGTGAGACAGTCGGAAACAGCCCGGGTTGTCTGGGACTTTCCACAGCCGGTGCGGACTGCGCATATTGAAATGACAGGTTTCACAGATTCAACCATGGTTTCCGTCGGTGAAAGAAGCAGAAAATTCGCTCCCTTTGCCATAGCCGCCGATCCTACCTGCATCACATGGGTATGAGTTACATCGGAATAAGAGAATACAACATCGACCACATTACCGGCGGAATGTTCCCTCTCTACCAGCATGGGCAGCTCTTTTTCATCAACAATAGGGATGCCCTGAGGGTAATTTTTTCCCGATAGTTCTGCCGGATATTTTCTTCCGTCGATATCCGGTATCTGTGCGGCGGTAAAGGCGATGACATCGAACTCATCCATGTCCCTGTAGAGCAGGTTAAAATTGTGAAAATCACGCCCAGCGGCGCCAACAATAATAACTTTACGTTTAGCCATAAGTATCTCCTTGGCTCAAGATTTTAGGCTCGTTATGGGGACCCTAGCACCCAATTCAGCCCTCTATCAAAGAGTTTTGGAGTATATCGTCAGGTCGGTCCTTTTTTCAAATCCCAGCCGGCTGTAAAATTCCCCGACTGATTCATTATGCGATTCCACAAAAAGATGGATTTTGTATGTACCCATTTTGCGAAATTCTTTTTCCACCAGATCCATGAGACGGCGGCCAAGCCCAAGATGGCGGTATCTGTTTTCAACCGCGAGATGGACTATATATCCACGCCGGCCGTCATAATTGCCCCATACTGTACCGATGATGGTTTTTTCTCCATCAGGAGCAGATGAGGACGGTTTCTGAAAAGCGACTATAAACAGTTTTGGATAGATATTGGCAGCTGACTGCACTTCCTGAGGTGTGTCTGTTTTTGTGATAGTGATATTGTTTTTTTTCCAAAAATCAATAATCTTTTCAGGATCAGATTCCGCTCCGATAGCGAAATCAATCCCGGACCAATCCAACTGCATGACAGTTATAATAGCAGTTAGGTATAAGTTGTCAACACAAAATTCCAAAAAAAAAAATAATATAAAACCGGGAAAGCTATCCTATCCGGTAGGTTTCAATAGGATGTTCGGCTCCTGGTTCCTGTCCAATTTTAGCGACTATTTCTACGTAGGGTTCAAGACCAGACCCTTTAATTTTTTTCTTTAAAAGGTAGTCTACCTGAAAAATGCCTGCCGCGTCATGCATAGCGATTTCCACTCTCACGGGTTTTTCCGCGGTTGGGGAAAGCAGTTTTACATTCTCTATTGCCATCGCACTGATACTGTGGATGTCTTTCTTTCCTGCCTCAAAACCTATGCGGGCCCGGCCTTTCTTCATATCCAGTCCATCAGCGATACGAACTACACCGGCTTCCATGGTATGCACCGTGACATCTGTATCATGGGCTACCATCGCGTGCATTGTTTCCGTGATGATGATCTGTCTTTTTCTCCTGTCAGGATACGCGGATTGTAAAACTTCAGGTAAAATACGCGCCGCCAGGGCTACCCCGATATCGTCATGCAGATCACGATGAACACTGTTGCCCAGGTCGTGCATGAGACTGGCCAGCATCACAATTACTTCCGCGTCTTCATTTTCAAACTCCCAATCCTCAACAATGCTGGGAGTGATCCCCGCGTCAACGAGAGTACGGAAAATTTTTACTGCCAGGTTAGCCACAATGGTAACATGTGTTTTCCCGTGATCCGACATCCCGAGACGTTTGACTGCCATAATGTTACAGGCTTCCCAGATCGCGTTCAATTCCTCGTGCTGGTCAACGGTGAGAAGTACCTGCTCCATTTTTTTATTATTTTTTGTTGGAATGTTCATAAGTTCACCTTTCAGATATCTTTACGCAGATTATCCACAAAGCTTCGTGATGAGTCCCTGATCCGGTCTCTGATGGTCCGTACATACTCCAGTTTTTCATCATAAGATCCTATAGCTTCAGACGGATCCGGAAAAGGCCAATGCAGGCGTTTCTTTTCGGACGGAAAGATCGGGCATGCTTCAGCGGCTTCCGGGTCACAGACAGCGATAACGTATTCGTAAGTTCTTCCTTTTTTATGAAGGTCGGCAACGCTCTGTGTTGATTTACCAGAAATATCAATATTGTCTTCTTTCAACAATTCTATAACAATTGGATTGATAGAACCAGGCAGGATACCCGCGCTTTCCACTTCAATAATGTCATTTCCATAAAAACGGATATACTCCTCGGTCATTTGACTTCTGGCACTGTTATGTATGCAGATCGCCAAAACATTAATCTTATCCATGTATACCTCTCCATTTTGGAATGTATGCCAATAGTAGGAAATTTGACAGAGAAGTGCAACAAGATTACGGTGTTTTCAAAAGACGAAGGCCTGCCGGCTCAAACCGGCAGGCCTTCGATGGATGATGGGAAGGTATTGTTCCGCTGCTACCATCTGCCCTGAAAATTCTGCCTGGGATAGGAAAACTCATCCTGTCTCTGTCCGGGCCGATAATCACGAGTTTCATTTCTACCGGTGCCATAAGGTTTCTGTCCATACCCCCGCTGAGTTCTAAAATCCATATGAGCCGCCGGAAACCTGGTATGATGACCTGAAGGTCCCATCGGTGAGAGACTGTCGAGATCATATTCTTTCCCGTCAAATGAAACCTTTCCTACCCTGAGATAGGCGGTATCATTATCCGCCTGACGAACTGGTCCCGGGACAATTTGTCCCACCACGGTGATATTGTCTCCGTCGTTGATTTCTATATTATCCGCGAGAAACATGGGATACAGCAATGAGTATTCATCACCATTGGATGAAACAAGTTTCGGATGCGAAAGTGTAAACTGAATCGCGCCGGTGACAGAGATATCTTCAAGTTCTCTGTCCTGATAAGCCCTTCTTCCGTATTCCACTTGTTCCTGCTCTTCCTGGATCCCCTCCGCAATGAGCGGGATGGAGACAGCGCAAACCATCAAGATGGTGAGGAGCGATTTCCTGGATAATGTTTTCATGTTCTTCTCCTTTGTATCGTGTCTTACCTCAGGTAAAATAGTGGAAAGATGTGAACGAAATGTGAAGCGGGTGTGTTTTAATTCTTTTTTTTAAGAAAAACCGGATTTTTATAAAAACTATTGAAGCAAGACAATCCCGGGATTGTAAAAAGGAAACAGAATATCTTTGCGGCAGCGAACAGACCCACGGGGGGTACCGGGGCGGGGCTATAAGTATATTTCAGCTTCGGACGGAACATTCCTGCGGATTTTTCCGGTACCTGAAAAATGAGTAAGCTGATCATCTTACACTGTTATCTGATTATGAAAAGTAAGTTTTCCGGCTCACATGTTTTCAAAATGTCTTATTTTTATTAGTTTAGTATAACTACATTGATATCCTTTTCCTCTTACCTGCAATTTCACATTTGCTTTAAGAAATACGGAAAGTGTATTGATGATTATTACCAGGGAGGAACCATGAAAATTGCAGATGATAAGGTGGTGAGTATCAATTATACCTTAACCGATGATAAGGGAACAGTGATCGATAGCTCAAAGGGCCGCGGACCGCTCTCATTCATTTTTGGAACGGGAAGTATAATTCCAGGCCTTGAAAATGAGCTGGCGGGCAGGGAAAAGGGCCAGGAATTCTCGGTTACCATAGAGCCGAAAGAAGCTTACGGGGAATATGATGATTCCATGATGTTTGAGGTGGCCAGGGAACAATTTCAGGATGCTTCTCAGGTAATTGAGGGCATGCAGGTTCAGGCCCAAAACAGCCAGGGACAGGTACAGGTTTTTACCGTGAAGAGTATCAGTGAGGAAAAGGTGAAACTCGATGGTAATCATCCCCTCGCCGGACAAACTCTCCACTTTGATGTTGAAGTAATGGAGGTTCGGGACGCTTCAAAAGAAGAGATCGATCATGGCCATGTACATTAGGAGGCATACCAACTGATGAGAAAGGTCCCGATCACGGGACCTTTTTATTGAAGAAATTGAAAATATTTAATATAATGTAGATCCAGTTTATATGTGATAAAGGATAATAAGAGCATGGCTGAATGTGAGTTCATCAATTCCTGTCCTTTTTTTAATGATAAGTTATCAGGGAAAGAAGTTGATATAGAAAAACTGAAAAATGACTACTGTAAAACAAATAATCTTCACTGTGCGCGATATATAGTGGCAATTACCCTGGGGAAGGAAAAGGTGCCTGAAAATCTATATCCCCATGAGAAGGTTGCCGCCTACAAAATTATTGCGGAAGAAGAATAGGGTCTGCTGATCACACACCTAGTTTTGCTTTGAGCGCCGAGAAATAATCTTCAGCCTCCTCGTCGGATAAATCGTTCTCAGGTTCATGAAAATCAATCAACTCTCCCGGTATTTCTTCAAGAAATGGTGACGGGGAACAATCCACTGTTTCACGCATCACTCTGCGGGTCTGACAACTGGTAAGAAAGAGTTTCTTTCTTGCCCGGGTAATTGCTACATAGAAAAGTCTGCGTTCCTCTTCGAGATTGGCAGGATCTTCCTCCACGGAACGCGCGTGAGGGATCAAGTTCTCTTCGACCCCCGCAAGAAACACGATCTCGAACTCCAGCCCTTTTGACGCATGGATTGTCATCAAGTTGACCTTTCCCCCTGCTTCCTCAGTATCATCGTCCCGTGTGATCAGTGATATACGGTTGAGATATGTATAGATACTTGGATCAAGATTATCCGGATCCTGTTCCCAGCGTTCAAAGAGGTCTATAAACGTAGCAATATTCTTGTATTTCCACCGGGCAACCCGGTCGTTTGTCTGATGTTCCTGCAAAAGGTATCCCCAGTAATCGATCCGGTCCACGAGAGAACGGGTTGACGCGGACATATCCTTGCCCTTGAGAATGAGTTCACGGTAGTATTCGATGAGATTGACAAATTCTTCAAGACTCTCACGGGCTTTTGCGCCGATTGGCGCGTCGGACGCCCATCGAAAGGCAGATATGGTTGAATAAAGCGAGTACTTCTTTTTTTCGGCGATAGACCGGATCTTCTGCAGGGTCGTTTTTCCGATACCCCTCCGCGGGGTATTGATTATTCTCAGGAGGTTTACGTCATCATCCGGATTTGAGAGGACCCTGAGGTACGCGATCACATCCTTTATTTCTTTCCGCTGAAAAAAGCTCTGTCCTCCTGAAACCTGGTATGGGATATTGTCAGACAGGAGGGCGTTTTCTATCGAGGCCGTCAGACTGTTGGTCCTGACGAGTATGCCAAAATCGTGATACCGGAATTTTTCTCTCATCACCAGGACTTTTATCATTTCACTGATGAACTCCGCTTCCCGTGTTTCATCCGCTGGATAGTACAGTTCCAGTGCTTTACCTCCCTCGATACCTGTCCAGAGCCGTTTTAATTTACGGTTCTGGTTATGGGAGATCAGTTCGTTGGCTGCATTGAGAATATGACGGGTGGACCGGTAATTTTGTTCGAGTTTGATCTCTACGCGGTTGGGATAATCCTTCTCAAAATTAACAATATTCATGTAGTTTGCTCCGCGCCATGAATATATGGATTGGTCATCGTCTCCAACAACGCAGATGTTTCGGGATTCATCGGAAAGCAGTTTCATCAAGCGATACTGGGCGATGCTCGTGTCCTGAAACTCATCTACCATGATATAGCGGAATTTTTTGCGAAACTGTTCAAGTACCTCCGGAAAATTTTCAAGGATTTTTATCGGCAGCATTATGAGATCATCGAAGTCAACGGCGTTGTATACATGAAGGTGGTCCTGGTACTCTTCAAATACCGGTTTTAATAAAACTGTTTCGTTCGACCATCCGGTGCGCCCTGTCTTTATGGAAGAAAAAATTTGTGCGGTGCTGAAAAAATCAATTGTCTCGGGAGAAATCTTTAGGTGCCTGGCAACTTCCTTCAACAGAGATATCTTGTCAGTCTGATCGTAGATGCTGAAATTGTGCTTATATCCCAGGCGGCCGATGTGGTGGCGCAGAACCTGAACACCGAAAGCGTGGAAAGTCGCGAGGGTCAGATTCGAGAGCCTTTTTCCGGTCAGTTGACGAATTCTGTCGGACATCTCTCTTGCGGCTTTATTGGTAAAAGTCAACGCCAGTATGGAGGATTGCGGGATTCCCATCTCGAGCATATGGGCAATTCGAAAGATTATTGTTCGGGTTTTCCCTGATCCGGCCCCGGCGATAATGAGAAGAGGACCTTCCAGGTTTGATACAGCCCGGTACTGTTCGGCATTCAACTCCTGCTGCAAATTCAGTGACACATGCTGCTCCTAATAGGAGATGGATTTTGTAAAAAAGGAAAATGCTTCCAGGCCGAAGTATGATACCAGAAGCACAATTATCCCGGCAACAGATACGCCGTAAAATACATGAAGAAAAGTACGGCGTGGAGTGAGGCCAAGGACCCAGGCGCCTAAAGTGCCGGTCCATGCGCCCGTAACCGGAAGCGGGACTGCTACGAAAAGAGTAATTCCCCAATATTCATACTTTTCGATCTTGTTTTCGAGCTTGCTTCGTGCACGCTTTACAACGCTCTCAAAGAGACGGCAGTACAGAGGGATATGTAAAAAAAACCGGTGAATAGTATTGAGAAAGAGGAATAGACACGGCCCTATCAAAGCATTCAGTATAACACAGAACATATACACCGCCGCGGGATTGCCGCCGTTGGCAAGCAGATAGGGAATAGCTCCTCGTAATTCAGATATCGGGGCCAGTGTGAGGAATGCACCGAAGGCAATGGTGTGAAGATCCAATCAATTCTCCTTAGATAATGCTTATGGCGTCGGCTGGACACACTTCATGACAGCAATAGCAGCGGATACACGAAGGGTAATGTATCACAATCTTTCGGGTATCTCCCTGCTTTCGAAGTGAAAGCGCATGTGAAGCGCAGATCGCAACACATTCTCCGCAGAGAATACACTTCCGGTGATCAAAGACCGGTTTGGGACGCAGTGAAGTAACGATCAGTCGGATGAACTTGAAATGTAAAAGTACCCTCAGCAGTATTCCTGATCTATTTCCAATGATTCGTTTGAACTCGGCGGGCCGAACCAGCTCGAGAGGAGTCCCCCTGACTTCGATGTCCTCAGCGGATTCTATTCCGTCGAGATGTCCCAAACCGTATACATTGGTTGGGATATCATTCTGCTTGTAACCGATCAGTGATGAAACAACCATATCGAGAGCAAGAGGGCTCCTGGACACCGCTACGAGTCCTACAAAGCGGGGACGTCCGTTTCCGGGGCCGGGCCCCTCCATGGCTATGATACCGTCCATGAATGAATAATGGGGTTTCACTGCACGGACGAGGTCAACGATCATTTTACCCATATCATCTCTCGAAGAGTATTTTACATGGAAAGACGCTTTTGCATACCCTGGAACGAGGCCGAACAGGTTTTTCATCGCCCCCGTATATCCCATAAGCTGATGTGTTTTCAGCTTTGGAAGTGAGATTACGATATCCGTCTGCCTGAGAACTCCGGATAAGAGAAATTCACGTTCTTTATAGTGTGGTGATGGAACAGAGACCCTGCATTTCGGACCCGAGAAATCCACCCATTCGGCGCCTTCCTCCTTCACGACCTGTCGTATTCCGGAGATGGTACCCTTAAAACCGGGCCCGTGCACACCGGGGCTGTCACCCACCATGATTTTCTCAGCACCCGAGGCCATGCACACCCGGATGGCGGCCCGCACAAACTCCGGATGAGTGGTTACCGCGGTTCTGGCGGGAGAGTCCCTGAGAATATTCGGTTTTAACAGGACCCGTTTACCCCTGAGGTCCAGGCCTCCCGCGATATCGATGGCGGTCTTCAGAGACTCTGTCACTTTGCCGGTTTCATACGACTGGCATTGTTGTATGGCTACTATCTGTTTCATATCATGATCCATTTCATTAGTATTAAGAAATACGATGAACACAAGCCGCGTACATCGGACCCCGGCCTTCGGAGGTGTCAGGAAATACCTGCCAACCATACCTTGTTTTTTCACCGAAGGGCAAGCGTACCGGAATAATCTCAAACCTTTCGGCCCGTTTTTTATGAAGTTTTTCCAGTACCCCATCGTTTTCAAGGGGAGAAAGGGCGCAGGTGCTGTAAAGAATCCGACCGCCCGGTTTTACCACCTCCAGTGCCGAGGCGAGCATGGCAAAGGCCTGTATTGCGAGGCGACTTGTCCTGGAAGGCGTCCATTGACTGTAGTACCGTGGAGAGTTGATGACATGTTTTTCGGACGAGCAGGGTACGTCAAGGAGGATCCTGTCGTACATGTTCTTTTCATGGCGAAACCAGGTTCGGGCGTCAAAACCCGTCACTTTTACCCTTTTCCGTTCATCCTCTGCAAGATGCTGTTCAAAAACTTTCTTAAGCCTGTCCCTGCGTTTTCCTGACCACTCGTTAGCTGTCAAACGGATATCGGGAAAGCTGCTGAGGATGCTGAGACTTTTCCCTCCCGGGGCCGCGCACATATCAAGAACTGAATCCTCTTTATCAGGCTGTACCAGAAGGGCTGTCCTGAAGCTTGCTTCGTCAAGGAAGTAGGAAACCTCTCTTTGATCAGGACCTGAGGTTTTCAGTTCATAATAGGATGGTTCATGTCCAAGAGATTCCCTCAGGAGGGGCCACCGTTCCTCAAACAGATCAGTGTAATACTCATCGAAACTTATACGGTTCTTGTTTTTCTTTGCCATTCCATATCTACCATCAATCAGGTACATTATACATACTATGAAGAGAAAGCAAGTTATTAAAGCAGTATTTTTTGATTTGGATGGAACACTTCTCAATACTCTGCCTGATATCGCGAGGGTAGTGAACTACGCGCTATCGAAGAATTCTCTCCCCGTGTTCGGTGTCGAGGAGTACCGGGATATGGTCGGCTGGGGTCTGACAAAAACCATCCGGATGGCGGTCCCGGAAGAAATCAAAGACTCTGAATTACTGAAAAAAATACGGCTTGAAATGCAGAACGAATATGCGGCGAATCCGGTGGTGGGGACTGTTCCATATCCGGGAATAATGGATATGCTGCGGGAATTTCAGTCCCGCGGGACCGCTATGGGTATTTTATCAAACAAGGATGATGCCATTACCAGGAAGGTTGTACACACGGTTCTCGGCGAATTTACTTTTGCCGGTGTCCGGGGCAGTTCACTGGATGTCCCCCCAAAGCCTGATCCGACCGGGATGAAGCTTCTGCTGGAAAAAGCCGGTCTTTCCCCGGGGCAGATGATGTTTGTCGGTGACACTGCAATGGACATGGTAACCGCCGGATTGATAGGGGCGTATCCCGTAGGGGTGAGTTGGGGATACCGTACAGAGGAACAGCTTATCGACGCCGGAGCGCAGCGCATCGTACATTCTCCAGGACAGATACTTGATCTCTTTCTTGAAATGTCGTTGGACACACGCTTGGATGCCTTAGTATAATGAAAGTAGAAAAGAAACGTATGTAGCGAGAGGTTTAAAATGGATAAAGCCAGGTTACAAGAACTTGCCGATGAGTACCTTTCCCTGGAATCTCATCCTCATTTCAGAGATGATCTTGAAAAGGTGCTTCATGATGATGATATCGAAAGTCTGAATGACCGTTTTTATACGCGGCTTAGTTTCGGTACTGGAGGATTGCGGGGAGTAATCGGCGGAGGATACAATCGCGTCAATCCCTTTATTATCCGGCAGGCAACCCAGGGACTATCAAATTATATTCTGAAAGCAACGGAGACCGGATCAGCGGTAATCGCATATGATTCGCGTAATTATTCAGATTTGTTCGCCGAAGAAGCCGCCCGTGTGTTATGCGCGAACGGAATAAAGGTCTGGCTGTTTTCCGCTCTCAGGCCTACGCCGGAATTATCATTCGCGGTACGCACCCTTGGCGCAACCGCGGGAATCGTGGTTACCGCCAGCCATAACCCTCCGGAATACAATGGATACAAGGTATACTGGTCGGACGGCGGACAGATTGTCCCTCCCCACGACACGGGGATAATCGAAGAGGTTCGAAATGCGGGCAGAGAAATCAGGGTGATGGACCGGACAGCTGCTGAGGAGCAGGGTCTCCTGGAGGTAATTGATAAAAAAATCGACGATCTGTACAAACAGACCGTAAAAGACTGCAGTCTCCGGCCGCAGCTCATGAAAACCGAGGGGAAGAACCTGAAGGTGGTTTACACGCCCCTCCACGGAACCGGCGGGGTCATTCTTCCCGAAGTACTCGCTGAGATGGGAGTTGAAGTAATCCCGGTACAGGAGCAGTCGGAACCTGACGGGAATTTTCCAACGGTTGAGTATCCGAATCCTGAGGAGGCCTCGGCAATGCGGATGGCAACCGAGCTCGGCAGAGAAAAAGCGGCGGACCTTGTAATGGGAACCGATCCTGACGCCGACAGGCTGGGTGTAGCTGTGCCGGATGAAAACGGAGATTATAAAGTCATCACCGGCAACCGCCTGGGGGTCCTTCTGGCGGATTACATCTTCAGCACAAAACATGAGCTGGGAACCATGCCGGAAAAGCCGGCTTTTGTAAAAACCATCGTCACCACCGAATTGCAGAATATGGTAGCAGAAGAATATGGCGCCAGGGTCCATGATGTACTAACCGGTTTTAAGTACATCGCTGAAAAAATCAGCGAGTTCGATTCAACCGGAGAGACCTTTGTTTTCGGCGGAGAGGAGAGTTATGGTTATCTGGTGACCAGCAGGATCAGGGACA
>Ga0272442_10009827_pt1 | contig 11872 bp, 11 predicted proteins | sample SSMForm2O_FD_200262 | JGI IMG/M metagenome (GOLD analysis project Ga0272442, IMG submission 200262) | Marine sediment archaeal communities from Little Sippewissett salt marsh, Falmouth, MA, United States - SSM-Form-2O | ecosystem: Environmental > Aquatic > Marine > Wetlands > Sediment ...
ATTCGGCGTGGGAACGGAATTCAAACCGTTCGAAAAGGATCTCTCCCTTCCTCCTCGATGTTTCGCATCACGCCGGTTCATGCCTGTCCCGAACCCGCCAAGGCAGCTCTCTTCACCCATTGGACAGGTGCATAGACGCTTTACGCAACAGGAACAAGCGAGTAGCGATCCTGTCTGCCTGCGAGAAGGAAGTGAAAAGACCCCTTTGCCTCCTCTCATAAGCTCCAAGGGCTTGTCTTGAAAGCCCTAGTCGTTTATAGTTGGGAGAGCTGAGTGAGGGAGGTGGATAGGTGAGACAACGTCAAAAGATTGGTGAACTTCTGGTTCAAGCGGGGCTGATCGACGAGGAACAGCTCGATGAGGCCCTCGCAGCGCAGAAGACCAGCGGGAAACCCTTGTGTCAGACCCTCATCGATTTGCACTACGTGAGAGAGGGACAGGTTCTGCCCATTCTCGCCAAGCAGTACGGCTGTTCTTTCGCCGAGGTGGGACGTTTGACGATCCAGCCCGACGCGTACAAGACCGTGCCGAGGGATCTCGTGAGGAAACTGCATGTATTGCCTATCCGTGCGAAGGACGGGGTCCTTACGGTGGCTATGGCCAATCCCCTGGATCTGGAGACATTGGATCTGCTCAAGGCCAGGACGCACATGCGCGTGGAGCCAGTGGTGGCCATGGAAGAATCAATCGATCAAGCCATCAAAGGCATAGACCCCGGGTCCGGCGTAGCCGTCGGGGCCCCGGCTGGAGTGGCTCCCACCAGCATCGCCGATCAACACATCGTGGAGGCCATTGAACGAGGGGTGAACGCAATTCATTTCGAGCCCAGGGAGGACGGTTTGTTGGTGCGCTTTTCCTCTGGGGAGATTCTCGATGACGTGGCCAAACATCCGGCGGAACTGCAGGACACCATCATCAATAGGGTGAAGATTTTGTCTGGCGTGGACACCACCGATAGCAGGCTGCCTTTGGCAGGGAGCGCCAGAGCGGTTTTGGGCTCCTATGAGGTCGATTTGCTCACTGAGACGTGTCCCGTGATCTACGGGGAACGGGCGCTGGTTCGCATCAGGAGGGGACAGCAGGGGATCATGTCGATGGATGACCTGGGATTCACAGAGGACGGACTGAAGAGCCTCAAGGGCATCCTTTCCAGGCCCACAGGACTCATTCTGGTGACAGGGCCCAAGGGATCAGGAAAGACCACCACGCTTTGTGCCATTTTGGAAAACGTGGGTAAGGAGAAGAAGAACAGCTTTAGCATCGAAGATCCGGTGGAATTTGAGCTAAACCATGTCAACCAGATGGAATTGAATCATCGGGCAGGACTGGATTTTTCTTTGGCCTTGGACGCGAGTTTGAAGCAGGACCCTGAGATCTTGGGATTCGGCATGATTCCGCCCTACAATGTGTTGGAGACCGCCTTTGTAGCGGCCACCAACAACTGCCTCATTGCGCTTCCAGTGCCAGCCGGGGACCCTGCGGGAGCCCTGGGACATATCATGGACCTTGGCATTCGTTCCTTCACCCTAGGCTCCTCATTGGCCTGTATCCTGAGCCAACGCCTGGTGAAGAAGCTGTGCGACCAGTGTAAGCAGCCGTTTACGCCGGATCCTGAGCTGCTCATGGAGTTCCGGCTGCGACCCGACCTGAAGAACGTGGCTTTCTTCAAGGCCATTGGCTGTGAAAGCTGCAAGGATACCGGTTTTGTGGGCCACGAGGGGGTCGTGGCTGTTTTGGTGGCAAGCCCTGAACTGAAGGGCGCTGTGATGGAAGGACAAAAAGACGCCAGCTTGCGCGAGATTATCGCGAATACGGCTACGGGAAGCCTCGACTACGAGGTGGTCCGCAAGCTGGCGTCCGGCGTAACCACGGTGGAGGAGGCCCGCCGGGTGTTTCACTCGGCTGGCGTATCGTAAAGAGGGGTCTCCACCGCGTGCAGGCCTTCGTTCTCGGCGAGAGAGCCTTTGACGTCGGGCGGAAATATAGCGTATTCTGGGGCGTGAAGCCTGGGTTGTGCTGTGGGTCGCCGCGCGATGGAGGGGACCCGGTGATAAGACAATGAATGCGTGACCAGTAGGGAGGTTGCTGAACGTGAATACGACAGGTGCTCAAGCATTTGTGAGCGCTTTGGAGCGACAAGGCGTGGACACACTTTTTGGATTTCCAGGCGGCGCGGTGCTGCCGATTTTTGATGCGCTTTACGATTCGAAGAAGATTCGGTTCGTTCTAATGAGGCACGAACAAGCGGCCGCACATGCGGCGGATGGATACTCCAGAGCGTCAGGCAAGGTGGGCGTGTGTATCGCTACATCCGGGCCAGGCGCGACCAACCTGGTGACGGGTATCGCCACGGCCCACATGGATTCCGTGCCTATCGTGGCTTTTACAGGACAAGTGCCCACCCATTTCATTGGAAACGATGCCTTCCAGGAGGCGGACATCACAGGGATCACGCGTCCCATCACCAAGCACAATTACCTGGTAAGGCAGCCGCAGGAGTTGATCCCCATGATCGCTGAGGCGTTTCACATCGCCGGCACGGGACGGCAAGGTCCTGTGTTGGTGGATATCCCCAAGGATGTGCAAAGCGCGTCTTTCGATTGCGATATGGATCAAGAGTACGAGGTCCATCTTCGGGGATATCGTCCCACGGTCGAGGGGAACGCCAAGCAAATCCATAGGGCCGCCGAGTTGATCATGTCCGCAAAGCGCCCGGTTTTGTACGTGGGCGGGGGCGTCATCAGTTCAGGCGCTTCGGAGGAACTGACGGCATTGGCAAGAAAAACGCAAATTCCTCTCACATGGACGCTGATGGGGATCGGCGCCTTTCCCTCCGATGATCCTCTGAGTCTGGGGATGCTCGGCATGCATGGAACTGTGGCTGCCAACTACACGATCAACCATAGCGATTTGGTGGTTGCCATCGGGGCCAGGTTTGATGATCGGGTCACGGGCCGCACGGACCGCTTCGCTGTCGAAGCCACCGTCATCCATATCGACATCGATCCCTCGTCGATAAGCAAGAGCATCGCTGTCCACGTTCCCATCGTGGGGGACGCCAAGCGCATCCTGGCTCAGATGCTTCCCGAGGTGGATCGATGCGACATCGATGACTGGAGGAAAAGCGTAAAATCTTGGAAAGATGAGAATCCCTTGGGATACGAAAAAGACGATCTCTTGAGGCCGCAGTATGTGGTGGAAGCGATCCACGAGGTGACGCGAGGCGAGGCCATCATCTCCACGGAGGTGGGACAAAATCAAATGTGGGCGGCTCAGTACTATCAGTATCGTCGTCCCAGGACCTTCCTGAGTTCCGGGGGACTCGGGACCATGGGATATGGATTTCCCGCCGCCATCGGTGCCCAGGTGGCTTGTCCCGATCGAGCCGTTTTCGATGTGGCCGGGGATGGCAGCATCCAGATGAATATCCAGGAGTTGGCTACCGTGGTCCAACACAAGATACCCGTGAAGATCGCGATACTAAACAACGGGTATTTGGGCATGGTCCGTCAGTGGCAGGAGCTGTTCTATGATAGAAGGTATTCCCACACAGGGCTCCCGGATCTGCCGGATTTCGTCAAGTTGGCGGAAGCGTACGGGGCCTTTAGTCGCAGGATAGAGAAGAAGAAGGACGTGCTTCCCGCATTGGAATGGGCCCTGCAGTGTGACGGACCTGTGGTCCTGGATTTCCGCGTGAACAAAGAGGAAAACGTGTTTCCCATGGTGCCTGCAGGAAGCGCGATCAACGAGATGATGGTGAGTCCCTCTTAAGGAGTGTTTCATGCAACATGTGATATCGGCTTTGGTGGAGAACAAAAGCGGTGTCCTAGCCAGAGTGGCGGGATTGTTCAGCGGACGCGGCTTCAACATTGACAGTTTGGCTGTGGGCGAAACACTGGACGAATCTGTGTCCAGGATGACGGTTGTGGTCAAGGGAGATGACAGCATCTTGGAACAGGTAACCAAACAGCTGAATAAGATGATTGATGTCATCAAGGTGTGGGATCTTCCTCAGGGGCAGGCGGTAGAGCGTGAGTTGCTCTTGGTGAAAGTGGCCGCGGAAGGAGGCAGGCGGAGCGAGATCATAGAGATTGCGGACATCTTTCGCGCCAGAGTTGTAGATGTGACCCAGGTGGACATCACATTAGAAATGACAGGCAATCCACAGACCGTGGTTTCTTTTCTAGGTTTGCTGGAAGGGTTTGGTGCCAAAGAGATTGTGAGAACTGGCCGAATCGCGATCGGTCGAAGCGTTGGCGGTGGTTGAAAGAAGAGGAACCGCCCTGAGGAGACAGGACATGCTTCAACCAGGTATTCATGCCGTGGGACTCGGCGAGATGTTGCGTGTGACGGCAAAGGAACGCCCCAACGCAACAGCTCTATGCTGCGAGAAGGTGACGAGAACCTATGCCGAGTTGGACGCGAGGACCGACGCGCTCTATCTGAGTCTTATGGAGCTGGAATTGGGTAGAGGGGACAGGGTTGCGCTTCTGATGGAGAACGGACTCGAATTCATAGAGGCATTCTTCGCCATCGCGAAGATGGGGGGCACGGCCATCCCTGTGAATACCTTTCTCACCGGTCCAGAAGTCCAATACATACTCCAGGATTCCGAAGCAAAATGCGTAGTGGGACATCGCAATTTGCTGGAACGGGTCAACATCCAAGAGATGGAGGGAGTAAAGCGGGTGATCTGTGTGGACGGGGATATCGGTGATAGTCTGTCCTATGCTCCTTTGGTCGACCGAGAGACCCATGGCACGATGGGACGAGAGGTGGATCCGGACGACACAGCGGTGATCATCTATACCTCGGGCACGACGGGGCGTCCCAAGGGGGTCATGCTGAGCCACAGGAACCTGTATGCCAACGCGGAACAGGCCGTCGATGCCACAAGGGTCACAAAAAAAGATTCGGTGTTCGTGGTTTTGCCCATGTTTCACGCATACACCCTGCTTGCAGGCCTCGTGGGCCCTGTGATGATCGGGGCCAGGATTATCGTGGTCCGGTCGGTGCGGCCTTTCAAGCGGGTCATTCGAGAAATCGCCTTCAAGCGTCCCACGGTCTTTGTGGGAATCCCGCCGATTTACAATATTTTGGCCCAAAAGAAACTGCCCAGGTTTTTGCGTCTTTTCAATCCGATACGGGTGTTCGTCTCGGCTGCCGCGCCATTGTACGAGGAGGTTCGAAAGCGTTTTGAGGAGGAAATGGGTATCCCCCTTTTGGACGCCTATGGGCTTTCGGAAGCCTCTCCCGCAGTGACTTTTAATCGCCTGGATCGTGAGAGAAAGCCTGGGTCTGTGGGATTGCCTGTCGCGGGCGTTGACCTCAAGATCGTGGATGAGGAAGAGAACGAACTGCCCGTTGGGGAGACGGGGGAGATCATCTGCAAGGGCCCGAATGTGATGAAAGGGTACTTGAATCGAGAGGAAGAAACGGCGAAAACGATTCGAAATGGGTGGCTGTTTACGGGGGATATGGGACGCATTGACGAAGAGGGCTATCTGTATATCATGGATAGGAAGAAGGATCTGATTCTCGTTCATGGCATGAACGTCTATCCGAGGGAGGTAGAAGATGTTCTCTGTCAACATTCCGCGGTCGAGTATGCCGCGGTGGTGGGACGGGATGACGGGCACGGGGAGAGGGTGATAGGTGTGGTTCAATTGAAAGAGGGACACGAGGTCGCGGCGCGAGATCTGAGGGAGTTCTGCAGGGAACAGTTGGCAAACTACAAGGTGCCCCACCAGATCGTATTTCGTTCCTCTCTTCCCATGACACCCACGATGAAGGTTCTCAAGAGGGAGCTTCGAGCGGAACTGGAAAAGGAAAGGCAAGGTCGGTCTGAAGATGGTTAGAGATGTGCATATCTTGGTTGAGGCGTTTCAGTATGCTGAACGCTTTCGCGGCCGACACGTCGTGGTCAAGTTGGGGGGAGCCTCCGCCGGGGACGAGGCGGTGGCCGTGGAGGTCATGCAGGACCTGGTATGGATGCACCAATGGGGAATTCATCCCCTGGTGGTGCACGGCGGAGGGCCCCAAATCGACGCGGCGTTGGCCGAGCTGGGGATTCAGGCGGTCCGCGTGGAGGGGATTCGCGTCACGGATGGTCCTACGCTTCAAGTCGTACAGGAAACCTTGGGGAAGATCAACGAGAAGATCGTGGAGAAGATCAAGGGGCTGGCTGGCGAGGCGATCGGCTTCTCCGGGGCGCAGGTTTTCCTGGGACGTCCCCTATCCGCGGAATCCCAATTCACTGGGGAGGTCACAGAGGTGAAATGTGACCTTGTCCGCTCCGCAGCCGAGGGCTCTATCGTGGTGTTGTCTTGCCTGGCTTCCGAGAAGGGGGGACAAGTCTTAAACGTCAACGCTGATTTCGTGGCCGTTGCATTGAGTTCCGCGGTGAAAGCGGAAAAACTGATTTTGTTGACCGATGTGCCCGGTGTCCTCCTGGATCCCATGGACCATTCAACGCTCATCTCTACCTTGACAGAAAGCCAGGCCAAGGAGTTGCTCAGAAAAGGAACCGTTGGCGGCGGCATGGCGGCCAAGGTGAAGGCTTGTATACGGGCCTTGTCGCACGGTGTACACAAAGCACATATTATCCACGCGGCGCAGGCTCATTCGCTTTTGGCTGAGATTTTCACCGATGAAGGAGCGGGGACCCAGATCATCCATGATGTGGATGGGGCGAGCGCTTTGAGGCAGACGAAATCATGACAGATGCTGGAGGTCCAATGGATTCCGAAGATAAGAGAGTGGATAAAGCTTGGAAGGATCAGATCAAGCAGGAGAGGAACGAGGCGTTTTCAAAGGACGACGCCTCCCGCGGGTCTGAACAGGCGGAGGAGCCAAGGACTGCTCCACCGTCCGCCGATCTGAGCGGACTCGTCACCGGGTTGGCTTTGCAGGCTCTGGTATCCCTGGGGCAAGTGAAGACGCAGGAAGGGGAAGCGTTACCCCCTGATTTGCCCCAGGCCAAGCATTTGATCGATACCCTGGATATGTTGAAGAAGAAGACGGAAGGCAATCTGACGTCCGAGGAGCAGGCCCTGTTCGAGGAGTGGTTGTATAGACTCCATATGACCTACGCGGAGAAGGTTCAACAGTTGAGCTCAGGGGAAGGGGAAACGACTTGAAGGTGAAAGGTATCGTTGTCCTGATTGGGATCTTGATCGGAGTGAGCGTCGTAGGGGCCATCCTGTTCAACGAAAAGGTCGTCAAGGAGAAGCGGGCGCAGGAAGTGATGGCTATGGGCGAAGGACTCGAACAGCAGGAGAATTACGAACTGGCACAGGAAGAGTATCAGAGAGGATACGACAGGTACGCGGGAACCCTGCACGGTCCAGTCTTTCTCTTTCGTGCCGCTGTGTGCCTTAGGAAAAGGGGGGACATTGAGGCGGCGGTTGAACGTCTTCAGGAGTGGCTGGAAAGATACCCTGAGGATGAACGAGTGGCGGACTGCCTGGCGGAGCTGGGATCTTGCGCGGAAGAAGCGGGGAATCCTGACCAAGCGCAGGAGTATTATCAGAAGATCTTGGATGAACATCGGGCTAGCCCCAGGCGAGGGGATGCCTTGGCCGCTGTGGGGGACATGTTGGTGGGTCAAGCTCAGCCGGAACAGGCTAGAGAGCTGCTTCAAGAGGTCCTGGAGCGTTACCCGGACTCAGCCGCGGCGGAACGGGCTATGGATGCTTTGGGAAAGGCCAATCTGCAGATTCTCTTCAGTCCCAGGCCCCAGGAGGGCTGTGTTCGATACGACGTGCAGAAAGGGGACAGCTTGGCTTCGATCGCCGACAAGTTTGGGACAACGGTATCCTTGATCAAGGAGTGCAACGGACTGAACAAGGACTGGATCAGGCCCGGGCAAACCCTGAAAGTGGTTCAGGAGCCTTTCGGCATCGAGGTGGATTTGTCGGAGAAGATGTTGATTCTTGACCTGAGAGGAGCCTTCTTTAAACGGTATCCTGTGGGGGTGGGACGCTACGACACGACGCCCATCGGGGAATTTGAGGTGATCGAAAAGGTAAAGAACCCGACCTGGTATCCCTCTACAGGGGGCGTTTTTTACCCCGGGGATCCCCAGAATATCCTGGGCACCCGCTGGTTGGCGCTGAGCAAGCCAGGTTACGGGATTCATGGCACGACAGAACCTGAGTCGATCGGCAAGGCTTCGTCTGCCGGCTGTATCCGCATGTTGAATCGCCACGTGGAAGAGTTATATACTTTGGTGCCTGTTGGCACGTCCGTGCGAATCGTCCAATAGGGCGGGATGGCATTTTTCTACGTTTTTCGTTATAGTATACGTGGAGTTGGTATTTATGAGGTTGGACCGCTGGGTACAATTCTTGCTTTGTGCCTTTGGACTGGGCTGTGCTTCCCCGGTTCAGGCCGCCATCCGTAGCTATAGAGACGAAGACGGCAACTGGGTCATCATCGGCCGTCCCGATCCGTCCCAAGTCCGAAGATCGGCCAAAATCCAAGCGGACGGCTGGTATCCTCCCAAGGCCCTTCCCTACCGAAGCGAGATCGACAAATACGCGAGGCAATGGAACTTGCCCACCTCTTTGGTGATCGCTGTGATTGAGGTAGAATCCGATTTTAATCCCAGGGTCGTCTCCAGAAAGGGAGCCAAGGGACTGATGCAGCTCATGGATGAAACGGCCAGAGATATGGGGGTCAGGGATGTCTTTGATCCGGCGGAGAACATCCGGGGCGGCTGCAAGTATTTGAGCTATCTGATCCATCGCTTCGAGGGAAAAACCGAGCACGTGCTGGCTGGATATAACGCGGGTCCTACTGCGGTGGAGCGTTACAAGGGGATCCCGCCCTACAGGGAGACCATTCATTACGTCCGAAACGTGAAAGCAAAACACGAAGACTATAGGAAACGGTTAACCGACTCGAATTCCTCGCCTCCTGTTCCCTTGGAGAAAAGGAGGGCCAAGCCGCCACTGCGGGCTTTTGTGGACGAGTTTGGCGTCATTCATCTCACCAGTGGCCGTTGATCCTTTTTCGACTGGACGGCTTTTCTCATGACCACCAACCCGATCCGTGTGCTTCAATGCGGCTTGTGTCCCTTTCAGGAAGCGAATTCGAGGCAAAAGAGGATCAGAGAGGGTGTGGCCCGAGGCACCATGCCCGAAACGATCTTGATCCTGGAACATCCCCCAGTCATCACGCGGGGAAGGGGTGATGATGGAACGCAGCTGAGAAGACCCGAAGAAGTGATCGTAAGGGAGGGCATCCCCGTCTTGGATGTGGAGCGGGGCGGGGGTGCGACGTACCATGGGCCAGGACAAGTGGTGGCGTACCCTGTGGTTCGTCTGAGCCGTTTTCAGAACGATATTCATCGCTATTTGAGGGTTCTCGAAGGCGTGATGATACAAGTTTGTAGAAACGTCGGAGTGAACGCTCACCGTAGAGAAGGGCTGACAGGTGTATGGGTGGAGGACAGGAAGATCGCTTTTCTGGGTGTAGCGGTGAGAGGCTACGTGACCTTTCATGGTCTTTCTCTGAACGTTTTGGATGTGAAACAAGGGTTTCAATGGATCGATCCTTGTGGTTTGAGGGATGTAATCGTGACCTCCCTTCAAGAAGAGGGGGCGTCTGTTGCGCCGTCAGAAGTGGCAGAGAAGTTGGAGGAGACGCTTCTGGCTGCATGCGAGGAAGATGAATGTTGGTTAGGACAACCCATCCCCCTTGGGTGAAGAAGCGTGTTTCCGGCCACGCTTTGATAGAGGCCCATCAGAAGGTGGGAAGCGTTTTAGAACGGTGCGGCGTGCGTACTGTTTGTGCGGACGCGCACTGTCCCAATATTCTGGAATGTTTCAAAGAAGGTCGAGCGACCTTTCTGATCATGGGTCCTCACTGCTCCCGTCATTGCCGTTTTTGCGGGATATCTTCCGCAAAGCCCTCTCCTCTGGATCCCAGCGAGCCGGACCGAATCGCGGAGGCGGTGGATATCCTGCAACTGGACTACGTGGTGATCACGTCCGTGACCAGGGACGACCTGGAGGACGGCGGGAGCGATCAGTTCGTTCGTACGATCGAGGCGGTCAAGAGGAGATGTCCTTCCGTCCTCGTGGAGACGCTCATCCCCGACTTCATGGGCGCGAAAGAGGCGCTTGAACGACTGCTAGAAGCCGGGCCTGTGGTGGTGAATCACAACGTAGAAACGGTTCCCCGCCTCTATTCCCAGGTTCGACCAGAGGCCGACTTTGAGCGGTCGGTGGGTGTCCTCCAATCGCTCAAGGATCTCTGTCCCAAGCTCGTGACCAAAAGCGGACTCATGGTGGGTTTGGGAGAAGAGGACGAGGAAGTGAAGGAAGTCCTCACCGTCCTGGCCGAAGTGTTTTGCGATATCGTCACCATCGGACAATATCTGCCGCCCAGCCCGGCACATCTTCCTGTGGAACGATATGTCGAACCGGAACGTTTCAAAGAATACGCAAGGATGGCCGAGAAAAGCGGCATTCCGGTTGCCTTTTCAGGGTGTTTCGTGAGAAGCTCATGGGGCGCGGCCGAGGCTTACCAGAAGCTTTTAGAGATTCGTTCGCAATCCGAGTAGCGGGTCGCGTCAAAGGAGGGCCTATATGCTGGTGAACATGGAGGCGGCCAAACTGCGTCGTTTGCCCCCATACGTTTTTGCCCGCGTCAATCAGCTCAAGGCGAATGCCAGGCAAGAAGGCAGGGATGTGATCGATTTGGGTATGGGAAATCCAGACGCCATGCCCCCCCCGCACGTGATTGAAAAGGTGCGTGAGGTGGTTCTGGACCCCAAGGCGCACGGATACTCTGCATCCAGAGGGATTCCAAATCTTCGAAGAGCTGTGACCCAATGGTACGCGAAGAATTATGGGGTGGACCTGGATCCGGAAACGGAGGCGGTGGCTGTGATTGGTTCCAAAGAAGGGATCAGCCATCTCACCGTGGCCGTGCTGGATCCAGGCGATCTGGTCATTGTGCCGAGTCCGAGCTACCCAAGCCATTTTTACAGCATTGCTTTGGCCGGGGCCAATCTTTGTGTGGTTCCTTTGACGGACGAGGAGACCTTGATGAGGAACCTGGCCGAAATGATACGGAAGATCTACCCGCGCCCCAAGGCTGTGATCGTCAGCTATCCCAATAATCCAACGACCAGAACCGTCGAACTTGAGTTCTTTCACGAATTGGCGCGATTTGCCCGTCGTACGGGAGTGCTGGTCATTCACGATTTCGCCTATGCTGAGATTTGCTACGACGGCTATAGGGCGCCGAGCTTCATGCAGGCTGACGGGGCAAAAGAGGTGGGAGTGGAGATTTACTCCCTCTCTAAGACCTATTCCATGGCTGGTTGGCGTATCGGGTTTATCGTGGGTAACCGACACGTTGTCGCTGCCTTGGCTAAGTTGAAGAGCTATTACGACTACGGTATCTTCACTCCTTTACAGGTGGCTGGAATCGTGGCCTTGGAAGGTCCCCAGGAATACGTGGCGGAGAACGTGAAGCGTTACCAAAAAAGGAGGGACGTCTTGATCTCCGGGATGGAAAGGATTGGTTGGCCTGTTGAGCGTCCCAAGGGAACCCTGTACGTTTGGGCGCCCTTGCCTGATGCCTATGCTTCCATGGGATCTATGGACTTCAGTTTGATGCTCCTCGAAAAGGGCGATGTGGCATGCTCGCCAGGGGTCGGGTTTGGAGATCACGGCGAGGGGTATGTCCGGTTCGCCTTGGTGGAAAATGAGCAAAGAATTGCGCAGGCAGTCCGAGGCATCAAGAAAGCTTTGGGAGCATGAAATCGAGGGAAGACAGTATGGAACAGATTAGGGTCGGTTTGGTCGGTTGGGGAACTGTGGGAGATAGCGTGGCGGGACTTCTGACGCAACAGGAG
>Ga0272442_10009828_pt1 | contig 11871 bp, 12 predicted proteins | sample SSMForm2O_FD_200262 | JGI IMG/M metagenome (GOLD analysis project Ga0272442, IMG submission 200262) | Marine sediment archaeal communities from Little Sippewissett salt marsh, Falmouth, MA, United States - SSM-Form-2O | ecosystem: Environmental > Aquatic > Marine > Wetlands > Sediment ...
TTAAAAATTAAGCAAGAAGGGAAATTTTTACAGAAAAGAACTTTCCGGTATATAGAATTATGCTTCCGGACTTTTCCCGAACCAACGATATATAGCTGGAGCTACAGGTATAAAAAAGATACAGGGTAAAGAGGTTACAGGGTATAATGGAACTACAGGGTATAATGGAACTACAGGATATAACGGAGTTCAGGGTTCGGCTTATATCACCATTCAGGGCTTTCCATCACGACTGTCACTTCGGGAGGGCGCTCTTCGAGAGCCTGGAGCTCTTCGAGCTGGGACTGGACGATCTCGATCTCTTCAAAACATGCCAGGTGGAAGATTGCGTCTCCCTGGCTGACAAGGGGGAGGTTGTTTTTGCCTATGATGATCCCCTCCCGGTCGGAGAGAATTTCCTGCCTGTTTTCGAATCCGAAGGGGTCCAGTATATAGCCCAGAACTTCCCCGTCCTTCACGATATTCCCAAGCTCCTTTGAGGGGTGGACGATCCCGCTTCTAGGAGCACGGACCCAGTGGCTGCACCTGCCGATTACGGGGATGATGCTCTTCCTTTTCCTGGAAGGAGAGAGGTGAAGCATCCCGAGGGACTCCATGACCCTCCTGATGCCCCGGACTCCCATCTTCGTGGAAAACTCGTCAAAACGGAGAGCTTCCCCACCCTCAAAGACCAGGACGGGGATCCCGAGCTCACCTGCAGCTTTCCGGAGGGAACCTTCCCTGAGTCTGGAGTTCAGGATAACAGGGACGTTGAAAGCCTTTGCCAGGGGCACAACGCCTGATATTTCAAGGTTCACGCGGACCTGGGGAAGGTTTGGGCGGTGGATAGCCCCGGTGTGCAGGTCAATCCCGTAGTCGCACTTGCTGACGATCTCGGTCATGAGCAGGTTTGCCAGACGGGAAGCCAGGGAACCTTTAGGGCTGCCCGGAAAAGAGCGGTTCAGGTCCCGTCTGTCAGGGAGGTAGCGGGAAAGGGAGATAAAGCCGTAGATGTTTACCACAGGGACGGCTATCAGGGTCCCGTGCAGATGCCTGAGCGCCGCAAGTTTCAGGAGGCGCCGGATGATCTCCACTCCGTTGATCTCGTCCCCGTGAAGCGCAGCCGTAACAAAAAGGACAGGCCCCGGATACCTACCCCTGACCACGTGCACCGGGATCTTCATTGGGGTCTGGGTGTAGAGCCTCGCCGAAGGCATATCTATGCATTTTCGCTCTCCGGGTTTAATCTCGACCCCCGCGATTGTAAACGGCTCTTCCACGGTTCAGCCCACCCCTCTTGTCCGCGTGCTATAGGGTTTCGCGTTTTTTTCTATATATTCGATAATCATGCCTGCAACATCCTTCCCGGTAACTGTTTCAACCCCTTCCAGGCCCGGGGAAGAGTTCACTTCCATAACCAGGGGACCTCGATTCGAACGCAGGATGTCGACCCCGGCCACCCGCAGTCCCATTACCCGGGCTGCCTTCAGGGCGGTTCTGCGTTCAGCCGGAGTTATTTTTTCAACCGTGGCCTTTCCTCCCCTGTGGATATTAGAGCGAAACTCCCCCTCCCTGGCCGTCCTCTTGATAGACGCAACAACCCTGTTACCGACAACGAAACAGCGGATATCCTCTCCCCCTGACTCCCTGATATATTCCTGGACCATGATGTTGACATTCAGCCCCAGGAAAGCCTCGATCACACTTTCAGCCACCGGTCTGGTCTCCGCAAGCACAACGCCAATCCCCTGGGTCCCTTCAAGGAGCTTGATCACCAGCGGTGGCCCTCCCACCATTTTGATCACATCCCTGATATCGTCCGGGGAACGGGCATACCCCGTAACAGGAAGCCCGACCCCTTTCCTGGAAAGGAGCTGCAAAGCCCGGAGTTTGTCCCGGGAACGGGAAATTGCAACCGACTCGTTTACGCAGAATATGCCCATCATCTCGAACTGCCGGACAACGGCAGTCCCGTAGAAAGTAATGGAAGCCCCGATCCTGGGGATGATTGCATCTAGGTCGCTGAGGGTCTCTCCCCTGTAGCGGATAGTCGGGTTCAGGGAACTGATATTCATATAACAGCGCAAGGTATTGATTACATACATATCGTGCCCTCGCAGCAACCCGGCCTCCATAAGGCGTTGGGTTGAATACGTGCCTCTTTCCTGAGACAGAATCCCAATTTTCATTTTAACCCCCAAAATGAAATTTTATTTCCAAAAATAATGAGAAATCAGGCGAAGAAATTGACCTTAATGACATATATTGTCCTGGTTATATAAATTAGTCTTCGGCTTTCTTCCGGTAACCGGGAAAACCGATAAAATAAGAATTGGAAAATAAAGTTGAGGATAGAAACTGAGAAGAGAAACTAAAAAGAGAAACTGAGAAGAGAAACTAAAAAGAGAAACTGAGAACAGAAACTGAGAACAGAAACTGAGAACAGAAACTAAAAAGAGAAACTGAGAACAGAAACTGAGAACAGAAACTGAGAACAGAAACTGAGAACAGAAACTGAGAACAGAAACTGAGAACAGAAACTGAGAACAGAAACTGAGAACAGAAACTGAGAACAGAAACTGAGAACAGAAGTAAAGGTTGATTGAAGAGTAAAGTCTCACAACTTTACTTCAACCTGAATGAAGCTTCAGTGCAATAAAACTTCAAGCCCACCGCGATCGAACATCAAGCTCACTCTAAATGAAATGAAATGAAATGAAATGAAATCCCGATGAGACCTTACTGCACACTTTCGCCTATTCCGGCATACCTGGGATCCAGTTCGACAGCTTTCCGGTAAGCTGCATCGGCTTCTTCACCCCTGTCAAGGTAACTGAGACAGACGGCTTTCCCGAACCAGGCATCAGCAATCTCAGGGTTGAGCTTGAGAGCATCATCATAGATTTCCACGGCTTCTTCAAAACGTTTGAGCTGGGCGAGCACGAAGCCCAGGCTTGAATAGGCATCGAAATATTCAGGGTTAAGCTCAAGGGCTTTTTTGAACGCTTTCTGGGCTTCCTCGAAGTTCTGCATCTGGCTCAGGGTGAAACCCTTATTGTACCAGACATCGGCGTTCGTAGGGTTGATTTCAATGGATTTTTCAAAAGATTCGACTGCCTTTTCATACTCTTCAAGGTTTTCCAGGTCTATGCCGAGGTTGTTCCAGGCATCATCGTTCTCAGGATCGAGCTCCAGTGCTTTTTCGTAAGCCTTCATGGCCTGCCTGTAGCTCCCTATACCGTCCAGGTCCACTCCCTTGTAGTACCAGGCTTCGGAAAAACCGGGATCTATCTGAATTGCCATATCATAGGCAATAACAGCTTCATCATACCTTCCCATCTGTGAAAAGGCTATTCCCTTCCCTACCCAGGCTTCCTTGTAATTCGGGTCTTCCTCAAGGACCTTTTCAAAAGCTTCGATAGCCTTTTCGTGGGCTCCCATCTGGTTCAGGTTCAGGGCCTTTCCGTACCAGGCATTGGGATAATCAGGGCTGAGTTCGAGAGTTTTTTCGTAGGCTTTGACGGCCTCATCGTACTTTCCGACCTGGGAAAGGGAAAAAGCCATGTTATTCCACAGGTCAGGATCTTCGGGGGAAATCTCGACGGCTTTTTCGTATAGTTCGAGAGCCTCCTCAAATTTCCCAATCCCTTCAAGCCCAGCAGCCTTATTGTTCAGGATACAGAAATTCTCCGGGTCCAGTTCGATAGCTTTGTCAAAAGCCATTATCGCTTCCCGGTACTTCCCCATCTTGATAAGGTCTAGCCCGTATCCGTTCCATTCGGCTGCAACGTCTTCTTCGGAGACATCCTCAACAACGTTTTCCGAATCGTCCAGAACATAGACTCCTTCCTCAAAGGATGCTTCCCCGCTGCTTTCCTCGGTATTTTCCTTAAAAATCGTTTCCTTCGATTCTTCAGAACTCATGCCAAAGTTTCCTTTATTCTATTCATTATAAATTCGAATTCGAGGTTTCTGTACCTACCCGGGTTCGTCATATACTTAAATCTGTTGTTCGTATTTGTCCTCTGTCTATGCCCTATACATCTGTACTCATGGCTTTTATAGGCTCGCCTTTCAAAAAAGCCGGAGCAAGGATACACCAAGACGAAAAAGTAAGTAAAAACGAAAAAGTAAGCGGGAAACTATGAACAAAAACCAGCCCAGCTTTTTGAGAGCAGTCCTCTTTGACATGGACAATACCCTTTTTGACTTCGTAGCAGCAAAGCTCGCAGCCTGCAGGGAAATCCTTGCCTACCTGGAAAAAGAAAACGGAAGGATGGGAGAAGGGAAAGAAAAAGCTGGAGCAGAAGGGAAAGAAAAAGCTGAAGCAGAAGGGAAAGTAAAAGCCGAAGCAGAAGGGAAAGTAAAAGCCGGAGCAGAAAGAGGAAAAGAAGGGGAAAAAGAAAAAGCCGGAGCTGAGGGAGAACTTTTCAGGTATTTCCTCAGGGGAGTCCATGGTTTTGAAGATTACGAAAATATCAGGGACTATATGCAGGAAAGAAGCCTGTTTACGCCCCCTGCCTACGGCAGGTGCTGTGAAATCTACGAGAAAGAAAAACTGGAAAAACTCGAACTCTATCCCGGCGTAAGGGCTACCTTTAACGAACTGGAAAAAACGGACCTTAAACTCGCGGTCATAACGGATGCCGACAGCGCCCATGCCCGGGCAAGGCTGGGCAAAGTCGGGCTCCTTGACTCCTTTGAACTGATGGTGTCCGCGGACATGACGGGGAGAAAAAAACCTGATCCCGAACCGTTCCTTTTTGCCCTCCGGGTCCTGGGAGTAAAACCAGGTGAAACCCTGGTCGTGGGAGACAACCTCCTTAGGGATATCGCCCCTGCCCGCAAACTCGGCCTGCGAACGGCTTACGCTGCCTACGGGGACTGGAAGGAATGGAGAAATCCCGGGGAAAGTGCCCAAGCCTTCGATTTCCGGCTCAATACCTTCCCGGACCTGCTTAACTGCATCCGCTCCCTGGAAGAGCAAAAATGATTGGCAAAACTTACCTGAAGAGCAGAATAGAGTGGCAAAAAATACTGGATATAATAATATATAAAAGAAAAGATATTGCCGCAAAATCTGAATAATTCCGGAAAGATATGTTCCGGAGGAAATCCTCAGATACGGCTTTGCATGTTCTGGCTCAAAACGATTCCGGAAACGGTTCCAAAAAGCTTTTTAGAGGAGGTCCGAGTATACCGGATTCACATCTACTGCTTTTTCGTAGGCTTCCATGGCCTTCTGGTGTTTCTTGACCCTGTCGTACACTATACCTTTGCCAATCCAGGCTTTGGTAAAGTTCGGGTTGATTTCAATGGCTTTTTCGAAAGCTTCAAGGGCCTCTTTGTATTTCTCCAGGTCTCTCAGGGCTATACCCTTGTTATACCAGAACCTGGCGTTTTCGGGATTTGCTTTGATCTTCTTCTCAAAGATCTCCACGGCTTTTTCAATGTAGAGCTTTGATTCGTCATTGTTTCCAAGCCAGCGGAGGGCAACCCCTTTGTTGTAAAGGGCCTTTCCATTAGCAGGGTTCAATTCGATTGCCCTGTTAAAAGCTTCAAGGGCTTCCTCGTAACTCCTTACTTTGCAGAGGCTCATTCCCTTCTTACACCACTCGCTTGCGCTCATGGCGCTCAGATCATAGCTTTTCTCATAGATTTTGATCGCTTTTTCAAGGTCATCCATTGCTTCTTCGTATAACCTCATCTCCCTAAGGGCAACCCCGCGCCTGTGCCAGACCTCAGGGTTATTGGGATCGATTTCCACAGCCTTGTTGTAAGCTTCCAGGGCCTCTTCATACTGCATCAGGTCGCAGAACAATTCCGCTTTACAGTACCAGGTCTTAGCATCCTCGGGATTGATCTCAAGAGCCCTATTCATTGCCTCGAGAGCCTCGCCGTGCTTCAACATGCATTTTAGAATCATTCCCTTGCTGAACCAGATTTTTGCATTATCAGGGCTAATTTCAAGAGCTTTGTTGTACGCATCCAGAGCTTCTTCAAACCTTTTAAGTTCATGGAATGCAACGCCTTTGTTGTACCAGTCATTGGACGTCATAATCACTTTCCAGATCTTTTTTTAGTTTGGTATTTCTACCGTTTTAACCACTGTCCCTGAACAACAATATTATATGCATCCAGAGCGTTAAATCCATTTTGTATTTGAGTTCCTTATCCAAAATAAGGACCTATCTACAGTTACGCGTTATAATTTGGGCTCTGTTCGTTTTTAAACATTTTGAAATTTTCATATACAGTAATTATTTAAAAATGGAGTTCTGAAAAATAAAACGCTATTTTTAAAAAAATAAAGTAAATTTGGAGCAAGTCCAAAAAAATATATCATCTTAATTTATTTCTATTTTCAGCAACGGATATTTACCCCTATATAAATATATCCCCCGGTGAGAAGAATTTCCGGCTCTTATGCCACCCTCCCCCTGGAAAAAACATATAATTCCAGGCCCAAACATACTACCTCAGATCCAAATATACCGTCCAAGGCCCAAACATACTACCTCAGGTCCAAATATACTGTCCAAAACCCAAACATACTACATCAGGTCCAAATATACTGTCTAAGGTCCAAACATACTATCCCCGTTTACAATTCCAGAAAACATTTCCGGATATTCAGGAAGTCTGGAAATATTCATGGAGTCCGAAAATAATTGGAACAGGCAAGGTCTGACTTTATTCCCGTCCAAAGCCGGACTCTCAGCATCTTCTGTTCAGGCCCAGTTCCGACGCAGGGCCATCTTTATCCGGGCTTTCAGTTCAGGGGGATTAACAGGTTTCGGAATGAAGTCTTCGGCTCCGTTTTCGAAACCCTCTATCCTGACATCCGGCTCGTCATTTGAACTGAGCATCATCACCGGCACATGCCTGCACAGGGGGTCGCCTTTTAGCTGCTTGCAGACTTCAAACCCGTCAATGCCAGGAAGCATGAGGTCGAGCAGGACAAGATCCGGCCTCTGGGATTTTACGGCCTCTAGAGCGGTAAGACCGTCAGAAGCTTCGACCACGCTGTAATTGTCAGCCTCAAGCACCTTTTTGAGAACTATCAGGGTTTCCTGATCATCATCAGCTATCAGGACCTTCTCACGCGTGTCCTGGAAGCTCAAAATCCGGGATTTTACCAATTCCTCAGGAACCGAAAGGCGGTCTGCTATTGCGCTGTCACTGATTTCAGGCTGCTCTTCAATTAATTTCAAAATTTCCAAATCGAGATTTCTCTCAGTCATACCCACCACACTCCTTACATTATACATTTTATTAGGTATTAAACATTTCTCAAATATTTAAACTAAAGCGAAAAACAGGGATTTCAGGCGAAGCCGTATAAAATCTCCCAAATATTTAGAGGATTTCATATCAATCGTCCGACTTAAGCAATAAGGAGATATCTTTATAATCATAAAGAACGACTTAGTATTGGAAAGGAAAATTAAATTCCAATAACTGCCACCTCTGAGATGATATTAATGGACACACTAGAAAAAATATTTGGAAAAACCGCACAGATGACCGTGCTTAAAAACCTGATAGCACACCAGAATGAATCAACCTACCTTTCCGGGATTGCAGAAGAAACCGGCCTGTCTCACTCAAGCGTTTCAAGGGTTATCACCCCCCTGATCGAAACAGGCATCGTAATAGAAAAGCCCCTCGGAAAGCAGATCCGGACCTTCCAGCTAAACATGGAAAACGAGGCAACTCAGCTAATCATTGATTTCTACGAAAAAATCAACCAGATGGTAGAGTAAGCCCCGGACAGTCCGGAAAACAAAGATTAAGTAGAAACATAAAGTAGAGACTGAAAAAGAGTTTCCTTTCTCTCTTTTTCATTTTAATTTCCTTTTCCAAAAATCCTGATCCTCTAATACAAGAGTTTCAGGTACCTTTATTTTTTTCATCCGATTCATACTTGCCATCCTTGTATTCATTTCAGGTTCTTGATTCTTGTTTTGTAATTTGTATTCGTTTACGGTTCCTGATTCTTATTTTTGAGATCACTTCTTTCGAACCAGTTTATTTCCGGAACTGATGAAACATTGTTGGATATTTCAAACAAGATTTCCAGATTTTTGAATACGTCATCAATAACGAAAAAAAGTAATGCTGCAAGAACATCTGCGCAGGGAAAACTACCATAAATACACTACGATTCGCGGAGTTTTTGCTGGAAAAATAGTTTTACATAAAAATATAAATGAAACACTAAATTACATAGATTTATTATTTCATATCACAAAATAGCACAAAATTTAAAATAGATGTTACTAATTTATGCTTATCTCATTAATAGAAAATATAGGAGTTGTAAAGTCATGAAAAATGCATTAAAATATCTCGTTATTATCGGGCTCATACTCTGCTCGGCCGGGATGGCAAGTGCTCACTTTACCATGATCTTCCCGAGTGATGACGAATCCACTGTTTTCGATGTAAGCCCCGAAGATTTCATAGCAGACCTTGGCGAAGAAAAAACCGTTTACATAATCTGGGGACACCCCTACGAACACATCCTCTTTGACCTGGAACCTGCCCCCACGGTAAGCGCTTACAAGCCTGACGGAAGTGTAGAGGAACTCGAGGTAAGCCAGATAAGCGTCCCCGGACAGGACGAGGAAGGCAACGACGGGGAATTCGTAGCATATAAGGCATCCTTCATCGTTGACCAGATGGGAGACAGCATCGTGGCTGTCAAGTACGTCTCCGAAGAAGAGGAACTTGTAGACTACACCAAGACCATAATCCACTGCGGGGAAGAAGTCTGGGAAGGCTGGGACGCCACAGTCGGCCAGGAAACCGAAGTGGTACCCTACGTAAGGCCCTACGGCATGGAAGAAGGTTTCGTATTTTCGGGAAAAGCCCTGTATGAAGGAAAAGCCCTCTCAGACTCCATAGTGGAAGTCGAAAAGTACCACACCCTCGAAGCAGGCAGGCAAATTGTCGAGGATGCCGAAGCCCTCTTCCCCTACGACGCCCCCATGGTCTTCACAAGGCAGGTCAAGTCCGACGCCGACGGGGACTTCGTATACACCCTCGATGAACCGGGAATCTGGTACGTGGGCGCAACAAAAGAAAATGAAGGAGAATACAGCGTAAGAGGCGTACTGGAACTCCCTGTCCTTGAAGCCTTCCCGATCGAAGAGACCCCGGTCGAAACTGTCATTCTCTCGGAAGAAGGAGCTGAAGCCGAAGAAGAAGAAGAAGAAGAAGAAGAAGAAGGCGAGGAGAGCACAAGTGCCCCTGGCTTTGAAGCCATCTTTGCCGTAAGCGGAATGCTTGCAGTCCTCTGCCTCACAAGGAGAAAGTAAAGAAAAAAATCGAAACATTTTAGAAACAATCATAATAATCGAAGCTGTGCTTACCGGGACAGTTCTAAGCTTTCTCGCTAAAGTCAAGCCCTAACCGCTCCCCCCGGACCCGGAGATCTGAAAAAATGACAGAAACTCAGAAAAAAACTCAGAAAAAAATGAGAAGTTTTGGAATTCTGACCCTTTTACTCATCATCTGTCTTGCACTAACTCCTGCAGCATCAGCCCACAGGGTACACGTGATGGGCCAGGTTGACAACATAAAGGTAAAAGCCTGGTACGGAGGAGGCGATCCCATGGCGGACGCAGAAGTGGAAATCTACACGATCAGGGACGGGGAAGAAGAACTCTACCTTACGGGCAGCACCGACGAAGAAGGGCTCTTTTTCTTCACCCCCCAGCTGGGCGTCTCGGAGTACAAAGTCGTGGCAAGCGCCGGAGGAGGGCACAGGGGTGAAGAAATCATAAACCTGGAAAGCGGAGTTGCCCCGGAAGAAGACGAACTCCCGCTTTTCATAAGGGTATTTGCAGGCTTCGGCTACCTTACGGGACTTGCAGGAGTAGGCATGATCATAAGTTCCCGGAAAAAAAGGAAAGAGGGCTAAAAAAGCTTTACTTTTCAAGCCCCTGGATATATTCATTCGCAGCCGTAGCCGCCACCGCCGCGTCACTTACGGCAGTCACGAGCTGCCAGATGGGAGTGTCACGGCAGTCTCCTATGGCGTAGACTCCCTTTACGGAAGTTCCCATCCAGCGGTCGGTTTTGATAAAACCGTTCCGGTCCTTTTCCACGTCAACGATTTCGGTGTTCGGGTGGATGCCGATGTAGATGAACACGCCGTTTGTGGGAAGTTCCCGGGTCTCCCAGGTCTTTACGTCTTCCAGGACGACTTTCTCCACTTTCCGGACCTTGTCTCCGGTACCCACGATTTCCCGGACCACGGAGTCCCAGATGAACTCAATGTTCGGCGCCGCAAATGCCCTATCCTGAAGAATTTTTGCGGCCCTCAGTTCGTCCCTGCGGTGGACCACATAAACTTTCTCTGCGAGCTTTGAGAGGATCAGGGCATCCGTAAGGGCGGAATCCCCACCCCCGACCACAACAACTGTCTTGTTCCTGAAAAAAGGCCCGTCACAGGTGGCGCAGTAGGAAACCCCCTTGGCAATCAGCTCCTCTTCCCCAGGCACCCCCAGGTGTTTCGGGTTGGCGCCTGTGGCAATGATAACAGCCCTTGCCTCAAGATCTCCGCTGTCGGTAGAAACAAGCTTTTTCTCTCCTTCGGAACGGACCGACAGGACGTCCGTGATTTTAGTCACCACGCCTGCCGCAAGGGCATGTTCCTTGTATTTTTCCATAAGTTCAAAGCCCGTGATGGAAGGAAAACCGGGATAATTTTCCACGATATCCGTAAGGGCAATCTGCCCGCTGATTTCACTTCTTTCCAGGACGACTGTCTCCAGCCCGAAACGCACTGCATAAATCCCCGCAGTAAGCCCTGCGGGCCCTCCTCCGACAATGATCAGGTCGTACATGTTTACCCCACAAAAAATAAATGAAAAATCAGCTGATAAAACGCAAGGCAGGGGAATGTTAAGGCTGCCAACGCGATTAAATCAGCAGATAAATCGGTGGATACATTATTAGATAAATTAGTAGATAAATTAGTAGATAAATTAGTAGATAAATTAGTAGATAAATTAGTAGATAAATTAGTAGATAAATTAGCAGATAAAATGTTAAAGCTATAGGCACAGAATTTTCAGCTGATCCGGGAAATTGCCTCAGCTTTTTTAGGAAGCCCGGTGAAAGCTAGCTCACCATCTATAATGGTTGCGGGAATTCCAACAATACCATATTTTTCAATAATTTCTTGCCCTTCGGGCGTTTCCACATCTATTTCCTCATACTCGAAATCGTATTCGGATTTCAGATCGTTCCAGAGCCTGCGCGCGGATGGGCAGACAGTACACCAGCTGGCATGGAGAAGCATAACTTTGACCATTTAAAGATCTCCCCGGGAAATTTAAGTCTTAAGCTCATTTCTATTATTAATTTCCAGATATTTATACGTTGAGCGCAGAGCTGAAACCCACGGACCCCAAAAAGCTTTAAGCAAATAAGCCCCCTAGAAACGGCTATGCTGACATTCATAGGGCTGGGCCTTTTTGATGAACATGATATTTCATTAAAAGGGCTTGAAGCTGTCAGGGCAGCCGACCTGGTCTACGCGGAGTTTTACACCTCCTGCCTCATGGGCACGACTCCTGAAAAAATGGAGGAACTCTACGGGAAGGAAGTCCGCCTGCTATCAAGGGAAGATGTGGAACAGCAACCGGACTGGCTTGAGGAAGCAAAGACGAAAAACGTGGCCTTCCTTACAGGCGGGGACACCATGGTCTCCACGACCCACGTGGACCTGCGCCTGAGGGCAAAAAAGCTGGGCATCGAAACCCGCCTGATCCACGGGGCTTCCATAACCTCCGCGGTCTCGGGGCTGACCGGACTACAGAACTACCGCTTCGGAAAATCCGTAAGCATACCCCACCCGTATGAAAGCAAGCGCGGGAC
>Ga0272442_10009830_pt1 | contig 11869 bp, 8 predicted proteins | sample SSMForm2O_FD_200262 | JGI IMG/M metagenome (GOLD analysis project Ga0272442, IMG submission 200262) | Marine sediment archaeal communities from Little Sippewissett salt marsh, Falmouth, MA, United States - SSM-Form-2O | ecosystem: Environmental > Aquatic > Marine > Wetlands > Sediment ...
TATTTTTGATGAATTTATCCAGGCTGAAAATACTGCCACAAAAAAGTACAGGGGCACCGGGCTTGGATTGTCGATTGTAAAAAAACTGGTTCATCTGCATGGCGGTAAAATAACCTTGGAAAGCGAAGAAGGGAAAGGCACAAAAATATTTGTGGAGATTCCTTACACTATTGGCGACCCTGAAAAAATTGAGGGCGCCGCCCCGCAGATGATACAGGTGCCGGATTCATTTAAAAAACTTTCGTTCCTGATTGTCGACGACGAAGAATACAACCGTTTCCTTTTCAGGTCTATTTTCGGGAAATGGGGAGTTAAATACACCGAAGCCTCCAACGGCGACGATGCCATTGCTGCATGCCGCTCGGAAAAATTCGATATCGTGTTCATGGACCTGAATATGCCGGGCAGAAACGGGCTGGAAGCCACAAAAGAAATCCTCGCCGAAAAGCCGGATTTAAAAATAGTAGCCATCACGGCATCGAATGAAAAAGCAGATTCAGATGCCAGTATAAAGGCGGGGATGGTGGGATTCCTGTCAAAACCATTTTCCGAATCCGACCTGTATGAAACTATTATTGAAAAACTTCGGCTAACCAATGAGAAAAAACCGGATATCGATTTTAAAACGTTAAAACGCCTGGCCAATAACGATAAGGCTTTTCTGAAAGAAATGCTGGAGATTTTTATCCGGTCGGCTGAAAGAGGATTAGCGTCAATCGAAAACGAATTTACGGCTAAAAACTTAGAGGCTGTTGCCGATGCAGCACATAAAATGAAGGCTCCATGCAGGCATATCAAAGCTAATATGTTGCATGATTTGCTTCTTAAACTTGAAATTTCTGCTAAAAACAGGGGACAGGAGAAAGATTTGGCAAGGTTGATTGATGAAATAAAAACTGAAGTTTCAGAAACTGTTTCCTCTGTTCAGACTTACTTACAGGGAAGCAGGGCGAATCCCGGCAAAAATTAACTTTTGTTATTATTTAAGGATTTTCCTCTTTCAGGCTCATGTAAAATCCGTATCTTTCTGTTAAAATAATTCATTTGTCAGGAAGATGGCTGATAAACCTTTCAAAATATTTGTGGTAGAAGACGATGAGTGGTACAACCGGTTGCTCGTGCATAACCTTTCGCTCAATCCTGATTACGAAATTGAATCTTTTGCCGATGGGAAAAGCTGCCTCGCAAACCTGCACAAAAATCCCGATGTAATTACACTCGATTACCGTTTGCCAGATATGAAGGGATTGGAAGTCCTGAAAAAAATCAAGGCTGAGAATGAAGATATCCAGGTCGTCCTTGTCTCAGGGCAGGATGATATTGAGGTTGTTGTCGAGCTGCTGAAATACGGGGCTTATGACTATATCGTAAAATCGGACGACATCAGGGAAAGGCTTCTGAATACGGTTAATAATATCAGGAAAGGCGAAAGGTTGAAACGGGAGATTGTTTCATTGAGGACTGAGGTAAAAAAGAAATACAGCTACCAGAATACCATCATCGGGAACAGCCCGGCCACACAAAAGGTTTTCGAGTTGATCGACAGGGCAGCACGGACGAACATTACTGTAACCATCACCGGTGAAACCGGCACAGGGAAAGAACTGGTCGCAAAGGCGATTCATTATAATTCGGCGCGTGCCGACAAACCTTTTATCGCGGTAAACGTGGCAGCCATCCCCGGGGAGTTAATTGAAAGCGAACTGTTCGGCCATGAGAAAGGCGCGTTTACCGGGGCCAATTTCAGGCGGATCGGGAAGTTTGAAGAAGCAAACGGCGGCACTCTTTTCCTCGATGAAATTGCTGAAATGGGGATTTCACTTCAGGCAAAACTATTAAGGACTTTGCAGGAAAAAGAAATTGTCAGGGTTGGAAGCAACAAACCTGTAAAAACCGATTGCCGCATCATTGTGGCAACCAACAGGAACCTGCAGGAAGCAGTATTAAAAAAGGCTTTCAGGCAGGATTTGTATTACCGTTTGTTCGGGCTTCCCATTGAACTACCCCCCTTGCGGGAAAGAGGCAACGATACCATCATTCTTGCCAAACACTTTATTGCACAGTTCTGCAGGGAGAACAACCTGCCGGCTAAATCGCTCTCGCCTGATGCTGCCGACAAACTCCTCGGTTATTCATTCCCCGGCAACATCAGGGAACTGAAATCGGTTGCCGAACTGGCAGTTACCCTGACTGACGGGCAGGCCATCAGCAGTGAAAATATTATCCTCGGGAACGAAGCCCTTCTTGCCGATACGATGGAAAAAGAAATGACCTTACGTGAGTACAATATCCGCATCGTGAAAAAATACCTCGAAAAGTGTAACAATAATCCAAAACTTGTAGCCCGGAAACTCGATATAGGCGTGGCAACTGTTTACCGGATGATTAAAGAAGACAGCGATATTTGATAGTTGGGATTTATCATATTGATAACCTTCTATCAATATGATATAAATTCATCCTCCCCTGTAAAACATAACCGGTTCTCTTGTAGTTTTTTAATCCAACATCTTTTCACTGGCACATAATTTGGCAATAGCTCCACTGTTAAAAAACAAGGAGGATTTTGCCATGGAAAACAAAAGAAGTATTATCAGTAAAGTAGTTGTTGCCGTGATAATTATTACAATGGCCATATTCAGTGCAATTGTAATAAATAATAAAGAGGCACACATCAGGCAGTTAAACAAAAATGCCGAAACCCTTGGGGAAGTAATTCAGGACCGTGATTCGCTGCTTAACGACCTTTTTACGTCATTCAGCGAAATTGAGACAAGTTTGAATTTTATTAAACAGCGAAGGAACCAGATTGAGATTGCCCAGGATGAGGGTGAAATGAGTCAGCATGAATCGATCATTAATGGGATCCGGCTTATCGATTCGTTGCTGGAAAGGAACACTCATCGGGTTAAATCAATTGAAAGCAAACTGAAAAGCTCGGGCTTTAAGGTTGCAGCTCTGACCAAAAAAATTGTCGATCTTAATAACAACATTGAACAGCAAAACAACGAATTGGTCAAACTCAAAGGAAAGATTGAAGAACGCGACCTGAAGATTACCGAGTTAAACGATAAAGTGAACGGCCTGGAGTGGGAAGTGATTTCAAAGGAAAAAACACTGGTCGAAAAGACTGAAATCATTCAAAACCAGGAAAATGAATTAAACAAGGCGTTCCTCGCATTCGGCACATTCAGGGAGTTAAAGGAAAACGGGGTAGCTGAAAAAGACGGCGGCCTTCTGGGAATCGGTGGGAAAAAAATCATCCCGGGCGATTTCGACGAAAGCTACTTCATAAAACTCGACATGCGTGAAACACGTGAGATTCCACTCTTTTCGAAAAAAGTAAGTTTTATTTCGGAACACCCCGATAGTTCGTACCGGTTTCTATTCAATGAAGGGCTCGTTACCTACCTCGAAATCGAAAACCCTGAGGAGTTCTGGAAAATATCAAAGTATGCAGTTTTGGAAACCAGGTAATCTAATAATTCAGACAGTAATCAATTCTTAAATCAAATCGTGTGAAACGGGAAATTTTTAAAGTATCGGATTTAATGCTTGTGTATTCTTTCATTAAGGTAAATGGAACAAGTGAAGATAAAGTAGTGTTGTGTGAGGAAGAATTAAAGGGGCATTTTATCCTGAGCTTAACAGTTGTCCCCTCGGAATTACAAACTTCCGAGGGGGCATTCGTCACAATATCAGATATAATCATTGATGGCAGAAAGGTACACGGTTTCAGAAAACAAACCATTGAATTATCGGCCTATCAGGAAGGAGATATAAAGGTTATGTACATCGGGGAAGCTGAAGCCAGGCATTACAGATCTGTGTCGCTGGTTCTGGATTATGAATCTGATGAGGATGGGAATCATCCGGGCTGTTATTTCCTCAACGGGCAAAACCAGAAACAACAGTTTAATATTTTATCTGAAAGTATTAGAAAAGTCCATTTTACCAAACATTTCGAAATAAGGCCTGATTCCACTACTGAAATAGTAATAAAATACGACAACCATAAAATAACAGTCCCAACTTTGGAAAAACACGGGAGTAATGAGTTTGATTATTCTGATAATGGAATAGTAAACTCATTTAACGCCCTTATTAAGGATAAGTGTGGCGAAGTAAAAGGGGAGGTTAATCAGCCGTTTTATCCTGTGGGCGATATGTATGTGCTTGCATATAAAAGAGGTGAATTCAACCTTACAGAGGAAACGAGGATGGTTGGCAGGGAAGATAATTTTTTCCCGAATGCTGCCGCCCGCTCGTTGGTAAAACCCTATGGATGCTATCATTTACCCCTCCTCGAAGAAGGAGATTACGAAATACACATAGCGGTAGTAAATAAAGATTCAGGGAAAGTTTTTATGTTGAGGGGGATGATAAATCATTCAAGTAATATTTCAGGATTTTTACTGAATAAAATCCGTGTCAGGGCAAAAAGCCGGGTACAATTAAATATTGATATTTTAGATGTGATATAACCCGTTTCATTTCAGTTAGTTTTAGTTTAGGGAAACCAGTTTGCCGGAAGCAGTTTGTTGTCAATTTGGGTTCAAAATTTACGTATCACAAAACTGTTTCGGTAAACAGCTCCGGGCGAAAGCCCGGAGTTTTTTTGTATTTAGTTAATGAAGTAAACGTAATTTTCATAAATTTGGTAAAAATCAAACAGGACCAATATTATGGAAACAAATTCATTAGCCAGGCTTTATACCGATACATTTCACAACAACTGGGAAATTCATGCATTTTCCGATTACGAAGGCAAAGATTACCTGTATAAAGATATCGCGAAAATAATCAAATCGCTCCATCTTTTTTACCAGGTTTTGGGATTGCAACAGGGTGATAAAATTGCAGTCCTTGGCCGGAATTCGGCACACTGGGGCGCTGTGTTTCTGTCAGCTCTGTCGGCCCGGCTCGTCATTGTGCCGGTGCTGCCCGATTTTAATGAGGAAAATACCAACCATATTATCAACCATTCTGAATCGAAACTTTTAATCGGGGCAAAGGGCCTTGCCGATAAAGTCAACTTCGATCAATCACCTCTGCTTCAGGCTATCATTACCATCGAAGATTTTTCATTAACTATAGCAAAAGACAAGGATGCAGAATATAAACTCAAGGACGCTTTTCAGTACTATAAAGATAATGAGCTAACAAAGGAAGGTTTTGAATTTATGGAATGGGGGAAGGAAGATACCTGTATTATCTCTTATACCTCGGGCACTTCGGGATTTACAAAGGGTGTGATGATCCCGGAACGGAGCCTGGTTTCAAACATCCTATATGCCCAGGACCACATGCCCCTGAAACCGGGAGATAAAATTGTATCGTTCCTCCCGATGGCCCATGTGTACGGCTTGCTTTTCGAATTTCTCTTCCCAGTCACACTCGGATGCCACATTACTTTTTTGAGCAAAATCCCTTCTCCTGCTATAATTACAAAAGTTTTCGGTGAAGTAAAACCTCACCTTATTTTGTCGGTTCCGCTTGTCATTGAAAAGATATACAAAAAACGTATCCTTCCTGCAATCGGTAAGCCGGTGATGAAAATCCTCCTGAAAATACCAGGGATTTCTTCGGTTATCCTAAAGAAAATAAAGGCAAAACTTATCGATACTTTCGGGGGGAGGTTTTTTGAGATTGTCATTGGCGGCGCGCCATTGAGTGCCGAGGTAGAAAAATTCTTTAAACGAATAAACTTCCCCATTACGGTTGGCTACGGCATGACCGAGTGCGGCCCGTTAATCAGTTATGAAGCATGGGATAAAAGCGTACCATCGTCAGCAGGGAAACTGGTCGACCGGATGGAGGTCCGTATCGATTCCGAAGACCCATTCAGTATTGTGGGCGAGATTCAGGTTAAGGGCGAGAATATTATGCTGGGGTATTATAAAAATGAAGAAGCAACAAAACAAGCATTCACATCCGATGGCTGGCTGAAAACAGGCGACCTGGGAATAATCGATGAAAATAACTTCATATTTATCAGAGGCCGGTCAAAAAATATGATACTCGGCCCATCGGGGCAGAACATATACCCCGAAGAAATCGAGGCAAAAATTACGAACCTGCCTTATGTGGCAGAATGCGTTGTCACGGAACGTGAAGGCAAACTTGTGGCACTGGTGTATCCCGACCAGGAAGCTTTAAAAACCGATGGCATCGGTGAAGCAGGATTGCCGGGCATAATGGAAGAAAACAAGAATAAATTAAATGCTGCACTGCCGGCTTACGAACAGGTAAAGGCATTTGAACTGGTTAAGGAGGAATTTGAAAAAACACCTAAAAAGAATATCAAAAGGTATAAATATATTTAAACGGCATTTCGCCACGACACCAAAAAAGTTAATCGTAGTTGTAGATTCGTAATACATCATTAATTATCGAAGTCTGGTACTGCCTGAGGGCTTGGGTGGCCGGCCCGCCCGAGGGGAACCCACCGCCTGTAAAAATAAACTGCGACTGGCAACACTGGCAGGTTCCCAAAGCCCCGTCATTCTCAACAAGGCAGGTTTTACTGACCTCGTGGGTACAGGTTGCATCGAAAGCAAAATACGACCCCTCCATTTCGCAGTAAACAATAACACCTCCATAACCTATGCCCGGTATAAATATAGAATTGCCAGGAACCTTCAACTCATTATGAAGGGTCAGATTTATCGTAAATGAAAATGGCACAGAGGGGATAACTGAATCATGGACTTTATCACAGCCTGAACTGAAAATCAAAAATAAAATAAGCAAAACAAAAATATTCCGCATTTTTAACAGCAACTCCCTCATTTTTCCTAATTTTACTGTAAAAATAGACAAATTATTATTTTACACTGCTAAAGAAACGCGGGCATGGAAGACTTCATTGTAATTATAATAACTTTATTGATCGTGGTTATCGGAGCGATAGGTCAGATAAAGAAAAAACAACGTGTTGATGTAGCCAAAGGGAAAAGTGATGAAAGCGGGGAAAATAACTTCTGGGATGAACTTTTGGGAGAAGATGAAAAAACATACTCCCCCCGGGACCAGGCAGGACGTATTAGTGGCACCGAACCGGAAAAGCCCGCCATTAAAAAACAGGAGCAACCCATTTCGATGGTTAAAGAAGGAGTAAGTGCTTTTAAAAATAAACCAGTGAAAAAAGAAGAGGTCAAACTTGCTGAGATTGGCTCCGAAGCTGAAAAAAGCAGTCTTTTAGAAGGCTTCTCACTTAAAAAAGCAATCATTTTTTCAGAAATTATTCAAACAAAATATTTTTAAAAGCTTTTAATTCTTTCATTATTACTATATTTGCACGAGAACAAGTAATTATTTAAAGAAAATATTTAAATTTGCATGGAGAGGAAGAGTCCCGTTCGATTGCGGGATTCTTTCTGTTTATATAAAAGCACTCAAATAAAGGAGGAAAAAGCATATGGCAAAATTAACATATTTAACTCAGGAAGGATTAAAAAAGCTCAAAGAGGAGCTTGACTACCTGATGAATGTTGAACGCCCTGCTATTTCGAGGCAGATTGGTGAAGCCATTGAAAAAGGCGATATTTCTGAAAATGCAGAATACGATGCCGCTAAAGATGCACAGGGCTTACTGGAAGCTAAAATAGTTGAAATTCAGGAGAAAATCGCCAATGCCCGTATCCTGGACGAATCAAAAATCAATACCGATAAAGTACAGATATTAAACAAGGTCACCATCAGGAACAAGAAGAATAACGCCACCATGATATATACCATTGTGCCTGAAAGCGAGGCGAACCTGAAGGAAAATAAAATCTCAGTGAAAACCCCGATTGCCAAGGGCCTGATTGGTAAAAAAGTTGGCGACACCGTTGAGATTAAAGTCCCTTCAGGAATTATTCCGTTCGAGGTTGTGAATATTTCAATCTGAAACCATGGCATCAATTTTTACAAAAATCGTTAACGGCGAAATCCCTTGTTACAAGGTAGCCGAAGATGAAAACTTCTTTGCATTTCTTGATATTTTCCCGGTGGCAAAAGGGCATACCTTAGTCATCCCCAGGAAAGAGGTCGATTATCTTTTCGACCTCGATGACGAAACTTATGCCGGGCTTCAGGCATTTGCCAAAAAAGTGGCTGTTGCACTAAAAAAAGCCGTCTCGTGCAAAAAAGTTGGCGTACTGGTCCTGGGGCTTGAAGTCCCGCATGCGCATATCCACCTAATCCCGATGCAGAATGAAGCCGACCTGCTGAATTTTTCTGAAAAAATAAAACTTTCCCCGGAAGAATTTTCTGAAATTCAACGTAAAATAAGCAGCGAAATCAATTGATCATAAAAGGATTCGAAACCTCTTCAGTTTTTAATCCAATTTTTATTAACAACCTCCGCCCGGGTGCCAAAATTCCGTAATTTTATTTCTCGGGAAACCGGTAAAAAATTATTTGGGCTATTTTAAAATTCAGGAAAAATAATGGACTGTCCTTCAGAAAATTACTCCTGTTTTTAGAAAGGAAAAAGCAATTTTAACAGAAGGGATACATGATACCATTTACGCATTTGCATGTCCACTCACAGTATTCAATCCTCGATGGCGCGGCCAGTATATCGAGGCTGGTATCAAAAGCGAAATCGGACGGGATGAAAGCCCTCGCTCTTACCGACCACGGGACAATGTTCGGGATTAAAGAGTTTTACAACGAATGCAAAAGGCAGAAAATAAAACCAATCCTCGGGTGCGAAATTTATGTGGCAGCGCGTTCAATCGCCGATAAAAATGATAAAGTCGACCGGGCAGGGTTCCACCTGATATTACTGGCAAAAAACAAAGCAGGTTATAAAAACCTGGTGAAACTGATTTCTATCGCCAATAACGAAGGATTTTATTATAAGCCCAGGATCGATAAAAAATTACTTGAGAAATACAGCGACGGACTCATTGTTTCTTCCTCCTGCATCGGTGGCGAAGTCCCTCAGCTAATTCTGAACGGGCAGATCCGTGAAGCTGAAAATGTGGTCCTCTGGTTTAAAAAAATCTTTGGCGATGATTTTTACCTCGAACTGCAGAGGCACCCCTCGGAGATTCCCGAATTACGGGCCGACGTGTATGATAAACAGCTTATAGTCAGTGAGCATTTTATCTCCTTGGCGGAAAAATACCAGGTTAAAATTATAGCCTCCAATGACGTCCATTTTGTAAATAAAGAAGATGCCGATGCGCACGACCTGCTGATTTGCCTTAATACCGGGAAAGACCTCGACGACCCCTCCCGGATGCGGTATACCAAGCAGGAATGGTTTAAAACAACGGAGGAACTGAATGAACTGTTTGCCGACTTCCCCGAGGCACTGGCAAATACTGCCGAGGTTGTTGAAAAAATTGAAAATTATGAACTGAACGCCTTGCCAATTATGCCCTTCTTCCCGATCCCGGAAGAATTTGGCACTGAGGAAAAGTTTAGTAAGATATACTCTGAAGAAAAACTTCAGGAAGAATTCGGAGAAAAGAATTTTAGCCGGCTGGGAGGCTACCGGGGAGTTTTGAGGATAAAACTGGAAGCAGAATACCTGCGCCACCTCACCTTCGCGGGTGCAAAAAAAAGATATGGCGAGCCGCTGGAGGAGGATATTGTATCAAGGCTTGAGTTTGAACTTGAAACAATAAAAACAATGGGTTACCCCGGGTACTTCCTGATTACACAGGATTTTATCAACCAGGCACGTAAAATGGGCGTGCTGGTGGGCCCGGGGCGTGGCTCGGCAGCAGGCGCTGCGGTTTCCTATTGCGTCGGGATTACAAACATCGACCCGATTAAGCATAACCTCCTTTTTGAAAGGTTCCTGAATCCCGACAGGATCTCACTGCCCGATGTGGATATCGATTTCGACGATGACGGCAGGCAACTCGTGCTCGAGTGGGTAGCCGAAAAGTATGGCCGCGATAAAGTTGCACATATCTGCACCTTTGGCACAATGGCTGCAAAACTGGCGATCCGCGACGTGGCTAGAGTTCTGAAGCTTCCTTTGCCCGAAGCCGACAGGTTGGCAAAAATGGTTCCAGATGCCCCTAAAATGACGTTCGAAAAAGCGTTTAAGGCGAATCATGAATTGAAAAAAGAGCTGGATTCGGAGAACCCTGTAATTGTTAAAACTTTACAGTTTGCACAAACCCTTGAAGGGTCGATTAGGCAGACCGGTGTGCATGCCTGCGGGATTCTTATCAGCCGCGACCCTCTGACCGAGCATATACCCATCATGTCGACCAAGGATGAAGAGTTGCCCGCAACCCAGTATGATGGCAAGTTTGTTGAGGAAATCGGTTTATTAAAAATGGATTTCCTTGGATTAAAAACTCTTTCCATTATTAAGGAAACACTCGACAATATTAAAATTTCGAAAGGGACAGAAATTGACATCGAGGCAATACCATGGGACGATAAACTTACCTACGATCTTTTCAGTCGCGGGGAGACAACTGCCATTTTCCAGTTTGAATCGGATGGGATGAAAAAACACCTTCGCGACCTGAAGCCCAACCGGTTTGAAGACCTGGTTGCCATGAATGCCCTCTACCGCCCGGGCCCCATGGAATACATCCCAAACTATATCGCCCGCAAACACGGCAGGCAAAAAGTGGAGTACGACCTCCCGATGATGAAAAAATACCTTGATGAAACTTATGGAATCACAGTTTTTCAGGAACAGGTAATGCTCCTTTCGAGGCTCCTGGCAAACTTTACCCGTGGCGATTCCGACACCTTGCGAAAAGCGATGGGGAAAAAACTGGCCGGCACCATGGCTGAATTGAAGGTGAAATTCTTTGAGGGGTGCAAAGCCAATAACCAGTTCATCGATGAATGTAAGCAGGAGAGGAAAAATCCTGATAAAGTCATTGAAAAAATATGGAGAGACTGGCAGGCATTTGCTTCGTATGCTTTCAACAAATCGCATTCGGTTTGTTATGCGCATATTGCCTATCAGACCGGCTACCTTAAAGCCCACTACCCTGCCGAGTTCATAGCGGCAAACCTGAGCCGCAACCTGAACAACATAACAGATATCACAAAGCTGATGAAGGAATGCACGCGGATGAAAATTAAGGTATTAGGCCCCGATGTCAATGAAAGCTTTATTAAATTCATTGTAAACAAAAACGGGAATATCAGGTTTGGGATGGCTGCCGTTAAGGGCATAGGCGAAGGAGCCGCCAAAGATATTATCGCCGCACGCGAAAAAGGAGGCGAATTTAAAAGCATCTTCGATTTTGTTGAACGGGTCAACCTGCAGGCCGTGAATAAAAGAAACCTCGAAGCCCTTGCCCCGGCAGGGGCATTCGATAGCATGGAAAATATTAAACGAAGCCAGTTTTTCTCAGGGGATGACGAGAACGACTCAACAAGCTTCATTGAAAAACTTATTAAGTATGGCAATAAAGTCCAGGCCGAAAAACAATCGATGCAACAGAGCCTTTTTGGAAACCTGGATGAAAGCTCAGTCATTAGGAAACCAGGGATTCCCCAGGTCGATGAATGGCCAAAGATTATTCTGCTCGAAAAAGAAAAAAACCTCGTCGGAGTATATTTAACGGCACATCCGTTGGATGATTATAAATTCGAAATGGCCCATTTCTGCACCAGGGACGTCACATTGAAAGACCTGAATAACAACATTGAATTTTATAAAGACAGGGAACTGACTTTTGGCGGGATGGTGACAGAGGCAAAAGAGGCGGTTTCGAAAGCTGGCAATCCTTACAGCATACTTACCTTAGCAGATTATACTGATTCGTATGCTTTTTATTTTTTCCAGAACAGTTATGTGGAATTCGGTAAATTCTGTAAACCAGGCCTGTTTATCATGACCAGGGGAATGGTTCAGAAACGGTACAAACAGGATTCATACGAATTT
>Ga0272442_10009831_pt1 | contig 11867 bp, 7 predicted proteins | sample SSMForm2O_FD_200262 | JGI IMG/M metagenome (GOLD analysis project Ga0272442, IMG submission 200262) | Marine sediment archaeal communities from Little Sippewissett salt marsh, Falmouth, MA, United States - SSM-Form-2O | ecosystem: Environmental > Aquatic > Marine > Wetlands > Sediment ...
CCACCCGCCTTCCCGGCTGATAAGGTGGACTTCAAGAAGGTCTCAGCCCACAAGCGGGCGCTGCTGGAGATAGCTTTCGAGCGATTCCAGACCCGCCCCAGGCCGGACGACTACCAGCGCTTCTGCGCCGAGCATCAAGCATGGCTCGATCCCTTCGCCACCTTCGTCGCGATCAGACGGCATTTGCGCCGGCGCACCTGGGGCGACTGGCCCGCGGCGCTGAGAGACCGCAAGCCCAGGGCGCTGGCAGCGGCCACCGAGCAGTTGGCCGAGTCCATCGAACGCGAACGCTTCCTCCAATACGTCTTCTACGAGCAATACCTCCAGCTCAAGAACTACTGCCACGACCAGGGCGTCCAGGTGATCGGCGACCTGCCGATCTACGTGACGTATGATAGCGCCGACGTCTGGTCGCATCCCGAGGTCTTCAAGCTGACGCGCTCGAAGCGCCCCCGCTTCATCGCCGGCGTCCCCCCGGACTACTTCAGCAAGACCGGCCAGCTATGGGGCAACCCCGTCTACGATTGGGACTACTCCGAGAAGACCGGCTTCGACTGGTGGATGCAACGGATGAAGCACAATCTACTGCTGTATGACCTCGTGCGCATCGATCATTTCCGTGGGCTCGTCGCCTACTGGGAAATCCCCGCCAGCCACAAGACGGCCCAACGCGGGCGCTGGGTCGATGCCCCGAGCGAGCAGTTCCTCAGCACAATCTTTCGCCGCATTCCATGCGCGGCCGTCTTTGCCGAGGACCTGGGCTATATCACGCCTGATGTCAGAGAGGTCATCGCTCGCTATCACCTCCCGTGCATGAAGGTCCTCCAGTTCGCCTTCGGAGGCGATCCCGCTCGCAACCCCCACATGCCGCACAACCACGTGGACAATGCGATTGTTTACACCGGGACCCACGACAACAACACGACGCGCGGCTGGTTTGACAACGACCTGAGCCGCACCGACCGCAAGCGCCTCTCGGACTACCTCGGTCGTCGCGCCGCCGCCAAAGACATCTCCTGGCAACTAATGCGGCTGGCCATGGCCTCCGTGGCCAAGCTCGCCATCATCCCCCTCCAGGACATCCTGGGCCTCGGGGCATCCGCACGGATGAACCATCCCGCCAGGATCAGGGGCAACTGGCATTGGCGCCTCCGCGCCGGCCGGCTGGGCAATCCCTTGGCTGACCGTCTCAAACGCCTCGCGGAAACCCACGGCCGCGCATAGAGTCCCCGCTGGCTGCACAGGATAGGTGTGAACGTCGTGCGATTCGATTCGAGGGCGCCGCCTCATTCCCCCGCGGCGTCATCGGTGGAACCCGCGCCCAACACCTTCCGGAACACCACGATGCCCAATGGCGGCAACGTCACCGAAAGCGTGTAGTCGAAGTTCCCGTGAAAGGACGCAGGCGATGCTTCCACACCGCCTAGGTTGCCCTGACCGCTGCCCCCGTATGCCTCGGCATCACTATTGAGAATCTCTTCCCACCGCCCGCCGTCAGCGACGCCGATCTGGTAGTCATGTCGCGGAACCGGCGTGAAATTGCAGATCACCGCCAGCATGCGCCCACCACTCGCGTCCCGCCGCATGTAACTGATCACGCTGTTGTCCGCATCGTTGCAGTCGATCCACTGAAAGCCGTCACCGTGGAAATCCAACTCGTGCAGCGCCGTCTCTTCGCGATAGAGATGGTTCAGATCCCGCACCCATTTCTGAAGGTCACGGTGCCCCGGCTTCTCCAGCAGGTCCCAGTCCAGACTGTGCCGGAACCGCCATTCGCGATGCTGCCCGAACTCACCGCCCATGAAGAGCAGCTTCTTGCCTGGGTGTGTGAACATGTACCCGAACAGCAGCCGCAGGTTCGCCAGCTTCTGCCACGCGTCGCCCGGCATCTTGTTATACAACGAGCCCTTACCATGCACGACCTCGTCATGCGATAGCGGCAGCGTGAAGTTCTCACTGAACGCGTACCACACCGAGAACGTCAGCTTGTCCTGATGAAACTTGCGATAGATCGGGTCCATGCAGAAGTATTCGAGCGTGTCGTGCATCCACCCCATGTTCCACTTCATACCGAAGCCCAGCCCACCCGTCTCGGTAGGGCGGGTCACCATGGGCCACGACGTCGATTCCTCGGCAATGGTCTGCGCGTGCGGATAGTCCTTGTACACCGTCTCATTGAAGCGCCGCAAGAAGGCAATGGCGTCGAGGTTTTCGCGCCCGCCTTTCTCATTCGCTATCCACTCGCCCTCTTTCCGGGAATAGTCCAAATAGAGCATCGATGCCACCGCGTCGACCCGCAGCGCATCGGCGTGATACTTCTCCAGCCAGAACAAGGCGCTGCTGATCAGATATGACCGAACCTCGTGCCGGCCGTAATTGTAGATCGCGCTCTTCCAGTCCGGGTGGAACCCCAGCCGCGGATCGGCGTGTTCGTAAAGGTGCGTTCCGTCGAAGTACCCCAGCGTGTATTCATCGGTCGGAAAGTGCGACGGCACCCAGTCCAGGATCACCCCGATATCGTTCTGGTGCAAATGATCGATCAGGTACATCAGGTCCTGGCAGCACCCGTAACGGCGCGACGGCGCGAAATACCCACCCGTTTGGTAACCCCACGAGGGGTAGAACGGATGCTCCATGACCGGCAGAAACTCCACATGCGTAAAGCCCATCTCTGTGACGTACTCAGCCAGCATGGGAGCCAGTTCACGATAGCTTAGCAGCCGCTTGGGCTCGCTCGGATCCCGACGCCACGAGCCCAGATGCACCTCATAGATGCTGTGCGGCGCGTTCAGCCTGTTCCGATCGCGCTGCTTCTGCCGCCAGTCGGCGTCGCCCCAATCGTATGCCAGATCCCAGACAACCGAAGCCGTGTTCGGCGGCAGCTCCCAGAACAGCGCGAAAGGATCGCCCTTGTCCACCGTGTACTGGTTGTGGTGTGATACGATGTGGTATTTGTAAACGGTCCCTTTGCCCAGGCCCGCGACGAACCCTTCCCAGACGCCGGAGCCGTCGCCGCGCATCGTCAGCGGATGGGCCCCAGGCCGCCATTTGTTGAAGTCCCCCACGAGCGAAACGCGCGCGGCGTTCGGAGCCCACACCCCGAAGAACGTCCCTTTCACGCCATCGACCTCGACCATATGCGCGCCGAGCTTGTCGTAGAGGCGAAAATGCGTCCCTTCCCGGAACAGATAGATGTCGTGATCCGTCAGCAGACTGAACGGTTTGGTGATGGGGTCATGCGCCTTCATGCAACACCTGTCAATCGGTCCATCGGTTGGCCACGGGCAACCTCCCCAAGGGCCGCCGATATCATCCGCCAATCCACGCCATTGTTCAACTCATAACCGAGTCGGCACAAGCCTTTTTCCAGCAGAGACAGCCCGGAATGCGTCCCATAATCTGATATTCAAGGTCAAGTAGCGCTCGGGAAACGCCGATACAACGGCGAGGTGTAGGAGGCTGGGGGGCCTAATTGGGGTAAGACGTACGTCGTGAAAAATGCCTTTTCTATTGCCGAACTGATCATAGTGGCGTGTATCTTTGGCATTCTGGCCTCGCTTGTCGTGCCGATGGTGGCCGACAAAGCGACCGAAGCCAAGGCCGCGGCCGCAAAGGACAACCTTCGCATGCTGCGCTGCACGATCAAGCTCTACGCCGCCCGCCACGCAGGCGTTGCGCCCGGTTATGAGAACAACAATTACAGCGGAGCCATCTCCAGTGAGCACTTCCTCAATCAGACCACGGTCGTCGAGAGATACATGCGAAAGATGCCGGCCAACCCTTTCAACAATCTCGCTACCGTACAGATGATTGTCAACGGCGCGCCTCTTCCGCCCGCCGCCACCGGCGATTGTGGATGGCTCTACCAGCCCTCCACAGAGACCATTCGTCTCAACTGGCCTGGTCGCGACAGCAAGGGCGTTCGCTACTACGATTACTAGAAGCCATCCCAAAACCTGTCTCGTGACGAGATCGAGCGAGAGGTTCGTGGGCAAAGGCCGCAGGTGCAAAGGCTCTTCACGCGTACTTCAAGTACGTCGAGAACCTTTTTCGCCGACAACCCAGAGCCACGGACTTCGCAGCCGATCGCAGTACGAAGAGGTTTTCCGATGGCTTCTAGAACTGCCCTTGTTGATCACCTCAGCCTCTGCTATACTTCGGCTTTACCCTGACAGTTGAGGCGACACCGGACATGACCACGCTCAGGCGTCTTCTGCGAATGTTCACTCCTTGCATGACGGCCTTCTTCGCCAGTGGCTGTATCATGATGATGGGACTACTCGCGTCACGTCTGGTGGCGCGAGACCTCGGATCATCGCTGTATACATGGACGTCGATCGTCGGCATGGCGCTGGCCGGCATCGCCATCGGCAGTTACGCCGGGGGACGCATCGCCGATCGCTTCCATGCTCGCCGGTCTCTCGCAGTCCTCTTCGGTTTGTCCTCGGCCGCCTGTGTCGCCACGGTGATCCTCAATAACACCGTAGGTCACGGCCCATGGCTCTGGCGCCTGGCATGGCCCGCCCACGTCCTCCTGCACGTCTGGCTCGTCTTCTTCCTGCCCTCTGTACTGCTCGGAGCGATCGGTCCCGTTGTCACCAAGATGGCCCTCGATCAGGGATTGGCCCCCGGCCGCACCGTCGGGACCATCCACGCCTGGCAGGCCGCAGGCAGCATCGCAGCGTCCCTCCTGACCGGATTCTACCTCATCGCCAACCACGGAACAGCCATCGTCATCTGGTCCATCGGCGCCGCCATGCTGGCCATGGCGCTCTTCTACTGGATCAGTTGCTGGGCTCTGTACTTCTGGGCCATCGTCTTTGGTGCCCTGGCGACGATGGGCATGGCCCCGGCCGATTGGGCACGCAATGCCGGCCTCTCCGTCGGCTTGAGGCAGGCACGCGACCCGAACGTCATCCTCTATGAGGACGAGACGGCCTACGCCCGCCTGCAGGTACGACGTGTCTCAGAGCGGCCCGATCGCCGCGCCTTCTGGCAAGATCAACGCAAGCACAGCGAGATCGTCGTCGACGATGTCACCAACCTCCAGTCGTTCCACGCGAAGGTCTATGCCGGTCTGACGAGGGGGCTGGCCGAGGGCAAGGAGCGACCGTCCATGCTGGTCATCGGCGGGGGGGGATACGCCTTTCCCCAGTATCTCCAGGCCACTTGGCCCGAGAGCCACGTTGAGGTTCTCGAGTTGGATCCCGGTGCGACCGGGGCAGCCATCGCCGCCTTTGGCATGGACCCCGGCACAGCTATCCAGACGCGGCGCATCGACGCGCGGAGCCACCTGGAGCGATTGGTCAGGCGCCAAAGCGACGACCAGTCGGCCGGGCACTACGACTTCATTTATGAAGAGGCCATCAATGACAGCTCCGCCCCCTTTCAATTGCTCACCAGCCAGTTCAACCAGGCAGTGGCCCAACTACTTGGAGCCGACGGCGTCTACTTGATCAGCCTGATCGACACATACCAGAGCGGCCGATTCCTCGGTGCAGTGGTCAACACGCTGGCCCAGACCTTCCCGCACGTCCATGTCATTGCGAACCGCCTGAAGCTGTCGTCAGGTCGCGACAGGTTCGTGGTCGTCGCGTCGCGACGCCATCTCGACCCGCAGGAACTCCTCCAACGATACGACGAGCACCTGCCGTTTCGGTGCCTGGACGAGTCCGAGATAGACACCTTCAAAGAGAAGGCCGATCATCTCGTCTTGACGGATGACTATGCGCCCGTGGAGAATCTGTTGACCGCCGTGGTCCGGCAGGGGGCCACCGAGCAACTGGCCTACCGCCATCTCGCCGAGGCGATGACGTTGCACAGCAAAGGTTTCTACGACCAGAGCATCCCGTACTACCAGCGGGCGATGCAGCTAAGTCCCTCCCTGTCGATCAGAGCATACAACGCCATTGGCCACGTGCGCCGCGAGCAGGGCGATCTGGAAGGGGCGGCCAAAGCCTTTCGCAGCGCCATACAATTCCAGGCCGAGACCGGCATCGAGCAGACCACCATCGCGTCGGTGCATATGAATCTCGCCATGCTGCTGCGCCGGATGGACAAACCCGTCGAAGCGCGGAAGCATTTTACTGAAGCCGTCAAATGGTTTCGCGTCGATCTCCGCCAGAACCCCAATTCCCTCGTCGTCTGGGACTGGCTCGGTGACACCCTCGCGGTCATGGCCGATTTCAAGGGGGCCTCCGAAGCATTCGAGAAGACCGTTGCGTTGGAGCCGGCCAACCCCGCGCACTACCGTAAGCTCGCCAAGGCCCTGGAGATGCAACGCCGTTACGACGACGCGATCGCCGTCGTGCGTAAGCAGATCGTGGTCCTGAAAGAGCAGGGTCAACACGAAGCGGCAAGGCAGATGAGCCAGTACGTGGAGATCCTCGAGTACGAGAGGGTCAAGCAGCGCAAGTAGAAGCCATCCCAAAACCTGTTTTGTGACGAGGTCGAGCGAGAGGTTCGTGGGCAAGGCCGGAGGTGGAAAAGGCTCGGAGGCGTGCTGAAGCACGTCGAGAACCTTTTTCGCCGACAACGCAGAGCCACGAACTTCGCAGCCGATCGCAGTAGAAAGAGGTTCTGGGATGGCTTCTGACTCCGTCTCACTCCTCTGCCGCTCTCTGGAAGGTTAGCGCCTTGGTCTCCCCGTATTCCGGATGCGTCGAAAGCTCGGTCGCCGGCTTGTTCGTCCCGCTGACCGTGTACGTATTGAAGGCGCTCCACTGAACTTGCCAGATCCCGTCGGCAACAGAGACGGCCCCGGAGAGGACATCGATGGTCGACCCTTCGAGAACGGCCTCCCCCATTTCCACGCGGACGTGATCCATCGCGATCTTGACCGTCAGTTGACGCGTGCCCGGCTCGTAATAGACGGTCCACTCTCCAGGCTCGAAGACACCCTCGCCCCCGCCGCGCGTCGGTACGGTCACCGTCTGACCGGGCGTGACCCGCACCCGCCCCAGGCTCAGAACGGCAGACGCGATACGCCCATCCGGCTCGATGACAAACTCCCACCCATCGCGGTCCGCCGTCCACCGGCCGGCTAGCGAAGCCGGAAATCGACCCTCGCCTTGCACGACGACGCTCATCCCCGAGTTCTGATGCCGACCGTTGCAGCCAACCGCCGCCGCGACGAGCAGACACAGCCATATGCCCAGCGCATGCTTCATAGCCCCAATCCTTTGCAAACGAGACGATGCATCGGGCGCCGAGCCTATCGTGCCGGGGAGGTGCTGACAAGCGCAAAGAAAAGGGCAAGTCCTTCGACTTGCCCTTGGATGTCTCTATGTCGCCGGTGCTTCGATGCCTACGGTATTACGGCGTCACGCTACCGCCGCAGTCGCCCGCCACACCGGCCCCGGTCGGCGCTTCTTTGACCAGCCAGTTCTCCATCAGCCGGTTCAGGTCGCTGGCACCGACGCGGTAGAAGCCGCTCTGGGCGTCACCTTCCACGTCGCGAGCAAAGTCGGCGCAGATGCCGCCCTCGATCGAGGCGATGCCCGGACCGAACGGCGGTTCTTTCACTTGCCACGCCGCCATCAGCACGTTCAAGTCCGCCGGACCGACGTGATAGAATCCACTTGCACTGCTGCCCTCCAGCATGCCGTCAGCATCGCCGTGGCACTGTCTCGGATAGGCCCAGCAAGTAGGCTTGCCCACCGCCACCCATTCGTCGTAGTCCGGATGGCCCGGTGACAGCAGGTCCGCTCCGCCGCCGACCGGTGTGTCGACCGCTTCGAGCAGATCCACGGTCGCCGCCACCGTCGGGTCCGTCAGCACGATGCCCCCGCGTGCTTCGTTCAGTCCGACCGTCACGTTCGCCGCTTCACTGAGCATCAGCTTGCACAGCGTCCCGCTATTGGCCGGAGCGTTCGGGGAGTTGTCGTCGGTGGGATAGTACAGCGCACCCATCTCGATCGTGATCCCGTCGGTGCCCAGTCCACCCAGGGCGCCCGGGTCGCATGGATCGGCAACAGGCGTATAGTCGGCCACGTTCCAGTCGCCCACTTCACCCGTCTCGGCATCGACCGTGATGAACCGACCGAAGTTCGCCGGGAAAATGCCGTAGCCCGGATTCTCAGCCGTGCTCTCGCCGCGAATGAATCCCGTGATCTCGTCGATCGTCCCCGCGTCCACCATGATGTCCAGCGCAAACGCCCGCACCTTCTCGCCATCCGTCTCGTACTTGACGGCCACCAGGTCGCCATCGGGCTCGACGATGATGCGCACCGCCCCCAACCCCGGGCTTGCCAGCAGCAGAACCGCCAGCAGTAAAATGAGTCTCTTCATGACCGAACCTTCCTTTCTCTTCTCTTCTTCGCAGAGTTGCAGGCCCTGCACTATCTTGGTTTGCCTTCTCTTTCCTTCTCTTCTCTTCTTCTCCCCCCTCGCGCCCCCATCACGATAATCCTCGCGATGCGCGAACGTTTCAGATCGACCCACAAAACAGGCTTCTCAAGTGTGTCTTGCTTTCCCTCGTTGCCTCCTTTCCCGCCGTCTAGCGAAAACACACACCCTTGATGACAGAGACCCCTCCTGGAGAACTCCGAAATCTACTGTAGCGTATCAAAAAAGGCCCTCAAAATCAAGCCGAAAAGCCACAAATCGCCCCTTTTCCGGACCGAACACCAGCCGGCCGCCCGCGGTCCCGTCCCGCCCTCCGCCCGGCCGGAAACGCCGCGCGTGGCAGCCGCCCACAGGGGCTGCTCGCCCGGACGGTCCGCCCCGGCAAAACCGACGAAAAATCAACAAAAGCCGGATCGCCATACGAAGAATCAAAGAGAGGCGTTCATTTGGCCCGCCGGATGGGCCGCGGATCGATATCTCGCGCCTGGAAGGGGCCCTGCCGGGAATCTGTCCCCCCGGAGCTATACGTCTGTTAAGTCCTTTGGTATGCTGCTGCTATGTATAATATCCTCAAAGGCCGGCTCTTACCTGTCCGCGTGTGTCTGATCGCCAGCATGCTCATGCTCCTGGCCATCGGCATCGCCACGATCTACGCCATCGGCCACCCCGCCGAGGACAGCCCCGCCGGCGACGCCCACCGGTTCGCCGGCCACTGGAGGAAGCAACTGGCCTTCGCCGTCGTCGGCCTCGCCGGCTTCGTCCTGGCCAACCTCGTCAACTACCGCGGCCTCGGCCTGATCAGCCATTGGATCTACGGCATCGTCCTCGTCATGCTCGCCATCATTCTCTTCAGCAAATACGTCATTTCCCTGCCCTTCGTCCCCATGCGAAACGGCGCCTATCGCTGGATCGTCTTCACCGTCGGCGCCCGCGAGTTGCCCGCCATCCAGCCCTCGGAGTTCTGCAAACTCGCCTACATCCTCGCCCTCGCCTGGTACCTCCGTTACCGCAGCAACTACCGCACCTTCGGCGCCCTCGTCGGCCCCTTCGCCGTAACCCTCCTGCCCATGGTCCTGATCCTCCTCGAACCCGATCTCGGCACCGTCCTGCTCCTCATGCCCGTCTTCTTCACCATGCTCTTCGTCGCCGGCGCCCGCATCAAGCACCTCGCGATCATCGTTCTCCTCGCGATCCTCGTCAGCCCTGCCATGTGGCTGATGCTAAAGGGCTACCAGCGCGAACGAATCAGCAGCGTACTCCTCCAAAGCCAGTGGCTCCGCAAGAAAGCCGAAGCGAGCCCCACCCTGGGCAAGTTCCTCGTCGGCCAGAACTTCACAGAGCGCGGCTGGCGCACCGACTGGGGCTACCACCTCATTCGCTCCAAGCACGCCGTCGCCTCCGGCGGATTCGCCGGCCAGGGCTACGCCGAAGGCCCCTTCATCAAGTACAACTTCCTCTCAGAACGACACAACGACTTCATCTTCTCCGTCATCAGCCACCAGTGGGGCTTCGTCGGCTGCCTGGGCTTCCTGTTCCTCTACGTCCTGCTCATCACCTGCGGCCTGGAAATCGCCGGTGGAAACACCGACCCCTTCGCCCGCCTGCTCGCCGTCGGCATCGTCGCCATGTTCGTCGTCGAAGTCACCATCAACGTCGGCATGACCCTCGGCCTCATGCCCATCACCGGACTGACCCTCCCCTTCGTCAGCTACGGTGGCTCCAGTCTCCTCGTCAACATGACCGCCGTCGGCCTGCTCAACAACGTCGGCCGCTGCCGCCCCTTCACCGTGGCCCCCAGAAACAGAGTGATGATGCAGGAAGGCGCTTAGACCGCCCCGTCAAGGAGGACGTACTTGATCAAGGGATTTCGACAGATCGTAGGACTCACCGTCCTCAGCCGCATACTCGGCATGCTCCGCGACATGGCCTTCGCCTTCTTCCTCGGCGCCGGCGGCATCATGGACGGATGGGTCATCGCCTTCATGATCCCCAATCTCTCCCGCCGACTCTTCGGTGAAGGCGCCGCCTCCTCATCCCTCATCCCCGTCTACAGCCAGGAACTCGAAAAGGATCGAAAGCACGCCGACCGACTCGCCCTCACCGTCCTGACCGTCGTCTTCGTCACCCTCTCGGCCGTCGTCGTCGCCGGCGAACTGCTCATCTGGATATGGCACGCCTTCGCCGACTACGAAACCACGCGCCTCAAGCTCGCCCTCAGCGGCGTCATGCTCCCCTACATGGTCATGATCTGCTGCGTCGCCATCCTCGCCGGCATCCTCAACACCCACCGCCACTTCGCCGCACCCGCCGCCGCCCCCGTCCTGCTCAACGTCATTCTCATCGCCTCTCTCTGTCTCGGCGGCTGGCTCCTCAAGCTCCCCCCGCGCGTCCAGGTCTTCGGCACCGCCGTCGCCGTTCTCCTCGCCGGCCTCGTTCAGATGGGTCTCCAGGTCGTCCCCCTGCGCGCCCGAGGCATGCACATCCGCCCCGTCTGGGACGTCCGCTCGCCCGCCTTCCGCCGCGTCCTCGCCCTCATGGGCCCCATGGTCCTGGGCCTCACCGTCACCCAGATCAACACCCTGGCTGACAACTTCATCGCCATCTGGCTCTCCGGCTCCGCCGAGAAAGGCCGCTTCTTCGAGTGGTTCGGACTCCGCATCCACTACCCCCTCTGGGAAGGCGCCGTCTCCCATCTCTTCTACGCCCAGCGCCTCTACCAATTCCCGCTCGGTGTCTTCGGCATCTCCCTGGCCACCGCCATCTTCCCCGTCATGAGTGCCGACGCCGCCCGCAGAGATTTCGCGTCACTGTGTAAGACCATCTCGCGCGGCCTGCGCTGCGCCGTCTTCGTCTCCCTGCCCGCCACCGTCGGCCTGCTCCTCATCAGCGAATCCGTCGTCGCCGCCATCTTCCAGCGCGGCCGGTTCACATCCCTCGACACCGTCGGCACCACCTTCACCCTCGCCTTCTACGTCCTCGGCCTCAGCGGCTACTTCGCCCAGCAGCTCCTTACCCGCGCCTTCTACGCCCTACAGGAACCCGGCGTACCCGCCCGCAGCGCCGTCATCGCCGTCGTCGTCAACCTTGGCCTCAACCTCACCCTCGTCTGGTTCCTCGGCACCGGGGGCCTCGCCGCATCCACCGCCGCCTGCTCCTACATCCAGGTCATCATCCTCGCCTTCGTCCTGCGCCGACGACTCGGACCGGGTATCCTCACGGGCCTCCGCCTCGCCGTCTTCCAGACCATCGCCGTGACAGTCTGCATGGAGCTGGCCCTCCTCGCCGTCGTCTTCGCCCTCCACAACCACAGCCACCTCCTCCGCCTCGCCGTCGCCGTACCGGTGGCCGCCGTCGTCTACATCGCCGCCGCCAAAATCCTCCGCGTCGAAATGCTACCCCTCCTCCTCGGCGCCCGCCGCAAACCGTAGGGTGGGTTCTTAACCAATAGTGTTCGGCACGGGAGTTGCGTGGCGTAGTACCCGTGCCATTCGAGGGTTCAATTGTCAAGAAAGCTGCCTATT
>Ga0272442_10009832_pt1 | contig 11865 bp, 6 predicted proteins | sample SSMForm2O_FD_200262 | JGI IMG/M metagenome (GOLD analysis project Ga0272442, IMG submission 200262) | Marine sediment archaeal communities from Little Sippewissett salt marsh, Falmouth, MA, United States - SSM-Form-2O | ecosystem: Environmental > Aquatic > Marine > Wetlands > Sediment ...
CTGCTCCATCTCATGCCAAATACGGTCGTGCTCCTCTTGCTCACTATTCTGCCCGCGAGCCTTGGAAATACAGCCGTGTACACGCGGATGAAGTGGAACCTTGAGGTGGTGGAGGAGATGGAGGAGACAGAAAAGTCTTTCTGATTACTATTGATTTATTGAAAAGCGATAATTAGAATAATTCACTTGACTAAAATCAAAATAAAAAACGTAATATTAAAGAATAATAATTAAAAATCAAATTATCTAAAGGGGATCATCATTCATGAGCGAAACATCAAATGATAGGATTTCTCAAAAATTACGAGAGACTAGACCAAGGATTGTAAAACGTTGCTTTATGACGGGAAAGCAATGTATTTTTTCTTCTCAAATTGCTGATAAAACTTCAAAAAAGAATATTGAAACTCGCACAGATGATGACTTAAAAGTATTTATTGTTATGCCCTTTAAGCCTAATTTAGAAACTTTCTATCAATGGAGCCTAAAGCCCTATTTAATTGATAATTATGGTTTAAATGAAAAAAATATTCAGAGAGCTTCGGATGTTATGGGAATGGAATATATTGTATGCGAAAAAATCTGTAAAAAAATACAAGAATCGGATTTAGTTTTCGCTGATATTTCTGTTAAGAATTCAAATGTTTTTTATGAAATTGGTCTAGCCTATGGTCTACAGCGTCCAATTGTTTTAATGCAAAAAGAAGGAATGGAAGAAGATATATTTAATGACAATCGAATCCGTATGTCCCTAAGTTACAATAAGGATTATCAAAACTATATTCGCAATAAAATTTTTAGATATCAAAAAATTGAAAAAATTAAGAAGGAACCCAGAAGTCTCATTGAGGATCATATTATAGAACCATATAATCAGCCAAGATTAAAAACAGAAATGAAAATATCAGTTTTCGATTTTTCTGATAACAAAAATGAAATTTCGACCATGCAAAATGATATTCCTGCAGATTTTCTTGAGATATTAATAGGTGCGGTAAACACAGCGATTCAGGATATTAAAATTCGATTGAATAATAAAATCAAATATCTGGATTCTAATAAAAAGGATGAAGATAATGTATGGCATCAAATTTATCATAACATTGATTGGGAAAAAGATTTTGTAAGTGCTCAAACAATCAATGTTGATGGTGCGACGCCATTCGATAGAATAACAATGAATATCGAGTCTTCATTTTGCAGCATTATAAATGTCACACCTGATACTCCTTCAAGTGTATTGGCATATTTTTGGTTGGGGTATTGTCATTCAAGGGGTCACAATGTTATACCCGTGTTTAGAATGAAAAATGAAAAGGAAGCAAAAACTATTGGAGAAAAGCTTGCTTTTGATATTAGATCTTTATGGTATGCAGATTATTACGATGATCAACCCTATCAATTTAAAAGAAGAATTCGGGAAATACTTGAATATTTATTAATGAGAGATGTACCTGATCGTCAAAAAAGGGATTTTTGGAACCGTTTCCCCCCTGAAAAAGAAATTAAAGTTTTTACCGGGGCAATTCATGTTGATGATCTTATGAGGGAAGTTGTTGGTGATTGGGATGTAAGAACAGTTTCTGAGATTTTCTCTTACTTGCCAACGATTCGTGAAACGACATCTCCAAAACTTGTAAGTCCATTTTACTCTCCTGAAGAAGCTTATAAACGATTCATGAAAGAAAATGGCGAGATATCAAATGAAGAACGCCGAGAAAAATTTATACAAAAATTTAATGGAGATATTGAAAAACAACTTAAAAACTGTAATGCTATCGTTATTGCTTCCCCCGATGTGAATCCCGTAAGTGAATACTTGCTAAATAAGATCTATCGTGTAAAGTGTGATAATGGGAATTATCAACCATTTATGAAGGCTGACAAGCCGAATTTTGATGGATTTGTAGTTGTCAAACAGAAAAAGAAACAGCAAAAAGATACCGATTTAAACGATGAAAAATTTGAACGACTGTTTTACAGTGAAAAACCAATTCAACATGATGTAAATACTGAAGCTCAATTAAAGCGTGGATTCTCTCTTCATAGACACACAGCAGAAACATGTGATTACTTGGAAGAATATTATAATCAGGCAGAAAACAAGGAAACTTTCAAGTTATTGGGGCATTTAATCGTTTCAAAGTATCCTCCTGATAGGGATGGGGATTATGTAATTTTATTAAATGGAGTCAGTGGTCCTGCCACTTTTGCTCTTGCACAAATATTAACTGGGGGGGGTTCTTCATCAACAAAAATGAATTCCATGTCCGAAGAGATGTTGCATGAAATTAATAGAAGACTGGATGATCCAGATAAACCCAATACCATTGGTGTCCAGGGTCTTGTTGAAATTGAAATTGGGCGAGGATCTGATACTTTGGATATTTCAAAGACGCAAGGAAATGAAATCGATCAATATATCACGAATGTTGATAGCAGAAGGGTAATTTCATGGAAATGGATTGATGATACTGATCATCCCCAATCAATTTTTGGATAAAAATTATTCTAATCATTTTCGAAAAAACGATAAAATTTTTATATCAACATACTCTTCATCGGCTCCATCCCGTAATGGCGGAATTCCCGGAAAATATCATGCGATCTCTCCCTGGTTAGTACCAGAGCCGTGACCTGTAGTTTCTCTTCAGTTTTGGGATCAAAACAGGCACCGTATATTACATTCATATTCATATCGAATTTATCCGCAATCCGATTGACAATTTCATCACAATCAATAAGATCCAGGTTATTCCCGCCTTCTATCAGGATTATTGCGTCCTTTATAGATACGTCCGGAAGCTGCAGGTAGGGATGGTTCATACATTCTGATACGATCTCTTCAATAGAACAGGCCGAATTTTTCGATGCAGTGTAAGTATAACCGAACCCTCCCCGTTTGAAAAATTCCCTTGCATCCTCGAAATTGAGTGGAATAAGTACATCCTCGTCCTGCATGCACGTACATAGCAGATCAATACATGCAGCATTCATCTCATTCATATGGACCAGGTGGTCGGAAATTGGGATGTGGTAATAGTCGGCCATGCAGTTGAAGTCCTGGATAACGACAGAATCTGACCACTGGATGAGTTCTTCGAGTCCTTTCCCGACATTTCTCAGGTTCCGGCCTTCGACAATGAATGGATAACTGACCAGTGATACGACAGCCGCCCCCTTTTCTTTTGCAATCCGTGCAAGGACCGGCCCACCTGCACTTCCCGTTCCACCGCCAAGCCCGTAAGTGAGGATGCAGAGGTCGCAGCCTGATAGTGCAGCCCTTATGTCAGCAGACGAGGATTCAGCCATATACTTTCCGTAATAGTAGAATCCGGCCGAGCCACGACCCTTTGCCTGGATTTCCCCGAGGTTCATCTCCAGTTTCTCATCTGCATCGACATAATCCAGGAGTTCCGAGTCTGAATCGGCTGCAAGCAGGGTATATCCCGTGGTTCTTATCTTATTCAGTGCGTGAATGGTTACGCATCCGGCATATCCGATGCCGATGACGGTTATCTGGAGAGGTTGCCGAGTCATTCTATCATTATTCTTCCATTGATCAAATGATAGATCCGCTTTTTCGATTTTATCATTTTTTGGTTCTCCATTGCTTTCGGATTCTTTTGTTCTTCCAATGGGATAAGGTACTTCTCATGAAACGCAAATGATTCAATAGCAATCGGGATAATTCAATTGACGGATAGGAAGCAGTGATGTATATGCATGTGGTGAAACAAACCGTTTCAGATGAAAGTCTTTTTTTATTTGACAAGGATAACCTGCCGAAACAGATTGCCGTTATCGGGTGTGGTGATTGTGGGAGTACCATTGTTACAAGATTAAACGAGAAGGGGATCAATGGCGTCCTGACTGTTGCTTTGAATACGACCGGAACCGGCAAACAACTGGATATAATACAGGCTGACGAGCGGATATTCATCGATGTGCCTCTTCGTAAAGAGTTCATTGAATATGAACCACTGGATAACGGGGAGTATTGTGCAAAGATGGCAGAAAGCCGTCTGAGAGATCTATTATGCCAGATTGATCCCGCCAGCTTCTCCAGACTCTGTATCATCATCGCCAGCCTTGGCGAAGGATGCGGTTCAGGCGCTGCACCGGTCGTTGCAAAAATAGCAAGATCGATGGATTTTGCCGTGATGGGGATTGGGATCAACACCCGCAACCTGCCGGGCAATACTCCTCATACTATTCAGGATCAAAGTCTGGCAGCGCTTCGGGCTGCTGCTGACTCTACATGGGTTGTAGATTTACAGGTACTGGTTCCTGAATTCAAAGATCTCCCGATAGAGGGTTTTATCCAAAAAACCCAAGATATTGTTGCAGAAACCGTGAAACGCATCTGTGACACGGTCAACGAACCCAGTGTAATATCTGTCGATCCCCTGGATGTTCGCACGATTTTAAAGCAGTCAGGAGATATTGTCCTGGTGAGAGGAGATGGCAGTGGAGATAACCGTGTTGCCATGGTTATCGAGGACTGTAGCAGACGCCGACTTCCATCCCGCGATATTTTCAACGCAAAAGGATGCATTATCTCAGTTTATACCGGGATAGATATCACAATGAATGAGGTAGAGGAAGTCTTGATCCAATTATTGGGCGTGTCTCCGAAAGCTGAAAATGTATTATGTATCCGGCCAGTATCGGGTATGGAGGGCAAGATCAATGTATGGGCGATTTTTACGGGACTGGCGATGCCTGGAGAGTAACATAAATGTTAATAATACAATGTCCTGTATTATGGTGCCCTCCCGAGCAATCTATTATAATATAGCCGGATGCCCTCGTACCACCGGACAATCAACCGGTGCTCGTCATTATAGTTGAATTGGCCCTCTTCAATGAACTCTTTCGGGTTTTTCCTCTGTTGTTTTGCGAGTTTTGCAATCCAGTAATTCTTCTTTTCTTTTTTGACCATTTTGGGGACCTTTGAAAACCAGACATCTGCCTTCCCGGTCTCGCCCAGTCTCCGGTAATTCTCACCGATGAGATAGAAAAGCACTGCACACTCGTATTTTTTACCGGGATGCGGATCTTTCAACTCCAGTTCGAAGTATTTGACAGCCTGACTCCGGTAATACATCTCGTCGTCCTTTGCGTGGCAATCATCGGCACACCAGGCAGCCTTGAGATAATAAAAACCTATTTCATATGGTGTCTTTCCTCTCCATTCTGCAATCCATGCGAGGAATTCGTATTTCAGGCGGTGAGAGATTCGGCGTTCCTGTATGATAGGTGTGATATTGTTACGGACAAGGATCTTCACCTCGTCTGATACCGGAGGAATATCGAATTCCTCACCCCAGGGTATGGTGTAGCCACATTTGGGGCATGTATGTGCTTCATAGCGAAGTGGATCGGATCCCGATGCCCTGGTGTGCAGGTCTGTGGAAAAAGGGCCAAGGGTGTTTGTGGATGCCCACCCGATTGATTCATAGGTACTCCCGCAACAGGGGCAGAGAATCTCGGTTTCGGCTAACGTGGTCATGGAGCATCAGATATGAAGGTATAGGGAATTATGGGGTATTAGGGTGTTGGGCAAATGAGGGGGTCTGTAACCAATAATTGATCTTTATCATTTTTTTTACAACGGCTTCTTTTCTAGTATCCTGGTGTAATATGAGCGAATATCCCTATACCACCTGATAATCATCCACTTATCATCATTATAATTGAATTGACCTTCCTCAATGAACTCTTTTGGGTTTTTCTGTTGCTGAGCTGCAAGTTTAGCAATCCAGTAGTTTTTCTTTTCCATTTTGACCATTTTTGGGACCTTTGAAAACCAAATACTCGCCTTCCTGGTCTCACCCAGTCTCCTGTAATTCTCACCAATAAGATAGAAAAGTTCCCCACAATCATAATCTTCACCGGGATGAGGATCTTTTAGTTCCCGTTCGAAGTATTTGACAGCCTGACTTCGGTAATACATCTCATCGTCCTTTGCGTGGCAGTCATCAGCACACCATGCAGCCTTGAGGTAGTAATGTCCAATTTCGTAGGGAGTCTTTCCTCTCCATTCTGAGATCCATGCGAGGAACTCAAATTTCAGGTGGTAAGTGATATGGTCATATTTCACGGGGTAAGGGAAACGGCGTTCCTGTAAAATGGGGGTGATGACGTTCCGGACCAGGATTTTTACCTCATCGGATACCGGAGGAATATCGAATTCCTCACCCCTGGGGATTGTATAGCCACATTCAGGGCAGGTGTATGCTTCGTAGTAAAGAGACTGGACCCTTGTTGACCTGACATGCAAATCGGTTGAAAATGGGCCAAATCCGTCCGCAATTATCCACCCATATGCCATATAGGTATTGCCGCAACAGGGGCAGAGAATATCAATATCGGTCAGTGTGGTCATGGAGCATCGGATAGGAAGGTATAGGGAATTGATATGGTATTAGGGTGTTGGGGGGTATTGGGGGTTTGGGGATAGAAATGTACCGCTAATTGATTCTTCCTTCCTTTTTTGGCATAAGGGGCGAATAAATTGAAGCACCCTGTTCTAAAACAGGAGGATTGGGATCTGACTCTAGTTGAATATTGAGGTGAATAATCGCCGGATAGTTGTCAAGAGTGTAATAACTACTAAAAATATTCAAATTTATCCAGTCATAAGCCGGAGAATATGAACCTGATCCACCCGCATTCTCGTCCCATGGAGTGGATATCTGAATTCAGCCTTAATATCGAATTTCTTAAGTGTCAATCTGTGCTGGTAGGAGATACTTGAGAACCTACGAATCAGCTAAGGCCAAGTGTCGTGGTGTATGAATGGTTTCATAACTCTAAAATTTTCCAGACGAAAGAAATGCATCCGCCCTGATGAATCACTGGCAACGATGATTTGAAGATGGCATGAAAATGAGCATGAACTGATGTCTGCCTCGCCATAAAATGACACCATTTCTCTCTCTCTCTCTAAATCCCATACCTTCAGGGTATTATCCCCTGATCCAGAGACTGCCCAATTTCCATCCGGGGTCGCCACAACTATACGGTCGGTAAGAGTATGGAGCATCTTCCCAGTCTCCAAGTCCCATATTTTCACAGTTGTATCGGAAAAAATGGGCGATGAACTGGAGACGGCTTTATTTCCATCCGGCGTGATTGCAACCGAATGTACCGAATCAAAATTTCCGGAGAGAGTATGAATTACCCTGCAACTCTCTAGATCCCATATCTTCAGGGTCTTGTCCAACGACCCGGAGACCGCCCTGTTTCCATCCGGGGTAATTGCAACCGTAAGGACCAACGAATCATGGCCTGTGAGAGAATGTATCTCCTTCCCAGTATTCAAGTCCCATACCTTCAGGGTATTATCCTCCGCCCCGGAGACCGCCCTCTTTCCGTCTGGTGTCACAGCAACTGAATCTACCGGACCAGAGTGACCTGTGAGGGTATGGATTACTCGTCCGCCCTTCAGGTCCCATACCTTCAAAGTATTATCTGATGACGCGGAGACCGCCCAATTTCCATCCGGGGTCACAGCCACTGCATTGACCAGTTTAGTATGGCCCGTTAGAGTGTTGAGTACCTTCCCAGTCTCCAGCTCCCACACTTTCAAAGTATTATCTGATGACCCGGAAACTGCTCTTTTTCCGTTTGGGGTCACTGTAACTGTTTTTGCATTCCATGTATAGTCGGTTAAAGTATGGAGTATCTCCCCTGTTTCCAAATCCCATACCCTCAGGGTATCATCTAATCGCCAATGCAAATCCGATGACGCAGAGACTGCCCTTTGCCCATCTTGGGTCACTCCAACTGATGTGACACCCCTATTATGACCTATGAGAGTGTGAAGTACCCGACTTGTCTCAAGGTCCCATACTTTCAGGGTCTTATCCAAGGACCCGGAAACGGCCCTCTTTCCATCCGGGGTTATAGCAACTGATGTGACATCCTCAGTATGACCATCAAGAGTGTGAATTGCCTGCTCCCTCTTCAAATCCCATATTATTAGGGTACCATCCCATAACCCGAAGACCACTCTCTTTCCATCCGGGGTTATAGCAACTGATGTGACACCCTCAGTATGGCCGGTTAAAGTATGGAGTATCTCCCCTGTTTCTAAGTCCCATACCTTAAGAGTATTATCCTCTGCCCCGGAGACCGCCCTGTTTCCATCCGGGGTTATAGCAACTGATGTGACACCCTCAGTATGGCCGGTTAAAGTATGGAGTATCTCCCCTGTTTCCAGGTCCCATACTTTAAGAGTATTATCCTCTGCCCCGGAGACCGCCCTGTTTCCATCCGGGGTTATAGCAACTGATGTAACCCCCTTTGTATGACCATCGAGATTGTGAATTACTTTCCCTGTCTCCAAATCCGATATTCTTATGGGGCCATTCCACGACCCGGAGACCGCCCTCTTTCCGTCTGGTGTTACAGCAATTGTATGGCCAAGTAGAGTGTTGAGTACCCTACCTGTCTCCAAATCCGTTATTATTAGGGTCTCATCCTCCAAATCGAATACCGCCTTATTTCCATCCAAGGTCACAGCAACTATATTAATCCAATTAGTATGATTGGTTAGAGTGTTGAGCAACTTCCCCGTCTTTAGGTCCCATACCCGGATATTATCCCATTTCCTATCCCAAGACCCGGAAATCGCCCTCTTTCCGTCCGGGGTCACTACAACCATATGAACAGACACTTCACGGCGAGCGAGATTGTATACCTCTTTCCCCTCCTCCAAATCCCATACCTTAAGTGTATTATCCTCCGCCCCGGAAACTGCCCTTTTTCCGTCTGGAGTCACAGCAACAACATTGACTTCTTTAGTATGGCCGATTAGTGTATTAAGTACCTCCCCTGTTTCCAGGTCCCATATCTTCAGGGAATTATCCTCCGCCCCAGAAATTGCCCTATTTCCGTCCGGAGTCACAGCAACTATATGTCCAATTAAAGTATGGAGTATCTCCCCTGTTTCAAGGTCCCATACCTTAAGTGTACTGTCACCTGACCCAGAGACCGCCCTCTTTCCGTCTGGAGTGGCTATAACTACAAGGACTTCTGATTTATGGCCTTCGAGGGTTTTGAGTAATTTTCCTGTTTCAAGGTCCCATACTTTCAGGGAATTATCCATCGACCCAGAGACCGCCCTGTTTCCATCTGGGGTAATTGAAATTGTATTTACCCCATCAGAATGATCTATAAGAGTATGGAGAACACATCCACTCTCAAGGTCCCATACTTTCAGGGAATTATCCATCGACCCAGAGACCGCCCTCTTCCCGTCCGGGGTGATGGCAACGGCTTCGACCGGAGCCGTATGACCTGTGAATGTCGCCAGTACCTTACCTTTCTCAAGGTCCCATATTTTCAGGGTTTTATCTGATGACGCGGAAACTACTCTTTTCCCGTCTGGAGTAATTGCAGCTGAATTTACATATTTCGTATGTCCGGTAAGAGTATGAATAACATGCCCGCCCTCCAGATCCCATACCTTCATAGTAGTATCTGCTGACCCAGAAACCGCTTTATTTCCATCCGGCGAAATTGCAATTGTAAGAATTAATCTATTATGGCCTGTGAGCGAATGTATCTCCTTACCCGTCTCCATCTCCCATACTTTTAGGGTATTTGATGACGCGGAGACCACTCTATTTCCGTTCGGGGCGACTGCAATTGTGAAGATGGGGCTTGTATGTCCGGTGAAGGTTAAAAGCAACGGCCCGCCTGGTGATGTTAGAGATGGAGTTAGAGGACGGAGCCACGAGTATTTATCGAATTGTTTTATCTGTTCAATAAATTTTTTTATAATAGGATCCTTAGACTCCAGTAATCTCCCAACAAGTTGAGACGGGAGCTGATTGGTTTTCTTATCAAGGACGTGGGCTGAAAGCTGTAATGCGCCTTGGATTGTTTTAAGACACCCCTGATACTTTGCAAGGACATATTCTTTACCTCGCACTTCAGAACCAGAAACATCAGAGATTTCTGCGAGTTTATAGTCCTCAATCAGGCTGAAAAGAAGATTCCCTTCGACTTTCTTCTCAATCCAGTCTAGGTTTGTCAATAATTCAACAAATTGTTTAAATCTACCAGCAGAAATGAGATGCCGGCAGAGATGTTGTAAGAAATATCCATCATTGGGACCATTAGCCCATCCATCAGGGCACTTTTTTGAATAAGCGGCCAGAAGAATATTATTCAGGACTGATAAATCACCTGCTTTATTCGAAATATAGTCGTAAATCAGGTCATGGATAGTAATTAGCCGTTTATTCGATTCATTAGCAACACCCGTTACAATATCGAGGTGAATCAGGGAGCGATTGGCGAGGAACGTCACAAGTCTCCGGGCCTCCCGATCTTTCATCTTTCCGGAATGCTCCCAAAGGGTTGCCACCGCTGTATCAGGAATGGATTCATCGGGAGGGAACACTGTAAGCTCCAGGAACCGGGCAACCTGCTCCGGAGCAAGAAGGTTCATACTCACTTCAATCGACTTGAGGACGTTACGATGTGCATGTTCTAGAAATTTCAAGTCCGCTTCCTGTAATGCTTCCAAAACATCTTTCCAGGGAGTATCATCCCGAAGGAGGGCGCCGCAAATGGAAAGAGCAAGCGGAAGCCTTCCACACTCTGCAACGACACTTGCAGCTTCAGGTGGCAGCTCATCCACCTCACATCCTGCCCACTGGGCCAGTAGTGACATTGCCTGGTCTTCATTCAGCAGGTGGACCTGGTAGGAAGTCCCCCCCAAAGAGGTAATCAAACCTGCGTCCCTTGTTGTGATGACGGCCCTGCATCTCGGACCGAGCACGTCAAATGCTTCCGCATGCTTCGCGTCCCAGAGGTCATCAAGGATGAGAAGAACGGCTTTCTCATCAAGGAGCGATTGGAGATGTGCCCTGCCCTGCTCAGTATTCTCGAAATGCTCCGTGTTCCCAAGCGCTCGCGCAACATCCCTCTGGCGTTCAATGAGAGTGGGCTGCTGACCCAAAGGAATCCAGATCAATCCGTCCGGGAATGCTCGCCGGACCTGGTGGTCATGTGCCATTGCCATTGCAAGTACCGATTTTCCGATACCCCCCATTCCCTGGATCCCGGTTTTTACCGCTGTACCGGTCATTACGATAGGCCGGTTGAGATCGGCAAGAACCGCGTCTTTCAATGCCTGGAGCCTGTCCGGTTGTTGCAGAAAATGGGGTGGGAGTGACGGTACACCGACCAGTTTCCCCTTTGGGGTGAGTGGTTCGGAGAGTTGACGTATCAGTGTTTCAAGGCTTTTTTCATATGATGAATCTTCCCTAAAATCAGGAGTATCAAGCAATTTCAGCTCTTCAGGCAGCAGATCATAATCTCCAATACGTAATACTGGATTTATCCCTGTCCCGAGATGCAGTGCCCATCGCCATTCTGCATCAACATATGCCGATGAGAATGCGTGGGGGCCGACTACCAGCACAAGGCGATCCTGAAAGGTAATGGTATCGCGTATTTCCTGTAGAAATGTCAATGCCCGGCTCGGCATTGATTTCCGGTCCCACCAGACATTAAAACCACGGTCGATGAGGTCATCATATAGCTTTCTTACAAACGGCTCGTCGTCATAGCGGGCATATGAGAGAAAGATAGAGGTCATGTGTTGGCGATCCTTATATTTCAACGTGGTTTTGAACGAGATTAATATAACGTATTTTCAGATAGTGGTAATTTTTTACGCATTTCATTAATTGATTCACCCAATTCCAATACTCTCAGAAACCCTAATCTTTTCTCGTTTCCTCTGTTGATATAAGGGGAAATACATGGCATTCTGGGATAGATTCCGTCCGAAAGAAACTGCTCAACCGCCAGAGAAAGAAGCACCGCAAGAAAACAAAG
>Ga0272442_10009833_pt1 | contig 11865 bp, 9 predicted proteins | sample SSMForm2O_FD_200262 | JGI IMG/M metagenome (GOLD analysis project Ga0272442, IMG submission 200262) | Marine sediment archaeal communities from Little Sippewissett salt marsh, Falmouth, MA, United States - SSM-Form-2O | ecosystem: Environmental > Aquatic > Marine > Wetlands > Sediment ...
CGGTGCATCGCAAAGTCGGCAGGAGTGAAAGTCGAGCACGGCCGACGCGCCGGCAAACACCTCGTGCGTCAGCGCATAGGCGAGCCGATCGACCCAACTGCCGGCCGCATCGCCCGGCCAGACGCGGTTGATATTACTGCGAAGCTCGCCGGCGTACTGCTTCATGTCCTGATTCTGCTGGGGGTAAACGTCGGCGACGCGCGTCGAGGTGATCGCCGGCAGGTCGACCAGCGGCAGGATCACCACCGTGCCGCGGATCGCACTGAAGTCGAAGTCGTTGAGCAGGTGGTGGGCGGCCATCGTGCCGGAAAACTCGGTGCGATGCTGGGCGCAGTGCATCACCAGTGTCGCGCCGTCCTGCTTGCCGGCGGCCAGGATCATCGGAATGGCCACACCGTCGACGCGAAACTGCCCGTACACCACCTCGCCCTTCTTGGCCTGTACGTCCTGAATCTTCAGCACAACCAATCCTCCACGTGCGTTGTCGGTCGTCGCGATGTTCGCGCGACGGTTACAGCTCTTGGTCTCGCTCCCGCCATCGGGGCAGGGCGGCAGCCTGAGTGCCGAGCATGCGGCCATAGAGTTCGTCGCGCCGCTCCTTGAACTGCAAGTCGCGCATGTCGCCGTACCACGGCTGGATGGGCGGACGAGCCAAGTCGAGCGTGGCGAAGATGGCGTCGCGCTCGCCGCGGGCGCCGTCGCCCGGGTGCGTCCTCGCGATCACGTCGCCAGCCGGGCTGATGATTTGACAGGGATAGTTGTAGCCGCTGGTGATAAGCCACAGCCCGTTCTCGTACGCGCGAGACCGCACCAACACCTCTCGTCCGCCCCAGATGGGTACAGCCACGATTTCGGCGCCACCCAACAGCAGCGCCCGCGCCGGCTCGGGATAGGTGGTGTCGTGGCAGATGAGCATGCCCAGCCGGCCGAAGTCGGTATCGAACACCGGTAGATCGTCGCCCGGCTTGATGCCGTCGGAAAGCTCCTGGTTCGGCAGTTGCACTTTGTGGTAGATGCCTGCGATCCCGCCGGCTCGATCGAACAGCACGGCCGCGTTGTAGATGACGTCGCCGTCGCGTTGAAACAATCCGGCGACGACGTAGGTGTTGCAGCGGCGGGCCGCGTCGGCCAGCACGTCGGTCTCGGGGCCCGGCACGTCGAGCGCGCCTTGGTAGTGCTTCTCGGTGATGCCCACGATGTTGATCGCCTCGGGCAGCACGACCAGGTCGAGCGGACCGAAGCGCTCGCGGGCCTGGTCGATGTCGGCGGCAAACAGACGGGCGTTGTCGATCGGCTTGTCCTTGGGTCGATAAGGCGGGTAGTCGTAGATGCTGCACACCCGCACCAGGCGCGAGGGCGGCGCGTCGAGCGGTTCGACGACGACCTGGCTCACGGTCATCTCACCCTCGGGGCATCGCACCAGCAGCACATCGAGAAAGGCGTGGTCGAGTTCGGCCTTGCCGGTCATCTCGTAGAGGCAGGGCCCGTCGGAGTTCGGCACGACGTCGGCCAGGTGCCGGTAGTGCTGCTGGCTTAGCAGCAATTGCACCCAGGTTTGGTGACGTGGGTCGTCAATGCCGTCGAGTTGCGCGTGCACGGTGACGCGGTACCAGTGGTCGGGCTCGAGCGGTGCGATCTTGCCGCGAAACCCACCGAACACCTCGTCACGCCCGGCCGCCTGCAATCGCAAGCCGCCATCGGCCAGACGCTCGGTTTCGGGTTGCTGCACCGGTCGCGGTGCCCATTGCTGCCAGTCGATATGGATTGCAGCCATAGCGTTGCTCGTTTTTTCCTGCGCCGTTGGGGTTACCGGTTGTCGCCGTCGAGCAGGTCGCCCAGCCCGCCGAGGATCGAGCCCTCGCCCCTGCGTTTGCCGCCCTGCTTGGGTGCGGCGGCGTAGATGCGGTCGGCCAGTCGCGAGAAGGGCAGCGACTGAAGCCATACCTGCCCCGGCCCGGTCAGTTGGGCAAAGAACAGCCCTTCGCCACCGAAAAAAGTGTTGCGGATGCCGCCCACGAACTGAATGTCGTAGTCGACCGACGGCTGGAGCGCCACCAGGCAGCCGGTATCGACTTTGAGTTGCTCGCCCGCACCCAGACTGCGTCGCATCAGCGTGCCGCCCGCGTGGACGAACGCGACCCCGTCGCCTTCCAGGCGTTGAAGGATAAAGCCCTCGCCGCCGAACAGGCCGGTCCCGATGCGCTTGGTGAAGGCGATGCCCACGCTGATGCCGCGTGCCGCGCACAGAAACGCGTCCTTCTGGCAGAGCAATTCGCCCCCGAGCTGATCGAGTGCCAGCGGCGCGATCTTCCCCGGGTAGGGTGCCCCGAACGCCACGCGAGCCTGTGTATTGCCGTCGGCGGTGAACGTGGTCATGAACAGCGATTCGCCGGTCAGCAGGCGCTTGCCCGCCGACACCAGCTTGCCGAAGATGCCCCCGTCGGTGCCGCTGGCGTCACCGAAGACCGCCTGCATCTTGATGTTCTGAGACATGTACATCATGGCGCCGGCCTCGGCGACCACCGTCTCGTCCGGATCGAGGGTGATCTCGACGAACTGCATGTCGTCGCCGTGGATTTGGTAGTCGATTTCGTCGGCCACCCGCGGCTTGGACGGGATCGAGGGCAACTCCCTCTGCTGATCCTCGTTGAGGGCGGGCACGGCGTGAGCGGGGGTCCAATCGCTCAACCCCGGGCCATACACCAACGTCTTGGGGCCCTGCTGCCCAGGCAGTGCGCCGGCGAGTTGCTCGAGCGTCATCGGCCCGACAGCCTGTCCGTCCCTGGCGTAATACCAACCAGATGTATCGGGCATGGTTTAGTCCTCCTGACAAGTCAATCCATGTCTGTACGACCCACGGCTGATGCCGCCGTGCCGATACGGACATTCTGATTCGGGCCGGGACACATGGCAAGCTGTCCGTCGATCCGGTCGACGGCAGGCCCGCAGCACTACTTCATGATCGATCGGATGTAGGCGTCGGCCTCGGGTGGGATAGTTCCCCCGTCGTGGTAGCGAGGCCAGATCTGGTAATCGTGCGGCGGCTGATCGGGGAAGCTCAATCGCTCGGAAAGCATTTTTCCGGCAACCCGGCCCATCTCGGTCGGATCGACCAGGAACTCCGAGACCAGCCTCCCTTGTCCGCCGCAGGCGATCACAGCCACGTCTGCCGGCACGTTGCGCCCCATGTTCCGCAGCGTCGCGCACAACTGACTGCCCGCTTCCTCGTCGAAGCAGACGACCCCATCGCAGGCCTGGGGCCCTTCGAGATGGGCGCGAACGGCGTCGACCTGTTCGAAGTACGGCGCGACGACGATGCGGTCTTCAGGCACATCGAGTCCGGCCTCGCTGTGGGCCCGTTCAAAACCCATCCGTTGAGCGAAGGCGTCGGCCTCTTCGTATCCAGCACCGCGTCGCACACCGAGATAGCAGAGGCGGCGCCGAGCGGCGACCAGCAGGGCGCGCGTCGCCAAGTAGGCCGACCGCATGGCCGCAACGGTTATCGAATCCACCCGCAGACTCATGGGCCGGTAGTCGACGGCGACGAGGGCCCGAGCGAGCCGGGCCAGTTCCTCCAGGTAGGGCGCGCTCATGATGCCCAACGTGGCGAAAGCCTCGGCCTGGGCATCGCGCACCTGTTGCAGGTCGGGCCCGTGCGCGGCCTGCTCGGTACGTTGCAGGAGATGGACTTCGTGTCCTTGCTTTTGTAGCTCCTCGATCAGCGCCCGACCTACTTGGGTGTAGAACCGACCTTCTTCGCTGAGCAGTTCGTAGGAAAGCACCGCCACCTTCCTGATGTGGCGGTCGGCTACAAACGTGCCGCTGCCGGGCACCTGCCTGACATAGCCCTGCCGGGCCATTTCGTTCAAGACGCGTTCGGCCGTGGCCCGAGCCACGCCGAAGCGTTCCGCCAGGGCCGTCACCCCCGGCACGCGCGAGCCGGGCTGGAGCCCGGCGATCTCCTGCAACAGGGTCTGCTGAATACGGACGTACTTGGGCTGACCTTGAGACCTAGCCATATGGATCAACCTTGGTTTCTACTGCCTGCGACCCTTACCTAGGATGCACAAAAACGACGCTGGTGGCAAGCCCAAAGTTGCATGTGGGGCACAGATTTGCAGCCGGCTGGTCCGCCCGGGCTCCGCGAAGGTTGGCCCCTGGCGAGCTGAAAGGCGTTTACAGACGCTGCCTGCAGTGGTAAAGTCCGAGCCGGCCGAGACTTGGGGACAAAACGGACCGAGGCGAGACAATGGGGGTTGGAGATCTGGCCGATGCGATCAGAGTTGCTTGCAGGCGGGCGGTCGTTCTGGGTGATTGTGGGATGCTGGCTCGGATTGCTGGTCGGCTGCGGGCAGGACGAGTTCGGCATGCAGGTGGAGGTTCCGGATCAGGATCGCATGGCCGTGACCCATCCTGTCCGGGAAGGGCTGACGATTCGTCTGCCGGACGCGCCGTTCAACGTCTACTCGCGCCAGTCGGCTCAGACCCCAGGAGCCACCGGCCAGGCGCGCGGTGATTCCGACGCCGACGCCAAAGGCAAGGCTGGTTGCCAGGCGCAGGCCAGCGAGGGTGGTTCGGCGTGGGGAGAGTTCCAGCTCGGCCATGCCCTGCGGAACGCCGGCGCTGCGGCCGTACGAATGACGGTGATGCTTGACCTGGACTATTCGCTCGAGACCTCGGCCGAGCCGGCCGACGCGCAGGACACTTTGGCGGGCCTGACGCTGAAGGTGTTTCTCAAGGACACACAAGGCAGGATACTGCATCACGAAGTGCTGGATTCGCTCAGCAGCGATGAGGCCAGTGGCCGGCAGTCGGGCCGGCAGCAGGTGGCGTTTGAGGCCGTGCTGCTGCCCGAGATGGCATACGACCTCGTGCTCGCCGGACGCGCTTCAACGACGAGCGAACTGGGCAGCAAGGCAGCCGCGAGCATCGAAGTTCGACAACTTCGAGCCGAGTTGCGGTTTGCCCCGGGCATAGAGAAGAGCACAGCCGAAGGCAAAGGCACGTAGCGGCCATGGGCGTACGCGTCGGGCTGTTTGGGGGCACGTTTAACCCTGTCCACATCGGGCATCTGATCGTCGCGCGAGCGGTGTTCGAGCATCTGAAGCTCGAGCGTATGGTGCTAATCCCTTCCGCCAATCCGCCGCACAAAAGCCTGGAGGGGGTGGCCGACGCGGAAGACCGGCTGGCCATGCTTCGGTTGGCGGTCACCGACGAGCCGGGCTTCGATATCAGCGGTTGCGAGATCGAGCGACCGGGGCCGAGCTACACGATCGACACCATCATGGCTTTCCGCCGGGAACTGGGCGACAGGGCCGAACTGCACTGGCTTATCGGGGCCGACTCGCTCTCGGAACTGGCAGGCTGGCACCGCGTGGGTGAGCTGGTGGGCATATGTCGGATCGTCACCGCGGCGCGCCCCGGCTGGGAATCGCCCGATCTGTCCGCGCTGATCGAGCGCGTGGGCGAGCGCGAGGTCGGGCGCCTGCGCGACGACATTCTACCCACCCCGAGGATCGATCTTTCCGCCAGCGAGATTCGGCGGCGCATTCGAGAGGGGCAGAGCGTGCGGTGGCTCGTGCCAGCGGAGGTGGCGAGCTACATCGTTCGTCGCGGGCTGTACACCGACTGATTGGCGCGTCGTCGTCGCGCAGTGGTTGCTCTTGCGCCGACCGGTGGTGCAACCGACCGGCCTGGTGAGGGCGGCTACTTGACCGGCTCGACGGCGGCGACTCGCACAAGTTCCTCAAAGTCCTGAAGCTCAAACCGGCCGGGTTCTCGGGTCAGAGCAGCCGCTGTGGCAACCGCAAGGGCTACGCGATAGCTTTCGCGTACGTCCTTGCCCTGTATCTGGGCGGCGACAAACCCGGCGAGCATGGCGTCGCCGCACCCAACGGTGTTGACAATGCGGCCCCGGTCTACGGGAACCTGGCCGATCATGGCCGAACCATCGACGAAGGCGTAACCGCCAGCCTCGCCCCGACTGACCAGTACCCCGCGTATATGCGTGGAGAGCTGCCGGCCGGCTGCGAGAATCTGTTCGTCGCTTTCCACCGGGTGGCCGACCATCTCGGCCAGTTCGGCCGTGTTGGGTTTGGCCAGCCACAAGGGCAGTTCACCCGCCGCCCTCAGCGCCGGACCCGAGCTGTCCACCGCCACCTTCGCCTCGGCATGCAGGCACACGTGCAGCAGATCGACGAAATCGGACGGCTCGACGCCCGGAGGCATCGACCCCGAAAAGATCACCAGTGATGTGGGCTTACACATCACATGGATTTTTCTCTTGAGTCGGTTCAGGTCGGATGCGGTCACGGCAAAACCAACATCGCGTATATGCGTCTCCTGGCGGGCTGCCGGGTCGACGATGGTGACGTTCTCGCGCGTGGCACCCTCGACTGCGAGCAACTGTCCCTGCGTATGGACCGACCCGATCGACTTCTCGAACAGTTCCAGCTCGTTCCGCCCGACGAAACCGGTTACCACGCTGGCGACGGCCATTGTGTCGAGGGCCCGGGATACGTTGATCGCTTTTCCGGCGGGCCGACGCGACACCTGGCGACCCCGCTGATGGCGACCGAGGGCGAAATCGGGCACCTCCAGGATTCGGTCAATCGCCGGGTTCAGGCAAACGGTAATGATCTGATTGAAACTGGACATCGTCGTAGCACCGCGCCGCAGGCGGTGACCCCGCCTGAAGGGGCGATCATACCTGAAAACACGTCTACAGGCAGCGTCAGGCGGGTTCCAAACCGGTGGCGTCTGCCCGAGAGCGGATCGGCCTGGCGGCCGATGGTTGTGAGCGGGCGGTCGAGGTCGTATCATAAAGGGTTCTGGAGGTACGGGCTTGATGGTCGACGCTCGCGTCGCGCAGGATCGCGCGGCCGACATCCTGACGAAGTATCGTCAGCTTATTGAGCCGGCGCTGGAGCACTATCTCCAGGCGCCTGCCAACGTGCCGGGGCAGCTCGCCGAGGCCATGCGCTATAGCGTGATGTCCGGGGGCAAGCGTTTGCGCCCTGCGCTGGTGCTGGCGACGTGTGAATTATGCGGCGGATCGACCGAGCAGGCTCTTCCAGGGGCGGTGGCGGTCGAGTGCGTTCACGCGTTCTCGCTGGTCCACGACGACCTGCCGGCCCTGGACGACGATGATTTGCGGCGTGGTCGGGCCACGCTACACAAGGTGTACGGAGAGGCGATGGCCTTGCTGGCAGGCGATGCGCTGCTGACGCGAGCGTTTGAGATTCTCACGGAGCACGTCGAGGCGGCTGACGTGTCGTCGCGGTTGTGCGGGGAGTTGGCGGCAGCGGCGGGTTGGCGGGGCATGATCGCCGGGCAGGTCGCCGATGTGCAGGGCCAGAACCGCTCGCCCGACCGGGAGTTGGTGGACTACATTCACCGATACAAGACAGGGCGGCTGATCTGTTGTGCCTGCCGGATGGGAGCGATGTCGGCCGGGGCCGATGTCCGCTCGTTGGCGGCGGTCAGTCGCTTCGGCGAGCACCTGGGACTGGCGTTCCAGATCACCGATGACCTGCTGGACGCCACCGGCAGTGCCGAGCAGGTGGGCAAGCGTACGGGCAAGGATGCCGAGGCGGGCAAACAAACCTATCCCCAGATCGTAGGGATAAATGGCAGCCGCTCGGCGGCGGAGCGGGAGACCGCTCTGGCGGTGGCGGCCCTCGAACCGATGGGGTCGCGAGCCGAGCCGCTGGCACGTCTGGCCCGATTTGTGCTGGGTCGGGCCAGGTAGCCGGGTCTGGATGGAGATCAAGAGATGTCGCAACTGCTGGATCAGATCAAGTCACCTGCTGACCTGAAGGTCACGCCGGTGAGCCGAATGCCCGAACTGGCTGAGGAGATCCGCCGGCGCATCGTCACAACGGTAGGCAAAAACGGCGGTCACCTGGCCAGCAACCTGGGAGTTGTGGAACTGACGCTTGCGCTTCATTACTGCTTCGAGTTCTCGCAGGACCGACTATTATGGGACGTGGGGCATCAGTGCTATCCGCATAAAATGCTTACCGGCCGGGCCGACCGCTTCGACCGACTCAGGCAGGCAGGCGGGCTGGACGGTTTTCCGAGCACTTCTGAGAGTTCCTACGATCAATTCGACGTGGGCCACGCCGGCACGGCCATCGCCACCGCGGTGGGGTTGGCGCGGGGCGACCAACTGACGGGGCGCACGAGCCGAGTGGTGGCTGTGGTGGGCGATGCGAGTATTGCCAACGGGCTGGCGTTCGAGGGGCTGAATGAGGCCGGCACGCTCAAGCGACAACTTCTGGTCGTTCTCAACGACAATTCGATGGGCATTGCCCCGACGCGGGGCGGCCTGGCCGAGCACCTGGCCAAGTTCCGCGTCAGCGGTCGCTACGAGGAGGTCAAGCGTCGGGCAAAGTCGCTGCTGCCCCGCATCCCCGTGCTGGGCAAGGGCATGTACGACGCACTGGATCACCTGAAAGAAGGCATCAAGGCGACGGTCTCGCCGCACCAGGTCTTCGAGCAGATGGGGCTGGTTTACATCGGCCCGACTGACGGGCACGACACGGCCCATCTGATCGAACTGTTGCGACTGCTGCGTCAAGTGGACCATCCGGTACTATTGCACGTGCACACGCAGAAGGGGCGTGGCTGCCCCTGGGCGATCGACGATCCGACCACGTTTCACAGCCCCAGTGGGTTCAAAATAGATAACGGCAAGGTCAACGTCGGGCAAAGTGCCGGCAGGACGTGGACAAAGGCCTTCGGCGAACATGTCATCGAGTTGGCCCGGCGTGACGAACGGGTGGTCGCCCTGACGGCGGCCATGCCCGATGGTACGGGCCTGGTGAAGTTCGCCGAGCGGTTCCCGTCGCGTTTCTTCGACTGCGGCATCGCTGAGGGTTGTACGGTCGATGTGGCCGCCGGCCTGGCCAAGACGGGGCTGCGGCCGGTCGTGGCCATGTACTCCACCTTTCTCCAGCGGGCGTTCGACCAGGTATATCAGGAGGTAGTGTTACAGAAGTTGCCGGTGGTGTTCTGCATCGATCGGGCCGGACTGGTCGGCGACGACGGCGCGGTGCATCAGGGCTTCCTGGATATTAGCTACCTGCGGTGTTTCCCGCATATGGTCTTGATGGCACCGGCAGACGAAAGGGAGCTGCGCGGGGCGCTCGACCTGGCATTGACGCTGTCGGTGCCATCGGCGATTCGGTACCCACGAGATGTGCTGCCCGAGTGCGTCGCCGACCCCGAGCCTATGCGCCTCGGGCGGTCGCGCCGCGTGCGGAATGGCTCGGACGCCACAATTGTCGGGTACGGAGCAGTCGTGCCCGCGGCGGTTGAGGCGGCCGAGTTGCTGGCTTTGGATGGAATCGAGGTGGGTGTGTTCAGCGCTCGTTTTGCCAGACCGTTGGACGAGCAGATGCTGCGCAGTTTGCTGTCGTCGTCCGAGCCGGTCCTGACGGTGGAAGATCACAGTGTGGCCGGCGGTTTCGGATCGGCGCTTCTGGAAGCGGGGCGGCGCCTGGGGCTGAATCTGGGCAACGTTTTTTGCGCGGGCATGCCGGCAGACCGCTTTGTGGAGTACGGCTCGCGGGCCGGGCAGTTGGCGGAGGTGGGGCTCGACGCGGCGGGCATTGCCAGTCGAGCACGGGAGTTGGTCAAGGCGCATAGAGAAGCGGGCAGGGTCGTCGGGATCCTTCGGTCGGATCGGGTCGGTTCGGGACAGGCAGTGGGATGAAACCATCAGAGCGTTCGGGATCGCGGCGGGCGAGAGTTCTGCTCGTCGCCGACCCGCGCCGGCAGCACGTTGGGGAGGCTTCCGCGCGTCTGCAAGAAGCGTTGCGCGGCAAGGCAGACGTTGCGCAATTGGCGTGGTCTGAGCAGACGGACCGCATCGACGGGAAGGAAGTCGACCTGTTGGTCGTTCTGGGAGGCGATGGCACGATTCTGTCGGTCGCGCGGGCGCTGGGTGACCAACAGGTGCCCGTAGCGGGTGTCAACGTCGGCAAGCTGGGGTTCCTGGCCGAATTCTCCGTCGATGGCCTGATCCGTTGCTTCGATCGGTTGGTAGCCGACGGCTGTCACGTCGGGCAACGCGTGATGCTGGACGTGCGCAGTTGCCCCAGGAGTGGCGAGGGCTTTGTCAGCCTGGCGGTCAACGACTGTGTGATTCAGGCGGGCCCGCCTTTTCGTATGATCGAGTTGTCGATCGAGGTCGATGGCCAGCATCTCACGGACGTGGCAGGCGACGGTCTGATCGTCTCGACGCCCAGCGGATCGACGGCCCACAACATGTCGGCGGGCGGCCCGATCGTCGAGGCCGGGGTGCATGCGTTCTGTGTCACGCCGATCTGTGCCCATTCGCTGACGCACAGGCCGCTGGTGGTGGGCGCCGACCATGAGATTAAGGTCGTCGTGAACCATGCCAACAAGGAAACGACGGCTATCGTGGACGGACAGTTCAGCACGTCTTTGGGCGGAGGCGATCGGCTGCTGGTTCGCCGCGCGAAAGAGGCCCTTCTTCTGGTCCGCAATCCAGAGCAGACGCGATGGCATACGCTGGTCACCAAACTGAAGTGGGGGCTGCTGCCAACCGACGACTGATGCGTCGAACCCGCCGGCCGAGCGGGCCTGCACCGAGCCTTCGTGATAGAATCGGGTGTCGCTGGAGCGACGAAAGGTCGATATGGGCGCGTTCGAGCTGACGACCGACATGCAGCCCGGGGGCGATCAGCCTCAAGCCATCGAGCAACTGGTCGACGGTTTTACCTCGGGCAAACGCTGCCAGACGCTGCTGGGAGTGACCGGTTCGGGCAAGACGTTCACCATGGCCCACGTGATCCGGCAACTCGGCAGGCCCGCCCTGGTGATCAGTCACAACAAAACGCTGGCGGCCCAGCTCTATGAGGAGTTCCGCGAGCTGTTCGCTGACAATGCGGTGCATTACTTCGTCAGCTATTACGATTACTACCAGCCCGAGGCCTACATCCCCCAGCGCGACATCTACATCGAGAAGGACGCGTCGCGGAACGACGATCTCGATCGGCTGCGCCTGGCGACGACCAGTTCGCTGGTTTCTCGCCGCGACGCGATCATCGTCGCCAGCGTCTCGTGCATCTTCGGGCTCGGCTCGCCGGAAGACTATAAATCGAGTGTCGTCGAGGTGAAGGTGGGCCAGACCATCGAACGCGATGAACTGCTGCGGCGGCTGGTCGAGCTTCAGTACACCCGCAACGACGTGGACTTGAAGCGCGGCACGTTCCGGGCGCGGGGCGACTGCGTGGAGCTGCATCCGGCCTATGAACAGTTCGCCTATCGCTTCGAGATGTGGGGCGATCAGATCGAGAAGATCGAACTGGTGAACCCGTTGACGGCCGAGACGTTGGCCGCGGAGAACCAGGTGTTCATCTACCCGGCCGTTCACTACGTGATGCCGGAGGATCGCATCGAGCGCGCGGTGTCGTCCATTCGCGCCGAACTGGACGAGCGGCTGGCGGAGCTGAACGGCCAGGGCAAACTGCTGGAGGCACAGCGCCTGGCGGCTCGCACGAAATACGACATCGAAATGATCCTCGAGGTGGGGTACTGCTCGGGAATCGAGAACTACTCGCGGCATCTGGCGGGCACGCCGCCCGGCGCCAAGCCCTACACGCTGATCGATTACTTCCCCGAGGACTTTCTGCTGATCGTGGACGAGTCGCATGCGACGATCCCCCAGATTCGCGCCATGTACGCCGGCGACCGATCGCGCAAGGAGGTCTTGGTCGAGCACGGTTTCCGCCTGCCGAGTTGCCTGGACAACCGGCCCATGCGCTTCGAGGAATTCCAGGGCATGTGGAACCAGGTGCTGTTCGTCAGCGCCACGCCGGCCCCCTACGAACTCGA
>Ga0272442_10009834_pt1 | contig 11864 bp, 10 predicted proteins | sample SSMForm2O_FD_200262 | JGI IMG/M metagenome (GOLD analysis project Ga0272442, IMG submission 200262) | Marine sediment archaeal communities from Little Sippewissett salt marsh, Falmouth, MA, United States - SSM-Form-2O | ecosystem: Environmental > Aquatic > Marine > Wetlands > Sediment ...
TGATCTCGATGGGCATGCTGATGCTCCCGCCCGTGCTGATCTCGCTGCCGTTCAAGCTGTTGCTGTTCGTTCTGGCGGACGGGTGGCACCTGGTGGTGGGGACGCTGATGAGCAGTTTTGGCTAACGACGGAAAGCGACGCCATGGACACAACCGAGGCCATCGAGCTTGCCCGCGGAGCGGTGATGTTGATCCTGGTTGTCGGCGCGCCCGTCTTGCTGACGGCGCTGGTGGTTGGACTGGTGGTCAGCGTTCTCCAGGCCGTCACGCAGGTGCAGGAACACACGTTGAGTTTCGTGCCGAAGATCCTGGCCGTGGTGGTGGCCATCGGGATCACCGGCGCATGGATGCTGGAGCGACTGGTGGCGTTCGGGCGCGAGATGTTCGGCCCGCTGCCCTAGCCGCGAACGAAGGACCGACGAATGCCCGCGATGGAGCCGGCAATGATCTGGGTACCGACGCTGCTGCTGGTCGCGCTGCGCGTGGCGGGCATGGTGTTCTTCGCGCCGGTATTCAGCAACTCGGCCGTGCCGGTGAAGGTTCGCGTGGTGGTGAGCGTGGCGATGGCGTTGGCGGTGTTGGCCCGCCTGAGCCGGCCGGTGAGCGTTGGTGCGGGCGGGGCGGACCTGCTGGCCGCCGGTGCGTGCGAGTTGCTCATCGGCGGGGCGATCGGCTACGCGGCGAGGCTGATCCTGACCGGCGTGGAGCTGGGGGCGTTCCACATTTCCAGCCAGATGGGTCTGGCGTTGGCGGACGTCATGAACCCGCTGAAGGCGGATTCTCCGCAGGCGGTGGGCGGGCTGTTTCGGCTGCTGGCGGTGGTGGTGTTCCTGGCCGTTGGAGGCCACCGGGCCCTCGTCGGCGGACTGCTGGAGAGTTTCGAGACGGTGCCCCCGACAACCGGCGTGGCTGCGGGATCGCTGCTGAACCTGGCCGTCGCGATGCTGGGGGCGAGTTTCGTGCTCGCGTTGAAGGTAGCGGCCCCGGTGCTGATCGCGATGCTCGCCGCGACGGTCGCGCTGGGGCTGCTGAACAAGATGACGCCGCAGTGCAATCTTCTGTCGGTGGGGCTCAGCGTGCGGGCGATGGTGGCCCTGGCCGTGGTGGCCTGTTCGCTGGGCGTGGTGGCCCCGTTGGTAGAGGCGGCCAGCGCGCGACTGAGCGAAGGTCTCCAGGTTCTGACGGTGCCCGTGAGATAGGCCATGGCAGAGACACGAAGGGACGAATCGGGCGATCGCACGCAGGTGCCGACGCAGCTTCGGCTGGCGGAGGCCCGGCGCCAGGGGCGGGTTGCGCGCAGCGGCGAGTTGACGGCGGCGGCGGCCGTGGTCGGCTGTATGACGATTCTCGCGGTGCTCGGGCCGGGGCTGCTGAAGGAAATGACGAGGATGACCGCGGCGTTCCTGGACGCGGGGTCGGACGATCCGGCGTACTCGGGCGAGGTCGTGCGGGAGCTGCTGGTCCGTGGCGCGGGGCCGTCGGTGACGATGGTGGTCGCCCTGCTGCTGGCGTCGTCGGCCGTGGTGGCACTGGTCGGCGGCGTGCAGGTGGGCGGGGGCGTCTGGCCGGGACAGGTCCGTCCCGACTTCCAGCGGATCAACCCGTGGGCGGGGGCCGGAAAGCTCTGGTCGTCGCGGACGGCCGTTCGGGCCGCCCTGACGGTCGTGAGAGTAGCCGTCGTGGCGGTGGTGACCGTCGAGAGCGTCCGGTCGGCGATGCCCCGGTTGCTGGCGGCCGGCGGAATGAACGCGTGGCAGTTGGCCGGCGAGGCGGGCAACCTGGTCGGCGGCGTGGCGCTGCGGATCGGCCTGTGCCTGCTGGCCCTGGGCGGGGCGGACTGGCTCTACCAGCGATGGCAGCACAAGCGGGACTTACGGATGACCCGGGCGGAATGGGTCCGGGACCTGCGGACGATGGAAGGCGACGGGCACGTTCGGCGTCGCCGGCACGAATTGGCCGGACAATTGAGCGACGTGCGGGCTCTGCGCGACGTGGGCTCGGCGCACGTGGTGGTATTCGATCCACACGGGGGTGCGGCGGCGCTGCGATACGACGCCTCGGCGGAGGCACCGATCGTGGTGGCCAAGGGCACGGGTCTTGGCGCCCTGCGGCTTCGCCGGACGGCCGAGGCGAGCGGCGTGGCGGTGGTGGCCGAGCCGACCGTTGCCCGGAAGATCTGTCGGCAGTGCCGCTCGGGCGAGACGATTGCCGAGGGGCTCTACGACGCCGTGGCGAGGATTCTGGCCGGGCACGGGCCTCGCGACGCGCGTCGACGGGAGTCCAGCCATGGCTAATCGCGTGATCACGCTGGACGGCGCGGCCCGGGTGGTGGGTCGGCACCGCGGGCTTCTGTTGCCGATCGGGGCGGCGGCGCTGATTTTCGCCGTGCTCGTGCCCCTGTCCCCGGGCCTCGTGGACATGCTTCTCGGCGCGAATATCATGGTCTCCGCGCTGGTGTTGCTGACGGCTATCTATGTCGCCACCCCGCTGGAGTTCAGCGTTTTCCCGTCCGTGTTGCTGGGCGCGACGGTGTTTCGGCTGGTGCTGAACCTGGCGACGACGCGGCTGATCCTGACGGCGGGCGCCGACGGGCGAAGCCTCGCCGAGGCCCAGGTCGCCGCCGGGGAGGTGATCTGGACGTTCAGCGATTTCGTCACGCGGGGCTCGCTGACGGTCGGCGTGATCCTGTTCGCGATCATCGTGGTGATCCAGTTCGTGGTGGTGACCAAGGGGGCCGCCCGCATCAGCGAGGTGGCGGCCCGGTTCGTGCTCGACGCCATGCCGGGCAAGCAGATGGCGATCGACGCGGACGTGGCGGCGGGGCTGGTCTCTCAAGCCCAGGCCCGCGTTCGTCGGGAGCGGATCGCGCGAGAGGCGGACCTGTACGGCGCGATGGACGGGGCGTCGAAGTTCCTTCGCGGCGACGCGGTGGCGGCCGTGCTCATCACCCTGATCAACATTCTCGGCGGGCTGTACGTGGGGATCGTGCAGTATGGATGGGACCTGTCGCAGACGGCGTCGGTCTTCAGCCGGCTGACGATCGGCGACGGACTGGCGACGCAGATTCCGGCGTTCCTGGTGTCGATTTCGGCCGCCCTGATCGTGACGCGCTCGACGGCGCGGACGAACCTGGGCGAGGAGATGATCTCGCAGCTCACGTCGCGTCCGATCGTGCTGGTGATTACGGCGGTGTTTCTGGGGCTGCTGGCGTTGACGTCGCTTCCGAAGGTGCCGCTGCTGACGTTGGGGGCCGGCTGCATCGTTCTGGCGGCGGTCCTGGCTCGCGGCCGGGGGGCTTCGGCCGAGGCCGGCGGGCTCTCAGGCCAGGGCGAGACGGGCGAGCAAGGCGCCTCGTCGGGCCAGCACGTCGAGCACCTGCTGAGCGTGGACCCGATGCGGATCGAGCTGGGCTACGCGCTGATCCGACTGGTGGATTCCGAGCAGGGAGGCGACCTGCTCGATCGGATCGCCGTTCTCCGGCGGCAGATGGCCCTGGAGTTGGGGATCGTGGTGCCCCCGATTCGGATTCGCGATAATCTCGGGCTCGACGCGCGAGGCTACGTGATCAAGGTGCGCGGCGCGAAGGTGGCGTCGGGGCGGCTGTATCCGAAGCTCCTGCTGGCCGTCGCGGGCGATCGAACGGTCGGCCGGGTGCTGGGGCGCGAGGCGACGGAGCCGGCCTTCGGCACGCCGGCCGTGTGGATCAGCCCGAGCCAGCACGTCGAAGCCGAACGCATGAACTACACCGTTGTCGAGCCGTCGGGCGTCGTGGCAACGCACCTGGGAGAGATCATCCGCCGCCACGCGCACGAGCTGCTGTCTCGGGAGCAGGTGGTTCGGCTTCTGGAGAACCTCCGGCCGCGGGCGGGCAGCCTGGTGGCCGAGGCCACCGAGAAACTGCGGGTCGGGCAGATTCGCAAGGTCCTTCAGCACCTGCTGCGGGAGCGTGTGGCGATCCGCGACCTCGAGGGGATCCTGGAGGCCCTCTGCGAGGGGGGCGAGGCCTTTGGAGACGTCGAATCGCTCATGGAGCACGTCCGGCAGCGGATGGGGCGGACCCTGACCCAGCAGTACTGCGACGACGACGGGCAACTGTGGTGCGTTTCGCTGGCGGGCGAGTTGGAAGAGGCGATCCAATCGCACCTGGCCGTGGGAGGCCGGCCGTCGGCGGCGAGTATCTCGCCCGAGTTGGGCCGGCAGGTTACCCATGCGGTGACGGACGCGCTGGGGGAGCTGGCTCGCCAGGGGCGCAAGCCCGTGTTGGTGTGCAGCCCGGAAATCAGGCCGGCGGTGCGTGACCTCGTCGCCGGGGCCGCGCCGCAGGCGGCCATCCTTGGCTATAACGAGATCGACTCGGCCCGAGTCCAGTCCATAGAAAGTGTGGGTATCGAGACATGACACTGAGAACGTATCAAGCGCCGACGATGGCCGAAGCCCTTGCCGAGGTGAAGCGCGACCTCGGGCGGGAAGCGGTAATTCTCCACACGCGAAGCGTGCGTAAAGGCGGGTTTTTGGGGCTGTGGGGGCGCAACCAGTGGGAAGTGACCGCGTCGGGCAACGTGAACGTTCCGGCGAGGATCCCGCCGGGCAGCTATGTCTCGCAAGCGGTGGCCGACGAGGCGCGCCCGCGGGTGGCCGAACCGCTGGCCAAGCCGTCGCCGTCGCTGGAGCGAACGGCCCTGCGCGGGGGTCAGTTTCTGTCCGGGCAGGTCACGGAGATCCGCCGAATGATCGAGACGCTCCTGGCCAGGGCGTCGGGGCCCGGCGGGGGCGAGGGCGAGATCCCGCCGACGGTCCGCGAGTTTCACGCGCACCTGCTGAGTCAGGACGTCCACGAGGCCACGGTCGGCGAGATCGTGCGGGAACTGTGCATGGATCTCACGGGCCAGCAGTTGGGCGACCCAAAGCTGATCCGGGCGGAGCTGCAACGGATGCTCGCCCAGTACATTCGCACGGCGAGTGACGAGGTGACCAGGGGCACCGACGCGAGCACCGGCCCGCACGTGATGGCCCTGATCGGGCCGACCGGTGTGGGCAAGACGACGACGATCGCGAAGCTGGCGGCCAACTACAAGCTGCGGACGGGCATGAAGGTCGGACTGATCACGATCGACACGTACCGGATCGCGGCGGTGGACCAACTGCGAACGTATGCGGACATCATCGAGGTGCCGCTGGTGACGGTACTGACGGCCGGCGAGTTGAACCAGGCGGTGCGTGGGATGCAGGGGATGGACGTGGTGCTGATCGACACGGCCGGACGAAGCCAGAACAACGACCTGAGGTTGAACCAGTTGCAGAGCTTCCTGGGGGCGGCCGAGGCGGACGAGGTGGACCTGGTCGTCTCGGCGACGGGCAGCCCGACGTGCACGAGGCGGATTCTGGACCGGTTCCTTCCACTGGGTGCGACGGGGGTGATCGTGACGAAGCTGGATGAGGCGGCAACGTTCGGCGCGGTGGTGAATGTTTCGGACGCCACGGGGCGCCCCATCCGCTATGTCACGACGGGGCAAGACGTGCCGGACGATATCTCGCCGGCGAATTCCGCGGTCCTGGCCGAATGGGTCCTTGCCGGACAGTACGGAGACGAAGCGAATGCCGGCTGATGACCAGGCCCGCAGATTGCGCGAACTGATGCGCGCCTCGCATGGGGCCCGCACGATCGCCGTGACGAGCGGCAAGGGCGGTGTGGGCAAGAGCAACGTCGCGCTGAACCTGTCGATTCTCTTGTCGGCGGCGGGCCATCGCGTGGCGCTCGTCGACGCGGACCTGGGTCTGGCCAACCTGGACGTGCTGGCGAACGTGACCGTGCGGGGAAACCTCTCGCACGTGGTGGCCGGGAGCCACACGCTGAGCGAGATCGTGGTGGACCTTCCCAGCGGCGTGCAACTGGTTCCGGGCGCGAGCGGGCTGACGGGCCTGGCGCAGTTGTCGGGGTTTCAGCGGGCGCGGCTGCTTCGGGACCTGTCGGCGCTGGAGAACGACAACGACGTCATCATCGTGGACTGCAGCGCCGGGATCGGACCGGGCATGATGAGCTTCGCCTGCGGGGCGGACGACATCATGGTCGTCACGACCCCGGAGCCAACGGCGGTGACGGACGGATATGCCGTCATCAAGGCGGTGAGCCAGCGGCAGGCTGCCGGGCGAATCAGCCTGCTCGTGAACATGGCGTCCGACCGCCACGAGGCGCGAGTGACGCACCAGCGGATTGCCGGCGTGGGACGGCAGTTCCTGGCCGTGCGGGTCCTGGACGCGGGATACGTCCTGAGCGACCCGAAGGTCAGGGAGGCCGTCAAGCGAAGAGAACCCTTCGTGCTGGCCTATCCACGGTGCGCCGCCAGCCGGTGCCTGGTCGCGCTGGCCACGAAACTCAAGAGCTCCAGCTCGGCCATGGCGGCCAAGGAAGGCTTCTTCCGGCGGGTCGCCAACTGGTTTGGCTAGGGGCGAGAAGAAAAACTGGAGAAACTGCACCAGATAGGTAGGCAACGCGGTCGAAAGAGTACGAGGACTATGGAAAGAATACGAGATGGGAGAGATGTACCTCGATATGGGGGCTTGGAGACGTTCGTGTTGGGCGATAGCCGTGGAAACCGAGTGAGGCCGGCCGTCGCCAAGTCAGTTCAAAGAAAGACATTCTGTGCCCTGTCGCGGGCGGTGGTGCAAGGTGGCACCGAGTGTGCGTGGAGAAGGAGTGAGCGGATATGAAGATCAGGCGGAGTAAGGCCACAAAGGAAGAGACCACCGCGTGGTGGAACCGGTTTCTTGCCGATCGGGACGAAGGCGCGCGCAATCGGATCATCGAGAACTACCTTCCGATCGTGAAGTATACGGCGGAGCGTCTTCACACCAAGCTGCCGGACGAGGTGGACGTGGACGACCTGATCTCGGCGGGGATCTTTGGCCTGGTGGATGCGGTGAACGCCTTCGATCCGGGCCGGGGAGTGAAGTTCGAGACGTACTGCGCGCCGCGGATTCGCGGGGCGATCCTGGACGAGCTGCGGTCGATGGACTGGGTTCCGCGGTTGGTGCGGAGCCGGGCGCACAAGCTGAAGGAGGCCATGCAACGCCTGGAGGCGGAGCTCGGCCGGAAACCCACCGACAAGGAACTCGCCAAGACGATGCGGCTGTCGATGGGCGACTTCCGCAAGCTTCAGCGCGACGCGCACGCCGTGGGGCTCGTCTCGCTGAGCCGCAAGTGGTTCGAGACCGACTCGAACAAGGACGTTCGCGAGATCGACGTGCTCCAGGACAAGCGAAGCGACGACCCGTTCCGCGCGGTCCAACGGAAGGACATCAAGGACCTGGTCACGCGTGGGCTGAGCCGGGCCGAGCGGCTGATCATCATCCTCTACTACTTCGAGGAGATGACCATGCGGGAGATCGGGGAGACGCTGGATCTGTCCGAGAGCCGCGTCAGCCAGATGCACTCGGCGATCCTCTCGCGTCTGCGCCACCAGTTGGACAAGCGTCAAAAGGAACTCCAGACCGTCTGAGGCACCGGGTCCGATCGGGAGGGCGTCTTTGGGGGAGCCGCCCGGGGCGTGGGCTACTCGTGGCGCAACGCGACGATGGGGTCGAGGCGGGCGGCGCGGAGAGCCGGGTACAGGCCGGCGACGAGCCCGACAGCGATCGCCATGCCCAGGGGCAGGAGGATCATGGTGGGCGAGACGCTGGCCTGGATCTCCAGCATCCCCGCGACGAGCTTCGGCACGACCATGCCGACGCCGATGCCCAAGAGCCCGCCGACGGTCGTCAGCGTGATCGACTCGACGAGGAACTGCGTGACGATGTCGCGTCGCTTGGCCCCCAGCGCGCGGCGGACGCCGATCTCCCTCGTTCGCTCCGTGACGCTCGCCAGCATGATGTTCATGATGCCGATCCCGCCGACGATCAGCGAGACGGACGCGATGATGAGGAACATGCGGTTCCACAGCGCCCGTTGTTTCTCGGCCTGCTCGATGAGTTCGAGCGGGACGGTGATGTCGAAGTCGTCGGTCTCGTGGAAGCGGTTCAGGAGGTTGCGGGCGATCTGGGCGCCGTGGACGACGTCGCGCTCGGAGGCCATCTGGAGAATGACCTGGCTGACCTCGACCAGCTCGCTCGTCCCGCCGCCGGTGCCGAACATGACGGTGTACTCGCCGAATCGCTTGCGCCCGGTGGTGATGGGGATGAGGACGTGGGCCCCGCTGTCGCCACCCTCGCCGGCCAGGGCCCGGGGAAGCCTCGCCAGCACGCCGACCACGGTGAACGGCTCGTTGGCCAGTCGGATCACCTGCCCGATCGGGTCCTCGTAGGCGAAAAACCTCCGCGAGAGGCTCTGCGTGACCACGCAGTAGGGCTTCGTCCGCAGCACGTCGCTGGCCGAGAGGAACCGTCCGGCGATAACGTCCGTGCGAGCGACCTGTTGATAGGTCGGCTCGGTGGCGATCACCGAGACGGTCAGAACGCGTCCCGGGCGGTAGCCGTGCTTGAGCGTTCGGTGGACCGTCACGCACTGCTGGACGCCGGGGATGTTGTCGCGAAGGCGGGTGACGTCGACGTGCTTGAGGCCGTACGTCAAGGCGCCGCCGTCCTGGGCGCTGGCCTTGGCCTGCGTGTCGGCGGGCTTACGCGACTCGATGATGATGTTGTCGCTGCCCAGCTCGCGCAGCGTTTCCTGGGCCTTGCGGCTGAAGCCCTCGTTGATGGCGAGCATGGCGATCACGCTCCAGACGGCGAAGACGATCCCCAGGGCCGTCAGGGCCGAACGGGCCAAGTGGACCACGAGGCTGTGAAACCCCAGGCCCATGATGTCCGCCACCTTGTAGATCGCTCTCATGGTCGGTGCCTCGCCGGGACCTGCGAGCGGTCGAGCTCGATCTGCCCGTCTCGCAGGCGGACGACCCGTTCGGCATGGGCGGCCACGTGGTCCTCGTGCGTCACCATGATGATCGTTCGCCCCCGCTCGTGCAGCTCGTCGAAGAGCGTCAGGATCTCGCTGCTGGTGGCCGTGTCCAGGTTCCCCGTGGGCTCGTCGGCGAGCAGGATGAGCGGATCGTTCGCCAGGGCCCGCGCGATGGCGACGCGCTGCTGCTGGCCGCCAGACAGCTCTCGCGGGCGGTGGTGGATTCGGTCGCCGAGGCCGACCATTTCCGCGAGGAGCCGGCTGCGGGGGTGCCGCTGACGACGCGGCGTGCCCTGGTAGAACAGCGGGACCTCGATGTTGTGCAGGATGGTGAGTTGCTGGATCAGGTTAAAGCTCTGGAAGACAAACCCGATCCGCAGGTTTCGCACGGCGCTGAGTTGGTTGTCCGACAGGGCCGAGACGTCCTGATCGCCGATCCAGTACTGCCCGCTCGTGGGGCGGTCGAGGCAACCGAGGACGTTCAGCATGGTGCTCTTGCCGGATCCGCTGGGGCCCATGATGGCGACGTATTCACCTTCGCGGATAGACATCGTCACGTCGCGCAGGGCGGGAACGCTCGTCGTGCCGACGTGGTAGACCTTCCAGAGGTTGTCCAGCCGGACCAGGTCGCTCACTTGGCCGTGCCTCGTCGCCGGGGCTGAGACCCGCCGCCCGAGGGTTTTCGGCGCGCCTCGCCGGCACCGCCGGGGCGTCGGGCGTCGGGGCGTTTGCCCGCAGCGTCGGGGCGATTCGGGCGATCGGGCTTCTTGTCGCGCTTGCGGTCGGGCCCGGTCCGGTCCGGGGGATGGTCCCCAGCCGGCGCGGGCTTCTGCGAGGAGTCCTCGTCGGCCTTGTCCTTGTCGCCGCTGGCCCGCTCGACCGATACGGGCGGCGTCAGCAGCACGCGGTCTCCCTCGACCAGGCCCGAGAGGATCTGCACGTGTGTGTCGTTCATCTTGCCGACCTGGACCTCGACGCGCTCCATCCGCCCGTCGGCCAGGCGGTAGCAGTAGGTCTTCTCCTGCTCGGTGAAGACGGTGGCCACGGGCACGGACAGCACGTTGCGGAGGCGGTTGAGCTCGATTTCCACCTGGGCGGTCATGCCGGGTTTGAGGTCGGGGACGTCCTGCCCGAGTTCGATATCGACCTTGAACACCTTCACGCCAGGGTTGAGCCAACGGTGCTGGCTGTCGGGCAGGACGGCCACCTTGCCGACACGCGCGGGGATGGGCACGTCGGGGCGCGAGTCGAACCGCACGTGGGCCTTGAGCCCGAGCTTGACCTGGTCGACGATCGCCTCGTACACCTTGGTCTTGACCAGCAGCGTGGTCATGTCCGGGATGATCATGAGTTGTTGGCGCGGGCTGATTTTGGCGCCGACCTCCACGACCGTGTCGTTGGCCCGCCAGCGGTTGCCGCCGACGTCGTAGACGACGAGCCCTTCCTCCTCGGCGCAAGTCACGAGCTTGTTGGCGTCGTCCTCCAGCTCATCGAGCTGCTTGGTCTGAAGGTCCAGAGAGATCTTCGCGGTCTCGCGGTCGGCCTCGGCGGTCATGATCTTGCTCCTGGCCGTGTGCTTCGCGCGGGCCAGGGCCAGGTTCGCGTCCTCGACGGCCATCGCCAGCGTCTTCCGCTCGCGAGGATCGTCGTACTTGCGGAGCTTGTCGTGCGTGGCCAGGGCCTTCTGCAGCGCGATCTTCAGCTTCTCGACCGAGAGCTTCTCCGCCTCGATCTCGTTGTCGCTGAACGGGCTGTTCAGCTCCTTGTCGGCGTTGACCTTGAGCTTGAAGTTCAGCTTGTCCTCGGCCAGCGCCAGGTCGCGCCGCGCCGTGTGAATGGCGGAGTTGGCGTCGGCGAGTTTCATGGGGCCGTCGGCCTCGATGTACTTCTGGAGGTCCGCCTTGGCGTCCTCGACGGCCTGGATGGCCTTGCGAACCAGGTTGTCCTGCTCCTTCTTGTCCAACTCGACGCTCTCGACGGCCTGGAGGTAGCTGTTCTTCGAGTTGGTGACGGTCAGCCGCTTGCTCTCGATGGCGTCGATCAGCTCCCTGCACTCGAAGACGATGATCCGGTCGCCCTTCTTGACGACCTCGCCTTCCTCCACGAGCCACTGGATCACGACGGGCCAGCGGATCTCGTTGGAGATGACCGTGCGTTTCGCCGCGGTGACCTCGCCGGTCTCGGTGACGGAGACGATGAGGTTCCCGCGCGCGACGACGGCCGTGGGACCGGCGACGACGGTGTCATCCGAGGCCGCGGAGCGCCCGAACAGGGCCCACGCCGCCCCGGCGATCGCCAGGACGAGCGCGCCGGCGGCGAGCGCATAGCGCCCCGTTCGTCGCGCCCGGACCGGGTCGGCCGCCGGCATCGGGGCCGGTAAGGCGCCGAGGTCCTCAGCGACCGCCGACGTACGGGTAGCGCCGTCGGAGACGGTCAAACTTGAATGGGTTGGCTCGCTCATGGAGTGTTCCCTTCTCGTCGACTCGAATCAGCCCGAGCGAGGTCAAGAAACTCAGTCGTGTGGTCGTGTAGCTGATCAACGCGTTTGTCACGCCGTTCTGCGCCCGCCGAAGGGCGTCTTCCGCCTCCAGAACGTCGCGGGCCGATGCCTCGCCTTCCTTCTGCTGCAAGACAGCCAGCTTTCGCCGACGTTTGGCGATTTCAAAGTTCCGCAACTCCAGCTCGTAGCTGTTGCGGCTCTGCAGCAGCGATCGGTACGATCGGCGGATCTCCAACCGAAGCTCGTCGAGAAACTCCTGGTAGCTTCGCCGGGCGGCGTCCTGCGCCAGCAGCGTGTTGCGGTAGGCGTCGCGGTTGTCCGTCTGGTCCAGGTCGTAGTCCAGCGTCGTCGAGACGCCCCGCGTGTGCCGGTGGAATCCGACGCGGTCGGCCCGGTGCGGCTCGGTGCCGGCCGCCGAAATGCCCAACGTGACGTCCAGCGCCGGCAGGAACGCGTCCGCGGCGATCTCCACGTCCCG
>Ga0272442_10009835_pt1 | contig 11864 bp, 8 predicted proteins | sample SSMForm2O_FD_200262 | JGI IMG/M metagenome (GOLD analysis project Ga0272442, IMG submission 200262) | Marine sediment archaeal communities from Little Sippewissett salt marsh, Falmouth, MA, United States - SSM-Form-2O | ecosystem: Environmental > Aquatic > Marine > Wetlands > Sediment ...
AGAAGCTGTCCGGTGCGAAGCGCGGCGAGTTCCATGACGCGCCGGAAGTCGGGAAGCGAAGAGATCTGCGACAGCGTGCGCAAGTCGCGTTCGAGGTAGGTCGATACGTAGCCGGACCACCAGTCGAGGATGTCCTGCTTCCCAACGAAGCTGAGAAGGGCGGGCATGAATCCGCGGAGGATGAGCGGAAGAACGTCGGCTGGATTCGATTCCCCTTTCTCTCTCGGAAGGTTCCCGCCAAGCAGATCCTCGACGATGTGGGACGCTTTGTCTTCCCTCCACTCGCCCCAGGTCATCGGAGCCAGTGGGATGGAGACGGCCCGTCCGGCGAGCGTTTCGCTCACGGAACCGAGGAGATCGAGGCTCGCGGATCCGGAGAGGACGAAACGGCAGTCCCGATCTCGATCGATCGCCCTCTTGACCGCCAGCAGAATGCCCGGAGCCCGCTGTGCTTCGTCGATCACGACGTTTGCCGTGCCTGCCCACAGGGCTTCTGGTTCCCGCTCGGCTTGCCGGAGAATATCGATGTCATCGAGCGTGTGCTGCCTCCAGGAAAGAAACGGCGATTCATTCCGGAGCAGCGTTGATTTTCCGACTTGCCTCGCGCCCGTCAGAATAGCGACAGGATGTGCGTTCGCCACTTGGCGTAGTCGATTGGCCAACCAGCGAGGCTTGTATGATGATGCAGGCCGTGAATGATCATCATTCATAGCTAGCATCGTATGCACGCTGCCCGCCGGAGTCAATTCCTTCGGGACAGTCATCAAAGACGCGCAGGAGCGCCTACCTTGACAGTGCGATGTCCGGCATTCCATCTCGATCGAGATCGACGATGGCGGCGAGGCCGCCGAGCGATGTCTCCTTGTAGCGGCTGCGCATGTCGAGGTCGGTCTGGTGCATCACCTCGAGCGTCGCGTCGAAGCTGATTCGGGCACGGCGGCGTCTTCACACACCCCCAGCCGCGCTTCGCCATACGCTCTTCACATCGATCGTGGACGATGTAAGCCATCGAAACGAAGCTTTGCGAGAGGAGAAGCGGATGAGACGAGCAACCATCGCGGCTGCAGCAGCGGCCCTGCTAGCGGCGTTTGCGATTTCTGCGAGCGCCTGCACGTTCTACTTCAACTACGAGAGCATTGCGGCGCCGATCGGCACGGTCGGCGAGGTTGGCATCCGTGTCCAGAAGACCCACGCGAAATGCACGCTGTCGAGCATGGACGAGTATGTAATCGACGGCGAGGGGATCCAGATCCTTGGCGAAACGGCGTGGGAGGACCTCGGCGGTCAGCTGTACGAGAAGTGGGTCCAAGTTTCTCTAGCGCAAGAGGGGGATGGATTCTTGAGGATCTCGAAGGACTGCACAAAGGAAGGGTATGAGGAGAAGGTCCTGCCAATTGCGGCTTTGCCGCCCGAGGACGACGCCCTGTGGACGACCGCCTGGGAGGGTGAGTATCCGTTTGAGGCTCCCGAGAGCGTGGAAAGCGTCTTGGGTGTTGCGACGGTCGTCGAAGAGGAGCTGACGGTTGCGGATCAGACGCTCACACTTCCAGACGGAGCCGTGCTTCCTGAGGTGCTCCCCGAGACGGTTCGCGTCTTCTTTCAGCAGGAGGACGGCCGACCGATCACGCTGTTGCTGGTCGGCGAGGGACTCTTTCTCCGCTTCGACCACTTGCGCGGCTAAGCTTCTCTCATGACCAGGACGCGTAATCCTCGGACAATCCTCGCGGCGGTCGTCCTCCTGGCGCTGGCCACGGGGAGCCTGGTGACGGTCGGACAGGCATTTGGCGAGCCGGACAGCGCGTTCGGCTCGCAGAGTGCCGAACGAGCGTTCGAGACACCGGGCACCGGCGCGGGCGAGACTCAGTCGAGCTACTTCATCCACGACCAGCTGACGAAGTTCCTGCTCGTTCTCGCTTTCACCGGGATCGGGCTTCTGATCGTCGCGACGCGGCAGTTCCGGTTCCGACGATGGCTGCTGGTCGCGTCGGTGGTCGTCCTCGGATTCGTGATCGGCGGGATGCTCTGTCCGATCTCAGCGGTGCAGAACATCATCCTGAAGGCGTCGACCGGGTACCTGGTGCTGTTCCTCGTTCCGACGGTCGCGGCGCTCTTTGTCGGCCGGCTCTTCTGCGGCCATGTCTGCCCGTTCGGCGCGCTGCAGGAACTCCTGCACGTGAGACGGTGGGAGCGGAAGATTCCGGAACGATGGATGCGGTTCGTGCGCTTCCTCCCCTACTTGGTTCTCGGCTACCTGCTGATTCGTGTGACTGTGACCGGCGTCCTCACCTGGAGCGGTGCGACACCGTTCAAGGCATTCTTCACGTTCGGCGGGACACCGTTGACGCTCGGAATCAGCGGCCTCTTCGTGCTGCTTTCGGTCGTCCTCTTCCGCCCGTTCTGTCGACTTCTCTGCCCACTCGGGGCGTGGCTTTCGCTCGTCGCCCGGGTGAGTCCGTTCCGCGTTCGCGTCGCCTCGACGTGTGTCTCCTGCGGGAGGTGTGACGCGGCCTGCTCCGCCTGCGCGGTGAAGGAAGGACAGGTCAACGCCGACGAATGCCTGCTCTGCGGCGAGTGCATCCGCGCCTGTCCGGTCGAGGCGCTCAACTGGCGAGGGAAGAAGGCGCTGGCCGAATGTGAGGACGAAGCCGCAGGAAACGGCTAGACGTCGGTCGGGACATCGGGAATCCCGTCTCGGTCGAGATCGACGATCGCGGCGAGGCCGCCGAGCGACGTCTCCTTATAGCGGCTTCGTATGTCGAGTCCCGTCTGATGCATCACTTCGAGCGTTGCGTCGAAGCTGACCCGGTCGCGACCACCCGAAAGCATCGCCAAGCTGGCGGCATTGAGCGCGGAGACGGCACCGGCGGCGTTGCGCTCGATGCAGGGGATCTGGACCAAGCCGGCGACCGGATCGCAGGTGAGCCCAAGATAGTGTTCGAGCGCCGTTTCGGCCGCGCGATCGATCTGATCGGCGACCGAGCCGCCGAGCAGGAAGCAGACGGCCGCGGCGGCCATCGCACTGGCGACGCCGATCTCCCCCTGGCATCCAACCAACGCCCCGGCAATCGAGGCCTTGGCCACGGCGAGACCCCCGATCACGCCGGCGACGAGCAGCGCTTCGCAGATCTGCTCTTCTGAGAGGCCGCGCGACTCCTGCATCAGGCGGAGACAGGCCGGCAACACGCCCGCCGATCCACACGTCGGCGCGGTGACGACGGCACCGCCATCGGCATTCTCTTCGGCAACCGCAATCGCGTAGATCGAGGTGCGGGTCGCCTCCGACGCGACGATCCCTGAGGAAGCGGGACGTTCGGCGAGACGGGCCATCATCGTGGCCGCTCGTCGTTCGAGGCCGAGCGGGCCTGGGAGGGTTCCCTCGCGACCCAGCCCGCTGTCGATCGCTCGTGACATCAGACGCCGGACCTTCCGCAGATGATCGAGGACCCGGTCGCGAGAGTGTCCGTGAGCACCGGCTTCCATCTCCAGGGCGTAGTCGACGAGCGACATGTCCCGGCGTTTGCAGTCGTTGACGATATCCCGTGCGGACACGGGCCGGCGCCGCTGCGTGCGCGGAGGCTCCTCGGGTTTCTGGCCTTCGGAGAGCGCTCCGCCTCCGATCGAGACATAGACCGTGGAGAGAAGAACGAGGCCGTTGTGATCGAGGAGTGTGAAGCGCAGCGTGTTCGGGTGGTCCTGCGGAGGCGTCTCCGTGTCGAAGAGGATGTCCGTCTCCGGCTGGAAGACCAATCCGTACGATGGCAGCAGCAGGACGCCTCCGGATGACACCTCATCGTAGATCGACTGGATCGACCGCTCGGCGAGATGCTCCGGGCCGTATCCGGAGATCCCCGCCACGACAGCGAGATCCGTGAGGTGTCCCTTTCCCGTATGGGCGAGGCTTCCGTAGAGCGTGACCGTGAGTCGCTCTCCCGGCTGCGGGTTGTCTCTCTCTTCGAGAAGGGCACGAAACAGAAGCCCGGCACGCATCGGTCCCAACGTGTGGGAGGAACTGGGGCCGACGGCCGGCTTCAGGATGTCCAGAACGCTCGGCAAGGGGGTGGGTTTCATCGTGTTCACAAGAGCACTATCCGCCAAGCCTGGTGACCGATCAAACCGCGCGTCCGACGGCTGCGGAGGTGCCTTCGTCCTGTCGATGCGTTCGTGGAGGCTGGCCAGCGACAAGGCAAGATCGGACCGTCGATCCTTCGCATGAGGAGGGGGTTCCGACGCGAGACAGCAGAGGACGCTGGAGGACGTCTAGCCTATCCGGATCGACACGACCACATCGTCGCGAACGACAACGGTGCGGGCTGGATTGGTGTAGGTCCAGACCAGGGTTTGCCTGGGCTGAGCGATCCTGAGCCCGGCTTCGGCTGCAGTAACGACGCTCACGGGTCTTCCCCACGTGGCGATCAGTTCACTGGTCGATTGGCTGATGAGTTTGGGTCCGGGTGCATCGAGAACCTGAACCGCCCCATTGAAGCTCCAGAACAGCAAGAAGATGAGGGTGATCATCTCCAGGGTGCAACATGCGATCTTCATCTCTCCCTCCCCCTAGGCTCGATTGCCTACAAACAGCCTAGAGAAGGCGCGTTGGATGATCTCGTGGATCTGACCGATTCCGATGGTGTCTCGGTTCCCGGGAATCTGGACGGATGTCCGAGCGTAATATAGGTCACGTTTCCATTTCGTCGGAAAACCTGACGGATTCGCCCGGCTCCCATACCGGCATGACGAACACGGCTCGGCAAGGCGAGTGCAGTTCGCTAGACTGGGTCAGACGATGATCGGAGTTCGCGTTGGGACAAGGAGGCTGTGATGGGAACCAGAAGTCTGCGTCCGCTTGCGGTGTTGGCGGCGGTTCTTGCGATGGCTCTGGGTGTTGCTTTGCTGACGAGCGCAGCACCTGGAGACCGCATCGATCCGCCGGCGAGCACGCCCAAGCTCATCTTCATCCATCATTCGTGTGGCGAGAACTGGCTGGCGGATGACGACGGCGGACTCGGGATCGCGCTTCGTGATGCAGGCTACTTCGTCGGCGACACCAACTACGGATGGGGGCCGGTCTGCGAGGATTGCGAGGAGTGCTGGGGCGCGATCGGTGATTGCACCGACACTCTCCACTGGGACAACTGGTTCTCCGATTCGGGAAGCGACGTTGTCCTGGGCGCGCTCTACGCCGAGTTCGGGCAGGCCTCCTGGTACTCGCGGTGCGAAGATCCGGACCCGGCCCGAGAGAACGAGATCATCCTGTTCAAGTCGTGCTACCCGAACTCGAACCTCTCGGGGAGCCCCGAAGACCCGCCGGCGGCGAACGGTGAAGAGCTGAGCGTCGGCCGTGCCAAGGCGATGTACCTCGAGGTGCTCGCCTACTTCGCGACGCGGCAGGACAAGCTGTTTGTCGCGATCACCGCGCCACCGGTTGCGGCGGACGACAGCTGGGAGGATCCGGCGAACGCCCGTGCCTTCAACGATTGGCTCGTGAATAGCTGGCTTGCCGACTACCCACACGCCAACGTCGCCGTCTTCGACTTCTACAACGTGCTGACATCGAACGGCGGCGACCCGTACACGAACGATGCCGATTCGGAGGCGGGGAATCATCATCGCTGGTGGGACGGGGCCGTGCAGCACACGCAAACAGTGCACAGCGATCTCGCCGCCTACGGAGGCGGCGACAGCCATCCGACGTCGGCCGGAAATCGGAAGGCGACAGCCGAGTTCCTGCCCCTGCTCAACGTGTACTACCATCGCTGGCAGGCGGACCGCGGCTAGCGAACCCCTCGGTCTAAGCCAGAGACGCTCCAGCCACCGCATTCGGGATCCTGCCGTTCCCCTGCGTCGCAACTTGATTCAGAGTCCCAATCCACAGATGCTGGGAATAGCAGAGGATCAGTGGATCGATCATGGAAGTGATGGACATGCTCCGCGTCTTGATGCTGGCAGCCGGGCTTGTTGTTGCAGGAAGTCTGCTTCTCGTCCATGACATTGTCCATCGACCGCTGCCAGTGCACGACGGAACGCTTGTCTTGACAGGGATCAGCGAACCAGTCGATATCCTTCGCGATGAGCATGGCGTCCCCCACATCCATGCCGTCACCATGCACGATCTCTTTTTCGCACAGGGCTATACCCAAGCCCAGGACCGTTGGTGGCAAATGGAGTTCTGGCGACACACGGCGAGTGGCAGGCTGTGCGAGCTGGTTGGACGGAGTGAGGCGGCCCTCCGCGCGGATATCCATCTTCGGACGCTCGGCTGGCGGCATGTCGCGGAGGCGGAGGCAGCAGCACTTGATGAACCGACGAGGACGTGGCTTCAGGCATTCTGCGACGGAGTCAACGCGTACATCGGCTCTCGTCGTCCGAGCGAGCTGGCGCTGGAGTATCGCGTCCTCGGGCTGACGGGAATCGACTTCGACATCGCTCCCTGGACGCCGGCTGATACGCTCGTCTTCGCGAAGCTGATGGCTTGGGACATGGGACTGGAGGAGAGCAAGGATGTGATGCGGGCGGCGCTGTACGAACATCTTGGGCCGGAGATGACGAACGCATGGCTGACGCCCCCATGGCCGTACGACGAGCGTCCGACCATCGTGCAGCCGGAGGATCTTCCGGAGCCCATGGAGGACCCTCGGGAGCCCGACACGAGCACGCCACCGGCGCTGGGAGCGAGCCAGAGCACCAGTCTCGATGGGAGAGGCATCGGAGCCATCCTCGGCGCGAGTCCCGGGGGCGGAACGAACGCCTGGGTTGTGAGCGGTGACTGGACAACGACCGGCATGCCGCTGTTGGCAAACGACACGCACCTCGGAATTCAGCTCCCCTCGGTCTGGTACGAAATCGGCCTGCACTGCTCGGAAGGAATTGACCCGGCGTTTGATGTCGTTGGATTCTCGTTCCCCGCGTCGCTCGGCGTGGTTGTCGGCCACAATGCGGATATCGCATGGGGGATCTCCAACGCGTTCCCCGACGTGCACGATGCGTACCGACTGCGCATCCATCCGGAGGATCCGCTGCAGTACGAGTGGAACGGCGATTGGCTGGATATGACCGTCCGTGAAGAGACGATCGAGTTTGGAAACGGGTCCGCTCCCATCACGATCCTGGTGCGCGAAACGCATCTCGGGCCGATCACGACGGACAACCGCCTCGAGGCCGGAACGTGGGACGTCTCCGGGTTCGGGAATGAGGCTTCGCTTGCGCAGCGATGGACCGCACTCGACCCGGGGACGATCTCACAAGCCGTTGTCGCCCTCGATCAGGCATCCGATTGGCCGTCCTTCCGTGCCGCCTTGGGATCTTGGGACGTCCCAGCGCAGCATTTCGTCTACGCAGACGTCGAAGGGAACATCGGGTATCAGTACGCGGGGCGGATTCCAGTCCGAGCGGCAGACTTCGATGGGTTGATTCCAGCGGTCGGTTGGGAGGATACGCATGTGTGGAAGGGCTTCGTGCCCTTCGATCTGCTGCCGCATGTCTGCAACCCGGCGAGCGGTGTCATTGTCGCCGCGAACCACGCGCCGGTCCCTGAGGCCTACTACGACATGCTTGCCGACAGGTTGGGAGAAGGGCTCAACTACCGGTTCAACGCAGAGATGGACTACGCGTACCGCGCGAAGCGGATTTGCGAGCTTCTTGATGCCGAGGGACCGCACAGCGTCGAAAGCTTCCTGGCGATGCAGGGCGACACGATGTCCCTCAGCGCTGGCGAGGTTCTTCCCTTCTTTGCGACACTAAGGTTCGAGAGCAGGAAGCTTGCCAACGCCAGAGATTGGCTTCTGCCCTGGGAGGGCCGTTTCGACCCCGGCAGCGCACGGGCCGTTCTCTATGCCCATGTTTGGGATGCGCTTGTACGAGGCATCTTCGCGGATGAACTCGGGGACGATCGCGAGCTTGTCGGCGGAGACCGCGAGATGTGGGCGGTTCGAAACCTGCTGGCCGTGCCCGAGCACGCGTGGTGGGACGACGTGACGACGGTGAATATCGTGGAAACACGCGATGACATCCTCCGGCGCGCCTTTGCCGAGGCCTGGGATGCTACGGTGGCGGTGAACGGTCCCGATCGTTCGACCTGGGCCTGGGGGGCCGTCCACACGGCGACATTCGTCAGCCAGCCGCTTGGCCAATCGGGGGTTGGGTTCTTCGAAGCGCTCGTCAACCGAGGCCCGATTCCCGTGGGCGGGATGACGGACACGATCAACAACACCCGGTGGAACGTCTCGGCGGGATCGTTCGACGTGAAGAGCATCCCCGCCATGCGTATGGTGATCGACCTTGCTGACCTATCCAGGAGCGTTGGCATTCACTCGACGGGACAGAGCGGCCATCCGTTCTCGAAGGACTATGACAACATGATCCCCGACTGGCAGGTCGGGCTCGCTCACCCTCTGTATTGGAGCCGCGAAGCCACGAACTGGCGCAATACGCTGCGGCTGGAGCCATCGCGCTAACAGCCGGATCTGCTGCTGACAGTTCGGGCCGGAAAACGAATCCGCGCTCTCTGTGTACGTTCCCCGACTGACTTCACGGAGGCGATTCGCATGCAACGCCGTCTACGTTGGACGATTCCTGGGCTGGTTCTGCTGGCGGTCCTCATCTCAACGGTTGGAGTATCCATCGGTGTGTACGCCGATGGAATCGTCATTCCCGACATCCCCGACCACGGATGGCTCTCGATCCTCTATCACGATGTTACGATCACCATCCGCGACGGCGTCGTAACGACGCACGTCGATCAGGTGTTTCGCAACGACACCGGCCGCGACGCGGAGGGCGAGTATGTTTTTCCTCTCCCGATCGACGCGGTGGTCTCGAGTTTCACGATGTGGGTCGACGGCGAGGCACTCGAGGCGAGAATCCTCGACGCGGGCGAAGCCCGCGCCATCTACGAGGATTACGTCCGTCGGTCGATCGATCCGGCCCTGCTCGAATACGTCGGGCGCGGTGCCCTGTCGGCGCGCATCTTCCCGATCCCGGCCGGCGGCGAACGGCGGATCGAGATCGAGTACTCGGAGTTGCTGAGCGCCGAGAGCGGCACCTACCGCTACCGGTATCCGCTCGACACGGAGCGGTTCTCCGCGCGCCCGCTTGAGCGGGTGACGATCTCGGTCGGCATCGAAATGTCAAGCCCCCTGGCCGCGGTCTACTCGCCGACGCATGAGATCAGCGTGGTTCGCTCGTCGGAGTGCGCCGCCGCCGGCCTCTATGAGGCCGAGAACGTCCTCCCGGCGCAGGACTTCCTCCTCTATTACTCAGTGCGGGCCGAGGCGATGGGAATGGCGATGCTGACCTATCGCGTACCTGGAGAGGATGGAACGTTCCTGCTGATCGTGACGCCGCCGGAGCAGGCCTCGTCCGCGGCGATCCCGAAGGATTTGGTGTTCGTGCTTGACACCTCCGGGAGCATGAGTGGCGGGAAGATCGACCAAGCGAAGGAAGCGCTCGCGTTCATCCTGGAGAACCTGAACCCTGACGACCGGTTCGCGGTGATCGGATTCTCGGATGTCAGCAGTGCGCTTCAGACGGAACTCACACCCGTGTCGACCGAGAGCATTGCGCAGGCCGCGGGCTGGGTCTCCGGGATGCAGGCTGGCGGAGGAACGAACATCGATGACGCGTTGGAGCTTGCCTTCTCGCTGTTCGAAGAGAACGACCGACCGCGGTTCTTGATCTTCTTGACGGACGGAGAGCCGACCGTCGGTGAGGTCGATCCGGTGACGATTGCGGAACACGCGTCGGCTGCGAACGCTGCGGAGGCGCGGATGTTCGTCTTCGGCGTCGGAACCGATGTGAACACGATCCTCCTCGACCAACTTGCGCAAGAGAACCGCGGGACGACGACCTACGTGCTCCCCGGGGAGAACCTGGAGGTGGCACTGTCGAACTTCTACCGGAAGATCGCGTCGCCCGTTCTTGCCGACACGGTGCTGGCGATCGAAGCCGCAGGCGGAGTCAGCGCTGCAGACGGAATCGGCACATACGACATCTATCCGGTCGAACTCCCCGATGTCTTCCGGGGGACGCAGCTTCTGATCCTCGGGCGCTACCACGGCGACGGTGAAGCGCGTGTCACGATCTCGGGAACCGCGGATGGAATCGCGACGTCCTACACGACCCTGCAGTCGTTCCCGGACGCCGCGCTGGAGAACGTCTTCCTGCCGCGCCTGTGGGCGGGGCGGAAGATCTCCTACCTGTTGAATCAGATCCGGCTCTACGGGGAGAGTGATGAACTCGTCGAAAGCGTGATCGCGCTCAGCCGCCGCTATGGGATCATCACGCCCTATACATCCTTCCTCGTCGAGGAAGGGTACGTTTCCGACGAGGAGGCGGCCGACGCCGTCCGCCAGACGGCAGCGGCTCCGGCAAGCGGCGGCCATGCTGTTCAGACGTCTACGGCGCTCAAGGACCTCTCCGAGGCGGAGACGGTGCAATCGGGCGTCGAGGGGGTCCGCATCGTCGAGGACCGGACCTACTTCCTCCGAGACAGCGTCTGGATCGACAGCGCGTACGTCGACGAAACGACGATCGACATCGTCCTCTACTCGGATGCCTACTTCGAGCTGACGCAGCTCGTCCCGTGGATCGGACCGCATCTGGCGATTGGCGAGGGTGTTGTCATCCGCGTTGGGGACGTCTTCCTGCGGATTGGCGACGAAGGTGTCGAGGAGCTGACCGACGAGATGATCACGGCGTTGACCTCCTAGCCGGTGCCCATCACGGCCTGGGGCTCCGGCCATCGCCCGCTACGGGGTCCCGGGCCCGGGCACAAAGACGGAGGATGCGATGTTCACGGTTGCCGGGGCGCTCGGATCGATGGGATCACGTAGTCCCTGACGAACGGCGTGATCGGAATGCCCTCCGTCGCGACCGAGCAGTCCCCTGTCGTGACAACGACCAGATCGAGATCCGGCATCACAAGGATCGTCTGCCCGCCATACCCGGAAGCGACGATGGCTTCGTGACCTCCGATCGTCGTCAGCCACCAGTAGAAACCATAGTCCCAGCCGTGGCTTCCGGACGTACAGATCTGCCGAGTCGTCGATTCCACGATCCAGTCGGGCGGGACGATCTGCTGTTCGTTCCAGAGGCCGCGGTGCAGGGTCAGCAACCCGAACCTCGCCAACTCGCGTGGCGTGAGGTAGAGGGCGGCGCCCCCCACATGCACGCCCTTCGCATCGCGTGACCAGTTGTCGACGGTGATTCCGATCGGCTCGAACATGTATCGGCAAGCGAACGCACACGTACTCATCCCCGTCGTCTCGGCCAGGATCGCCGACACCATATGGCTGGAGATCGAGTTGTAATCGAATGTCGACCCCGGATCGGCGGTCAGCGTTGTGGCGACGATGCCGGCGAGCAGGTTCAGCGAGAGTCCCTTGGAGGGATCCTCCGCCGGGAAGCCGGGGGTCATCGTGAGGAGATGACGAAGCGTGATATCGAGCATGCGAGCGTCCTCAACTGCCACGAACAGGGAGGGAAGAAGGCTTGCCGCGGTCTGGTCGATGCTCTCGATGTACCCTTCCCGAATCGCAATGCCGACGAGCGCGGAGAGGATACTCTTTGTGACCGACTGGATGTTCCGTGCCCGGCTCGGGTCCTCGTCCTGGAAGTACCGCTCGACGACCAGCCGATCCTCGCGCAGAACGAGGACGCTGTAGAGCGTCACGTGCTCGGCCAGGGCGGTTACGCCCTCTTCGAGGAGGCCTTGATCCATCCCCACGTCCTCCGGCGCCGCAGTCTTCAAGGGGTCGATGTCGTGGGAGGGCTCCACGTTGGTGGCCAGGAAGACCCACGGCGGATCCTGACGCCAGCAACCGCACGTGTCATCCAGAGCGGAGGTCGCGTCTCGTCTTGCGCAAGAGAGC
>Ga0272442_10009836_pt1 | contig 11862 bp, 21 predicted proteins | sample SSMForm2O_FD_200262 | JGI IMG/M metagenome (GOLD analysis project Ga0272442, IMG submission 200262) | Marine sediment archaeal communities from Little Sippewissett salt marsh, Falmouth, MA, United States - SSM-Form-2O | ecosystem: Environmental > Aquatic > Marine > Wetlands > Sediment ...
ATCAATCTTTCCATTGCCTCTAAACAAGCATCAATATATAGGAATGACCTTGTTTGTTTTCCATCACCCCACATTTCTATTTCGCCACCATCAGGTGTTTCAGCTACTTTTCTGCAAAATGCAGCAGGTGCTTTTTCTCTTCCATCATTCCAAGAACCCTCTTCTCCAAAAATATTATGAAATCTTGCAATTCTTATATCTAATCCATAATTATCATAGAATGCTTTATACAGATGCTCACTGAAAAGTTTCTCCCAGCCATAGTTACTATCTGGGTTAGCAGGATATGCCGATTCTTCCGCTGTCATTGGATTGTCTGGGTCTTCTTGATTATACTCTGGATAAATACAAGCTGAACTACTATAGAATACTTTTTTAACATTCCTCTTATAGCAAGCTTCTATCATATTGATATTTACCAAAGCAGAATTATGCATTATATCTGCATCATTCTCACCAGTAAATACAAATCCAGCCCCACCCATATCTGCAGCAAGTTGATATACTTCATCAAATTGTCTATCAACAACATTACGAACAATTTCTTGTTTTCTTAAATCTCCTATTACAAAATCATCTGCTTTAGTCTTACCGAATTGAGGATATTTTAAATCTACTCCCCTCACCCAACAGCCTTCCTTTTTAAGTTTCTTGACCAAATGGCTTCCAATGAAACCACCTGCGCCACAAACTAATACTTCCTTCATTATTTTGCCTCCTATTTTATATGTATTTTTAATATTATAAATTTATTGTTACCAGTTTTCTTCAATTATTTTTATCAATGTCTTTGCAAATGTAACTGAAGAAAAATACTTTGATTTATCAGTGTTAATAAATTCTTTTATTGCCTTTCTATAAGCATTATACTCAAGTGAATCAAAATATTTAATAAAAGTTATTAGGTTACTTTTTGATTTAAAATCACTTGCATCAATAAAACAATTCTCTGGTACATATTCTTTGATATCAGGCGCTCCAAGATAAATTGGAATATTTCCACAAGTCATAGCATCAATTATTTTTTCTGTAACATATCCATTAAACCTTGAGTTTTCTGGACAAAAATTAAATTTGTATTGTGCGATGGTTTTATACTTGTCTGGAACTCTTCCTTTAAAACACTCCTCACACCATCCTCTGCCATAAGAATCATATTCATTTGATAATTCATTACAGAATTCCTTATCATATTCTTCTCTAAACTCTAATAAACTTTTTTGATTATATTTTTTTAATTTTGGAAATAAATAATTTAATTTAAGATTCCTTTTCTTATTTTTTAGCATCATACATAAAAATTTATTTTTTTCATTATCAAAATATTTCTTATGAATAAATTCTTGTGGTACTACAAAGTGATATTGATTAAGATGTTTTTCAATAGAGGTACTCATAACAGCAAAAAAGTTTTTCATATATCTTGGATTAGAAAGCTTTCTTCCCCAAAGCGCAAAATAAATTGGAGGTTCTCCTTTCCAAAGAATACAATTTTCTTTTTTTACTCCTTTTACATTATCACCATGCTTTGATATTCCTATATCAGCTTTTTCATTTAAATTTACAATTTCAATTCCTTCTTTTTCTAAATAATCAATTCCTTGCCTTCCTAAAGAATCAGTTTTTAATAAATGTTTTAAAAGCATTCCATAATGATGCTTATGACTTTCTTTTATTTTAATTGTATTTCTAGCCAAGGTACTTCCCTCAATACTTTTCTTTCAATCTCACTTTTAATCTGTCTTAAATTTCTATGAGCATTAAAATGACCATAGTTTCCTTTTTCTCCTAACATTTCACCATGGTCAGCAGTTATAACAAATTTCTTATTTGGATATCTTTCTATCAAATCTTTAACATATTTTAATACAAGGAATAAATCCTCTTTATATCCTTTAATAAAGCCTTTTCTCCCATGTTTATAAAATATCATACCTTTACCATTCTCTGGAAGAGCACCAATTAATCCAGCCATCTTCCATATAGTTTCATTGGAAAAATATTTATTTAACTTATGATTTAGTTTATCTTTCAATTTAAGTGATTTCTTTTTATTAGCACCACCAAGAAATGCTCCACCTATTCCTCCTCCATAATAAATATAAGGTTCGTGTGGCTGAACATAATGAATTATATGTCTCATATTGGGTCTTAAATCCATTGATACCATAGCAAATTTATTCATCTCCTCTGGATGCACTGTTCCATATTCCTTACTCCAACCTCTATCCCAAACATCAATTACCTTTTTAAAATGTTCAGTAGAATTAAAATCTTCCTTTTGGTCTGTTAGTTTTGCTGGAATAGGAACATTTTTAGAATTGATAAAACCATTTCCTGAAACATATATTGTATCATCTAATTTTTTATTATAGAACACTCTAAAAAGAAATTCAGGTGTACTATATGCACAAGATATTCCTTTTTTAAGTTTTCCTTCTTTAATTACATCTCTATAAACTTCAGCAAACATATCATATCTGCAAGCATCAAGTATTATTAAGCAATCCCAATCTGCTTTAGTGATATCTACTTTCTTTCCTTCTATTTCATAATCGCCTTCCATTCTCTCCAACCTCTTATTAATGCAAAAAATTTTATAATTAAAAGAACAGCATCAAAAGGATGATGTATCTTCTTCGATGCTTTAGTAAATTTACCAAGTGATTCCTTATGTTTAAAATAAGCCATAGCAGTTCTCACAAACTGCCCATAAAAATATTTTAAAACTTTTCTATAGCTATCAATATGTGATTGATTGTGTAAAGTATAAGCTTCAACTACTTTTCCTTTAAAACCTGCTTTAATTGCTCGTAGATTGATATCAAAATCATCTGAAATATGATAGGAACCTCTTACATTATCCTTATCAGCATCCTTAGAAATGGTGCTATCATCAAAATTTCCTATCTTCTTAAATATTTCAGTAGTCCAAGCACTATTTCCCATAGCAATATATGATTCATCAGCCAAATCTTTGCTTTCAATCTTATTCAAAAGAATAGATGATTCATTTCTAAAACACACAGGTATCATAAATCCACCAGTAAAATCATACTCACCTTTTTCTATAGGAGCGACTAATTTTTCTAACCAATCTCCAAAAGCAATCTCATCTGAATCAATCCATACTATGATATCTGTTTTATCAAGTATTGTATCAATAACCTTTCTTCTTGTATCAATACATCTGCCTCTCATAATATTAAATTTATAATTTTTCTTTTCTTTAATATAATCTCTTATATCCCTTTCAAGTTGTGCATTAGAACCACCATCTGCTATCAATACTTGGTCTGGCTTCCTAGTTTGCACAAATAATGAATCTAAACAATTGAATATTCTTGAGTCATTATAATGTGTAATTACTACAGTTACTTTCTTATCCACCAATCAACACCTCCGCTTTGAAGCTTATCTCTTAATTTATTTTTATCTACAAAATCAACTACTGCTAAAATAACACCAAGTGCGTGCCCTCTGAAATCGTGTCCACCAATTACTCCGCCTTTCTTAACCTTTGGATACCATATTTCAATATCTTGTAGTACATAAGAATAATTATGATTTCCATCAATATAAACAATATCAACAGAATTATCTTTAAATTGCTTTACTGCTTTTTCAGATGTCTGTCTTATAAGTTTCATATGTGGAAAAAAGTTTGCTTTTCTTTTTGCAATATTATATCTTTTCTCACCATCTAAATATGGGTCTACTAAAAACAAGTCTTGTAATTTGATATGATGCAAGATATTTTCAGCATTATTACAAATTGCAGAACCTACTTCTACAAATGTAATATTATTTGATAATTCACCTTTCTTTTGAAGTTTTTTTACATAAGCTGTCATAGGTCTTGTTTGAAATTGCAAAGGAATAATATCTTTTGATAACTTTCCTATTTTATCTTTTATTTTTAAATCATCCATTAATATCTCTTTCCATGTAATTTTTCTCTTCCTTTATTATAAATCATTTTTGCATTTATTTCTTTTTCAATATCAATTTCTAGATATCCACAAAGGTCAAATAATCTTATAAAAACATCAGCAATTTCTTCTTTGAAGTTTTCTTTATCATCTTTTCTATCAGCCTCACAAGCTTCTGATACTTCTGTAACTATAAGCATCAATTTTTCACCAATATTTTGGCTTTTAAACCAAAAACCTTTTTCTTTTGCTGTTTCATGGCATTCTTTACAATATTCATTTAATTTCACTTTATCGCCTTCTTTAATTTTTCAGCATCATCAAGAAACATTTTCACTGTTTCTTTTGTCCTAGCGTGTACAAGTGCCTTCTCAAGTATTTTAGGAGGAGTTGTAATTATATCTGCTCCATAATGTAACCATTCTGATATATTCAAAGCTTCCCTTACAGAACCAATAATTAATTCAGTATCTGCTGTATAGTGATAATTATCAAGAAATCTCCTAATTTTTCTTATTTCCCACTTACAATTATATCCCATATCATTTACTCTTCCTCCAAAAAGTGATACATATCTTGCTCCTGCAAGTGTCGCAGTAATACATTGAGATGCATTCATCATTGCTGTGCAATTGATATGTATTCCATACTGAGTTAATTCTTTTATAACTTTAATATTATCAAGTTCTCCATTTGGTCCATGGAATGGAATTTTGATATTGATATTATGAGCCCAATTAGAAAATTGTTTAGCTTGTTTTATCATTTCTTTCGGCTCATTTGATAATACTTCAACTGAAACAGGATAATTATTCATTTCCTTTGCAATTTCTATTGTTCTTTCTTTGATTTCATCAAAAGTTTTCAGACCATCTTTAACCATAATAGTTGGATTTGTTGTTACACCTCTTATAATTCCCATTTTATTATATTTTTTTATTTCATCTAAATTACTACTATCTAAAAATATTGGCATTATTTTTCCTCCTTCCTATATTTGCTCTCTATCCAAGACCTTACATTAGTATATTCGTTTCCATTCATTTTACATAATTGCCTAGCAATTATTTCTAAATTTATTATAAGTTCTTTATTCATAATATTCCTCTTTATATATTTTAATATCACATTTTATACAAACCCATCCTATTCTGTTCATATCAACTTGAGTATGCTCACCTAACTCTTTGCCACATTCAGGGCATTTTATTTTCATATTATTCACGCCTATTTCTATACAAATTTTTATCAATAACTTTCTTTGCTTTTTTTATATTAAATTCTCCAATGAATGATTTAATTTTTTTAAGCTCTTCATCTGGTTTATCTAATAAATTATTATAATTTATAAATAAAAAATCCCAATTAGGATTTTTATAAATAGTAAGTTGTACATCATTTAATAATTTCCAAAGAAGTTCTTTTGTTTCTTTTCTGCCAAATTCTTTATTTGACATTTTTTCCATTGAATCAATTATTTCATCCATATTCCTTTCTGAAAATATAATTTTACATTTTTTATTAATTAAATATCTTAATCCAAATGCAGTAATTTTTATATATTTTCCTTCATATTTAGAAAAATCAAAGATATTATTTTCTAATTGAGAAATGATTTTTCCTTTTACTAACTCAAAGTATCCTTTAGGATTATTTTCATCTGCTTTTCTTAAATCATTATATGCAACAGGAACACCACCTGCTTTTAATATTTGCATTAATAAAGATGTTCCTGACCTTTCAAGTCCTGATACTATCCTTATACTCATTTTTATTTTCTCCTAATTTATTTTCCTAACCAATATTCTTTTACCTTCTCTTTAAAGAATTTCCATTCCCATTTCCAATCAATCATTTTTACCTACCTTATACAATCTTGCGAATAGATAATCAAAACTAAAATATTCAAATGTATTTACTATATTCCAAATAATACTGAATGATGTAGAAAGATATATATCTCTTGTAAATAACCACATCAATAATATTTGTGAACAAGTTACAAATATTCTATACGCAATTGCTTTTTTCAGCAGTAAATCAGTTTTTACTTTTCTTAATTCCATATTTAATCCATATATCCTAAAGCTCTAAGTCTTTCTTTCACTTTTTCTTCATCTTCTTCATTAAATTCTTGTTCAGATAAAATATCTCTCAATACAAAATCTATATATTCATCTATATCTTTAAATCCTGTTCCTTCTATGTTCTCTTTTATTTTTTCTACTAAATCATTTTTTATTTCTACTTTCATATCAATTTCTCCTTTTAAGGTAATAATAGTTTCCTTTCTTATTTTTAACAATTAAATGATTTTTTTTAATCTTAACTATAGTAACTATTTTTCCGTTGGGTGTTATATATTCTTTTCCTTTAAAACATTCCTCAGCCATTATTAGGTCTCCAATTTACATTTGTTTTTATAGCTCTATGTGGCGTAAAATGCAACTGCTGAATATCTTCTTCTCCTTTCCAATCACAAGCTATTTTGTGCCAATGGTCTGGAATAGTTGCATAAGTTGATTCGCATAAAGCAAAAGTTGGTTCTTCATCAAAATAATCAATACAAAAATTAATAAATCTACTTTCTAAAATTCTAGTAACAAAGGATTGTTGTAAATTATGGTCTTTTGATACTATCATAATCCTTTTATTATGTCCTTTCATATTTTTAGTTGGTAAAATAACACAAAGGTCATCTTCATACAAATATTTATCCTTTTCATTTTCTAATGCTCTGCAAAGTTTACATTTCATTTAAAAACACCTCTGGTGTTCTTGCCCAATCAGTTATAATTCTTCCAAAATGAAGTTCGTGATATTTTACACCCCAGTCCTTTAATTGTTTTTCAGTAACTTTTGTCCAATCTATACCACTGCCTGTTCCTCTTGCAGTGATAATTACTATATAATCTCCTTTATCATAAAGCATATTTACTAAAGTAATCATAGCTTCATCTGGTTCTGCTTTTTCATACTCTTTTTCTTGCGTATCTGCTATTGTGCCATCTATATCAAAAAACCATTTCATTTTCTATTTCCTCTTTTTAAATGAAAAGCTATCATATGATGTAAAACTACATGAAATGCTTCTACTAAAGGTGTTGATTCAGCAGGAACAACTATACAATAATCGCATTCCTTTTTCATTGCTCCTCCATCAAAGCCAGAGAATCCAATTGTAGTGCCTTTATTTTTCTTAACATAATGTATAGCTCTCATCAAGTTTTGAGACCAGAGCCCTGCTTTATCGCTTCCTGAGCCACCATGCACTGATATTGTAATAAGAATATCACCTTTATTGAATAATCTTTCAAGTTGGTCTGTATAAAGATATTCCCATCCATTATCATTTATAATTGCAGTTGCAAGACTCATATTCTCATTAAGTGATATTGCTTTTATTTCTGCGATTTTAAAAAGGTCAGCCTTCATATGATTTGCTGTTCCAGCACTTCCTCCATTCCCACAAATAAAAACCTGTCTTCCTTGTTCTCTTGCTGATTCTAATACATTGAAAATATCAACTAATATATGTCCTTGTTTCTTTAAATCATTTGATACTTTACTTACTTTCTCTAAATATGTTGTTGGGTTCATAATTATCCTCCATATATTTTAAAATTGGAACCATAAAAAATGTTGCACTTGCAAAAGTAATAGCTAAACCTAAATGGAATGATATATTATAAAATACATAATGACCTATGAAAAATAAAATAAAACTGATTAAAAAGCAAGATATTATCATAAGGAAACCACACCTTCCATATCAAATTTAAATTTTATATTTTTCATACCAATATCTTCCATTGCACTAACAAATCCCCAATGTTCCTTTACTGGTCCTGGATGATAAAACATTAAAAATCCTCCACCTGGCGCTCCTATCATTTTTCCTCCTATTGCACCTTGTTTTAATGCAAAATCATAGATTTTATTTATTTCTTTATTAGAACTTTTTTCTGAATATTTTTTCTTTATACACCAATGTCTATGTAATAAAGAGCCATAGAATTCAAATCTACTATCTTCAAGAGCTTTTTTTGATTCTATACCTATCTCCTTTATCTCATCCATATATTGCATCATTTCACTATCATCTTTTTTTATTTTTTCATCCTGTTGTTGTAATGTATGTGATGCTGTTTTTTCTCTTATATGACCTGTATAAAATAAAAATAAATTGTGTTGCAACTCGCTTTTTATTATATCCTCATTTATAAGAGGAATTATTGATACTTTTCCATCTCTATGAAATTTATATGCTCTTATTCCACCAAAAGCACAAACATATTTATCTTGTTTGCCTTCATGCTCTTTCATTATATCAATTTCAATTTTGCATGCTTCTTCTGCTAATTCTCTTTTTTCAACTTCTCTCAAGGAATTATAATTTTTCAAAGAATTTAAAAGTGATATTAAAAAAGCACCTGATGAGCCCATTCCTGTTCCTGCTGGTATATCAGCAAGTGATGTTATTTCTATTCCAGATGGTATATTTAAATATTTTAAAGTTTCTCTTATTAAATTATGCTTGATATTATTTATATTATTAGTTCTCTCTATCTTTGAATACTTTAATGAATAATTATTAAAAAAATCCTCATTTACTGATACATAAACATGCTTATTAATAGCTCCTGCTATAAGAAAGCCTTCTCTTTTCTCATAGTATGATGGAAGGTCTGTTCCTCCACCGCCTAAACTAATCCTTACTGGTGTCTTAGATATCATCATATTCATAAATCTCCTTTAGTTTCTTTACATCTTTTTCACTCAAGCCATGTCCTTTTTCTTTTATTTGTTCTTTATAAATTTTATTTATAGAATTATTTGCAATTTTTGATATTGTTCTTTTATACATTTTTTTATCTAACAACTTTCTTTGAGTTTCTTTTCTTTTTTCATATGACATTTAATCTCTCCTCAATTATTTTCTTAAAATCACAAATATGTGGTTTATTCAATCCTAATTCTTGATTACAACTATAAAAACCATAAGGCGTATGAATGCCTTTTTCTTGCCCATGGTCTGAAATAATTAAAAGCAAATCATCTTTTGATATTTTATTTTGGATTTCTTTCACAACAGAATTAAATCTTATATAAAACTCATCAATAGTAACCTTATCTTTAAAGAGTGCGTGTTGTATTCCATCTAAGCAATACCAATACATCATTATAAGTTCATAATCTTTTTCTAAAAGCTCAAATAATTCTTCTTTTTTATCTATAATTTCTTTTCTATATTTTGTCTTAAATTCATAAGCAACTTTAGGATTTTTCATCGCATCAAAAATATCCCAGCGTGCAAGTGTATCCATTGATATATCATATACTGGAATATAGCAGTGTTTTGATTTAAAAGAGTTATCAAACATAGTTGGTGCTTTGATGTCTTTTCTTTCAGGATGTCTTGCAAATTTACTTCTTTTTGTGATATCTTTAAAAACATTTATCACATCTTGAGATAATTTTTTCTGTTCTACATTATCAACATATTTAGTTTTGTATACAAAATTTCTAACTGGAAATACTACTTTATCAAGTACAAATTGTAATGGTTGTTTAAAAAGAATAGGAGAGCAGTATCCCATTTCTTTAGGTCTGCATCCAGTTATAAAACATGGCCATACAATAACGGTTGCAGGCTCTTTCCAACCTTCAGTAATAGGTACAATAGTTTTTCCATATTCTTTTTGTTTTAAATAATCTAAATCTAATCTCTCTACTATATTATATTCAAGAGCATCTATTCCAAGAATAATAACTCTATTCACTTGGCATCACCATCTCTCTGATATATCCTAATCCACCAAATCCTAATCTAAAAAAGTTTTTAATACTTGATTGCTGATTTTGTAATAATTCAGGATATCTTTTCTTCAATTGATATCTACATCTTCCATAAAGGAATGATTGTTTAATAAATTCTTTTTTATTCTGAGTATGATTATGATAAACTTTCATTTTTGGTTCATATGCAATAGTATATCCTTTTTTGATACATCTGTAATTAAAATCAATATCCTCTGATAATTCTGTATCTCTTATTAATCCTACATCTTCAAATACACTTTTTTTATGAGCGATATTACAGAATGGCCAAGTAACATCTTGTCCTTTTACCCAAATAGGAACTCTTGGAATATATCCTCTTTTTGGGTGTGGAGAATATCCTGCTACAATATTATTATACTTTGTTGCTCTTTTGACTGCATCAAACCATCCTTTTGTAATTTCTACATCTGAATCTAAATTAATAATAATATCCCCTTTAGCTTTGTATACACCTTTAAGTCTCGCAAAACCTTTTGTTACACCATAATAAACATATTTTTTTGCAAAATTACTTTTGTATATTATTTCTTGTGTTAAATCTGAACTTGCAGCATCTATAAAAATAACTTCAACATCTCTTTTTTTATGTATATTTTCTTTTTTCATTGATGCTAATAATTTTTCTACTTCAGTATCACAATTTAATGTAGGTACAACTATAGAATATTTTATTAATGGATTATTTTCTACTAAAGAATCTCTCCCACACCTTGGGCAATATCCCATTATTTTTTCATCTTCTTCTACTTTATATCCACAACTTTTACATATATATTTCATCTAACTCTCCATAAGCCATTTTACAGTTCTTTTTATTGCCTCCTCGCAATTATACCTTGGTTCCCATCCAGTATCTAGCGCTTTTTCTATTGCTAATATTGTATAAGGTGTATCGCCTTTCCAACCTCTATCTCCACCTGTAAATGAAAATGTTGGATTAACACCCATTTCTTCACACACTATATCAGCTAATTCTTTTACATGAATTGTTTCATAGTTTCCTAAATTATAAACTTCAGTTGAAAAATTATCATATCCATTTTCTGGAATATTCAAAAGACCTTCTACACAATCATCCACATCAAAAAATGATTTCTCCTGCATTCCATCTCCAAGGATTTCTAAATGTTTTGGATTCTGTTGCAATCTATAATAAAAATCATGTATCACACCTCTGTGCATATTTCTTCCTACTACATTTGCAAATCTAAACATCCAAGCTTTGATACCATATAAATGGGCATAAGCATTAATAAAAGCCTCATTTGCAAGTTTAGATGCTCCATAAAGTGATATTGGCTTTATATTTCCTACATCTTCTGGTGTTGGTACTTCTGATGTTTCTCCATATATAGAAGAACTAGAAGAAAAAATTAAATCTTTGATGTCTTTAATTCTCATAAATTCTAAAACTGCCGATGTTCCCATCACATTATTATCTAAATCCATAGTTGGATTTTTATAACTCTTCCTTATATCTGCTGATGCAGCAAGATGATATACTTTTTCTATTCCTTTTAAAGAATGATTTTGTATATTATTGATATCATCCCATATCATTTCAAAGTTATCCGTTTTGTCCTCTTCCATCAAATCAAATATATTATTTAATAAATCTTCTTTTTCTTTATCTATATCAATTCCAATTACATAATGTCCATCTTCTAATAATCTTTTTACTAAATTACTTCCTATGAAGCCTGAAGCTCCAGTAACTAAGCATCTCATTTTTCCACCTTCAATTTATAATCTTATTTCTTTATCTGTTTTATAATACTTTTTTAAATGAGCTGGAAAATCACTTTTAGGAATAAAACCTAAATCCAGCCATTTTTTGATTTTATCTATCTCCACTTTTAAATAATCAATTTCCTTCTCAAGATATTTTTTCTCTTCCTCATCACCTTCTTTTTTATGTAAATTAATTAACATTGTTAATTGTGTTTTCATTTGTGGTATATAAACATCTCTCCACCACATTTCCCAAAATGGTTGAAAAGCATATACTTGATATGGATTATAAATGATATTAGCTCTTGATTCTGTTCTGTACATTTCCATTGTATCAGTATATATATGAGCTCCT
>Ga0272442_10009837_pt1 | contig 11862 bp, 7 predicted proteins | sample SSMForm2O_FD_200262 | JGI IMG/M metagenome (GOLD analysis project Ga0272442, IMG submission 200262) | Marine sediment archaeal communities from Little Sippewissett salt marsh, Falmouth, MA, United States - SSM-Form-2O | ecosystem: Environmental > Aquatic > Marine > Wetlands > Sediment ...
ACCCGACCGGTTCGGATTAGCGATCAAAGTTTGGAACTGCGATCTGGATAAAGATGGCGATCTTGATATCGTCGAGGCCGAGGCCGATGCAGTGGACGGGCGGGTTTTCTGGTTCCGAAATCAGGATAAGGGCAAAAACTGGACGTGTCATCTGATCTCCGCTAACCATACGAAGCAGGATTTGCACTCGCTGGCTGTGGCGGATTTTGATAATGACGGCGACCTCGACGTCTTCTCGGGCGGGGGACCGATCTCAGAGGATAAAGTTCACAAATGTTTCATCTGGGAGAACGCCGATGGACGGGCCGGCCGATGGACCGAGCATGTGATCTTGAAAGGCAAGCGATGTCACGAGGCTAAGGCAGCCGACGTGGACGGCGACGGCGACATCGACATCTGCACTAAACCCTGGAATGGCGACGAACACATTTATCTTCGAAATATGCTGAAGGAGAGTTCATCAAAAGGGTAAGGCTTTGAAATATCCGCCCGGCCTTAATCCTTTTCGGTGATCGTGAGTACCCTCGGCGTTTCTGAAATTCACCGGCACGTCGAAGCCCTCTTTGGCGGGCCAACCCTCATAAACGCCAAAGTGCAGGTGCGGCAATCCTTGGGTGTTGCCGGAGTTGCCGCTTGCCGCAATCGGTTGCCCTTGAGACACACGGTCTCCGATACTCACCAAGATGCTATCTTGTTTTAAATGGGCATAAAAAGCGACGGTACCATCATCATGCTGGATCATGATATGATTGTGTTGGCCGGACTCAGGCTGTTTGCCGTCGTCGGGCAGATCACTGCGAACCTTCATGACGAGACCTGAACGTGCGGCAATGACTTGGGTGCCGATAGGTGTTTCGAAATCATAGGCGAGCTGGTTCCGATGCCCACCTTCGGAGTAACAATATCCCTGCATGAGTCGATAGGAGGCCCCAACGGGATACGGCAAAATATAGGCGGATTGAGACGGATCTCCAAAGACGGCCCGTTCCATACAGGCAAGCGGCTTTTGGTCTTTTCTATGACAACCCACCAGTAAAACCAGAGCCGTTATTGTTACGAAAACCGTCAATCGAAATTTTCCATCAATACCATTCATAAAATGTTCCCTGCGAATAGACTTTCGCTTCTCAATCAGACGAAAATTCTCATCGACATTCACAAATGTCTTTTCTTTACACCACGACATAATCATACTACGATATGGCCGTTCATTGGTCACGAACTACATAGGAAATCCGGGATAGTATTGTGCAATCCGGCGTAAATCTGGTAGCATTGGATGTTCAATTGAGAATCTTGTAGGAGACAATCGGATGGTGCGAAATGTTTTCCGGCGGGGAGTGAGACCGATCTGCTTTTTGTTGACAGCCATTGTCCTGCTCTTGACGTTCTTTACGGTGGCTCGCGCCGCTGAATATCAGGACAACAGGTCCTTGGGCAGACATCTCGTATCCCTCGCCGATCAGAATCCCGACGTTGTGCGCGCCACGGTCTTGACTCGTTCGATGAGCAGGCATAAGGTCTGGCTCGTCGAGGTTGGGAAGGGAACAGAGCAGAATCGCCGGACGCGTCCGGCGATGTTAGTCGTCGCGGGGATCGAAGGAAACGATCTGATCGGATCTTCAGTGGCAGCTTCATGGTTAAAATGTATGGTCGAAAAATATGGGAATGACGCTGAGATCACCAAGCTTTTAGATACGACGACAATCTACATCGTCCCTAGGCTCAATCCCGATGCTGCGGAACGCTATTTTCATCAGCCTCAACGCGAAACTTCTTTGAATCCTAAGCCCGTCGATGACGACCACGATGGACTCTTGGATGAAGACGGTCCCGACGATCTTAACGGTGATGGCCTCATTACCTGGATGCGAATCAAGGACCCGGAGGGCGAGTATATTCTGGATCCCAAAGACGATCGGCTGCTCTTAAAAGCGGACCATCTCAGAGGCGAAGTGGGTGCATGGCGATATTTGGCCGAAGGAATCGACAACGACCACGACGAGCGATGGAATGAGGATGGCCCGGGCGGCGTTAATTTCAATCGCAACTTTCCACACGATTACAAATTCTTTGCTCCCGATGCGGGTGTCCATCAGGTTAGCGAAGCCGAGACGCGACTCCTGGCCGATTTTGTTGTCGAGCATCCGAATATCGGAATTGTTGTAACCTACGGCGCCGCCGATAATCTGTCAGAAACTCCTAAAGGTGAGAACCCTCCCGGTCGCCGAGAGCCGCTAACGGCGATTGATGAAGACGACGTGGATTACTATAAGGTGATGGGCGAGCTTTACCGCGAGACGCTCGGATTGGACGAGGAGCTTGAAGGCATCTCCGAGCATGGGACATTTAGTGACTGGATGTACTACCATCGAGGACGGCTCTCACTTGCGGCCAGGACTTGGAGCACCGGCCTCGCCGTGGCGCTGAACGAGGCAGCTAAAAAAGAGCAAAAGAAAGCGGATGAGAATACTGAACAGTCCTTGGAACCCAAACGTGGAAAAGACAAGAAGCGAGACGGTAAGGACAACAAGGATGACGAAGACAAGCGGAATGAAAAAGAGCGTAAAGAATTACAGTGGTTTGACGAACATTGGCCGGAGGCTTTGATTGAATGGCAGTCTGTCGAGCATCCTGATTTCCCGAATCAACGGGTCGAGGTTGGTGGGTACCAGCCTTTTGCCTCGACGAATCCTCCGACGAAAATGATCGAGCAAATCACTACGAAACAAGCTAATTTTCTGACCAGGGCGGCTCAGCGTCTGCCGCGTATCGGCATACGAAAAATTGAGTCTCGGTATCTGGGCCGGTCGGTTTATGAGATCGAGATCCAAATTGAAAATACCGGATTTCTGCCGACGGTGTTGTCGCATGGGCGAAGGACGCGCGAAGTTCATCCGACCCGGCTGGTGCTGAAACTGGCGGATGAATGTTTTCTCTCGGGAAGCCGGATCACTATTCTGTCGACGATCCGGGGCAGTGGCGGGATGGTCGAGCAGCGTTTTGTAATTCGTGCACCTGGTCGGGAGAAAATCGACTTTGAAGTTGTTTCGATGTTAGCCGGGCGTTTTGAGGGAACGATCAAGCTGCCGAAAGCGGAATGAATCGACATGCGAGTTATTTGTCATGATATGAGAGGTCTTTCTTATGAAGCACCGATCCAAACTGAGATGTTGTGTTGCCATGTTGTTTTTTGCATGTATTGTTTTGGCGCTTGTCGCGACGAGCTTCGGCGGGGTCCATCCTCGCAGGCCGAAAGGCGGCGATCCCGCCAAACATGCATTCCCCGCGCTGGGAATATCCGCCGAGCGGAAGGTCCCGGTGGCGTGGAACCGGTTCTACGATCATGCCGGATTGACGGCGATTCTGGCCCGTCTCCACAGAGCCTTTCCCGATCTGACCCGGCTCTATTCAATCGGCAAATCGACCCAGGGCCGGCATCTCTGGTGCCTTGAAGTGACGGCGCGCAACGTCGGCGATCCGGATCGCAAGCCGGGGATGTACATCGACGGCAATATTCACGGCAACGAAGTCCAGGCCGGCGAGACCGTGGCGTACACAGCTTGGTATCTTTGCCATCAATACGGCCGGCTCGATAAGGTAACATCGTTGCTTGACGAACGAGTCTTCTATCTGCTACCGAGCATCAATCCCGATGGGCGCGATTTCTGGCTTCATACAGGCGGCCGGGCGAGGTCGGGCCTCGAACCGCTGGACAACGACCGTGATGGTCAGGCCGATGAAGATGACGTTGAGGACCTCAACGGCGACGGCTTGATTACAATGATGCGTATTAGGGATCCGCATGGGCGGTTTAAGTTGCATCCCGATTATCCAGAGTACCTGATGGTCCGAACGCGACCGGACGAGCCCGGCGAGTATGAACTGCTCGGCTCCGAGGGGATCGATAACGACGGTGACGGTCGAATCAACGAGGACGGCCCGGGCGGCTATGATATGAATCGCAACTGGGGTTTTGACTGGCAGCCGAATTACGTTCAATATGGAGCTCGCGATTATCCGTTCTCGCAGCCGGAGACGCGTGCGGTGGCTGAGTTCGTCCTGGCTCATACCAACATCGCCGCGGCCCAGTCATATCATAATTCCGGCGGAATGATTTTAAAGACTCCGGGCTCCGAAAGCGGCCCGAGACACGACCAGGACGAACGAGTGCTCGGACTCATCGGTGAGCGCGGCGAGAAGATATTGCCTTTTTACCGTTCGCTGATTCTCTGGAAGGACCTTTACACGGCCTGGGGAAGTGAGTTGGATTGGCTCTATGGAGGCCGGGGTATCCTTTCGTTCGCCAATGAGCTATGGACGTCCAAAAATCTGTATAGGACATCCAGTTCGCCGTCGGATGAGCAAGAGGCGGAATTCATGAAGTATGTACTCATGGATGAGGGACTCGTTCCCTGGCAGGAATTCGAGCATCCGACCTATGGCACGATTGAGATTGGCGGCCGGAAAAAAGAGTGGGGCCGTGTGCCCCCTTCGTTCCTTTTGGAAGAGGAGCTTCATCGTAATATGGCCTTTACGCTGTATCATGCGGATATGATGCCGTTTATCGAAATCAGCGAGGTGAAGGTCGAAAAGTTGGGCGAGAGCTTATTTAAGATTTGGGTGACTATCGAGAACAAACGATTGATTCCAACACGAACGAGCCAGGATGTGGCTCATCATATCAGTCCGCCGGACGTGGTTTCCATTAAAGGCAACAGTCTTCACGTTCTCTCCGGCGGGCGCGTGACGGATCGATTCTTGAAACGTGTGGATGCTGTAAAACGCCGCCCATATCGTGTGGAGCTGGATACGATTGATGGTATGAGCGCAGCCCGCGTCCAATTTGTGGTCGAAGGAAAGGGCGAGTTCACCATTACCGTCGATTCCGCCAAAGCCGGTCTGTTCACAAAAAGCCCTCTATTGCCTTAGAAGCGGATCGTATCTTTATAGTAGACTATGCTCCCATGGTGGCTTACTGATAATTTGTACAAGCCCTTATTGACGTATCATCATTGTTCAGCTATTCTATTGATCCGGTCTTCTATGTTGATTACGGCATTACCGGATCGAGATAAGTTATTGCTTGTTAGTAGTTTAACGACCCAACAGGATCATGAGCGACCACAAAATAATAATAGGCGATTCGAGAAGAATGGATGCAGTGGATGACGAGTCCGTGCATTTGGTTGTTACGTCTCCGCCCTATTGGCAGTTGAAGGATTATGGTTCGAAGCAGCAAATTGGATATAACGACAGTTATCAGGACTACATTAATAATCTGAACCTGGTCTGGAACGAGTGCTTTCGCGTCCTTCATAAAGGATGCCGGCTTTGCATCAATATCGGCGATCAGTTTGCCCGAAGCGTCTATTACGGCCGATACAAGATCATCCCCATTCGTACGGAGATTATCAAGTTCTGCGAAACGATTGGCTTCGATTATATGGGAGCGATTATCTGGCAAAAGGTCACCACTTGTAACACAACCGGTGGTGCAACTATCATGGGCTCCTTTCCTTATCCCAGAAATGGAATCGTCAAGTTAGATTATGAATTCATTTTAATCTTTAAGCAATTGGGAAAGCCCCCAAAGGTTTCAAAGCAGATAAAAGAACAGTCGAGACTCTCAAAGGATGAATGGAACCAGTATTTTTATGGACACTGGAATTTCAGTGGTGAGAAGCAGAATCAGCATTTGGCCCCGTTCCCGGAGGAATTGCCCAAAAGACTGATTAAAATGTTCAGCTTTGTTGGAGATACGATTCTTGATCCGTTCGCAGGAAGCGGAACGACATCTTTGGCGGCCCTGAACCTCTCACGAAATTCCATAGGTTACGAGATCAACCCTGAGTATCAGTGCACGATAAAAGAGCGGTTGCAGAAGAATGTCAGCGTATTCGGGAAGGAAGCCAGAATTGAGGTTGTTGATCAACAATTCGAGAACATGGACTTCGGAACAGAAATCGAAAACCTTCCTTACATTTTTGAGGATCCAGTAACCTTTGAGCGTAAAGTTGATCCAAAACTTCTAAGATTCGGATCGCGAATCGATGGAAATGAGAAAACAGCGGATCGATATGATACTGTCAAGAATGCAATTGAGGTGGATCTTGAACAAGTTATGTCATAATAATTATGTCTTGCTTGTTGTAATTTAATATTAAGTAACGATGTTTCTCTGAGTGTATTGAATCGTTTTTCTCATTTGATATTAAGGTTTTTGTGATGCTTAAGAGGACGCATAATTGTGGTCAGCTTCGGCTGGAAGATGCGGGTAAGAAAGTCGCGTTGTCGGGATGGGTTCAATCCTATCGCGACCACGGCAATTTGGTTTTTATTGATCTGCGGGATCGAGAAGGGCTAACGCAAATTGTTTTTGATCCGGAAATACAGCCGGAGATGCACAAATTGGCTCGGACGATCCGGTGCGAATGGGTCGTAGCGGCCGAGGGTCTTGTGCGGCCGAGAAGCGAGGGGATGGCGAATCCGAAGCTGGCGACCGGCGAGATCGAGGTTGTGGTCGAGCAATTGGATATTCTCAATACGGCCAAGACGCCGCCCTTCGAGATCGACAGCGCCGAGAAAACGGGTGAAGAGCTTCGTCTGACCCATCGGTATATCGATCTTCGTCGGCCCGAAATGCAAAGCAAACTGAGGATTCGCCACCAGGTGACAAAGATTGTGCGGGATTATTTCGACGAAAAAGCTTTTTGGGAGGTCGAGACGCCGATGCTGGCCAAGAGCACCCCCGAAGGCGCAAGAGATTTTCTCGTGCCCAGCCGGTTAATGAGGAACTGCTTCTACGCGCTGCCTCAGTCGCCGCAGCTCTTCAAGCAAATTCTTATGGTTAGCGGTGTCGATAAGTACTTCCAGATCGTGCGATGTTTCCGCGATGAGGACCCGCGCGCCGACCGACAGGCCGAGTTCACTCAGATCGACGTCGAGATGAGCTTTGTTAACAGCGACGATGTGATCAACGTTCACTCGGATATGGTCGCTCGCATCTGGAAGCATATTTTGAACGTCGAAGTGCCCCTCCCGATCCGGCGAATAACATATCAGGAAGCGATGGCGGATTACGGGATCGACCGGCCGGACCTGCGTTTCGATATGAAGCTCAAAGACATCTCCGATCTGGCCGGGCAAACCACGTTTAAAGTCTTCACGTCCACCGTAGAGAACGGCGGGGTTGTTAAGGGTCTATGCGCCCCAGGCGGTGAAAAATATTCCCGGAGCGATATCGAAAAAACACTCACCGGCTTCGTCGGCGACTACGGTGCAAAAGGATTGGCTTGGTCTAAAGTCAAGGCCGAAGATGGCAAGCTCTCACTGCTCGGGGGCTCCGCCAAGTTCTTCAGCGGCGATTTACAGCAACAGCTTCTCGAACGTTTCGAGGCCAAAGACGGCGATCTCCTTCTGTTTGTCGCCGATACCGAAGCCGCGGCCAACAAGGCCTTGGCGCCGTTGCGATGCAAGCTGGCTCGCGAGTTGGGACTATACGATCCGGGGCGATTCGAATTCGTGTGGGTTGTGGACTTTCCGCTTTTCGAGTGGAATGAAGGTGAGAAACGTTATGACTCGTTGCACCATCCGTTTACCTCTCCGGTTGAGGAGGATATGGGCAAACTTGATACGGACCCGGCCAACATCCGTTCGCAGGCGTATGACATCGTCGTCAACGGTTCCGAGATCGGCGGGGGAAGTGTTCGTATCCACAATCCCAAAGTGCAGCAGAAGGTTTTTGATCTGCTGAATATCTCGCGGGAACAGGCTCAGCACCGGTTTGGCTTTTTCCTCAAGGCCCTGGAGTACGGCGCTCCGCCGCACGGGGGAATCGCCTTCGGCCTCGATAGGATTATCATGCTGTTGACCGGTACTGAGAATATTCGCGATGTGATTGCTTTTCCAAAGACGCAACGAGGCCAATGCCTCCTGACCGACGCGCCGAGCGAAGTGGATGCCAAACAACTCGACGAGCTGAATCTGCGAACGCAGAGGCATTCACACGTTACCGAGCAAAAGACCGACGAGCCACAGCGATAGCCTCGGCGGCGACAAAATTAATTTAGGATACATGAGGTCAATAGATTGTTCGGAGGATTGAAATGCGGGTACTTATTGAACAATGGAGATTGACTATTTGGCTGGTGGGTTTACCGCTGCTGCTGGGTGTGATGGGCCACTTTCTGGTTTATGGACTGATCCGAAAAATCTCCCGGCAATCGAAGAACGTCGTTGATGATTCATTAGTCAGGCACTGTTACCGGCCGCTCCAGTGGACTCTCATTGTCTTTATAATCCGCGTCGCTTTATTGACCGACTTACCGGAGGAGATACCGGCAAGCGTGAATCATATCCTCAGTTTGTTTCTCATCGCGGTTATATCATGGCTGCTGATCAAAGTCGTGTACGTGTTCGAGGATTTCCTCGTCAGCCGTTTTGAAGTCGATGTTGAAGATAATCTTAGGGCTCGGAAAATACACACGCAGCTCAGAGTGCTCAAGCGAATCTTCATTATCACGGTCGGTGTTTTTGCGCTGGCGTCCATGCTGATGACCTTTCCCAAAGTCCGGCAGCTCGGCACCACGATCCTAGCCTCGGCGGGGATTATCGGTATCGTTGTGGGCATGGCGGCTCAACGGACCATCGGGGCGTTTATCGCCGGATTGCAGATCGCCTTCACCCAGCCAATTCGCGTGGACGATGTCGTCATTGTAGAAAACGAATGGGGCCGAATCGAGGAGATTACTTTGACCTACGTGGTCGTTAAGATATGGGACTTGAGACGTCTGATTGTTCCCATTACGTATTTTATTGAAAAGCCCTTTCAGAACTGGACGCGTGTCACTGCGGATATTCTGGGCACCGTGTTTCTCTATGTGGACTACACGGTTCCCCTCGATGCCATTCGAGAGGAACTCCAGCGCCTCTTAAAAGAGTCGGAGCTTTGGGACGGCAAGGTTTGCGTGGTGCAGGTTACGAATACGTCCGAACGTACTCTGGAGGTCAGGGCGCTGATGAGTGCGGCGGATGCTTCAACGGCATGGAGCCTTCGTTGCCATGTCAGGGAAAAGCTGGTCGATTTCATCAAGACGAAGCACCCCCAGGCCCTGCCGAGATTCAGAGCAGAATTGGACCCACTGAAAACAATGAACAAATGATCGCGTTTGGTCTATGCGGATTAATGTAAAGCGTATTTGGCGTCGGCGTTCGAGGCTATTGAAGTTTTGGCCCCTGTCCCTGGCAAGGAAGGTCCAAGTCACCTTCGGAGCGGCGGTCGTCCTTGTCCTGATGCTGGCGCTTTCGATATTGTATATCTGGATGGGTCAGTTGACGAAGAAGGACATGTTCGATACCGGGCGGGCCAGGTCGAAAGTGCTGCTCGATCGACACTTCCAGTTAAAGAGTGCCACCCAAACGCTTCGACCGTTGGATAGCACCGGACAGGTACGTGACGCCAATGACTCCGAGATCTCCTGGTTCCGGTTCACCGAAGAGGGACAGGCCGATCTGCTGCTTTTGAGCGAAGAGCTACAAGAAATCATCGAAACACTGAGGAATGATCCGGACAGGGATGAAAGCATTCTGATGGCGAAACGTCAGGGGCAACGGGAAAGTTATTACGTCCGAATCTTCAAGGCGATGGACCGTTGCCTAAGCTGCCATAACGCTCAGGGAACCCCGAGTGCATTCGTGCTCAATGAACCGATCGGTGTAGCCGTTATTCAATCCCGCGAGCTTGCCGATGAAATTCGCAAAACAGTTTTCATGAATCGCATCTGGATCGTCGTTGCCGGTCTTATTGGGGGCACCGGTGCCATCGTTTCTTTCTACATGATTACACAACGTTTGATCCTGCGGCCGATTCGACAACTGCGGGCCTTGGCCAATAACGTTGCCGAAGGAAACCTCGAAATAAGAAGTGCCATTGCATCGCGGGACGAATACGAGAAGCTGGCCAGAGCCTTCAACCACATGCTTGACAGACTTCAGGCGACGCAGGAAAAACTGCGTCAGGCGAACAAGCAACTTGATGCCAAAATCGCCGAGCTTTCCGAGCGGAATATCGAGCTGTTCAAGGCCAACAAGGTTAAAAGCGAATTCCTGGCTAATATTTCGCACGAGTTTCGAACGCCGCTGAACGCGATTTTGGGTTTCGCCCAGGTTTTGCGGGATAAGCCTCTTGTGTTAAAGAAGGAAAAAGCACAAAGGTACGCTGAGAATATCATTACCAGCGGCAACAACCTTCTGCAAATGATTAACGATCTGCTGGACTTAGTGAAAACCCAGGCTGGAAAGATGGAGCTGCACGTCGGGGAAGCCACTGTGGCCGACCTTCTGGAAGCTCTTGCCTCTCAATTCTCTCTTCTAACCAAGAAGAAGAAAATCAAAGTGGCGCTGCTTCTCGATTCGGATTTACCGACCCTTAGGACGGATGTGGGTAAGGTCCAGCAGATACTCTATAATTTTCTGAGTAACGCCATAAAGTTTACACCGCCTCGAGGCAGAATTGAAATCCAGGCACAATATCCGTCACCCGTTCATCGGGATACGGGGCAGGACTCACAAATGATCCGATTAGCCGTCACGGATACGGGTTGTGGAGTGGCAGAGGCCGACAAGCAGAAGATCTTCGAGAAATTCCGCCAGGTGGATGGTTCCATTATCCGGGAGACGACCGGTAGTGGACTGGGATTGGCGATCAGTACGGAATTAGCCGTGATGCTCGCCGGTACTATCGGTATGGAAAGCCCGCCCCAGGGACGAAGCGAAGGCTCAAGATTCTGGCTCGATATTCCGGTGACCCTGCCGAAGGAAGAGGCGTAGAAAATGGATTTGTAGTTAGGAGAGAATCATGCGTTTAATATATTTGTGCTTGAGTGTTGTTGTATTTATGAGTTTTGGTTTTGGTATCTCAGCCGGCCAGAGCAAAACTCACCCATTTTCTGTCCACGATATGCTGGCGATGGATCGCCTTTCCGATCCTCACGTGTCGCCGGACGGCAAGTGGATCATCTTTGTCTTGCGAGAAACTGATCTCGAAGCAAACAAAGGGCGAACGGATCTCTGGCTTGTCGGGATCGATGGAAGGGCTCTTCGGCAACTTACAACACATCCGGAGGGGGACTCCAATCCCCGCTGGGCGGCGGATGGAAAATCGATCTTTTTTCTATCCAACCGTTCAGGTTCATCACAAGTTTGGCGTATTCGCATTGACGGCGGGGAGGCTTGGCAAATTTCAGATGAACCGCTGGATATAGGCAATCTCATCGTTTCACCAGATGGCAAACGCATTGCTTTTACCATAGATGTCTTTCCGGATTGTAATACGCCGAGTGAAACAAAGGAGCGACTCGATAAGATCGAAAAGAGAAAAGCAAGCGGACGAATCTACGATCATATATTCGTGAGGCACTGGGATACTTGGAAGGATGATCGGCGTTCGCATTTATTTGTGATGCCGTCCGAAGGGGGTGAGGCGGTGGATGTGATGAGCGGTATGGACGCCGACACGCCTTCCAGGCCTTTCGGCGGCCTGGAGGAAATCATATTCACGCCGGATGGTAAAGGTATCGTCTTTTCCGCCCGCGATGTGGGCGCGGAAGAGCCCTGGTCAACGGATTTCGATCTTTATTTGGCGCCGGTGGATGGTTCCGAACCACCGAAGTGTTTGACGGAGAAAAACAAAGCGTGGGACACGAATCCTGTTTTTTCGCCGGATGGTAAAACTTTAGCCTATTTGGCGATGACCCGGCCGGGCTACGAATCCGACCGTCTCAGAATCTTCCTGCGCCCATGGCCGGGCACTCGGGAGCGGATTCTCGCGGAAGATTGGGATCGCAGTCCCTCCTCCTTTTG
>Ga0272442_10009838_pt1 | contig 11861 bp, 6 predicted proteins | sample SSMForm2O_FD_200262 | JGI IMG/M metagenome (GOLD analysis project Ga0272442, IMG submission 200262) | Marine sediment archaeal communities from Little Sippewissett salt marsh, Falmouth, MA, United States - SSM-Form-2O | ecosystem: Environmental > Aquatic > Marine > Wetlands > Sediment ...
ATATGCATCTGTCCTACTGGATCGACGAGAGAGATCTACACAAGGGCACCAGGCAGGCGGTCATCGACAATGTGCTGTCCATGTTCTTCGTTAGGGACGAGGGTGGTGAGCTCTACATTCCGGTTGAGGACGAGGATTACGGAAACGCCCTCTACTCGTTCGTCCAGGCTCTTGTCAAGATCAGCGATGTGGATTATCTCTCGCATGAACGGGTGCGCTCGACGTTTATGGAGGATCTCCGAGACTTCTTGACCACCGTGATTCCTGAGAAACGCAGGTCATTTGACTGGCACCATCCCGAGCATGATCCGAGTGGCAACTATGAGGTGGACTGCCGGGTCAATGGCTCAGACAGGCCACTGTTCATACTGGCACTCCCCAACGATGACACGACCCACATTGCGACGATCTCCCTTCTCAACTTCGAGAGGTGGGGTCTTTCGTTCAGCTCCCTGGGTGTATTCGAAGACCAGGAGCGCATCAATCGGAAGGCGGTCGCAAGGTTCACGGATGTCTGCGAGAAGGCATTCTCAAGCCTCCCGACGAACCGTGATCGGATAAGGGACTACATTGGCAAGTATCTGCGGTAGCTCAGGCTTCGCGCTTCATCGTCGGTAGTCGCGACTACTGCCCGAGGGACATCCTAGGAGAGCGCAAGTGTCCAAGCAGCCGCCCGCCTCCGCCACGGTCGACCCCTTCACCCTCCACAAGGCCGACTAGTACAGTCCGCGTCCCCGTCAAACGCGCCTAGCGCCCGGCCGCCTCTCTCAGCGCCTGCGGCGCCGTGGGCTCTTCGGCCCATCTCTTGAGGACGAAGTGCGCGATCCGCGACATCTCGCCGGCGGTCCCTTTCGACCGCCTATACGTTCGCCTGATTCCGGCCAAATCGTAGATGGCCGGCAGGTGCTCCTCGACGCCCCCCTGCCCGTCCGGCGGATACACTCTCCGCATGTCCTCGGGATAGGCGATGGGCCCGCGGTGCATGAACAGGCCCTTCCAGTCCATTTGGAGTATCTCGACCAGCCGCAGGAGGTCCTTTGTCTGTTCCGCTGCCCCGGCGTCGTCGAAGAACCGCTCGCCAACCTCCTCCTCGAACTCCTTGTCGGTTATCCGCGGTCTTTGCGAGGCAATCTCGAAGTTGAACCGAACCACCTGTATCACCAGGTCGTCCATGGGGTGCGTCTCCGGCTTCTTCCACGGCAGGTCGAAGGGGTATATCCGGTCGCCGACCGCTCCCCAATACTGCTCCCGGTTGGGGAGCGCATAGTCGTAGGCCTCCATGGCCATTGTGAAGCCGGCAAAGCCTCTGTCGGCGGCCTCGCTGGCCAGCTTCCGTATGTGCGGAAGCTGTTGAATGTATCCCAGCTCCCAATACATCTTCCGGTTCGGCAGCGCCATGTTCTTCTCGGTCATGTGCGCCGAGTGCGGCGTGTAGAAGATAATATGGCGCGGGTCGGGCCGTATGTCGCACCGCTCGTAGTAGTGCGGGTATATAATGACGAGTGCCTCCGGGTCGCGCTCCCACAGCTCGTCGGATATCCGCTCGATAAACGCCCACTCGTGGCCGAAGAAGGCATCGCCCTTGCACTTCTCGCAGTGGCACACCTCGTAGTCCGACGACTCGACGAATACGCCGTCCGCACCGGGGTGATGCTGCATCATGTCGACGACGTAGTCGTGCATCAGCGCCTGCGCGCCGGGGTGTGCCGGGCACATCGATTGCCCCAGGCAGTGAATCCCTTTGAGCTTGGCGGGCTGGCCGTCGGCCCCCGTGGCGACCGTATCGGGGAAGCTGAAGGGAAGGCGGTTCACGCCGTCGTAGCAGAACGAGCCGAAGCCCAGCACGATCTTCATGCCCAGCTCGTGTGCCCGCTCGACCAGTTTCGGCGAGAAGGACTCTCGGTTATTGCGGTGCGCCCTGTTGTAGCCCCACGTCTCCGGGAACTTGCGCGACGCGTACCCCCCGGCCATCCACAGGACGACCAGATTGCACCCGTCCTCGGCCATCGCCTCGAGGTACCGCTCCCACTCCGGGTATCCCCAGGTGGTGGTGCGAGGCATGATGACGTAGTACCCGCGCAGCTCGAACTGCTGCTGGCTTGCCATGGCCGGAGGTCCTCCTTGCAGCGACAGCGCAAGCGCCGTCGCCGGGACCAACGATGAGTTGATTGCGAAACACCGCACGGTCTTTCGCCTGTCTGCCGACCGTGTTCCGTCCCGCGGCTGCTTTCCAGTCGCACGGCAAAGGAGCGTCGAGTATGAGCGAGTCATTGTTCGCGCCGTGCTGCCTTGCCTGTGCCTGCTCGCGCCGTGCTGTCACCGCTCCGGGCAACCGGCCGTCGCAGCCGAAGCCGCTTGACCGTCACCGGCCTCGTCCTGGGCGTCCCGTGATAGAAGACGGCGACGCGGTCCGCCGGTATGGTCAGCTTCTCCCTCTGCATGGCCTCGCGCAGTCGCGGTACGACCTGCTGCTCGACGAGCCATTGCTGCCCCGGCCAGACCGCCATGTAAAGCCTCACGAAGTGCTCGCCTGTGCCCAGTGATAGGGGAGCGTCCACCCTCGGTTGATCGAGAACGACCCCCTCGAACTGCCTCGCCGCCTCCTCGGCCACCTTCTGCACGAGCGGCGCTTGTCTCTTTGCCTCTTCCACTCCTGCGGCCGCTACGTCCACGACGGCTTGCAGCGCGCCCCCGTCGTACGTCCCGACCATCGCGATGTTCCGGTTCGGGATGGTGACTACTTGACCTAGGTAGTTGCGCAGTTTCGTCATGCGCAGGCCCACCTCCTGCACTACACCCGTCTGTCCCGATATCTCGACCATGTCCCCCACGTCGAACTGGCTCTCGAAGATGAGGAAGAAGCCCGTGACGACGTCCTGCACCAGCCCCTGCGATCCGAAGCCCACGGCCAATCCGATCACGGACAGCGATGCCAGATACGCCCTGTAGTTCACGCCGAGTTCGGCCAGGATGAAGCCGAAGGCCGCGAAGTACACGATGTACTTCAGCGCGTTCAGGACGAGCAGGTGAATGGTCATCGCCCTTTGTTTGTGTTGCCTGTAGAGGTATCGCAGCGGCCCCGCGTCGGAGAAGATGAGAACGCGGCTGCCGGCCCGCAGAAGCCGCATAGCGATGCTGGTGAACAGAGCGACGAGCACTATGCTGCCTATGCGGATAGCCTTTGTACGGGCCGCCCTTGGCGAAACGCGCAGGAAGCGCTCGAGAAACCCGCCGAACTCCGCCTGCCGGGAGAACGTCAAGGCCTGCGGCAGGTCTCCCCCCGAGAGCGTCAGCACGTCGCCCGTCAGACCGAGCGTGTATTGCGCCTCGCCGTCCGCGTTGCGTAGGGTGAGCGTCGTCCCTTCCAGCGCGTACTGCCCCTCCTTGCCGTCCAGGACGAACCGGCCGTCGGGGGTGAGTGTCAGGCTGACCCTGGTCTTGCCGACGGTTGTGGTCCACTCGGATGGCAGCGAGCGCAGGAGCGCCTGCTTCTGTTCCTCTCCGAGAAGCGCCCCTTGTGCCGGGGCCGACGACGCGGCCAGACATAGCGTGAGGGCCACGGCCGCCGCGAGACCCGTGCAGAACCCCTCGCCGAAGCCTCTCCCCGCCTTGCTCTCTGCCCCCGGTCTCATACGCGGCCTCCTCGGCGCTGTCTTGGCCCCGGGGCCCATTATCATCCCCGGCGTCTTGCCGGGTCAATCGGCACGTAAGCCGCCTGCCCGCCGAGCCGCGCCCCCAAGCGCGCCGACAGCGCAAGGGCCGTCGCCGGGACCAACGACGAGTTGATCAGGGAGTGTCGCATTGCCTTCCGCCCGTCTGCCCAGCTTGTCCGTTTGCGCTGCTCTGATGCACTCGGACGTCAGCGACGCGTCGAGTAAGGGTGGGCGGGCGCTGCAGTCGTGCCGCCCGGCCCATACCGATCTCACCCCACGCCGTCATCGCCGTGTCGTCTAGCAGTACGAAGTACTGCACCGGGTGTCGAGGCCCTCGGCCACAGGCTCTGTGCTACTTGAAGGTTGGTATGATGATACCGCGCATGATTATCTTCTGGCAGAAGATGAACACGAGCAGCGTCGGCAAGGCCGCTATGACGAGCGACGCCACGATGAGGAACGGCGGGTTCGCCACCTGCTGGTAGTCGTACAGGTACACCATCAGCGTCCACATCGATTTCTTCTGGCAGATGAGGAACGCCCACATGAACCCGCCGTACGCCCCCCCGAACGCCCCGAGCGCGATGACCGCGAAGATGGGTTTTGACATGGGGAAGGTGATGAGCCGGAACATCTGCAGCTCGGACGCCCCCTCGATTGTTGCGGCCTCATAGAGCTCGCTCGGCAGGCTGTCGAAGAAGCCCTTGAGGAGGAACACGCCGAAACCGTTGGCCAGGCCCGGGAGCACCAGCGCGAAGTACGTATTCAGAAGGTGCAGCTCCTTGAGGAGCAGGAAGTTGGGTATCATGGCGACCTCGCCTGGGAAGGCCATGGTCGCCAGCAGGAACAGCAGTATGCGGTTTGCGTAGTTGAGTTTGAAGCGTGAGAGGGCGAAGGCGGCCAGCGGCATTACGGTGAGCTGCCCCACTATGGCCGCGGTTACGAGGATGAGTGTGTTGAACGCGGCTCTGCCCTGGACGAGTATGTACGAGAGCACCTGCTTGTAGTTGACGGAGATGAACGCCCAGTATATGTCGCGCCTGTTGTCGCGGAAGTAGAGGTAGTCGTCGGCGGGTCTGGGCGGCTCCACGGTCTCGATGCTCTCGGCGGTTGTTCCGAAGGCGGCGTTGACGGCCTCGATGCTCCCGTACCTCTCGCGCAGGTGCTGGGCATAGAGCGTCACGGGGTGGTGGAGCACGTAGTGGTCGAGGGGGAGTTGATCTCCGACGAAGTCCGCCCAGTCGTTGAAGTCGATATCACCGTCGGGGGCTTCCGTGCCGAGGACGACGTCGGAGAAGTCGCCGTAGTCGGTCTTGTGCGCGCGGTTGAGCGCCGCGACTGTCTTGTACCGTTTGCGCAGGAACTCCCGGTAGGCCGTTTCGGCCTCCTCGTCGACCATGATTCTCAGGAATCTCAGCGGCCACTTCCTCCGCAGGAACTTCTCCCAGGCCGTTGCGTGGGCGGCGTTCTCCGGGCGCGAGAGCGGGAAGGGCACCTGGCTGTAGTATGGGTAGTCGGCGTCCCAGGCCTGGTTGAGCTGTTCGATGGTTCCTATCTCTCTGCGGAGGAAGGTGTGGTATTCCTTGCGGGGGTCGAACGGGTTGCGCATGTAGTGCGGCAGTGTGGTCTTGAACTCCCTCCAGTCGTCTATGTATTTCTGCTCTTCCAGGAGGTCGCGCCGCTTGCGTCCGGAGTCGATGTCGAATGGCGGCTCGATGCGCTTCCAGAGCGCCTCCGAGTGCTGGTAGTAGGCGTTGAGGGCCGTGAGGTCCCCGTCGAACTTCTCGTACAGGTATTCCTGCCAGAGGTTCTGTACGAGTCCGCCGCCCCATCCCAGCCGGAAGTGCGCGCGGAACATCTCCGGCGGCAGCGTCATCTTGAAGCTGCGCCAGTCCTCGACGAACGCCGGCGTTCTCGGCTCGGACACGTCCGGCAGCCGGATGACCTCCCCCGACGTCTCGAAGTTGTTCGTTGGCAGGCGGTAGGCCGCCGCGACGGTCTCGAAGTAGTCACCCTCGTACTTATCGTGGAGGTGTTTGAGGAAGAGCGCCTTCTCTTCGTAGATGTAGCGTGGGACTATCCGGTAATCGCGGAAGTCGGTCTGGCTGGTTATGGACGAGCCGAGCATTATGAGGAAGGGGTAGACGACGGTGGCGCCGCCGAAGCAGAGGAGGGAGTAGAGCGTGCCCACCATCAGCCGCCCCTTGAATGATCTTCTGCCGACCCTTGCGATAATGGGCATGTTCCGGCCTTCCCCCTACACGGCCTCGGCCCGAGTGAACTGTATCTTCTTCAGGATCCTGAGCTGGTACATGGTGAAGCCGATGAGCCCGGAGGCCAGCACCCATGCCAGCGCGGTGGCGTATCCGAATTTGAGGTTGAGGAATGCGTTGAACCAGATGTCGAGGCCGATGAGCAGGGTCCTGCGCGCGGGCCCGCCGCCCGTCATGACGAAGACGTTCTGTGCCGCGTGGAACGCGCCTATGAACGCGCCCACGAAGTTGATGATGATGAGCGGCTTGAGCGTGGGGACGGTAACGTGGAGGGCCTTCCGGAAGGTGCCGGCACCGTCGAGGTCGGCCGCCTCATACAGCTCCTCGGGCACGGTTTTCAGCGCCGCGAGGTACAGTATGCTCCCGGGCCCGGCGCCCGCCCACACCGCCGGTATAATCACCGACAGGAAGGGGAAGAGCGCGCGCCACCGCGGATCGCCCAGCCAGTTTATCGGCCCCGCCCCGAACATCCCGATGATCTGGTTGAGCACGCCGTTGTCGCCTTCCAGCAGCAGCACGTTCTTCCACAGCAGCATGATAACCACGCCCGTGGTCACGGCGGGCAGGTAGTACACGGTCCGGAAGAACATCTTGAAGCGCGGTATCTCCGACAGCATGAGCGCGAGGAAGATGGGCGCGCCGAACCCCAGCGCCAGGTTCAGGACCACGTAGAAGACGGTGTTCACGACGATCTGGTAGAAGTCGGGGTTCGTGAAGACGGTCACGAAGTTGTCGATGCCTATCCACTCGCCTCCGCCGAGTATCTTGTAGTCCTGGAAGGCCATGACCGATCCGCGCAGCAGCGGCACGTATTGCCATAGGAAGACGGAGCCCAGCGCGGGCGCCAGGAACACCCACGCCATCAGGTGTTTGCGGAGCGAGAGCTTCCCCGCGGCGCTCACGCCCTTGTGGTGTATCGCGCGCAGGTCGCGGAAGATGCTCCGCGTGGCGTACACGAGGGGGCACATCACGACCGCCGCCACGATCCAGCCGATGGTCCGCCGCTTGGCCATGACCTCGGGTTCGATCTCGCGCATGATGACGCTGTTGACCCTGTTGGTCGACTCGTGCACGACCTTCTCGACGTGTGTTCCGCGGTCGGTGAGTACCAGGTCGATGGGCGTGGCCAGCTCGGCGGTCTGGACGTTCTGGTAGCCGGGGCAGTAGGGTTCGACGCGGCCGTGCTTGCGTGTCTCGTCGTAGGCGACAACGAGGCTGTCGGGCAGATCTTCGTAGTACTCGTCGTAGCCGAACTTCTTCAGCAGTGCGGGCCGCACGAGCATGCCCCATCCGTGGCGGACGTAGATGTCGGTGCGTATGCGCTGGGCCCGCTCGCCGATTCGGAACCGGATGAAGTCCCAGGCGGCCTGGCGAACGCGGGGGTCGCGCACGGTCGCGTTTATGCCCAGCGCGCCGCCGCTCATCATGTGCGCCCGGATCCCGGTCGGCCCGGCCGGCAGCGCCGCGAAGTCCAGCGCGTCCGGACGCAGACCTTGCGCCGTCGCGTCCCGCAGCAGGTCCGCCCCGGGGTGGCCTACCGCCATGGCGATCTTCCCGGCGATGGCGTCACCGCCCATCAGTGCTACGTCCGGTCCGTGGCGGATGACTCCCTCCTCCCAATCCACGCCGTCGAAGGGGATGACCTCACCCGTCTCCTTGTCCCGCCACACCCTCTTGTCGGGCGGGACCTCGGCCACGGTCCCGCACGCGTGGCACTGTATCTCGCTGACGTCCGCTTCGGTGACGTAGAGCCTCTCCCCGCAGGTCCCACACAGGACGACCGGTGCCTCGTGGGCCTTGCCCGTATGGGGGCTTCTGGCCCATTTGGCCCACCGCAGCCTCTTGTAGAAGTGGAAAGCCTGCATGGCCTCGGGCGAGTCGTACACCACTTTCCACCTGATGTCGGAGGTCCGAGCGCTGTTGCCCGTATTCGGATTGGTGGGAAGCGCGTCGGTGACACCGCCCTCCCAGTACCAGCCGTCCTCCGGGTCGGTCCAGTACTGGTGGACCATATCTCCGCCGCCCTGCCAGACGAAGTTGGTGAAGGTCCACCCCGCCAGAAAGCCCGTCAGGCATCCCAGGCCGTACTGGCCCTGTTGGCGGTCGTAGACGCTGAAACCCTCCAGCTCCTTCTCCGGGTCCGTCAGCTCCATCGCGTACTCGAACAGCTCGTCCCAGTTCTCCGGCGGGTGGTTCGGGTCAAGCCCGACCTCTTCGAAGAGGTCGCGTCTGTAGATGAGCCCCATCACGTTGTAGCCGGTGACGATGGCGTAGCACTGGTCGCCCCGGAACATCACGTCCTGGACCTCGCGCGGGGTATCCTGCTCCGCGAGGAGGTCGAGCGCGCCGAACTCGTTCAGTGGGTGGAGGAACCCCTGGTCGATGTAGTTCTGCACCTTGCGCATGCCGACCTCGAGCACGTCCGGTGCCGACCCTCCCGCCAGGGCCATCAGGTCGGCGGATTCGGCCTGCTCGCGCGGGGCGTGCAGCGCCGTCAGCTTCTCCATCCGGTAGTTGGGGTACTGCCGGAGGAATGCCTGATAGACGGCGTACTCGGCCTTGTCGCGGACTTGGGTGCTCTGTGCCTCGGGGACGTTCCAGAACCGCAGCGTGACTATGTCCGCGTCGTGTTGGGGATCCGCGATGGCTGCTGCCGCGGGTGCCGCGGCGCAGAGGGTGACTGCGAGGAGGGCAATACGTCGGCTGATGGTTGTCGTTATGAGCACCGCCGCGTCCTCATCTCTCCAACGGGTCAGGTGAACGAATGGGCGGCTATGGTAGCAGAAGGCGTCCGGGGCTGCAAGCTCGGCCTGTCCGCCCAAGCCCCTGGCCCGCCCGCCGCGCTCGTGCTATTCTCTAGGGCCGACCCCGGACGACTCAACGACTGTTTCTAACGGAGACAGGGCCTGGCGCTGTCGTCCGAAGCCGGCGCCGACGCAGGCCCGGCTGTCCGCCAAGCGGCAACAGCGAGTTGAGTGGCATGGCACTGCCGATAAGGAGAGTCATATGCGCATGACGATCTTCGCGCTCGTCGCTGTCGTGCTGGCTACGGCGTGCACCGCCGGTGGCATGGACCGCCCCCTCGTCTTCGGCATCAACCGCGTCGGTGGCGAAGGCGCCCTCCACGAACCCCCCGGCTATGGCGAGGATATGTACCGCCGCCTCCGCGAGATAGGCTCCACCATGGTGCGCCTGGCGGCGTCCCCGCGCGACATCGAGCGCGTCCGCGGAACCCGCGACTGGGACTCCTTCATGGCCGACGTCGACCTGGCGGTCAAGTACGGCATGGAGCCGATGGTCTGCATCGTGAACACGCCGGCCTGGGCCTCCCCCACGGGCGAGGACACACATCTCTGGCCCTACAAGGAGGAGCTCTGGCCCGAGTTCGCCGACTTCTGCCGCGATCTGGCAACGCGCTGCCGGGGTAAGGCGCGTCTGTACCAGATATGGAACGAGCAGAACGGATGCAGTTGGCACTTCCACGACGGCTTCAACCACGCCGACGAGTACGCGCCCATCCTGCGCATCGCCTACAACGCCCTAAAGGAGGCCGACCCGACCTGCATGGTTCTGATGGGCAGCCTCGACGATGCCGAGGGCTACGGCCACCTCTTCCTCAACCTCATGTACGAGGAGCGGGAGAAGCGCTGGCCCGGCGAGCGCTTCTGGGACGGCATCTCCGATCATCCCTACTCCTGGTCGAGTCAGATCATGAAGGAGCGCGTGTTGCGCCTCCGGGAGATCATGGCCGACCACGGCGACGGCGACCTGCCCGTTTACATCACGGAATACGGTTGGCACAGCCCGGAGATCCCACCGGCCGACCAGGTCAAGCTCTTCCATCAGTTCCTCGACGAGTTCCAGCGCCCGGAGCTGTCTTGTCTCTTGGGCTGCATCCACCTCTGCCTTGCCGATTTCGAGGGCACGCAGAACGGTTTCGGCGCCTGCGATGCAAACCTTCGCCCCAAGCCGAGCTTCTACGCCTTCCAGGGTCACCCGCGCTTCGGCGCCAGCCCGCCGTACATGGTCGAGGCCGTCCCCGCCGACCCCCACGCCGTGCGCGTCAGGTGGAAGACGGCGCTTCCCGCCTCATGCCGCTTGCAGATACGCCCCTCGACGGGCGGCCGCTTCGTCGGATACCCCGTGTGGGACATCGCTGGCGCGACGGGCCCCGCCAACGAGCACGAAGTGATGTACGGGCGCCTGGAGTCCGGCCGCCGCTACGCCTACTTGGTCACCTCTCAGACCCCGGCCACGAAAGGAGTCTCCGGAAAGGTCTACCACTCGGCGACGTACGAGTACCGCTGCCCTGACGCACAAGTGTTCAATGGCGACTTCGAGGGCGACTTCTTCGGCGGCATCGCCGAGGGCTGGTCGATAACGGGCGAGGCGTTCTGCACGCCGGCGTCCGTGTATCCGGGGCTCGGGCCCCGCGGGGGCGCCGACTCCCAGGTCATCTTCGCCCACGGGGTGAACGGCCAGGTTCTCGACACCACGCTGGCGCAAGTCGTCGCGCCCCCCGCGGGCATGCGCAGGCTGACGGCGTGGCTGAGGGGGAGTGCCGGCGCGCCCACCTGGGTCATCGAGGCGCGCCTCGGCCTGGGCACCGGCGGCGGCACCGACCCCGGGGCCGAAGGTATCACCTGGTCCGACTGGACTGAGGTCGGCTCCGTGCGACAGATGGGCTCCGCCGCTCTCGAGATGTCCCAGTGGGTCGAGTTGTCGGTCGCCGCGTCGGCCACGTCCGACCTAACTAGCCTCTTCGTGCAAGTCCGCGCGACGGGCGAGAGCCCGGAGGGCGAGGAGAAGCCGACCGTGGCCGTCTGCGTTGACGACGTCGTACTCCGCTAGACGACCCTAGAGGCAAAGACGAGTCGAGTAAGGGGGTTAGTGAGCGCCGGTGGGTCGTGCGTGCGTATGGTCGATGACTGACGACCCCTCGCAGGACGGAGGGACGCCGACTGCGTCCTAGGGTTGTCCCGACAGGGGATACGAATAGAGCACCCGGAGCGGGTCGAAGCCGATGAGCCCTATCTCGGTCAGGCGCGTCCCGCCGAACACACCGCTTTGCCGCGTCATGCGCACCGCGTCGTAAAGCCGCTCTCGGGGCACCTCGAGCGCCGTCGTGCAGTGTGGGACCCATTCCCCCGGCCTGTAGTATGGGTGCGCTGCCAGTCCCGTGTCCGAGAGTCGGCTGTGGAAGTCCGCGTGCAGCGCCAGCAGCTCGGGTGTCACGACCGCCGCCAGGAACACCACGCCCTCGTTTCCGGGGAACGCCCCCACGGACGAGAACCGGATCGGCAGCGGCGCTGTCGTCGCTGCGATTATCTCGATGGTATCCCGTAGCTGCTGCGGGTCGATGCCGTGGAAGGTGGCGAGGCTGATGTGCGGCCGCGCGCCCATCTCGGGCATGAGGCAACTCACGCCCGCTTCGGCCAGCTCGCCCCACAGCTGCCGCACGCGCTCCTCGAACTCCGCCTCGAACGCTATCTCAACGGCGTAATCCACGGATCTCTCCGCGCTCATCGGTCCTCCTAGAGGAGCGTCTTCCGCACGGCGGCCAGGAACGCCTCCCCCTGCCTCACTTTCGCCTCGTCCTCGCTCGTCAGCCATGCCCGCACGAGGTTGTCCCAATTCTGCACTAGGAATATGCGGTTATTCGGCAGTGCCGACAGCATCTTCTCGATGGCGCCGGCGATATCGTCTTCGCTTCCGCCCATGATGAACTCGGACACGCCCCACGGTGGCCAGCCGCGCGCTTTCAGCCCCGCAGAGAACTGCGCGATCATGTCGTCGACGTCCTCCCACCCGGGGTAGACCGACCATGCCGGCCTTGCGCCGGGGACAAACGCCGCCTTCGACATGGCCAGGCCCGTCGCAAAGTCCGGCACCGAGTGGATGTACATCTTGTTCTCGGGCACGCCGGTTTCCTTCC
>Ga0272442_10009839_pt1 | contig 11860 bp, 4 predicted proteins | sample SSMForm2O_FD_200262 | JGI IMG/M metagenome (GOLD analysis project Ga0272442, IMG submission 200262) | Marine sediment archaeal communities from Little Sippewissett salt marsh, Falmouth, MA, United States - SSM-Form-2O | ecosystem: Environmental > Aquatic > Marine > Wetlands > Sediment ...
AAGCCGGATGGTTGAATGAAACCGCTGGGAAAAATAAGGAAAATGAAGAGACTGCTTTATATCAGCTCAGGATCGATCAGATTATATGGAAGATGGGAGATGGTAAAACCGTAAAACCTGATTATGTCAAAATAAGATCCTATAAAGAATATGAACAAAAGCCAAATACCTTTTATCAAAAATTGTATCAAACCGATTTTAGAAGCCGAAAGAAACTGATTGGAAGGGAACATACTGGTCAGATTGGAAATGATGATCGAATAGAGCGAGAACAAAATTTCAAAAAAGGAGTATACAGTGCCTTGTTTTGTTCACCAACCATGGAGCTTGGCATCGATATTTCTGATTTGAGTGTTGTTCATATGAGAAATGTTCCTCCTAATCCTGCTAACTATGCCCAGAGAAGCGGCCGGGCTGGAAGAAGTGGGCAGGCGGCCCTGATATTTACAAGCTGCTCCGTTTACTCTCCCCATGACAGCCATTATTTCAAACATGCAACCGATCTTGTATCGGGTATTGTAGCGCCACCTAAAATCGATCTAACAAACAAGGAGTTGCTTGAATCGCACCTGAATGCAGTTTTTCTGGCCGAAGTGAAACTAAATGAGCTTAATCAACATTTGATCGATCTGTTTGATAAAGACAACAAAGAAAATTTTCCTTTGTTGCCTGAAGTCCAGGAACAACTGAATTTGGGACAGCAGTCTAGAAATCAGATAAAATATATTTTTGAAAAAGTCGTCGCAGATCTTAAAGCGACCAAATCGGGTTCAATCTCATGGCTAAATGATGAATGGATTGATCGGGTAATCGGTTTAGCACCGAAAAGCTTCGACGCGTCTCTGGACAGATGGCGAAAGCTATATGTCGCGGTTCAAAAACAATTGACGGATGCTAACAGGATTATCGAAAGTGGCCATTACATGAGTTCTTCCGACGAAATGAAAGAGGCCAAAAGAAACGTCGCTCAAGCGATCAGACAACGTGAGCTTTTGGAAAACAAATCATCAAAAAGCAGTTTGTCCGAATTCTATCCATACCGCTATCTTGCATCAGAGGGGTTTTTGCCTGGGTATAACTTTACACGCCTTCCTATAAGGACCTATATCCCTATAGGGGATTCTGGCGAATATATATCCCGGCCAAGATTTATTGCTTTAAGGGAGTTCGGGCCTCGTAATATCATCTATCATAAAGGTGCTAAATACCAGATTGAACAACTGCTATCACAGGATACGGAATCAAACCTAAAATCTGCCAAGGTCAGCACCAAATCAGGCTATATTTTGATGGATGATCAATACAACTGCGAGATTTGCCCTTTCAGTAATGTTTCGTTAAGCAGTGGTGAAAACAAGGAGATCCTGATGGATCTTCTTGAAATGTCTGAAACCCGCACAAGGGAAATGGACAGGATTTCTTGTGAAGAAGAAGAACGGTTATCGAGAGGGTTTGATATAAAAACTTATTTTACCATGCCAGCTGGTGGTCTGGAAAATATGCAAACGGCGAAGATTAAAAATGATGAGGATGAGTTCTTATTTGTTCGCTTTCTTCCCTGTGCACGGCTGGTCCAGGTCAATAATAAATGGTGGCGATCAAAAGAAAAGGGGTTTTTAATGGGTTTAAATTCAGGCATGTGGAAAAGAGAAACATTTGACACTACGGCCGAATCTTCAGAACCTGTACGCAGGGTAAAGCTGGTCTCGCATGACACTGCAGACGCCCTATATATTGAGCCGATAAAAGCGCTGGCGCTTACTCCTGAAGGGGTTGTTACCTTACAGTACGCCTTAAAACGGGCGGTTGAAAATATATTTCAGATCGAGTCCAGAGAAATCGGCGCCGAACTGATGGGGGATCCATCTCAACCCAATATTTTCTTATACGAGGCGTCAGAAGGAAGTCTCGGCATTTTGTCCCAATTTATCGAAGATAAGGACGTGTTTAAAAATATTATTACAGAAGCCATCCGGATTTGCCGCTATGATGATGAAAGCTACCAGGACGAGGCGTCTTATGATGATCTTTTAAATTATTATAATCAACGCTATCATGACCAGATAAATCGTTTTGAAATACAGGACGCTCTTCAAAAGCTTAAAATATGTGATGTTGAAATCATTACCAGTAAGAAATTCAATGATTATGAAGAACAATACCAGCAGCTTTTAAAAGGTATCGATCCCAACTCATCGACCGAGCTTAAATTTTTGAACTATCTTTATCACAACGGTTTGAAACTGCCTGACGATACGCAGAAGACCGTTGACGGCATCTACTGCCAGCCCGATTTTTTCTATGAACCGGATGTGTGGGTATTCTGTGATGGAACTCCTCATGATCAGCCAGATATCAGGAAAAAAGATAAAGAACAGCGTGCCGCAATTTTAAATCGTGGGGATCAGGTCTTTGTATATTATTACACGGATTCACTCAAAGAGATCATTAATAATCGTCCCGACATTTTTAAAAAGGTAAAGTAACCCCATGAAATATAAACCAGGATCTTTGGTGACCGCCAGAAACAGGGATTGGGTCGTACTGCCCTCAAATGATGAGAAACTCGTTTTATTAAAACCGCTTGGCGGCTCAGAAGATGAAATAACCGGGATCTATCTACCGCTTGCCTTTGCCGAGGACAGGATCGAATCGACCAACTTTCCCTTTCCCTCTGCAAATGACTTGGGAGATATTGCCTCTGCCCGGCTGCTCTATAATGCGGCACGGCTGGCATTTAGAAACGGTGCCGGACCCTTTCGGTCAATAGCAAAGTATTCTTTCCGGCCAAGGTCCTACCAGATGGTACCGTTGATTATGGCGCTCAAACAGGAAGATCCCATACGTCTGTTAATCGCCGATGATGTTGGCGTGGGTAAAACAATCGAGGCCCTGATTGTATTAAAAGAGCTGCTTGAACGAAGAGTGATCAAACGGTTTGCAATTATCGTTTTGCCCCACTTGTGCGATCAGTGGCAGGCCGAGCTTAAAGACAAATTCGGTATAGAGGCGGTAATTATCCGGTCCAATACGCAGGCACGGCTTGACCGGGAAATTCCCGATGACACCAGTGTGTTTCACCATTACCCTTATCAGGTCATTTCAATTGATTATATAAAATCCGATCAGCGCAGGCAGGTATTTATCCAGCAGTGTCCAGAATTAATTATTGTCGATGAGGCCCACACCTGTACGATTGCAGCAGGCGCAAAGACTGTTCAGCAGCAAAGATACAAGCTCATCAAAGATATTTCAAAAAAGCCGGGCCAGCATATGATGTATCTTACCGCAACCCCCCACAGCGGCAAGGCCCAACAATTCAGCTCACTGCTTGGCTTGATTAAGCCCGAAAACCAGTTTCTTGATCTTCCAAACGCCTCTAATAAACAACGTCGTGATCTTGCAAAATATTACGTGCAGCGCCGTCGGGCGGATGTTGAAAAGTGGATGAACGAAAATACCCCTTTTCCCAAACGCGATGCCGGTGAATTCCAATATGACTTATCGGAAAAATATTCGGCATTTTATGACGATATTCTTGATTTTGCCCTTGGCTTAACCAGAAGCACCGATCTTCATGAAGGAAGAAAGCGTTTAAGATACTGGACCGCCCTTGCATTGCTCAGGGGTGTTATGTCAAGCCCGGCTGCCGGCGTCGAAATGATAAAAAATAGAATCAAAAAAGGGGCATATGAGTCTGAATCGGAAGAAGATCTTGATACGGATGCGAACCCGATCATGGATGAAGACTATGACAGCGCCAAGGACTATATTCCCACTTCAATTATCAGTAAAACCGACTGGACTGATACTGAAAATAAAAAGCTGAATCATCTTGCAGCCCAATTGGAGGATCTTCATGGCATCAAGCATGATCTAAAAGCTGCCCGGGCGCTTGAGATTATAAAGAATTGGATCGAAGAAGGTTATAATACGGTGGTATTTTGCCGATTTATCAAGACTGCCAATTACCTGGGTGAAATCCTGAAAAAAAATCTGAAAAAAATCAACGTCCAAGTAGTAACCAGTGAAGATCCGGATGAGATCCGCAAGGCCAGGATTGATGAGATGGCCTCTTCGCTCCAGAAGGTGCTGGTGGCCACCGACTGTCTAAGCGAAGGCATCAACCTTCAGGATCAATTTACAGCAGTTTTACATTATGACCTGCCGTGGAACCCGAACCGCCTGGAACAGCGTGAGGGAAGAATCGACCGCTTTGGACAGCAGGCAGAGAAGGTCAAAGCCTATCTTTTATATGGTAACAACAATCCCATAGACGGGGTTGTGTTAAAGGTTTTGTTAAGAAAGGTGAGAGAAATCAGGCGTTCTACAGGGATATCCATCCCTTTTCCTGAAGACAGCAAATCTCTGATGGATTCGGTACTTCAGGCTGTTATTTCAGATTCACAGGCAGCAGCAAAAAGACGAAATGCCAAACAGCTTACCCTTGATTTTGGCGAGGCGGATGAGGTCAGGCAAAAGGAGCTTATTGCCACAAATGCTATCGAAAAAGCCGCAGATCGAGAAACCGCGTCAAGGACAATTTTTGCGCAGCATGCAATTAAAGCGAATGAAATCGAGCAGGATCTTAAACAGGCGGATGAAGCCATCGGAAATCCGGAAGCAGTCGAGGCCTTTGTTACAGAAGCTCTGTTAAACATTATGGGCGTCCAGATATCAAAAGATAAAAAGGTTAATGGGTACACACTGTTTACTACAAATCTTCCCCCGGTATTGAAAAGTATGCTGCCAGCTAATGAACAAATCAAGGTCAGTTTTTTTTCACCCACGCCGGAAGGTTATCTATATCTGGGCAGAAATCATGTTTTTGTTGAACAGCTTTGCCAACTCCTGATGGCAAATGCCGTCAGTGGTAATGGTGAAACCGGACCGGCAAGGTCTGCGATCATCAGGTGCAACGACGTTAAAATTAAAACTACTCTTCTATTGTTCAGGGTTAGAAATGTTATTGAGGAAAAGCAAGGCAAAAATCAGTTTGTAGCCGAAGAGATGCTGCTATGGGGTTACAGGGGGAGTCCTTCTGATAATGACGTCTTGGATAAGGATGAAGTAAAAAATCTGATAGCAAATGCATTACCTTCCGCCAATATCAGCGATCAGGCCAAAGTAACCTTTCTTGATAATGAGCTTGAAAACATATCGGATCTTAGAAATTCATTTGATGGCATTGCCCTTAAAAGAGCTGAGATCCTGATTGAAGCACATGAACGTTTTAAGAAAGTATTGGGCGGAACAAGTTTCAGGGTAGTCGAACCTGTTTTGCCAATGGATTTGATGGGAATCTATATATTGCTACCTGACAATATAAACAGATAATGATTATGAAATATACAACCATTCGCATAGAAGGAACCATTCTTTCCGCCGATATCCTGGATAAGATTGAGCAGGGTGAATTGGGAGGGCAGCTTTCAAAGGATTTTGGATTTGATACCAAGGTCAAAGTCAAAGATGAAATTGCCAGAGCTTGGGCTGATGCCCAGGATTTATGGCGCATATTCAAACGCCAGAGAGATAAAATTGCCGATCAGGGATATGGAACCACTGAAACCCGTAGATTCTGGATAATCCCCCTGCTTGGTCTGTTCGGGTATGATGCCCAGCTTGCAAAAGCAGAAACGGTTAACGGGAAATCCTATGCCATCAGTCATCGGGTGACCAATTTGGATGATTATCCGGTCCATATTGTCGGTTTTAACGACAGCCTTGACCGGAGACGGGAAGAAGGCGGAACCAGGATGTCGCCCCATGCCCTTTTGCAGGAATATATTAATCTTACCGAACACCTTTATACCATTGTTACAAACGGAATTCATTTACGGCTTTTGCGAGATAGCAGCAGACTGATCAAGCTCTCATTTATTGAGTTTGACCTGGAAACCATGATGGATGAAGAGCACTTCGCCGATTTTGCTGTTATGTATCGTCTGCTTCACTCAAGCCGTATGCCTGCCAGAATAGAACTGAGCGCGGAAAGTCTGATTGAAAAATATCATCAGGATGCACTGGATTCCGGTTCAAGAATCCGTGAAGGCTTAAGCCAGGCAGTTGAACGCTCGATCCGCTCACTTGCAAATGGTTTTCTTAAGCATGCTGATAATAATGAGCTTAGAGAAAAGATTGATAATAATGAGATATCGTCTAAGGATTTTTATCAGTATCAACTTCGTTTGATATACCGCCTGCTTTTTTTGATGGTCATCGAGGAACGAAATCTTGTTTACCCGACCGATGCGGACAAATCCAAGAGGGAAATTTATAACGAATTCTATAGCGTTAATCATTTAAGAAATTTATGTGAAAAACGGCATCTGGCCAATGATCGATTCAATGACCTGTGGATTGCCCTTAAAAATACATTTTATCTATTTGAAAATGAAAACAAAGGAAAACATCTGGATCTCAAACCCCTGGCCGGTGATTTATTCGGACATCGTGCGATTGGGATTCTAAACGATTGCAATCTTGATAACCAGATTCTGTTAGAATGTTTGAGAAACTTAAATGTCTTTATAAACAAAAATACCGGTCAGAAAATGCGGGTCAACTATGCGTCATTAAATGTTGAAGAGTTTGGCTCTGTTTACGAGGGACTTTTAGAATATGACCCCGTATTTATAAGACATAACGGATTTTACAAGTTGGATCTTGTTAGGGGAAGCGAACGATTATTATCAGGCTCTCACTATACTCCGGATGAGCTGGTTCAACCGCTTATCAAACATTCCCTCGATTACATTATCAAAGACAAGCTGGAGTTATCCGATAAGAAATCGGAGAAAGAAAAAAACTTGTTAGCCATCAATGTCTGTGATGCAGCCTGTGGCAGCGGGCATATATTACTGAATGCCGCCCGCCGAATCGGAACTGAACTTGCAAGAATCAGAACTGGCGAGGATCAGCCGTCTCCCGCTGCTCTGCGTCAAGCCGTCAGAGACGTGATTAAAAAATGTATTTATGGAGTGGATAAAAATCCGCTGGCCGTGGAACTATGCAAAGTGGCCCTGTGGCTGGAGGCGCATAACCCCGGAGAACCGCTGAATTTTCTGGATCATAGAATTAAATGCGGAGATGCTATAGTGGGTCTTGCGCATAAAGAGGAACTGGAAAATGGTATCCCTGTGGAGGCCTTCAAGAGATTGCCGGATGATGATAAGGATATCGCGGCTCTGCTTCGTAAAAAGAATAAAGAAGAGATAAAGGATCGAAAACAACAGACATTCGATTTTGATAAAAGTGTTGGCAATAACTTAAAAACCGCAATTGGGCATTTTAATGATGTCCTTGCCATGCCGGAACGTACACCGGATGAAATTACAGCCAAAAAGGACGCTTACAGAAAGCTTCAACAAAGTCCTGAGCTTTATGACCTGCATATAATAGCTGATATCCAGGCGGCGCAATTCTTTATACATAAAACAAAAGGAAATGCTCAGAAGATCATTACTGATGAATTATACTGGAGGTATCTGAGCGGCGAGTTAGCCTTGCAAGGGCAAGCTGTGGCAAAAGCCATGGCTGTGGGAAGAGAACATAAATTCTTTCACTGGTTTTTGGAATTCCCAAAGGTATTTGCTGAAGGTGGATTTGATTGTATTTTAGGAAATCCACCCTATTTGGGAGGTCAATCCCTTAGCGGGACTTTTGGTCAATCTTTCTGTGAATGGACACGTCATGCTTTTGCCCCTGCCAAAGGATGCGATTTGGTGACATTTTTTCTCCGTAGAAATTACCAGATTATCAAGCCGGATCGCTTCAATGCCATTCTTACAACCAATTCGATTATTGATGGAAAGACGCGAGAGGGCGGTTTGGATGTTATTTTAAATAACATGGGAGGAAGCATCAACTTTGCAGTCAGGTCTACCAGGTGGCCTGGTGCGGCGAACCTTTTTGTATCGCTTTTAGGGATTGCGAAAAAACAGTGGAAAGGTCTTCGGGAACTGGACGGCAAACAGGTTGATTATATAAGCTCTTTTTTTGAGGATTATGAAGAAATAGGAGATCCCTATAATCTTAATCAGAATAAAGATCAGATGTTTCAGGGTTCCATCTTTCTTGGTGACGGTTTTCTTCTATCTTATGAGGAACGAAAAAAACTCGTTGAGGCGGTTCCAAAAAATGATGACGTAATTTTTCCGGTTATTAATGGTAGAGAGGTTAATGATGACCCGCATCAGCGACCTTCAAGGTGCATAATAAACTTTTTCGACTGGCCTGAAGAAAAGGCGCAGGAATTCATAGAGCCTTTTGAGATTGTGCGGACAGAAGTCAAGCCGGTCCGTGATAAGGTGAAAAGAAAATCCAATAGAGAAAAATGGTGGATATATGCGGAACACCGACCAGGATTATATAATGGTTTAAAAAAAATAGAGTTTTGCTTTTTAGTTGCACGTACAACAAAGCATCTTAACTTTTCACAAAGTCCTGTAGACGTAGTTTTTACGGATGCTCTCTTTGTTTATGTCAATGATCGCTTTTCGAAGGTAGCGGTCATGCAGTCATCCATTCACAACGAATGGGCAAGAAAATACAGCGGGGCTTTGAAGCTTGACTTAAGGTATAGTCCCTCAAATTGCTTCGTTAATTTTCCTTTCCCCCAAAATCTTTCGGAAGAACAGGTAGCTCATCTTGAGCGCCTCGGGAAAGAATATCATGACTTCAGAAAAGCAATCATGCTGAAAATGCAACTCGGTTTGACAAAAACTTACAATCAATTTCACAATCCATATCTGAAGGAGTTTGGAAACGAAGATATAAGAGAAATCTCATCGCTGAAGGCCAAGGACTTTCAAAAGATATATGGCAAGGAAACCGTCAGCCTCTGGAAGCATTTGCAAAAAAAAGAGGACGGTTGCACCTTCAACGATGCAGTGAAGGATATTATCAAACTTCGAAGGATGCATAAAGAAATGGATGAAACTGTTCTCAAAACATACGGCTGGAATGATATAGATCTGGCGCATGATTTTTATGAAGTGGATTATTTGCCGGAAAACGATCGTGTACGATACACAATCTCATCCGATGCCCGAAAAGAAGTCCTGAAGCGCTTGTTAAAACTTAACCACGAAATCCATGAACAGGAACAAAGAGAAAGCAACCCATCAAAAAACACAAAAAAGAAAAAATCGAAAAAGAAAATACCCGGAACATCAAAACAATTGAATATGTTTTAAACGTATGATTGGAAAGTCAACAAATGCCTGCTTCTCACTGCTGTGAAAAATGTTTCAGCGAACCAGAAATCATTAACTTCATCATTGAGAATGAAAAAAATGGTCAGTGTGACTATTGCGAAAGCAAAGATGTAAAAATCTGTGATGTTAAGGAAGTAGGGGAATTTATATGGGAAGGATTTCAGAGATATTACGAAGATGCGGCTGATTCGGTAGGATATTGTTCTGCTGAGGGGGGATATCAATTACCAACAGATACTATAACAGATATATTAACAGATGATTTGATGATCTTTAGTGAAACCTTAGATGATCCCAGTGACTTGATTCTGGCTTTGGTGAATGATGATGGTACTCCATATGTTAGAAAAGATCCCTATGGCCCTCCATCTGGTGATCCAGAGGAAATCGATGATTGGAACAATTTTTGTAAATTGGTTAAAAGTGAACAACGTTTTACCGCATTGGTGAAAATCAGTGAAAACGAAAAACCTCTTGAAAAGCACCCTTTCGACTTTCTCGATGAATTCGTAGGGTATAATTATTATCTTTTAGTTGATTATTTACCCCCTGGTGAAAAAATATTTCGTGCACGGATCTATCATGACGGGATGATGCTTAACCATGAATCTCTAACCAGCCCGCCATCAGATAAAACAAAAAACAATCGAATGAGCCCTGCCGGAATCTCCTTTTTTTATGGGGGAATGGATGCTGATGTTTGTATATATGAAGTAAGGCCCAGTGTCGGTGATGAAGTTGTGGTTGCAGAATTTGAAGTTTTGAAAGAAATACCAATTTTAAATTTATCTATCGATTTAAACGCGTCTGTCAGCATTTTTTCAGAAGATTATAGTTTTTATTATGAAGAATTTATCAAACCATTTCTTCGACATTTTTCAAAAGATATTTCCAAACCAATGCGTACTAACGATTCCGATATTGAGTATGTACCTACACAGATCTTTACGGAGTTTTTAAAAATTAGGAGTTTCAATTCTTTCCAATTTCTTGGCACGCTTGAAGATCAAAAAGAAACAGACCAGGAAAAAATTAAATTCATGGGAATGAAGTTCAATAGTTCACTTCTTGAAGATGGTGTTAACTTAGTTCTTTTTCAGGGACCGGCCATATCAACTGAAAATCCAGCGGATGATAAAGCAGTTCTCTTATATAAGGGTTACAAAAAGTATTGCATTAGCAGTTTAAAGGTATTCTTTAAGGAGGCGAATTAATAACCAATTTAAGTACATCAATGGACAAAATTATCATGATAAGGGAAGAGGTGACATCACACGCTGCCCACTTTCTACCTTTTGCAAACAGACTGGAGTAGAAACAAGTACAACGGAACTTTCGGAAAAGGTCCCTCTCGATGTGAGGTCTGATTAAACAGGAGATTACCTATGGATAAAAAAGAAAGATCAGAATTGTCCGCTCAGTTATCCGAAATAATAGATTATTACATCAAGATAATGCCTCACCCTGATCAGCATCAGCCTTCATTATTTAATAACCAATATAATATCCGCGACAAAATTGATGTGCTTGAAAGAATATTGGAAATCCTGAGGATCGAGAATCGTCATTTATACAACAATTTTCCAATGGAAATATTTATTCAAGGCTCAGTTGATTTGAATCAAGATGGATTGCAACTAATAGAACCTCAAAAGTGTCGACGCTTGGGAAGTGGAACTAGGTCGATTCAATTACAACCAAAGCTGCTGCTATTTCTTTTGTTCCGTCATAATTATAAGAAAGATGATGTCTACAATATAATAGAAGATTTTATTGAAACCATATGGGATCATCTCAACATACTCGACTTTAAGAAAACGAAAACGGGCGTCTTCCGATGCTTCACTAATACACGTTTTGCCGCATATAAATTAAGAGACTACGGATTGCTTAAATTCACAAAGGAAGAAGCGTTTAAGACATGGAAGCTTTCCCTTCCCGGAATCCTGGTCGCGGTGGACGCAATGGAAGAAAAAAATTGGCACGTACCACCTATTCCGACACAGGCAGGGCACGAACTGCACCCGTGCATACGCGGCGCTTTTGAGAATCTTCTCACTTTTAATGATTTTATTAAAAGGCTTGCCTTAGTCTGCCAACCAAATGTGAGTGTATTTAATGAATTCGAGAGAAGTTTGAAAATAGCATACCCTTTGTTACAGGATTATTGGAGTACACTGAAAGATCCATCTCTAAAAAAAGAAGTTCGTTTGGAACAAAGCAAGGAAAAACTAAAACAACTTGAAGACGATTCAGAAATCGAAAAATTTTATAAACATTTTACTTCTTGTTTGAATGTCGGAGATATTAAGAGTCTCAAATGGTCATGAGCTAATGCTTTACATTGGTTTCTGGAAATTTGGTGAATAAGCGAGGCTAGACTTGAATCCAGTAAAAAAGCTGGCTGATATCATTCTTAGGGATATTGGCATTGAATATATCAATGATCTCTGTCCTCAATGCAGAGGAGCCCTGGGAATAATGACTCTGCTTGGGTTTGGTCAATAAATGTTTGAGATATAACCAAAAGTTGTGGATCGGGGGATAAAAAAAGCGTACCCTTCGGTTACCGTTTCGCCAAGAAACAAAAATAACCGAATGGAGGATACGCTTGTGGAAGAGTGTAGCGGTAGATCAGC
>Ga0272442_10009840_pt1 | contig 11860 bp, 8 predicted proteins | sample SSMForm2O_FD_200262 | JGI IMG/M metagenome (GOLD analysis project Ga0272442, IMG submission 200262) | Marine sediment archaeal communities from Little Sippewissett salt marsh, Falmouth, MA, United States - SSM-Form-2O | ecosystem: Environmental > Aquatic > Marine > Wetlands > Sediment ...
TCCTTTGCCATCCCACCGTTCCCTTCTGAACCCAGAAATACCCCTCGGTGAGCGCCCCGTCCGTGAGCTGGACGTTGTCTTGGGGGTCCGTGCAATGCTTGTAATTGGGAGAGGGAGAGAGCTGGTAGGACTTGTCCCTCGCCAAATTTGTCGCCCCCGCAGCCTGCTGACAGGCCGCCGAGCAAAGAAGAAAAACGCCGATGAAAAGCCGTTCCCTCACGACGTCCCCCTTTCTGCGACTGGACCGAAAGTTTGGAGACCTTCTTTGTCTTCTTTCATCTGGAAAACCCCTTTCAATGAGGCGCCTTGCATTCTTACCTCCCAAAGGTTGGCGTCCTGACGAAGCGTTTCGTAGTCCCCTTGGGCCTCTCTCACCACGGAACCCTTTCCCCCCTGGACAGAGCCCTCATAGGTGAGGAACCTGAGTTCATGGTCCTGTATCGGTTCCGCTGCAATCCATTTCCCCTCGAGAAGAGCCTTGGGATCCTCTTTCAAACGAAACGTCTTTAACGCGCCTTCCCGCTCCAGCATCAAATCCCAATGTAGATCTTGTCCCGCTCGATGCCTGAGAATGACGTATCGATTGCGCATGGATGCTCCGAAAGAACCTTTGCCGCCAACGTCCATATATTATAATGAAGAGGGAGATGGGGCACGCCAAGATAAACTCCCCTGTGAGCAAACCTATGGACACACTGATCATTAACGGCGAAAAGCGGCAGTTTTCAGCGAAAGAAATCCCTCGAAACCTATCCGCTCTTTTGGCTCAACTTGGAGTCAAGGAAGCGACGGTGGTGGCGGAGGTGGACGGACAACTCATTCGGGCCAAGGAATTCGCCTCCACCCCAATCCGAGATGGACAACGCATCGAACTAGTTCGCTTCGTAGGAGGAGGCTGAGACCGTGGACCCGCTTACCATTGCTGGCAGAACCTTCCGTTCGCGTCTCTTGCTAGGCACGGGCAAATTTGAATCGAACGAGATCATGGTGGAGGCCCTGGAGCGTTCCGGGGCGGAGATCATCACCGTGGCTCTGAGGAGAGTGGACATCGAGAACCCTCAGGACGACATGGTTTCAGCGATTGACCGCGAGAGGTTTCTCCTTCTCCCGAACACGTCCGGAGCCCGAAACGCGGAGGAAGCGGTGAGACTCTCCCGCATGGCCAGGGCGGCCACAGACATCGAATGGGTCAAACTCGAAGTGACGCCGGACCCGTATACGCTGCTTCCAGATCCTGTGGAAACCCTGAAGGCCGCGGAGATCCTCGTCAACGAAGGCTTCGTGGTGCTTCCCTACATCCACGCCGACCCGATCCTGGCGCTCAAGCTTCAGGACATCGGCACCGCCACGGTCATGCCTTTGGGTAGTCCCATCGGATCCAATCGAGGGCTGCACACCCGGGCTTCCATTGAGATCATCCTGGAACAAGCCAGGGTCCCTGTGGTCGTCGATGCCGGACTGGGGCTTCCCTCGCACGCTTCCGAAGCCATGGAAATGGGAGCGGACGCGGTGCTCGTCAATACCGCCATCGCCACAGCCAAGGATCCCATCGCCATGGCGCAAGCCTTCAAGCTGGGCGTAGAGGCGGGACGCTTGGCTGCGCTGTCCCATCCTCGAGCGCCTCAACGCCAGGCCTCGGCATCGAGTCCTCTCACAGGCTTTTTGAGGGACGAATGAGCATCGCCTTGGAACGAGCACCCATCTCTCTTCTTCTGGAAAAACGAGGTCTCGATCGCAATTTGGATCCCTGGCGGGACAGGTTGGAACGGGTGACCGCTTCTGAAGTGGAAAAAGCGCTTTCCACGCCGGCGGGGACCTATCATATCGAGAAGCTTCTGGCCCTCATTTCCCCGGCGGCGCAAGGCTTCCTGGAGTCCATGGCGCAGACGGCGCGGGATCTCACCCTGCAACGCTTTGGCAGGAACATGAGGCTCTTCGCGCCTTTGTATCTGTCCAGTTACTGCGTCAATCGCTGCGTTTACTGCGGCTTCAATGCGGGTTGTTCCTGCGGACGCGTCCGCCTCTCCGTCGAAGAGGCCTTGGAGGAGGCCCGCGTTGTTTCCGAACACGGCATCCAAGACCTGCTCCTCGTGAGCGGGGAGGACAAAAACCATGTGAGCGTGGCGTACCTCGAGCGACTGGCTCAACGCCTACGGCATCGTTTCAGCTTCGTCGCCATGGAAATATACCAACTGGAAAAGGAGGCGTATGCCAGACTCTTTCAAGCAGGAGTGGAAGGCGTGACCCTCTATCAGGAGACCTATGACAGGGACATCTACGAAAAGATGCATCCCTCAGGACCCAAGGCTGACTATGAACGAAGGCTCAGGGGAGCGGACGACATCGCACAGGCCGGCATGAGAGAGGTGGGTCTGGGCGTACTGTTGGGGTTGGCGGACTGGCGCACCGAGACGCTGGCCTTGGCGGAACATGCGCATCATCTGATGAAAAGGTACTGGCAAAGCCATCTGTCGATTTCTTTCCCCAGGCTCAAGCCGGCCCCCGGGGTGTCCGCATCTCAGTTTCCCTTCCTGCTCGAGGACAAGGAGCTGGTTCAGATGATCCTGGCCCTGAGGCTCTGCTTCGCGGACGTGGGCTTTGTCCTGTCCACCAGGGAACCCGCCTTTTTGAGGGACCACCTGGTAAAGCTCGGCATCACCCGAATGAGCGCTGGAAGCAAGACCAATCCAGGAGGCTACCAACATCCTGACGAGGACTCGGGACAGTTTCACGTGGATGACCAACGCCTTCCCCAGGAGGTCGCAGCCATGCTCCGAGAAAAAGGCCTCGAGCCCGTGTGGAAGGACTGGGACAAGGCGTTCTTGTAGAAGGCGAAGATCCTTCGCTCGCTTTATCATCCCCCCATCCCAAAGACTCCCTTCACCTGATCCCAAAGACTGCCCTTCCCAGGAATGACCTTCTCAGTCTCGGCAGCCAAGTCCCCGTCATTCGAAAAGGCATCTACATGTAGCGTTGCCTGGCTAGAGGGATCTAGATTCGCTATCGCGATCCTCGTCCACCAAGGCCACGCTACGGTGTAATGCGGCTTGTAGAGCCTGCTGCCTGAAGGCTGGGAAGCCACCCCGGCCATGCCCCAGGCTCCCTCCGCGTCGTCATTGGCGTTCAGGATCTCCAGTCCCACGATCGGCTGATCCGATATGGCCTCGATCCAGCCCATAGTATTTCCGTTGAGGCTAAAAAGATCTTTCACAAACCCCAAGGTTTTGTTGTGGCTGGGAAGAATAGGATAGACCGTGTCGATAGACGTCCCATCCGGCGCGTAGGCTGTCATCGTCACGTTCGCTGTGCTTGCAGAGGGGTTCACCATGGCCACCCCTGTCCACCAGTCGGCGTCACTGACAAAGGCGGACAAGTTCATCGTGGTCGACGTGGGCACCGCAGGCAAGGCCCCGAACTTCGAGGGAGTAACGCCCTTTCTCCCAAACACCAGACACGCGGCCACCGCATTCCCCACCGAAGTCTCCAGCAGGATCCAGCCTTCCTTGCCTTCGATCAGAGGCAAGAGGCCCTCCGCCATGGACAAGCGCTTGGCACCAGGATCAAGCAGGAACATGTCCTCTTGTATCGGCGGCCCATCCCCTTGATAGGCCTTGAGCGTCACCTGCGACTGGGTCGTTCCCGGGTTCAAGATCGCCACACCGGTCCACCATGAAGGGTTGACGTGAAAATGCGGAAGGACCAGCGTTTCCGAGGTCTCACAGCTTGGCAGCGCCGCCAGCCCTCCGTTCACGGTGTTGCCATACACGTTGAAGGCCAGAACATCGATATCGCTCTCGACCTGGATCCATCCTGTACCTGTCTGGCCCGGGAAGAGGCTTTTGAAAATCTCGGCTTTGTTGCCATTGGCAGGAACCACCCAGTTCGCCGGGCTGCCCAACACTATTCCAACGTCGCTGAAGGCTGAGACCGTTACATGGGCCTCAGTTGAACTGTTTGGATTGCTTACAGCGATCCCTGTGAACCAAATCGAGTCCGATGCGAAGTGGGGCAAATAATGGGTTTGACTCACTTCCACACTCGCAGGCAAACCGGCGATTCCCGGCTTCACTGAATCTGATTTTCCGTACATCAAGAGCCCAGAGAGCGACTGGCTCCCAGCATCCGCTACCACCCAGCCCGTGTCAGACCAAACCGGGGTGGGGGTGATCGTGGGGGTAGCTGTAGATGTGCCCGTTGGTGTCCACGTCGGCGTCTCCGTCGATATGGGCGTGTCTGTAGGGGTAGACGTGGGGGGCGACGTTGGCGTGGGCGTCACGGTAGAAGTAGGCGTTAGGGTGCTGGTATCTGTTGGTGTGCTGGTTGGTGTTTCGGTAGGTGTGGGTGTGGCAGTTTGACCCGTGGGCGTGGCCGTGGGGGTCGGTGTGGGTGGCGGAATCAGAATCGCCAGGCTATGATCAACGCCTCCGGCGATCGCGAGAAAATCGCCTTCGGTGGGCATGCCGCTCACCTGGCCACAGTCGTCCCAACCCCAGCTCACGATGGACCCGTCCGCTTTCAACGCCAGGCTGTGTCCGGTCCGTGCGGCAATGGCCACAAAATCGTTGCCTGTGGGCGTCCCACTGACCTGTCCGTAGCTATCGCCCCCCCAGCTCACGAGCGAGCCATCCGTCTTGAGCGCCAGGCTGTGTCCGGTCCCTGCGGCAATGGCCACAAAGTCGTTCCCAGTCGGCGTATTGGCCACCAGCCCTGACTCGTCACTGCCCCAGCTCACGAGCGAGCCATCGTTCTTGAGCGCGAGGCTGTGAGTTCCTCCGCCAGCGATTGCCACGAAGTCCGATTCTATTGGGGTGCTGGACACCTGGCCGTATGCGTCCCACCCCCAACTCGCGATCGCTCCGTCCGTCCTTACGGCGAGGCTATGCCCCCACCCGGCCGCAATCGCCACGAAGACTGTGCCACTCGGCGTGTCATTCACCTGGCCGTAGAAGTTGCTCCCCCAGCTCACGATGCTCCCGTCATTCTTGAGCCCCAGGCTATGCCGAGACCCTGCAGCGACCGCGACAAATCCCCCTTCGGCAGGCGTGTTGGTCACTTGGCCGTAGTCTAAATCACTCCCATCGTCTATCCCCCAACTTGCCACCGTTCCGTCCGTCTTGAGCGCCAGGCTATGGTACTCTCCTCCGGCAATGGCGACAAAATCCGTACCAGTCGGGTTGTCCGTCACCTGTCGATACTGGTCATTTCCCCAGCTTACAATGGAGCCGTCACTCTTCAGTGCCAGGCTGTGCCGAAAGCCTCCAGCGATCGCCACGAAGTCGTCCCCTGTCGGCGTCCCGCTCACCTGGCCATACCCGTCCCAATCCCAGCTCACAATCGTGCCGTCGTTCTTCAGCGCGAGACTGTGAACACCCCCTCCGGCAATCTTCACGAAATCGGCTCCACTCGGCGTAGTGGCGGCTCCCCAGGTCACGATTGTTCCGTCACTCTTGAGGGCCAGGCTGTGGTAATAACCTGCCGCAATAGCCACAAAGCCTGTACCACTCGGAGTATCCGTCACCTGACCGCAGTCGTAATCGGTGCCATCGTTAACCCCCCAGCTCACGATCGTCCCGTCGGCCTTGAGCGCCAGGCTGTGAAACCCACCTCCGGCGATCGTCACAAACCCCGCTTCCGTGGGAGTCCCGCTCACCTGACCATAATCGTCATACCCCCAGCTCACGATCGTCCCGTCGGCCTTGAGCGCCAGGCTGTGGAAATACCCTCCGGCGATCCCTACAAACCCCGTTTCCGTGGGAGTCCCGCTCACCTGACCGTAGTCGTCATCGCCCCAGGCTATGACGGAGCCGTCGTTCTTGAGGGCCACGCTGTGCCAATACCCTCCGGCGATAGCGACGAAGTCACTCCCTGTCGGCGTATCTGTTTTCAGGCCGCAACTATTAGACCCCCAGCTCACGATCGAGCCGTCGGTCTTGAGCGCCAGGCTATGATAACTCCCCCCGGCGATCGCAACGAAGCCTGTCCCTCTCGGTGTATCGGTCACTAAGCCGTACGGGTCATTACCCCAGGCCACAATTTGTCCCTGCTGTGAAGGAAGAGTGGGGACAGGAATGGGCGTTGAGGTGGGCGGGGCTGTGGCCGTCTCTGTGGGTGTAGGTGTGTTCGCGGAAGCTGACGGAGCCGTCGAGGTCGCTGTCCATGTTGGCCCTGCTGTGGGGGAGTCCGTCGCCAGCGGCGTAGGGGTCTCTGTCGGGAGAGGCGTCGCCGTATCGGTTGGCGTGGACGTCGCTGTATCGGTGGACGACGGTGTGTTCGTGGGCGTCGGCGTCGATCTGGCCGTCTGCAACGTAAGGGCGAGCGAAATGGTTACCCATACGGGTACCTTTAACAGAAGTCCGGATACACTCTCCCTTATCCCCGGGACTGCTGAGAAAGGTATTTGAAAAATTCCGGTTTGCTTGGTGTGATCACCGATGTTCTTCCTGCCTGGATCTTCTCTGTTAGACACAGTGAATCCTCCAGTGGTTGACAGGCTTTCAATCTAGCAGGTTGAAGGATGAATGTGAATAGTTGTTGTGAATCGTTTACAAGACAAAAGTCTCGTAGATTCTGGCCGAGAATCCTTTAAGCTCACACCCATAGTACGTGCCACTCCTTTCCCCTTCCCTGCTTAAATACCTGTACCCCTCAAGTGATCGTGTTTTTTTTCCAACCATGGTTCGTTTCCTTTCAAACCAAGGCCATTGTTCGATCATTCGTTCGAGAGGTGCTTGTCCGTTACTACGCAAAGAATGAACCATTGGCAGAGATGCTCATTTCTTGGGTTTTGGCAAGGAATCTTCGAGATCTTGGCGGGAAGGTGGCGCCGGTTTACCCCCGAGTTGAGGTGAAATCCCACCACCAACGGGCAGCAGCCGGGGCCCTACGGACCCAAATCAAACAGAGTCGCCACGCTTTCGGACATGCAGCCTTTGGCAGGGAGAAGTGGCGTGCCGCACACTGCCGAGAGCCTTCATTTCGCTTCCCCGGCTCGGAACACGTGCTCAGGGGCGAGAGAGAAGACAGGAGCGGCGAGTCCGTCGAGCCAAAGGGTGTAGTCCTCTAGAACGCCTTCGTCGGCCTTGGTGATCTCCAAAGACCAGACACCTGGTTGGTTCTTTTGGGGGGATGCTTTCAAGGAAATATCTCTGACTTGAAGATTGGTCTGCATCTCGGCTGCTTGGATGTTTTTCGCGTCGTAGAGCCGAAGGCGGACGGTTTCACGTCCAGCGTCCCGAGCCTTCACCGTAAAGGAAGGCACATGGGAGGGTACGTCGAAATAGAGCCGCTCGGCCCTGTGTACCAGGGAAAGTCCCTCCTTGGCCCAAAGACCCACAGGCACGTTGGCGCTTTGCACCGAGTAGGTGCAGGAGCCGGCAGAGGCGCCCATCACGTAGAAGCCGTCCTTTTTCGGCGTGAATCGGATTTTGTCCATCTTGTCGTGTGGAATCATCCCAGAAGCGATCTTTTGCATCTCAGGGTTCCTGATCTCCCAAACAAGGGAAGAGATGTAGGAGCCCAGAGGATGGTTTCTGAGGCCGATTTCTGTTCGCTGTCCCCCCTTACAGGAGAGAAGCAATAGATTTTCTCCCCGCAGTTCTACCGTGGGATACGTCACCGTTTCACCAAGAGGTTGCGTTTGAAGCGAGGAAAGAAGGAACCTTTCACCGAAGGTGCCCAACGACCAATCTTCTTCGGTTTCGCGGGGCTGATATTGAACGTCGTATCTTCCTTCTTTGATCGCCTTATTGGCCCAGGTGAACCAGCGCCAGTAGTCTGGATGATCTTCCTTGTACTTGGGTCCCTCATAGAAGATCCAGTAGCCGTCGGTCACTTCGGAGATCGCCACAGCGTTCTTTCCGCAAAACTCAGGGTCGGCTCCTTTCACCACAGGGTCGATCCCCCCGCTATACATAAAGGGGATGCCCGCCTCTTGAGCGATCTTCATCCGATCCAGGAGTTTTCGTTTGTTCTCGCGCAGTCCATCTTCTTGAGGGATGAAACGGGAGGGCCTGCCATAGGTGCAGGCATCCGCGAGGATGAGGGGAGCCTTTTCCGTGGCCCATTCAGGATAGGCCGCTTGGACCATGAACGGGGTTCCCGGCGCCGGATAGATGCAAAACTGGAACTGAGGATTGTACTGGTCCACGGCCTCCCTCAGAGCTCTACACCGCTTTCGCCACGCTTCTACTTGGAAGGCTTCGAATGGTTTGTGGAGTCCTTCCTTTTTCAGCCAGTCTGCTCTTTCCTTGAGTGGAAGTTTAGGAAGATCTTTTTGGATGGATTGAGCGAATTGGTCGAGAATTAAATCCTCGTAGGACAAGCTATAGAGGTTCCCTTCCTTGCCCGTCGCATAGTTTTCGTAGTCCAAAAAAACTCCGATGAGATGCTCGTTTTCAGCGCTCATCTTGGCGTACTCGACGATGTAGCGATGGGTCCATTCCCAGAAGGCGTCGGAGTGGACACTCCACAAAGGCTGTTCATTCCCGCTGGCCCAGACCACCCGTTTTCCGTCGGCAGCCTCCCCCTTCGGTGCATTGAGCGTGCCTCGCATCCAGGGAAGGTGAAAGATTCCGTACTTTTCGCACCAAGCCGTCACCTGTTTCACGGCCTCCAGGTCGTCGTGTCCTGTCCGAGGTGAATAGACATTAAAGTCGGCCTCGGCCGCTTCCCGCACCATCCATTCTTCCGTGGTCCAGTCCGCCTCCGGCTGCATGACCTTATCGACCACGATACGCCATTTGTCTTTGACGCCCAGATCTTCCCTTGAAAGAGACGCTCCCCGTGCGAAAGTCAACGACCCACAAACGATCCAAAAAAGAATGCATGCGCCTGAATGTTTCATCCTCTGCTCCTTCCCGTTGAGATCAGTTTCATTGTACCAATCCCAATGCTTGAGCGGACCTTCTTTGTCTGCAAGGAAGAGAGCCCCTTCGACCACGCTAATCCGATCTTCTCACCAATCTCGTTGCGAACGGCTCCAGGTTGCGTAGCAGACGGAGTTTGGTGAAGTGAGCCCGAGGACGGCGTGTAGCTTACACTCCGACGAGGGAGAGCTAGGCAAGCATCGTCTGCTGCGTAGGATGGAGTCGTGCAGTAGAGACCTTGGTGAGAAGATCGGATTAAGGTCCGTAAGGAGCAGAAAAAACCCTCAGCGCGTCTTGGGGGACGTACATACAGTTGCGTGAGGCGAGACGAGGACCTCTGCCTCCTTCCGCCGGTCTCGCCTCACCTCCTTTCCCGGGCGATTTGACATCCTCGGAAGAGGGGTGTTTCATGGGGGCTCCATATAGAGATTTTTGGGCATGCCATGAAGAGCATCTCCAGTATTATTGCCATTGGGAAACACCCCAAAGGAATTGCGGCCCAGGCCCAGGCCTTGGGATTTGCGGAAGAGGATTGCCGCTTCTGTGTGCAAGGGGATCTTGCCACCGACGGCACGCCTGGAAAACTTTGGCTGGTGGTGCAGCGGGGACAAGTGCTCGTATTGGAGGAGGGGTCCCAGACTTCGAAGCCGTTGAGGGGTCCCTATGGACTGAACCAAATCGAGAAGGTTCGCTGCTTCCAAATGGTGGGGAGCGCCTCCCTACAGGTACTGATCGACGGATATTACGTCAACTTGATGCGTTATAGCAACGCGCGTCGGGAGGCATTCAACAGGGCTAGGACGCAGTTGGAACGGTTGGCTACGGGACAGTCCTTCCAGCCTGAAAGCCTGTCACGGGCAAGCGAGCTGGTTTGCGAACGGTGTGGTTTGCCTTTACCTGGACGCAATGCGGATTGTCCCCGCTGTTCCCATCAACGAGGCATCTTCGTTCGTTCCATCGGTCTTCTTTTGAGGTATTGGCCCTATGTGCTGCTTCTTGTCGCGATGATGCTGGCCGGGGTGGGATTGGACTTGCTTCCCGCCCAGTTGCAGCGCATTCTGGTGGACGGTGTTCTCAAGCCGGAAGAAGGGACGGACGGCAAGGATTTGCTGCCTGCGTTTTTGATCGGATTGATGGAAAGGTGGTCTCTCTTGCCTGAGGACCGATTGGGATGGCTGCCCCTCATTCTGATCGGTCTTGTGAGCTTGTCCGCCACCCGTAACTTCATCAATATCTTCATCGGTAGGACCAGCGCCATTGTGGGAACGCGCGTTACGCGGGATCTTCGGGAGCGGTTGGAACGAAAGCTCGTGGGACTGAGTGTGGACTACTACAACAGGCACTCGGTGGGGTCTCTCATGAGCCGCGTTCTCTATGACGTGGAGTATTTTCATGGGTTCGTCCACCAATTGGCTCAAGGATTCCTTTTGAACGTCATGTTGGTCGCCGGCATTGGAACGGTGCTTTTCATGATGAATTGGCGGTTGGCACTGCTCGTGATGATTCCCATTCCTTTCGTGGTGGCCGGCACGATTTTTTACTGGAGAGTGGTTTATCCGAGATATTATGGGCTTTGGGACAGTCAATCCAAGCTGGCTCAGATGTTGTCCAGCCTTCTTGCAGGGATTCGTCTTGTCAAGGTGTTCGGACAGCAGGATAGGGAGCACCAGCGGTTCAGCAAGGGGACGGAGTATCTGCAGATGTCCCGCAGAAGACTGGAGACAGGATCGGCCACGTTTTATCCTGTGATGCAGTTTATCTTTGGTTTGGGCGGGTTGATCATCTGGTACGCTGGGGGACATTTGGTTTTAGACGAACGAATTAGTCTAGGGACGTTGATGGCCTTTTTTAGCTACCTTGGCATGTTCTATGCCCCGATCCAACAGCTCAGCATGTTCTCTCAGTGGTCTAGCGGATTCGTGTCTGCTGGACAGAGAACCTTTGAGATCTTGGACGCCTTGCCGGCGGTGCTGCCCCCGGAAGACCCAGCGAAGCTTGAAGAGATGAAGGGAAGGATCGAGTTCAAAAATGTGACTTTCGGCTACGATCCGTATACACCCATTCTGAAGGATGTGAGCTTCGTGATCGAAGCGGGACAGATGGTGGGGATCGTGGGGAAGAGCGGCTCAGGGAAGACCACCATTGTCAACCTTCTTTGCCGTTTCTATGATCCGCAGGAAGGAGAGGTTTTCATCGATGGAATAGACGTCAAGGAGTTGGATCCAGATGATCTCAATCGGCAAGTGGGACTCGTCCTGCAGGAACCGTTTCTTTTCCGAGGGACCATTCGGGAGAACCTTGCCTATGGTCGGCCCGTGGCTTCACCCATGGAGGTGATGGATGCGGCAAGAGCAGCCAACGCTCATGGCTTCATTACGAGGCGGGCCAATGCGTATGATACGAGACTGGGAGAGCACGGGGCGGGTTTGTCAGGGGGCGAGCGGCAACGAGTCAGCATTGGTAGGGCGCTATTGTGCGATCCCAGGGTTCTGATCCTGGACGAGGCGACCAGCTCTGTGGACACGGAATCGGAACAAGAGATTCAGAAGGCTCTGCTTGAATTGAGCAAGGGAAGGACCACGATCGCCATCGCTCACCGTCTTTCAACGTTGAGAAATGCGGACAGGATTTTCGTGGTGGACGATGGAAGGATTGTGGAGTCGGGCACCCATGAAGAACTCATGGAATTGCAGGACGGTATCTACAGGGAGCTGGTTTTGATTCAGACCCGATTGACCAAGCTGGAGACGTAGCATGGAACAAGAGTATGTGCAAATTCGACGCTTGAAATCGGAACAGACGCGTCTGTATAGGGGTCCTTTTGGCCTCTTACATTGCGATATACATGGGGAGCGCACGTATCGAGGCCTTTTCGCCGTCAGAATGTTTCCTGTCCACCACCCCAATCGGTATATTTCCCTTCACTACACCAACGAAAAGTACAAGGAAGAGGAATTGGGTGTGATTGAGGACCTGCAAACCTTTCCAGAGGACCA
>Ga0272442_10009842_pt1 | contig 11859 bp, 10 predicted proteins | sample SSMForm2O_FD_200262 | JGI IMG/M metagenome (GOLD analysis project Ga0272442, IMG submission 200262) | Marine sediment archaeal communities from Little Sippewissett salt marsh, Falmouth, MA, United States - SSM-Form-2O | ecosystem: Environmental > Aquatic > Marine > Wetlands > Sediment ...
TCCACGGCCCGACCCCACAGGCGTACCATCTCGTCCGGCGACAGCGGCGTGCCGGTGGCGGTGATACTGTCGAGCTGGGCCTGGGCCGCAGCGAGGCATCGCTGTCGAGCCCATTGGAGATCGTTGAACGAACCAAAGCCGCTCAGGGAGACCGTCAGGCCGACAATGATCAGGCCGATGATCGCCATGGAGACAATCAGTTCCGTGGTGAGAAAGCCTTTATCACACTTGCTTGTTTTTGCCATCACTTGTGCACCTCTCTGAGATGTCAAGGATAGATCTGCTCGGCGAAATACCCTAAGAAAACCACCATTGGAGCATACGTGGCATAAACAACAAAGCCCACCGTCAGGCCCAGCAGGATAATGCCGCAAGGCCAGAGAATGAAGCGCGTGAGATTCACGCGGTAGCTGTAGTTGGAGCGATAGTAGGATTCCAGCATTTCCAGAAGGGCCGGCGCGTCGCCGGCGTGATCGCTGTTGTCGAAGGCCCAGGCCAAGGCACGTCCTACGCCGGCGGCCCGCGCCGCCGCCGCGATGTCTTCGCCGCGCTCGACCCGTTGCAACCACTTTCTTAGACGTCTCTTGAAACACACGTTTATGTCAAGACCGAGAGCGCCGCGTATGGCCTCGTTCACCGGCGTACCGGCGTTGAAGGACATCCGCATGAGCTCCACGACCTGCAGCGTTGAGCGGTTCCTTTCAAACCAATGGAATATGGGTAGATGCCAGCGGAGGAAATCACCGGCCCCCGACAGGATGGTCGGTCTTTCCGAACGTCGGCCCCGCCACACGCGTCGCAGGCAGATCGCCAACCAGATGAAGACGGCCACACCGAGCAGCACGGCTACACTGATCGATTCGGCAAAGACGCTGGTAACACGCATGAGCGCCCGGGTGGAGCGAGGCAACAGCTCGCTTCCTCCGACCACCTCTTCAAGTGTCATCTTGAATTGCGGCAGAACAAACGTTACCAGCCCCAGAGCAAGCACAACCATGATACTCAACACCACGACCGGGTAGAACGGGTGGACCGGGCGCAGCCTGTGTCGTTCGCTGGTGCGCGATTTGATCTCCGCCCGGACCGCTTTGACCGCGGCCGGAACCTGGTTCAAACGCTCGCCGACAACGAGCATGGCCAGCGCCCAACTGCGGCACTGCGGATAGCCGCGCCGCACCGCCTCCGTCACGGAGTAGCCCTTGACGAGCCAGGTCTTGATCCGGCGCAGGATCTGCCCGGTGGCATCGCTGCGACCGGTCGCCGCACAATCCAGCGCCATCGGCAACGGCAAGTTCTGTCGCATGCTCGAGCCCAGGATGGAAAACACGTGGGCCTCGGCCACCCGCCGGGATACCACCGCATGCGCTATCAGTCCGCCGACAACCACCGCGATTCCGAAAAAGAAGAGCAGAGGCACAACCGGGCCTGCGCCGGCAAGGGCGAATATCGCCAGAGCGCCACTGAGCAGGAACACCAGGATGATAGCCAGCAATGCCCAGGAGGCCAACTGGTGATACCGCATGTGTGACTCGCGGCCGCGTGTGGATACCGCCACCACAATGAGCGTGACGATGAACAACGTGGGAGCGTACAGGACCTTTTCTTCCGTCTGCGTCAGCAGGGCGGCGTACCCCAGCGCGAAGGCGGCAAACGGGACGGTCACCAGCGCCACACCCGGCTTCTTGTAGCCGAGGACTGCGTAAAGGAACAGGATGAACGTTGCTACAGCAGTGAAATTGAGCATATTCTCACCTGTCAAGCCGCCGACAAACTCGTTATAACCTGAATCATGGGCAGAAACATGGAGAGGATCGCGATGGCCAGGATGCAGCCCACGGCCATAATCAACACCGGCAGCAGGACGGCCTGCAAGCGCGACTGCCCGACGCGCGCCTGGTCGGCGTACATGTCGCCGAGGCTGTGCAGATTGTCCTGCAACTCATTTCGTTGCGACCCAAGCTGGACCGAGTACAGGAACAGCCGGGGCAGCATGCCGGAATTCTGGGCGGCCTCCAGGATGTTTCGTCCGCCTTCGATCTCTGCTGCGAGGATTTCACTGTCCTGGATGAGTCTCGCGCTGCCGGAGGCAACAGCTCCGAGGCGCAGAGACTCGGGCGTGTCGCAGCCGGCACTGACCAAGACGGCCATCGCCTCAGCCATGCGGCTGAGCACGCTGTTCCGATAGAGCCCGCCGATAATCGGCACGTGCAGGAGCAAGGCCTCTTTGACTTTGCGCCCGCCCGTTGACTTCGACAGCGAGACCAGCACGCCCACAAGGATGGCAACGAGAATGCCCGCACCGATCCAAACGACCAGCATGTTCTCACCCAACGTGAGGATGGCCGTGGTCACACCGGGCAGTTGGCCGCCCACCATCTCCTCGAGGATTCCGCGGAATTGTGGGACGATGTACCAGAACACAAAGGTGATGATCATTGTTCCCAAGGCCAAAACCACCAGCGGATAGGCCAGCGCCTCAAAGACGATGCGCCGGGTCTGGCCGGCCAATTCCAGGTGCCGGTTCAGACTCGTGAGCATCTCGCTGAGACGCCCGGTTTCGACGCCCGCCTTGAGGATGCGCCCGTAGAGTGGCGGAAAGTGTTTTTCCCGCTTCTGAAACGCCTCCTCAATGGGCGTGCCGGCTTCCAGATCGGCGGCGATGTCCTCGATCAGTTTTTGCATGGAACGCGAAGAAACGTCCTGCGCCAGCTCGCGGAGGCCCTTTTCCAGCGGGATGCCCGCCCGCGTGATCGAGGCGAGCTGCTGGTTGAACAGCAGGAACTCGCTACGTCCGATGGCCGTCTTGGGCTTCTCGGGCTCGGCTTTGTCCAGGGAGCTGACGTTGAGCTCCATCTGCTTGAGCTGCTCACTCGCCTCGTCGGGCGAGCCGGCCTCAATCGTCCCCTTCATCAGTCGTCCGGCTGTCGTCAGAGCGCTATAACGGAATGTCGCCATCGTTTATTCCTTCATTCAACCATCACACGATTGTCCGGGCTGCGACCCGTTGGCATCGAGCATTGTCCCACAGGCTTTCCTCAGTTCTGCCGGCGTGGTGATGCCTGCCTCAATCAGCCGCCGGCCGTCCTCGAGAAGGGTAGCGTGTCCCTTGTGTCGCAGCAGCGTCTCCAGTTCATCGAGATCGGCCTTGGCCAGGACCGCCTGCCGCAAGTCGCTGTCCAGGCGGACCAGTTCGGCGATCAAGGCCCGGCCGCGAAAACCGGTGCCGAAGCACACTTCGCAGCCGACCCCTTCGAAGGTCCCATCGGGGCCCTGTTTCTTGCATTGATTGCAGAGCTTTCTGACCAGTCTCTGGTTGACGACGGCCGAGATGCTCGAGGTCACCTGATAGGGTTCGACACCCATCTCGAGCAGCCGCAGCAGGGCTCCGGCGGGCGTGCCGCTGTGCATCGTGCTCATGAGCATATGACCGGTGAGCCCCGCCTCGATGGCGATCCGGGCCGTCTCGGCGTCGCGAATCTCCCCGATCATGAGGACTTGAGGATCCTGTCGCAGCAGCGAGCGCAGCGCCGTGGGAAACGTCATCTCCCCGTGCGGCGTGATAGGGACCTGGGTGACGCCGTCGATACGAATCTCCACGGGGTCCTCCAGCGTCACAATGCTCTTGCCGGGGAAGGTTTTCATAATATGCCGCAGCAACGCCGCCAACGTCGTGCTTTTGCCGCTGCCCGCCGGCCCGGTGAGCAGCAACACTCCCTGATTCTGCGCGGCAATCTGACGAAGCTGCCTCCCGATCCCGGGCGCAAAACCGAGCTGCTCCAGGGCCACGAGTTCCTGTTGGCGGTAGAACAGCCGCACCACGGCCCGCTGGCCGTGAATGGTCGGAAAAACGGCCAGGCGGACGTCCGTTACCTGTTTGGAGCCGTTGCGCGATATCTCCAGACGGCCCTCCTGCGGTATATCGTTGCGGTAGGTCAGCAAGCCGCTGAGGACTTTGAGCCGGGCGATTACGTTGTCGGCCAACGCGCCGGGCAGCTTCTCGAAGGGGTTGAGCACCCCATCCAGGCGAAACTTCACCTGCAACGCCGAGCCGGTCGGCTCGAAGTGCACGTCGCTGGCCCCGGCCGCCACCGCCCGGTCGAGCAGGTCATCGACGATCTCGACCACGTTCTGCGGGCTGGCCGGCTGCTTGGAATCATCAGGGTTGCGTTTTTCCCGGTTCATCTGGTTCTGTGCGCTCTTTGGCGTTCCCAAATCCCTATTTTGTTGTTGTTCCTCCAGTAGGACGCAGAAAACGGCGGTTCGTTAATCGCACGATTTTTTTTTCGCATCCGGCGGGATTTGTGTTAACATAGAGATGCGCGGCACGTCGTATCGTACGAAAGACAGGCAAACAAATAGGTGCCTATGTTTGACAAAGCCGCTACATACGACCTGTTCTGGGATTCGGCGGCATGTGAGGCCGTAGACGCGAGCCAGCGCTGGATCCTCACCGCCATGCAACGGCACGGTCACGAGCTGGTGACCATGCTCTGGCGCATCCTGGGCAACGAGCAGGATGTCTGCGACGCGTACCAGACCACGTTTCTGCATCTGGCGCATCATGACGGGGGGCGCAGGCCCCGGCGGCTGAAACCCTATCTGTTTCGCACGGCCAGTAATGCGGCCATATCCATGCTCCGGCGCCAAATGGCTGAGCGAAAAATGTTATCCAATGTGGCGGACACGGAGGTGGACGCACGCGACCCCGGCCGGGATTTCGACGCGCGGTATCTGGCCGAGACGCTACGTCGCCATCTCGCGCAACTGCCGATACACTTACAAGACGTCATCACGCTTCGCGACCTGGGCGAGTTGTCGTACGCCGAGGTGGCCCGCGCGCTGGGCATCTCGGTCGGTACCGCCCGCGTGTACCGCTGCAAAGCCGTCCAACTGCTTGCCGCGCGGATGAATCCTGGGGAAGAACAATGAGACTCCTGAAACACGGAGAGAAAACCCGTTCGTTTGATGAGGGAAAGGCCCGGCCCAACGCCTGCAAAAGACTGAGAGCCCGGCTGGCGAAATCCTTGTCTCGCAGCGTCGGTCCCGACGCCCGTTGGGTCCGGCGGCACATCGCCAACTGCCCGCGTTGTCGCAGGCGGCTGGTCGCCATCGGCAGGGTGGACCTGGCCCTGCGAATCGTTCAATCGCAAACGCAGCCGCTCGATCTGCTCATGCGCGCCAACACCGCCGCCGTTCGTATGCTCAATCATTCCCTGCGCGATGCGGCGCACGAGCGGCGCCTTGACGAGTCCAGGCCCGAGCCTTCTCTGCTCCAGCGCTGCCGCAAGTACGAGAACAGCACGGTTAATGTGGCCGCCTGCGTGGCCATTCTCCTCCTGACCAAAGCCGGGCTGTTTTCCTCCTTCCACAACGCCCGCACCGAGGGACATCAGGCCATGAAGCAATACTACGCCACCCAGGCCGGCCAAGACCTCGCCGACGAACTGTTCCAGAGCTAAACCACCCCGTCCATTCGCATCCCGTCGCTCACAGGGCACACGCCCGGCGCGCCGGCTCTGAGTCCGCCCGACGCATGGCGCCCCTGCCGCCTTGCTTGTCGGAGGGGCGTTGGGGAGCCGGCCTGTCTGCCGGTTTCGCCCGCAGCCGTGCCGCCCGGATTCGCGTTCCGACCGGATCCGATGCCGCCGATGTTCTTTGTACATACAACGTCGGGAAACTGTCGGCCGTCGGAGACGAAGATCTGCGTCGCTTGCGGCAAGAACCGGCATGTTTGGAAGACACTTTCCAAGGCATCGAGATGAGTTGTTGTTCTGTGTGGAGGATGATGCAATGAGAAAACTCTGGCTTATGTGTGTAGCGGTAATATGTGCGTCGACCGGTGTGATGGAAGCAGGGTGGACCACGTTGGATGCACCGGGGGCGCAAAGCACCAGCCCGCTTGACATCTACGGCACGCAGGTTGTCGGCAACTACTATGACGGTGCAGCCTCGCATGGATTCATCTATGACAGCGGCGCCTGGACGACACTGGACAAACCGGGAGCCGTCGAGACCATCGTCTGCGGCACCGACGGCAGCCGAATTGTAGGTGGTTTCTACAACGGCTCCACGTATCAGGCATTTGCCTACAACGGTTCTTCCTGGACTAGCTTCGCCGTTGCCGGCGCCACCTCCACCTGTGCGCGGGACGTCTACGGCAGCCTGATCGTTGGCACATACCAGATGGCTGCCGGTGCGCCGATCCACGGCTTTATCTACGATGGAACGACCTGGACGTACCTGGATTATTCAGGAGCAGTCATTACCTACCCGTGGAGCATTCATGGAACCGAGATCGTAGGGATGTATGCCGACGGGTCCGCCTACCATCCCTTCATTTACGATAGTGGCAGTTGGACGATTCTGCCCGACGCCCGTGGAGCCGCTTACACGTATGCTCATGGCACCGACGGCAGTCGAATCGTAGGCACGTCGAATAACGGTTCCACATGTCACGGCTTGATCTACGACAGCGGCAGTTGGACGGCGTTTGACGCACCCGGAGCAACCAGCACCCAGGCGTACGGCATCGACGGCAACCGGATCGCGGGGTACTTCTCTGACGGCACGCAATACCATGGCTTTCTATATGAGAGCGATATGAGCGTCGTCCCTGTACCGGGAGCGTCTTTGCTCGCCGGCCTGGGTCTGGGGCTCGCAGCCTGGAGCCGCAGGCGCAAAAGCCGTTAGCCAAGCGTGACAGACCTTCGTTTCTTCGAGGCTGCGACCATGACATCGCAGCCTCTTCTTGTGCGCTGCAGAATCTGCCGCCGGGCTCCTGTGATTCGTATCTTGTCGTTCAGACTACCAGTTAAAGTCTGGTTCCCTCTACCTCGTATCCTCTCATAGGCTCTGGGCGTATGCGTGAAAACATCCTGGCACGAAGGTGCCATTCGAATGCCCGTAGGGACCCGGCCGTGTGGCCTGCCCAAAAATCTGCACAGACACCTTTAGGCGAGGCCCTGCGGCTGGGAGTTTGCCGATAGGATGGTCGGTCGCGTTGTGTTTCCGTCGCTTACAGGTTCTTGTTCTGCTCGTAGAAGACCATGGCCGGCGAGCCGGCGAAGCTGATGGCCATCCAGGCGGCCTCGTCGATTTCGTCCTGGGTAAAGCCTTTCTTGCGGGCGTTTTTCAGGTGCATCTTGAGGCAGGGCTCGCAACGGGTCGCGACCGACAGGGCGATTGCCATGGCCTGCTTGGTGTAGGCGTCCAGGCCGTGGGGCGAGCCGGCGGCGGCGAGGAAGGCGTTGAATTTGGCCTTGATCTGGTCTATTTCCGAGCCCTGTGCTCCGGCGGGGCCGGGCTCCACGGCGTCGGCGCAGCAGGCGACCTCTTCGTCTTGCGAGGTCGCAGGCGCAGGCTCCGGCGGAGCAGCAGGCGGCGCCGGCGTTTTGGCGGCGGTTCCAATCGGTGGGATTTCGCGCTTGCCGTTTGTGACGAGATGGATTTGACCTGTGCCTTTGCTCTTGATCCGCCCGATTGCGGTGGCGTGGCTCACGCCCGCACGGTGAAGGGCGTCGAGGAAGTGGTTGGCGTCATTCTCGGCGATGGCGATGAGCAAGCCGCCGGACGTCTGGGCGTCGTAGCACATATCGACCATCTCCGACGGCAGGGCTTCGTCGGGCACCACGTAGCGGCTGGACGATTCCTTATTGCGCTCGGTGGCGCCGGGCAGGATGCCGGCAGCGGCGTATTCCAGCACGTGTGGGAATAGCGGAATGTCATCCCAGACCACCTCGGCCTCGACGCCGCTGGAGCGGGCCATCTCCGCTAAGTGGCCCATGAGGCTAAAGCCGGTGACATCGGTGCAGGCGTGGGCGCCGAACTCGACCATGAGGCGGGCCGCTTCTTTGTTCAGGGTGGTCATGGAGGCGGCTATCGCTTCGACGCTGTCCGGCTGGGCCCGTTCGATTTGGGCGGCGAAAGCCACGATCCCCGTGCCTAACGGTTTGGTCAGAACGAGCACGTCGCCGACCTGCGCGCCGGCGTTGGTGACCACCTTGGTCTTGTCGATCAGGCCGGTCACGGCGAAACCGGCCTTGATTTCCGCGTCGTTGATGCTGTGGCCCCCGATGACGGCGACAGCCGCCTCCTTCATCTTGTCGAGCCCGCCGGCGAGCATCTCGGACATGGCCTCGTCCGGAATCTTGCGGACGGGGAACCCGATCACCGACAGGGCCGTCAGGGGCGTGCCTCCCATGGCATAGATGTCGCTGACGGAGTTGGCCGCGGCGATCTGCCCGAACGTGTAGGGGTCGTCCACCGACGGGGTGAACACGTCCACGGTCTGGACCAGGGCCTTACCGTCGCCCAGATCGTAGATGCCAGCGTCGTCTCCGGCCGGCACCCCCACCAGCACGCGCGGATCGTCCGGCGCCGGCAGGTCTTTAAGCACCTTCTTGAGAAACGCCTGGTCGATCTTCGAGGCGCAGCCGGCCTTCTCGATGATCCGGGTCAGCCGCACCTCGCCGGTCGGGCTTTCCAGCCGCTCCCCGGCGCAGGTGCACACGTTCTTTTCTTTGAATACGGGACACGGACAAGGTAGCTTGGGATCGCAGATACAATGTCCCAGCTTTATCGAACGCTGCATGACGCGTTTTCGTCGTTCTGTGTCGATCATGTTGCTTGTCCTCTCTTGCTCTGGGTGAATTACGCACCGGCAATGAGCGCGCCGGCGTTTGGGCCGCGGGAGGCGTCGTAGATCTCGGTGACTTTGATGGTCACAACGCCCTTGAAGTCCTTGTCGGGCTTCTTTCTGTGCAGGTTCTCGTTGGCCAGGTCGTAGCCCGGACCGGAGGTTTCGTAGCGAGCGGTGCCCTTGAGCTTATAAGAGCGGTTCTGTTGTTGGTTCCAAACGCACAAGGACACGTGCTCGTTCTCCTGGACGTTCTTCTGCGTGGCCTTCATGAACAAATCGCCGATGACCAACTCGTCGGCGTTGAGCCACCAGTACTGCAACATGTATACGACGTTGGGAATCCCCTGCCTGGAGCTGGTGGCCAGGGCGATAAGCATCGGTTGTTGGATTGTGGCTTTGACTTCCTCGGGAATGACCATGTGTTTTTCTCCTCTATCTGTGTTTCCTGTCAGCACTTGCATTTCGACGCGCGGCGGTGCAACATGTCCGCTGGTTACGTGCCGAGTTTCCCGTTCCTTTCTTGGTGCGGCTCCTGCGAGAGCGACTCTCGAATCTTGATGAACAGTTGCGTGAATTCGGCGGCTTGTTTGTCCCGGGGCCGGGGCAGGTCCACCTCGTATTTTCGCACGATCGTGCCCGGGCGTCCGCCCATGACGATAACCCGGCTGCCCAACACGATGGCCTCGTCGATGTTGTGGGTGACGAAGACGATCGTCATGTGCTCCTGCATCCACAGTTCCGTGAGCATGTGCTGCAGTTCCGTTCGGGTCGCGTCGTCCACGGCCCCGAACGGCTCGTCCATGAGAAGCAGCTTGGGCCCAATAGCCAGGGCCTGGGCGATGGCGGCCCGCTGCCTCATGCCGCCGGACAGTTCGTGCGGATAGGCCTTTTCGAAGCCCGCCAGACCCACTTTGGCGAGCAACTCGGCCGCGACGGTCTTCCTTTTTTGTCGCGGCAGACCGCGCATTTGCAGACCGAAACTGACGTTGGCGGATGTCGTGCGCCAGGGAAACAGGGTGTAATGCTGGAAGACGTAGGCTATGTTTCGGCCGGGACCGACCTGGTCGCCGAGGCGGAGCTCTCCGGCGTCCGGCGTTTCGATGCCGGCCACGAGGTTTAGCAGAGTGGTCTTGCCGCATCCGGTGGCGCCGAGTAGCGTGATGAACTGGCCCTGGTGGACTGTCAGGTTGGCACCTTCCAGTGCGCGGACCGCTCTGCCGGCATCGGAGCGAAAGGTCTTGCCGATGTGCCGCAACTCCAGCACGGTGCGTTTGGGAATATCTGTGTCAGCCGAAACGTTCCCTGTCATAGCCCTATACTTCCTTTCCCTTCCAGCTCACAAAACGGCGCATGATCGCGCGCATCAGAAAATTGAGCAGCGCGCCGATCGCGCCGATGATGAACATGGCCGCGATGACGATATCCATCGCGGAATTGTCCGAGGCGTAGATCAACAGATAACCGATGCCGCTGTCGCTTCCGGTCATCATCTCGGCGGCGATGATCACGAACCAGCACAGCCCCAGTCCCTGCCGCAGGCCCGTGAGGATCATGGGCATGGCCGCCGGCAAGTAGACGTGGAAGAAGATCTGGCGCCGCGCCGCGCCGAGCGTGCGGGCCAGCAGGACGTAGTTGCGCCGCACGCCCGTGACGCCGTCGAGCGTATTGGTGAGCACGGGAAAAAAGCCGCCGACGAAGATCACGAAGATCATGCCAAGCTGGATCTGATCCAACGCGCTGTGTGTGTAGCGTACGCCGAACAGTTGCGGCAGGGTCTTGAGCTTGAAGACCGCGATGGCAAAGGGCAGCCAGGCGATCGGGCACAGCGGACGCAAGACCTCGACAATCGGCTCGAGCGTGTGCCGGAGAATGCGGGCCGAACCCATCAGGACGCCCAGGGCCGTTCCGACCACGGCTGCCAGGGCGAAGCCCAGCAGCACGCGCAGCAGGCTGACGGCGGTGTTGCTCAGCAGGGAGCCGGAGGCGTAGTGGTCGCGCAGCGGATGGGCCAGTTGGTCGAGCACGTGTGTCACCGCTGGGAAGATCCACGGTTGGTTGAGCCGGACCGCCGTGATTTGCCAGAGGATCAGCAGCGTCGCCGGGGCGACGATCCAGCCCAGGACCGTAGAGCCGGGCCTTTGTCTAATTGGCATTGGTTCGTTGAGCAAGTCGGTTCCTCGCTTTGTCCAGCAATGAAAAGTCGTATGCTATCTGCGGTACGTTCTGGACGTCAAGGTCTTTCAGTTTTCCCCGGAAGACCTGCAATCCGTTCATGGCTTCGACCCATTGTGACATGGTTTCGTGCCATAGCGGCGACGCTTCCATCGAGTAGCCGCTGGTGGGGATGCTCATCCTCTCCACCGCCTCGCTGGTCCCGATCCACCGAACGGCCGAGGCCACCGCCTTGTCCATATCGCTGTTGATCGTCTCGTTGGCCTGCAGGAACAGCACGAGCAGATCGGCGATGGCGTCCGCCTTTGCGGTCAGGGCCTTCTCGTTGGCGGCGATGCAGCAGCAGGGGTGGTTGCGGAACGTGCCCGGCGGTAGATCCTCAAGGTCGCACACGATCCGGCCCATCTTCTTTTCGACGGCAATGGCGGGAAACGGGTTGTTGCCGGCGTAGCCGTCAATCAGTCCGCCCGAGAGAGCGACGTTCAGCTTGCCGCCGCCTTTGACGTTGACCATGTGGACCTGGATGTCGTCACGGGACGGATCGCCGCCGAAGGGGATGCCCTCGTGACGCAGGGCCTCCTCGAAGATTACTTTAGCGCACGCTACCGGGCTCTTGTAGCCGATACGCAGCGGCTTCTCGGCGGCCTTGGCCAGCGCGACGAATTCCTCCCACGTCTGCGCCGCCAAGTCCGGCCGGACCACGAACATGTCCCCTTTGTAGTGTAGCGGCGCGATGAGCTTCACCGGCGCGCCGCTGTCGACGGAGGCCAGCACGGGCGCAACGCCGCCGAAACCGACATTGATGACGCCCTGGGCCAGAGCGGTGGGCATTTTCGAGCCGCCGCCGACCTTGACGATCTCAACGTCGGCCACTTTTGTGGCGTTGTCGTACAGCTCGTAGAGTTCCTGATCTTTCACCATTTTGAAGTTGATGCCGGTCGCCTCGGCGTATTGGGCGGCGTTGTCGGCCGCGACGAACAGGGCGATATGATGGTCGTGACCGACGTGCCCGACGCGCAGCGTGACCGGCGCCGACGGCCCCACCGGCT
>Ga0272442_10009843_pt1 | contig 11859 bp, 25 predicted proteins | sample SSMForm2O_FD_200262 | JGI IMG/M metagenome (GOLD analysis project Ga0272442, IMG submission 200262) | Marine sediment archaeal communities from Little Sippewissett salt marsh, Falmouth, MA, United States - SSM-Form-2O | ecosystem: Environmental > Aquatic > Marine > Wetlands > Sediment ...
AGTAATTGTCTTTTCTGCACTACAGCTTATTCCACAAGTGTCTGTGTTCTTGGTAAGTTCTCCCTCCCATAAAGTTGTGCCTAATCCAAATGCATTTTTTATTCTTATATTATCGTAACCTGCTTTTCCTTTCCCAAGTTTTGATTTGGAATTGTCGAAGTCAATAGCAGAAACATTTGCTAATCCGATTACTGCTAATATCATAATTATTGTAACAATCCATAACATAATTCTTCCATTTCTTCCACGACCCATTCTTCTACCTTTACATCTCATATTAAAAATCTTGATACAATCAAACCTCCTGCTGCTGAAACTATTGCTAATATCATATAAGGAATAATTAACTCACCAATTAAACATGTTGCTTTTACTCCATCAGATATTTCTGCACCTTCACCAGTAATAGTTCCATTAGCATCAATAGTTCCACAACCAATCTGGTTCATCATTGAATCAGAACCATCAACCCAAGTGTCTGGTTTAATAAAGTTTAAGAAAACCATTCCAATCATAAATAACATTACACCAACAATTACTGTCATAAATATTGTCTGTCCTTTTCTGTTCATTCTCCTCCTCCTAATAATAATTTAGCACCAATAACCATTCCTGCCATTGCAACTAAGAAACCAATAAAGTAAGGAAGATACAAGTCAAGAATTAAACAAGTTCCTTGGTCAAATAATCCAGTTGTTTCATTAGCCATTCTTGTAGCATTATCACAACCTAATCCAGAAGAAGTATCATTCCTTGCAGTTATTGTAAAATCACTTATTGGTTTTGCTAATGACAATGCAAGTATAATTACAATTATGAATAACATAAATGTTAAGAATACTGTTTGCCCATTATGGTTCATTAGAATAACCTACCAAGTTTAATTTTACTTTTTCCAAACCCAAATAATCCACCTTTAGGTTTTCTTGCTGCAACCAATCCGACAGTTTCACCACGAGTTGTTAATCTCTTTTTCTTTCGTTCAATATATTCGTAAACATCTGGTCCTTGAGGTAATGGGACACTTCTTCCTCTTACTATTCTGTTCTTTCTAAATATTGCTGGGTCTGGTTCGAATGGAATATCATTTTTCTTTGTTGTAGCTTTTTTATCAAGTTTAACTCTGAAGTGAGATGCCAATGTTCTCTTGGTTATGTTTGCTCCCCTTCTCTTTGCTACACCTAATGGTAAGTCGTCTGCTACCTTACTAAACTTTCCTTTTCGTTTTACATAGACATCGTATGCTTTTTTCTTTGCTTGGACTTTTGCTATTGCTGATTTAAATAACCCTCCAAAACCAATTGGTGGGGGAACTATTGCTGATGGAATGAAAGTTGTTATTGGTGTTGGTGTTATTGATGTTACTTGGGTTGGTGTTGTAACTTTTGGTTTAATAATCTGAACTTGTTTTGATGCAGTTATGTTTGCAGTTTTAGTGGTTGTTGTATCAACAAATGCGGGTGTTACGCCGATTGCGGTTGTTTGTAATGTTAGTTCCGGAGTAAACAACACCTTTGATTGTTCTGGTTGTTGAACTAAAACTTGTGCTGGAACCGTTGTGGTAAGTAATGCTCCAGCACCAATTAATGTTGAGGCTAGTTGTTGAGATGCAATTTGTGGTGCTATTTCAGAGGTTATTGTTCCAAGCGTTCCAGTAGTTATTGGTGTTGGTGCAGGTATTGCAGATACAGGAGGAGGTGTAGTTAGTGGTGGAGTAACTAATGGTTTTGTGATTGCTAATATCTGTCCTTTTTTATCTTGTAAAATTAATTGGGTGGATGTTTCTTTAACTATTGCAAATCCTTTTTTCAATGCAGAACTATATGCTCTCTTAAACAAATCCATATCTACTGTTTTTGTTCCACCAACAGTGAAAAATCCACCCTCTTTAGTTGGCGTTACCCTAAATATTGATTTCGAAACAGAAACTCTTTCTCCTGGTTCTGTAAATAATGTTTTATATCCAGTCCATGGATTTACTTTGCCAACAACAACAGGTTCTCCTAAACTTGTTGTTCCAGATTTTACTTGCATAATAATACTCTTTGCATCTTGTCCAAATACTTTACTCACTTGATTTTCTTTTAAGATTACATCTCCAAAGTTTATTCTAAATTTTGATACTTCAAATCCTTTAGGTATTTTTGTTGCTATAATCTGTCCAGTAACTTTATCTTCCCTAAATAAATAAACATCTGAAGTAAACTTTTGTTTCCCAGTTATTCCAGTAACCTCTGATTTTATTCTTCCAACACCAAATCCTTTCTTTTGTGTTTCTGCCGAAACAATTCTTCCAGTAGAATCAATTCTAATTTTTGTTGCAGGAACTTTGGTTTTTGCCTTTGAAATTTGCTCTGTCATAAATTGTCCTTCCCCAACTTTGACTCCTCTTTTTATAGCAATTTCTTTAGTTATTTTACCAGTTCTTAATTGTTCCAATGTTCTAGTTGTGAATAATCTTGAACCAATAACACTTCCGCCAATAAAACCTGCTGATTTTCCTAATACTTCACCAGCACCAAGTATGAATGCAGAAGTTCCAACTCCTCTTTGTGCACCGGCTTGTTGGAATTGATAACCTTTAACTCCTGCTGCAGTTCCAATAACTCCGACAGTTGCAGTAATCATTCCTCCTCTTGTTGCTAAAGGAAAGAATGGAGATGCTTGAACAAATGGTTTTACTGCCGTTCCAACATTTCCTAATACATTACCAACTCTTGCAGTTACCCCTGTTGCTCCCAAGATAGTTCCAAGTGCTGCACCTTCTGCAACTTCAGAAGTAATTGCACCAGCAACCCTAATTCCTGTGCTACCTCCTCTTTTTTTAACTTCTTCTAATTGTTTTACTGCTCCACCACCAATATCCGTTTCTAATGCTTTAGAAGTAAACTTAATCTGCCCATCTTCAACACTTGTAGTTACCCCCATTTCAGGAGATAATATTTTATTTCTTTTATCGTTTAAATCAAATTGTTTTGACCTTATTTCCTCATATTCATTTGGTTGAAATCCACCAGACTTATTCTTTTCTTCAATTTCTTTATTTAATTCTTTAATTTCTTTATCAAGATTTTTTAATGCATTTATTTTATTATTTATAACATTAATATCTCTTTGTTGTTGTATGGATACTTGTTTTGCCTCTTTGACACTTTCTTGAAAATCTTTTGATTCTTTAACACCTCTGAACTGTGATTCTTTTAAGGCAGCAACTAATGAAATTCCAGTAGCCAGTGCATTATTTGAGGGTATAACTTCTGGGAATAAAGAAAAATTAGGAGATAGCGCATCTTTTATCTTTCCAGTAACGGTTGTTGTTCCTCCTGAAACTGCTTCAACAAATGGTCTTCTTACATACTTAGATTTTTCTTCTATTTCAGGTCCTTGTAGTGTTGTAGATTCTTGTGGGAATAAAGATGTTGGTCTAAGAAATTGTGCAGAAATTCCTTCTTTAACTGCTGTATAAACATCACCAATCGTAACTTGATTTCTTTTTAATGCTTCAATAGACTTTGAATTTTTTATTAAATCTTCTTGTCTTTGCGTTTGTAGAATAATTTTGTTAATTTGTCTATCTAATAATTCTTGTCTGATTCTCTTTTGTTCTATATTTTTTATACTTCTAATTTCTGCTTGTGTTGTTGAATTTAGTTTTGATAGTCTTTCGTTTAATTGTTTTCTAAGTTCTATAACTGTTTCTTGTTTTGTAGATTCTAATTTTTTTGCGGCAGCTTGTCTTTGATATTCTTTAAGACTTCCTTCGAATGTAGTTGTTCTAACTCCTCCCCCACCACCTCCCCTTCTTATTGCTCTTGCAGTTGCTTCCCCTGGGGCATCTCCTTCCCTAACATTAATTGGTGGTAATGTTTGTGCACTAACTGTTTCAACTTTAATTGTAGTTTCTACCATTATTCATAACCCTCAAACTTTAACTTAAAAACTTTAATTAGTGAAGGGTCTTTTAATAATAACTTTCTAACTTCTGGTGGCAGTTCTCCTTTTCTAACAGAAAGATTTACTTGCTTGTTTGACTTATTAATTCTTGGTTTTATTTTCCAGATTAAACTCATTACATTACTACATGTAGTTTATTTAAAAAGTTGTGGTTAAATTTCCTTTTCGGAAATTAAATAGACGATTACATCGTTAACATTTCTATATCCCTTATCAAGTTTAATTTGCATAATCTTTTTCCAAACTTCTTTTTTTACATTCAGACTTACAAATCCTTCTTCTCTCATGTTTTCTTAACCTCCATTAACTTTTTAATTCTCTCTTGGATAATTCCTCGTAGGTTATCCATAATACCAAGCAATTCAAACTGGTCGGATATATCATTATTATCATATCCTTTTGTCTTGATGGACGTAGCAATCTGTTGTTTCAAAAGTCCAATTTTTATTTCTATTGTTTTAGGCATATAAGATTATAGGATAATGGTTATTTAAATATTTATATAGTAATATAGTAGTATTAATATTCAAAGAATGATTTTTCTGGGAATTTTATTTCACTATCAATTGCTAGTTCATATTTATCCCTAAGTTTTCTAAATATATTTAACTGCATTAACTTATCATTAAGGTTCATTTTGAAATGTTCTATCTTTCTGCCAAGCTCATCACGGATAATTACTTCAATGATACCATCACCACATCCATACTTAACCAAGGTATCCTCCTTTAGACGCAGCGTAAAGTCCTATTATAATAACTATGATTATTATAAAAATAGTCATTCCACTTATAGTTTTTTTCTGTTGAATTTGTTCAGACTTTAATGTATTAAGTATTAACTTATATCCGAGGTTTAGTTTGTTTTCCTTTTCTGCCTCATTAAGATTCTTTGAAGGAGAAAAAGGTTCTACATTCCACGATGGAACAATTAGTAAAGGTTTGTTCTTGTAATTCAACATATATTCTGTTGTTGCAATATGTGGAACACCATTTATCATAATTGCACCTTCCTTAATTGGAACTCTCATAAAATTAACTCCACGATTTTCATTAATATAACATACCGAAGCGTATCCATCAGAAACTTTCTTTTTACTTAATCTTGCTTTAAAAGGAAAAAAGAAACTCTTTGCTTCCTTCTTCTTTACTACTTCCGAAAAGTTTTCATTCAATTTTTTAATCTCATCTCTAAGACTCGGTTCTTCTTTTGTCATTTAATCCCCACCCCCTTTGTCTTTTTTACTAAACCAACCCTTATTCTCTTTCTTTGGTTTAGTCACATCTTCTAATTGACGACGAGAGATAACTGCAAGACTAATCAGTTTAGCATCCTTTGATAATGAAGTTGCTGTTAATATTTCAGATTCATTTTGATAATGTTGTTGAAGAAATGGATTGCCCATTATATCAGAACAGATTAATGAAACATTTTTTAATGTTCTTGTTGGGTGTTTTGGTATTCCAACTTCTGGTGCATCGAGAAAACCTGTCTTTGTAGTATCATCAGAAGTAGATACATCTGCAAGAAACTTATGAACAGAATGTTTTTCTTCTGGGCTTGGACTTCCTGCTCCCAAATATTTCTGTAACTCTACTACTTCTTCTTCCGTTAGTGTATCTGTTGCGTCTGTCATTTTGGTTCTTCTTTAACTTCTCTTACGAAGGATAATATCTCTTTCATGGTATCTAACATTTTTTGGTTCATTATTCTACTCCATATTATTAATATAAGGAATAAAACAATTACAATAACTATACTTGTATCAAAGAATGTCATTTTCTCCTCCAACGCTGTCCTGTAATTTGTTCTTTCTTAATTACATATCCATGTTTCTTTAAATCTTCGATAATGTAATCTGCCTTTCTTCTTTCAGTAGTTAATGTTTGAACGTGAAGTTTAAATCGTTTTATTGCTTCAGATTTCCAATCAGCATTTCCTTTTAAGTCTGGAAATTCTTTTTCTACGCCTGATTGGTCTAACTTTAATCCATTGATTGGAACAAATCCACTTCCATTCTTTTGAAAGGTTATACTATTTCCATCTACTCTTACCAATACAACTTCTGGTCCAAGTTCAAATAACAGATTAATCATATCAATGCTTTCTCCAATTTATCAACCTTATTTGCAATATAAACTAACAAACCATTTTGATTAACGATAGTTTCGTCAGGTAATTTAAATGCAATATCTGTTGTAGCAACAACTTCGGTTAATTCAACTTCAGGTTTTTTCTTTTCAGATTTTTCTTTTTCTTCAGCCATAGTAATACCCCCTTTTCAGTATTTTCCAAACTTTAATTATTGCCTTAATCCTTCCATCAATCCATTCTGCTATAACTGTTACTAATGCTATAAGCATAGCAACAGAAAACATTTGTGCATTAAACTCTTGCACATTAGAAATATTGGTTGTCCAATATTGTAAAGCAAAAAATAAAACAGCAATTAGAAAACAAATAAAGATTATAGAACTTACTAATTCTAATAAATCCAATACCTTTTTTATCTTCATATATTATCTCCTTAAACGTTAAGGTATTCTTGTGCAACCTTTGTTGACACATAGAATGCCACGCCGAGTGTGATAATGGAGAAACCTTCAGTTAAATAGTTTTTGTATATATCCAAACCGTTAAACATAATATACATTCCCAAGAAAAAGAGTGCAAATGTTCCCAACATCGTAATAGTTATGTCCTCTTTGTAAATTCCGAAGCCCATTAGTCCATACGATAAAAGTATTGCTAAAAAGTAAAATCCTAATAAACCAGTTTCTCCCGACGGTGTAATTTCGAAAGTAAATGTTTCAGTTTGATTTAATCCAGAACCAGTTGCAGTAATTGAATATTCATAAGTTCCTAATTCTCCAGTAAAACTTGCAGGAACTGTATAATTATGTTCTTGTGAGGTTGCGTCATAAGTCATTTCTTGAAAATTAACAACAACATCATTGTCCGGTTGTCTTACCGTTATGTTTGCAAGTATATTTTCATCAATTGCACCATTAATTCTAATTGGATGTCGTAAATCAACAGATTCCCATTGCTTAAAGGTATTCGCTGCTACAAAAGTTGTAAAAAAAAGAGTTACAATTAAAAAAAACAATGAGTAGGAAAGCAATTTATTCTTCCCTACCATTTTGTTAAACATATTCTTTGTTCTCCGTATTTAGATTAATCCGCTGTTTCTCAATCCCTGTGCTGCTACTCCAATTGCTGAAGTTGCGATTGCTAGAGAGAAGAAAAGTGTCGTCAATCCTACAAGAGTGTCAGCAGCACCAGTAACGTTTCCGTCAGCCTGTGCTGTTCCTACTTGCTGTGCAACTGTTGGTAACAAAGTTGTTCCAACAAGGATAACGATAAATCCACCTATAATGTTTCCAAGCATTTTTTTATATTCTACCCTCCATTAGAATTTTTATGCTTGTTATTATTTAAATCTGTGGTTAATTCTACATGTAGTCAAAAACATAAGATTTTTAAGTTTCATTAACTAATAATTTTGATGGTAGATGATTATTCTGATTCAAACAAGTCCGAAGAAACAAGAAAGTCAAAATATAATTCAGCACTAGCCCAACTTTATCGAATGGATGACTTGTGGAAAGATACGCACAGGCATTCACGAGATACTTTGTATGGAAAATGGAATGAAGATTTAGATAGGGTATGGATGGAGTTATCGTCGGATGCTTCTCCAGAACAAAAAGAACAAATGATGGAAATAAATAAGAAAATTGATAGTTTGTTTATTTATTGCGGAACATCAAAATTAAAACTGAAAGCACCTGTGCTTTATGCACGATTAATTAATATGCAAAAGAAAATGTTAATGGATAAGGAGGAAGTCTGTCGTAAAATTCAAGACAAGCAGGGTAAGGGTTCTGCTTATGAAGACGATATTGAAGACTATATGGATTAAATGGCGATAGTTGAAGTTGGAGATATGCAATATCATATGACTAATGCTCTAAAAAGGCATTGGGAGAAGAATAATTTGGAAACTATGAAGAAAGCAAACTCGGATAGGGTTTATATCGTCGACGGAATGGAACGAGGTGGAAAATCTACATGGGCTTTTCAACAAGCCGGAATGTTAGACAAAAAAATGTTTAGTTCTACCGACGAATTTTTAAAAAGAGTGTGTTTTGAACCAGACGATTTCTTTAAAGCAGTTCGAACTGTTAAAAATGGAGTGATTGTATTCGACGAAGCCTTCCGAGGGTTCAGTTCTCGTGCTGCTTTATCCAAAGTCAACAAAAAACTCATCCAAGCACTAATGGAAATGGGACAAAACAATAATATTGTGTTCATTGTGCTACCTCGAATATGGTTATTGGACTTATATCCTGCAATGCTTCGTTCAAATGGACTATTTAACATCTATATGGACAAGCGAAACAACAAAAGATGTTGGAGAGGGTTCAATTACCACGCTAAAAACACAATTTATCAAGATGGGGCTAAGAAAGGATGGCGTTATTCTGCCCGAACAGGGTTTAAGGGCAACTTTTATGGGAAGTTTCCGGGTGGAGATGTATTTGAGAAGGCTTATTTGAAGAAAAAGGCATCTGCATTAAGAGATATGGATAATGAAGACCATAAAACAACTGAAAGAGAGGAAAGATACAAGATTGGAAGAAACATTTTGATTTATATGGACTATAAGAAGATGAAATCAATGAAAAAGTTATCAGATTTGTATAAAGAGTGGGGTATTAGCATAGATAAGGCTGAAATTTCAAGAATTGTTAAGAGAACACATGAATTCATTCCGCCACACCTGGTTTTTGAGAAGAAAGTCGTCGGTTTACAGGGAAAAGCGGCGGAAATGTTGGCAAATCGTTGAGTCTTGAGAGTAAATTCATAATAAGTTAATATCTAAGAGTCAAGAGGGAGAAAAATCCCCTAGAGAGAGTGTTTTTTGATGATTTTGAAGGCGTCGACGACATCTACTAGGCATTCAAGCCCTATTCCAAGGCATTCAAGCCGTTTTTAACTACTTTACAGGCGTTGAAATGGTTTCAAAGGATGCCTTGATTTAAAACCCCAAAAAACCCCCCAAAAACAACGCACTTATAGTGGTTACTACGGCGTAGGGGTGGCGAAATAAGACACCCAAAAGAGCAAGAAAAAAGGTTTATTTTCTAACGCAAAAAGAAACTTTTTTTTAATCTCCCCTAGTAAAAACGCAATAAAGCGAGGGTGAGGTTTATCTTTTAGGGGGGGTGGTGGTTTATCTTTGCCCTACTCTAATCTGTTACTACTCACCAATACCATACTAATTTAAATAAGGATTAGTAGTAGTAGTTACTACCACCGAGTTAAACAAACACACCACAACATTTAAATACCCTATTGTTTTTAGGAGAGTAGGATTTTAAGTAATCCTAATCGGTTAGGAAATAAGAACTTTTCTAATCGCATAATAACTCACAACATTACACCGAGTTAAACAAGCACAACATTTCATAGTCAGTAATGACAAAATAAGGTTTCAAAGAAACTTAAAAACGAAGTTTCATATAAGTTGGGTGGGAAGTTTAACCACCCCAACCTTATTTTAATCATAGTCGCAAGACAAAATTAAATCATAGGAGAAAAAAACAAAATGGAAAACAAATTTAAGTATCTAATTGAGATACAAACAAAAGAAGATTTTGATTGGAAAAGTTACATAGAAAGCCAAGTTGAAAACGCAAAAGTAACTATCATCAAAGATTTTCAAGAGAAAAAAACAAAAATGGAAAAACTAAAAGTAGTTATGGAATACGATAAGAAGGGCGTTGTTTCTGTAAAGCGAGAAAACGAAACAGAAACAGAAGTTATTATTGTAAGCGAAGATACAACCCTTAAAGAAATTATTGATGACTTCCAAAAATGGAAGAAAGTAAGAAAAGCGAGAGCAGAAAGGGAAAAGGTTAGGGCAAACAAAAAATCATAGTCCTAACCGACAAGCGAGGGCGAGGGTTAAACCTCTCCCTCGTTTTTCATACTCATTACGAGGGTGTTGCTTACGCACTAAAAAATAAGTAAGATAGTTATGGGTAATAACCAAACCCTTTATGAGTTAGCCCCCTCATAATATCAAAAGGGCAATATTCAAAATGGAAAGCAAAACAAAAACAACAGAACAAAACAAACATAAGGATAGCGATAGCCACGCAAACGAGCATTTAAGGAAATATGGTAATCGCCCAAGTCAAACATATATAGAAAGTATTGGGTGGGTTAGAGATAGCAAGTTAAACAACCCTATTGTGAAAGCCGAAATGGAGAGGATTAAAGCAAGAACTGAAAAAAGAAAGGTTAGCGAGGGCGAAAAATGAACAAAATTAAATATAAAGTTACAAAAGACAGCGAGGGCAACCAAATAGTTTGGACTTATGGGTATAAAGATTTGTATGCCGAAATAAATCATTATAGTTGTTTAGGAAGTTTGGGGGAAAGAATGGTTAAAGAGGGCAACGAATATAAAGTAATATTACAAAGTCGAACTTCCACCACCAAATTTTTTAGAACTTTTGAACAAGCACAGAATTATGTTGAAGAATGGTTTAAAAGATTGATAGAAAAGAGAGAGGGCGAAAAATGAAAAACAAAGACATACCACAGAACGAAACGGCAAAGTTATTAACAACAATAACGCAAGTCGAGAGAGAACAAATAAATAAAGTATTGGAAAGAGCAAGAAGAAAAAAGTGCGTTTTATGTGGGGGCGAAGTCGTAGGTTATGGGCATAACGCACAACCATTAAGGAAAGGTTTATGTTGTGATGATTGTAATAATAAAGTTATTGCTATTAGATTGATGGCGACAAGAGAGGGCGAAAAATGAAATACCTTATAGAAATTCTTATAAATGAGAAATGGAAAAAACAAGAGATTTTTCCATCTAAAAAGAGAGCAATAAAGATTGCCGAGTTTTTAGTTAAGCCATCAAAATTAAAATATAGGATTAGAGAGGTGGAAGAATGAAAGTAGTTTATAGAAATGATAATGATGGGGTAGCAGTTTTAATGAAAAAAGATAGCAAGATTATTACCATCAATCAAAAAAATTTAGATGGGGTTGATGGTTTTGATAGTTTTGTGACTACGAAAAAGCAATTAGAAGAAATTTTAGAAAGTATTAGAGAGGGCGAAAAATGAAAAACCATAATTTTAATTTATTCTTTTATGGGTTATGGGGTTTGTTAATTCAAGCCGTAGGGGGTTTTATTTTAAGTTTTGGTGGTATATTTATGCTATTTTTTTCTTTTCTTAATGGTGGGGGTTATTGGTTTGGTTTGATTGTCTGTTTAGTTTTAGGTATTGGATTATTACTTTATGGAAAAGCAGTAAGGTTTGACTATCAACGGAATAGTGGAAATATTATTCATAGGGGAGATTGGTAAAAATGGCGTTAATTATGGAAGTGGGCGAAAGTGATTTTGTAAGAGAATTTGACGAATATAACCGAAGTAATAATTTTTCTGTTGAGGGTAGGAGAGCATTATATAATTACCTTTATGATTTAAGCGAAGATATGGGCGAGGATATTAAGTTAGATATTATTGCGTTATGTTGTGAGTTTAACGAATATAAAAATATTAAAGAATTTTGGAATGACTACGATAAAGACGATTATCCAAATTTAGAAGAGTTGGGAGAACATACGCAAGTTATACCGATAGAGAATAGCGAGGGCTTTTTAATTCAAGCATTTTAATTTTTTTAATCTTCTAATGCCTTTAATACTACTACTTTAAAATGGTGGGATATATTTAAGTAATCTCTTAATTAAGATATATTAGAGGAATTAAAAAAAATGGTTACAACAATACGACACAAACTATTAAACATAAATGTTATGTTAATCAATTTTTATAATATTAAAAGTTATAGTGGCGACACCCTACACC
>Ga0272442_10009844_pt1 | contig 11858 bp, 10 predicted proteins | sample SSMForm2O_FD_200262 | JGI IMG/M metagenome (GOLD analysis project Ga0272442, IMG submission 200262) | Marine sediment archaeal communities from Little Sippewissett salt marsh, Falmouth, MA, United States - SSM-Form-2O | ecosystem: Environmental > Aquatic > Marine > Wetlands > Sediment ...
TAAGAAAATAGTTCGAAGGATCATAGAGGTTTGGAGATTTAAGAATACCTGATTTACTTAATATTTCTTCTACTCTGCTAATACCACTTTCAGTGATGCTCACAGTACGAGTTCTTTCGTCTATAGTATAGTCATCACTTGCTTTAAGCCTGGAAGTTAATTGAGCAAAAGTATAGTATTTTTGAGTAGCTTCCTCAGCAATCCCGCTAATTATCAATGGCGTGCGTGCTTCATCAATAAGTATATTGTCCACCTCGTCTACAATGGCGTAATTCAATGAACGTTGAACACATTGAGACAAGTCTTGCACCATATTATCTCTGAGATAATCAAAACCGAATTCATTATTTGTCCCATACGTTATATCAGCCTCATAAGCCTGTTTACGAGTAACAGGTCTAAGTAATTTCCATTTCTCATCATCAGATTCGTAATTGCTATCGTATATATATGACGGAGACGAATCTGTTTCCTGACGGGCATTAATGCATGCGACGCTGACGCCCAATGCATTATAGATAGGCCCCATCCAGTAACAATCACGTTTAGCAAGATAATCATTGACAGTAATTAAATGGCAGCCATCTCCATTTAAAGAATTGAGATAAAGTGGCAGAGTAGCGACAAGAGTTTTTCCTTCTCCAGTTTTCATTTCTGCTATTTTTGCCTGGTGAAGGATAATACCCCCTATAAGCTGAACATCAAAATGTCTCTGTTTTATTGTTCTTTTTGCAGCTTCTCTTACAGCGGCATAAGCTTCAGGCAGCAAATCATCGAGACTTTCTCCGGAGAGCAGGCGAGCTTTAAATTTATCTGTGACATCATGAAGCTCAACATCGTTAAGCACTTCAAACGCTGGTTCCAGCTCATTTATTTTGTTTACTAAAGGCTGTAGACGTTTTAATTGTTTTTCATTAGAGTCAAATAAATTGGAAAACCACTTTACCATTATTAGTTATATACCACAGATAATAAGCTATCAGCAATGAGCAAACTTATTGCTCAAACATAGCTCCTATAGATAATCCCGTATGTATACGATGTATAGCTTCTCCGAGTAAAGAAGCAACAGGTAAAACAACGATTTTTTTAAGTTTATTTCCGTTAGTGACTGGAATAGTATCGGTAACGACCACCTCTTTTACTGCAGAGCTATTTATTCTTTGCAATGCCGGTCCCGAAAAAACAGGATGAGTGCAACAGGAATAAACATCAATCGCGCCATGCTCGAGTAGTGTATTCACTGCACCGCTTAGCGAACCAGCAGTATCAATTTCATCGTCGATAGTAATAGCAGTCATTCCATTAACATCACCAATAATATCGAGGTTTTCTGTAGCTCCGCTGTTTCCCAAACGTCTTTTTTCTATAATAGCCAAAGGTACATCTAACTGTGCTGCCACATCACGAGCCTTTTTAGAAATGCCTACATCAGTGGCAACAACTACTATATTATGTAATTCCTTCTCCCTGATATACTGAACATGTATCGGTAACACGGTCAACTCATCAACCGGTATATTGAAGAACCCCTGAATCTGGGGAGCATGCAAGTCAATTGTGAGTACTCTGCCTGCCCCGGCAGTAGTAATTAAATCTGCAACTAGACGAGCTGTTATTGGTACTCGTGGTTGGTCTTTTTTATCAGTACGTCCATATCCGTAATAAGGTATCACTGCAGTAATTCGCCCTGCCGAAGCCCTCTTAAAGGCGTCAATCATGATAAGCAGTTCAACCAGGTTTTTATTAACAGGTGAGCAAATTGGTTGAACAACAAAAACATCCCTCTGACGGACATTTTCAAGGATTCGTACAAAAATATTTTCATTACTGAATTGAAATATATTTGCTTTTCCGAGGGGAACCCCTAGATAATTGCATATTGACTTCGCTAATTCCGGATGGGCATTACCTGTGAATACTTTTAATTCATCCATTAAATTTACTCCCCTTAAAATATAGCTTTACAAGCCAATTATACCATCAATATTCTGCTATTTTAAGGCGGAGTAAGCGAATAATAGACTATCTGGTTTGAAGTATTTTAAATATGCAATCATAATAGCGGGGTAGTATTCATTATGTCAAAGCATATTGTTTTAGTGCTTAAAACCTCGTTCTTTGACACGAGCTAATTAAAATGATAGATTATGGTCGATTAGCAGTCGGACATGGAGAGTGCTAAATGCCATTAACAAAAAGAAAAGAAGCTATATTACAGATTATAGTTGATGAATATATTGCTACAGCTATTCCTATAGCTTCAAAGGCTGTCGCACATAATTTTAACCTGAAGGTAAGCTCAGCAACAATACGTAATGATATAGCCGATTTAGCTGAAGAAGAATATGTTAAGCGATCTCACTTATCAGCCGGAGCTATACCGACGGATAAAGCATATCGCTACTATGTTGAATCGCTTAATCTACGAAATAAGCTTTCATGGCAAGAACAAAATGAATTCCGCCGGTTACTCGAAAAAACAACAGGTGAAATTGAACAATGGATACAACTGGTTGCAACATTTCTCGCTCATATTGTTCATAATGCAGTATTAGTTACTTCACCCAAAGCTCTTCAATATCGTTTTAAACATATAGATTTAGTTGCTCTACAGGATTTCGTTGCACTGCTTATTATGGTCTTAAATGAGGCCAAAGTGGGAAAGAAAATTCTTTCCTTTACGGAGAAAATTACCCAGGATGAATTAGTAACTATTTCTAATAAAATAAATAGTATTTATGCAGGTATGACCGGTAAAGAAATTGCTGAAAAAGAAGTTGGCCTTACTCCTAATGAGCAACAGATTACTTCTTATATAATCGATATGATAGAGAATGAAGACCGGAATGAAAGTAATAAACCTTATCTTGAGGGACTACACCTGATGCTTAGCCAACCTGAGTTCACTGCAAGTGAACAGATAGTCAATTTATTAGAATTGTTAGAGGAAAATAAATGGTGGAAAAATATACTAACCAATGAAATTATTTCAGGAGGCATAAAAGTAATCATTGGTAAAGAGAATGAGGATGAAGCTTTACAGGATTTAAGCCTGATTATTAGCGAATATGGCATCGCCGGTAAAGCTAAAGGCGTTATCGGAGTAATCGGTCCGAAGAGAATAAATTATGGAAAGGTTATCAACTCTATAGATTTTCTCTCGTCACTGTTAAGCAGATCAATGGCTGAATACATATAGAAAGTGGGAGGTGAGGTTATTGGAGAAGGAAAAAGAACCAGATTTAAATGAATCAGAAATAGATAACCTGAATGATATTGAAACTATAAGACAGGAATTATCTAACGAAAAAGAAAAAGCAGATAAATACCTGGCAAATTGGCAAAGAAGTCAGGCAGATTTTGAAAATTATAAAAGATGGGCCAGTCAGGATAAAAAAGAGATAGTTCAATTTGCTAATAGCAATCTTATTAAAGAGTTGCTACCCGTTCTGGATGATTTAGCTATGGCATTCAATACATTAACGGAAGATATTATAGATAACAGTTGGGTTGAAGGAATCAAGCTGATATACAATAAATTATTAACGACAATGAATGCACAGGATCTTTCGGAAATTGATGCATTGGGAGAGGAATTCGATCCAAATTTACACGTAGCAGTAATGTGTAAGGAAGGCCCGGATGGGATTGTTATCGAAGAGATTAGAAAAGGATATAAATTAAAAGATAAAGTGCTTCGACCTACTATGGTAATAGTAGGAAAGAGCAAAGAAGAGAAGGAGGAATAATATGGGTAAGGCGATAGGAATTGATTTAGGTACTACGCTCAGCGCTGTTGCAGTAATGGAAGGCGGTGATCCTAAGATCATCCCCAGTGCTGAAGGTGGAAATTTAGTACCTTCAGTGGTTGGTATAAATAAAGCAGGAGAGCGACTGGCTGGAGAGTTAGCTAAGCGGCAAGCTGTGGTTAATCCTGAGAATACAATTTACAGTATTAAACGCCTAATAGGACGTAAGTTCAAAGCTGAGTCAGTTCAGTATGATATGAAGAGGTTATCCTATAAGGTTACTGAAGCACCAAATGGTGATTGCCGGGTAATGATGGGAGGAAAGGAGTACAGCCCTCAAGAAGTATCAGCCATGATTTTACAAAAACTAAAAACCGATGCTGAAGCATATCTCGGTGAAAAGGTAAGCGATGCAGTTATAACAGTACCGGCATACTTCAATGATAGCCAGCGTCAAGCCACTAAAGATGCTGGAGCTATAGCAGGGCTAAATGTCTTAAGAATAATTAATGAACCTACTGCTTCTTCGCTGGCTTATGGACTTGATAAGAAAAAAGACGAGACTATTGCTGTTTACGACCTGGGTGGAGGTACTTTTGACGTATCTATCTTAGAATTAGGTGGAGGTACTTTCCAGGTTAAATCAACCAATGGTGATACTCATCTTGGTGGCGATGATATCGATCAAAGAGTAATGGATTGGGTATGTGATGAGTTCAAGAAAGAATCAGGGATAGACCTTAAACAGGATAAGATGGCTCTTCAGAGAATAAAAGACTCTTCCGAAAAAGCCAAAAAAGAGCTTTCTACTGTAATACAGACAGAGATTAGCCTTCCTTTTATTACTGCAGATGCATCGGGGCCCAAGCATCTTAGTATGATACTTACTCGTGCTAAACTAGAACAACTGTCTGCCGACCTGATAGAGAGAAGCTTGGAGCCCTGTCGTAAAGCCTTGAAAGATGCAGGCCTGACGGTCTCACAAATCAATGATGTAATTCTGGTAGGAGGCCAAACCAGGATGCCGAAAGTGCAAGAAACACTTAGGCAATTCTTCGGTAGAGAACCTGTTAAAGGCGTTAACCCGGATGAAGCTGTTGCCTTAGGCGCTGCTATTCAAGCTGGTGTTCTTAAAGGTGAAGTGAGCGACGTCTTACTGCTTGATGTCACTCCACTTACTCTTGGTATTGAAACTCTGGGAGGAGTTTCTACTTCCCTTATCGCTCGCAATACCACTATCCCTACATCGAAAAGCCAAATATTCAGTACGGCCGGTGATAATCAGCCAAGTGTAGAAATACATGTGCTGCAGGGTGAAAGACAAATGGCTGCAGATAATAGAACTTTGGGGAGATTTATGCTTGACGGTATTTTGCCTGCTCCCAGAGGGGTACCACAGATAGAGGTTACCTTTGATATAGATGCCAATGGGATAATAAATGTCAGTGCAAGAGATAAAGGAACCGGCAAGGAACAAAAAATAACTATTACTGCATCAAGTGGCTTGAGCAAAGAAGAAGTGGAAAAAATGCAAAGAGAGGCAGAAAGTTTTGCAGCTGAAGATGCCAAACGTAGAGAGGAAGTAGAAACCAGAAACTCTGCAGACAGCTTGGTCTATACTACAGAAAAAACATTGACGGAGCATGGAGACAAGATACCTGCTGACCTGAAACAAGATGTAGAAGGCAAAATAGCTGCAGTCCGTACTGCATTGCAAGGTCAAGACGTCGATGCTATCAGTAAAAGCGCAAAAGAATTATCAGAAGCCATGCAGAAAATTGGGTCATCGGTCTATCAACAACCAAGTCAAGAGACGCCAACTGAAGAATCAACACAGGAATCAGGTGATACCAATTCTGAAGATGGGGAAGGCACTGTGGAAGGTGAATTCAGAGAATTATAAATCTATAAAATTTTAATTAGTAAAACTATATAAACTATGGACATACGTGTGCATAGTTTATATAGTTAACGTATGCTTACATGCCTGTAGTAAATAAGTATCGCTTAGCCCTATAATTTTAAAAACATAGTAAATACAATCAGGATATCTGTTTAATAATAGTAGCAGTAGTTAATAGTATATTCATTGTATTTACAGATTATTTAATTTGCTTTCTAATTAGGCCTAGGCTAAAATGACTTCAAGTCATAACAACTAAAGGTAGGTTATAGACATGGCAGATTGTAGTAAATCATATGAACGTTTAAATTTAGAGAGAGAACAACTGCTCGAAAAGCTTGAGTCATATAAAATGCGCAGACAGCCTCAAGTAGATGGGCGGGAAGGAAGTCCCTTTGGTAAAAGGGAAGAGGAGGCAAGCGAGACCTTTGAATTTGAGAAGGGATTAGCTTTGGAAGTAAAGCAGCGAGAAACTCTTGCTGAAATAGAGCATGCCTTAGACAAATGCAGGGATGGAACTTACGGAATGTGCGATTTATGCGGGCAGGCAATAGATAAAGCAAGACTCGAAGCATTGCCTCATGCCAGTTTATGCATGAAATGTAAATCTAATCCGGTAAAGTATGCGAAAGAAACTAAATAAATCCCAATCGGGATTGGTACTATCTTTTGCTTCACTTCTTATAGCTTTAGACCAGATTAGCAAGATATGGATTAGAGATAATTTGGCCATAGGAGAATCATGGCCAGAAACAGGTATCCTGCGGGCTACTCATATAAATAACACCGGCGCTTCCTTTGGATTATTTCCCAATCAATCTGCTATTCTCGCCTGTCTTAGTATAGCTATCATAGTCATAATACTGGTTATTATTCACCACATTGCAAACATTACAAATCTTCATCTAGCTTCTGCAGGTATCATTCTTGGTGGTGCCTGCGGAAACCTGATTGATAGACTTCGTCTTGGCTATATTACAGACTTCATTGATTTTAAAATATGGGGGGATTTCCACTGGCCTATTTTTAACCTTGCTGATTCGGCAATTGTAATTGGAACAGCAATATTCGCTATAGCTTTATTTCGTTCCAACCTGCGAGAAGAACTAAGTGAGCAATCAAAAGGATTTATCGGTTAAAGAAATTTACCTCACTGTATATTCGTCAGGTTCCCGTGTCGATAAATTTATTGCTGACTCTATTTCCTGGTTGTCCAGATCACAAATACAAATACTGCTCCGCCAAAGCTCTATTACCGTTAATAAGAAACATGCAAAAAACAATCAAATAGTAAAGTTCAATGATTGCATCCAGATCGAACTCCCTCCACCTCAAATATTAAAGGCAGAGCCTATACAATTAGATATAATCTACGAAGATGAGGACGTTGTAGTACTAAATAAGCCGGCAGGCATGGTAGTTCATCCCGGACCGGGGCATCCTGAGCATACCCTGGTTAATGCTATTCTTTCACATTGTCCAAGCTTATTAATTAGTGACGAATTGCTACGTCCGGGTATTGTACATCGGCTCGACAAGGATACATCCGGACTCATTGTTATCGCAAAAAATATACCTGCTAAAGAGTATCTAATCAATCAATTCAAAAATCATACAGTATTAAAACAATACTATGTCTTAGTAGAAGGCTACCTACATCCGGAAAATGGAATAATTGAAGCACCCATAGGACGTGATCCTCATAATTTCAAACGTATGGCTATCATAGCTGAAGGAAAAGAAGCAATAACACATTATAGTGTAATAAAATATTACTCAGGTTGTACTCTTATTAACGCAACTTTAGAAACAGGTCGTACACATCAAATCAGAGTACATTTTGCATCTATTGGTTATCCGGTAATTGGAGATTCTACCTACGGTCACAAATCGCCTTATCTTGAAAGACATTTTGTACATGCCTATCAACTGGGCTTCCACCTACCATCAACTGGAGTGTTTCATAAATATAATTGCTCCTTGCCGCATGAATTGGAAAATGTTTTAAGTCACCTTACTACTAATAACCAGGTAACAGCAGACAGTGATTAAGTACATAGCTATCATTAAAAACAACTACTTCAGCTTATCATCCAATTTATTACCTGAGATGTCAGTTACTATATAACCTTGCCCCAAGCTATGCCATATGATATATTTCGATGTGCAAAGACTATGAACACTTTTGAAAACCGGAAACCTTTAGATCAATTGAATGACGAACAAAACAAGAGAGAAAGTACCTTGTTAACAGGGCTTATGAATAAATTTGGCATTACAGATTTATCGTTATCAGATGATGATTTAACAGAGCGTAATAATCGTTTACTTTTTGTAATTGCCACTGAGATGGAGGATACTCAGAATGCCATTAAAGAGGCTGAACAGGTCCTCCAGAGGCTCAAAAAACATCTGCAACAGTTAAAAGGGCTGCAAGATGTCCTCTCAAAATAACCTTATTGCATGACAAGGTATCGATGCTAGTATTATGTTAAGCATAAAACCTGGTATTACTATAAGTGTTGTTATTATTTACAGGAGTTGATAGCGATTTAAATATGCCATCAGTTAGAGTACGATTCGCTCCCAGTCCAACAGGATATCCTCACCTGGGAAATATCAGGACCGCTTTGTTTACGTGGCTGTTTGCTCGACATCATGAAGGGAAATTTATTCTTCGTATCGAGGACACAGATATAAACCGAAAGGTTGAAGGATCAGTTGATGCGATACAGGATAGCCTGAGATGGCTGGGCTTAGATTGGGATGAAGGGCCTTATTTTCAATCACAAAGATTAAAATTATATCGTGAGGCAGCCGATAGATTACTAAAAAACGGATTTGCATATCGTTGTTACTGCACCCCTGAGAGACTGCAAGCTATGCGGAAAGAACAAATACAAAAAAAACAGCCGCCAAAATATGACGGACATTGCCGCCATCTAAAACCTGAAGAAAGAGCATCCCTTGAAGCAAATAATTTACAATCTGTAGTTCGTCTGAAAATACCAATAGATGGAGAGACTAGTTTCAATGACATGCTACATGGTAATTTAACTTTTCAAAACCAGATACTGGATGACCTGATTTTACTAAAATCCGATGGATATCCTACATATCACCTGGCAAATGTGGTTGACGACCATGCTATGAAAATATCGCATGTCATAAGGGCAGATGAATGGTTATCCAGTACTCCACGACATATGCTTCTTTACAATGCCTTTGGTTGGAATCCTCCCTTATTTGTCCACTTACCGATGTTATTGGGCCCGGATAGGTCAAAACTATCGAAAAGGCACGGAGCTACAACCATCACGGATTATAGAGATCAAGGTTATCTACCCCAGGCGATGATGAATTACTTAGCATTGTTAGGCTGGTCACTAGATGATAAAACAGAAATAATGAGCAGAAATGAATTGATAAGGAATTTTTCTCTAAACCGCGTTAGCAAAACATCAGCTATTTTTGACCAGCGTAAGCTGGAATGGATGAATGGAGTTTATATACGTAACTTAAGCCTTGAAGAGTTTAATCGCTTATCTGTCCCAATATTGGAGAAGGAATTAGCTCCTACCATAAAACGTCCACTGGACACAGACTACGTTAATCAAGTTCTTCCATTAATTCAAGAACGTATAAAAACAATGACTGAGATTACTCAAATTGCTGAATTCTTCTTTCTGGAAGAACTCCACTACGACACCAATCTTTTGCTCAGAGACGGCCTGAATATTGAATCGGCTTCAGTAGCCTTACAAGTGACTTTAGACAGATTAAAACAGGAATCAGTTACATGGGATGCGACTACACTGGAGAATACTCTACGCCCACTGATTAAAGAGTTAGGACTAAACGCACGCCAATATTTCGGTTTATTAAGAACGGCCACAACTGGCAGGACTGCGGCACCACCATTATTCGACACACTGGTGGTTCTTGGAAAAGAAACAAGTCTGGAACGGCTTGCCAAAGCGTATCATATGCTTTCCAGGCTAAAATAGAACCCGGAGTTCTTGAGCAAAAGTACAAAGCTCATCGCCAAGAAATATCGTATTAACTCTTTTCTGCGGCTTTTTCCTCTATGATCTTCTGGCTAATATATGGCGGTACCACTTCATAGTGGCTGAATTCAATATTAAAATATCCACGGCCTTGAGTAATTGATTTTAGATTAATAGCATACCTAATCAGCTCAGAATACGGTGCCTGGGCCTGGATGACACTATTTTCACCATTTGGTTCCATACCGAGCACCCGTCCTCGTTTGGTATTAAGGTCACCCATGATATCACCGGTATAACTGGTTGGCACGACTATTGTTACATTCATTATTGGCTCAAGCAGAATAGATTGCCCTGCCGTTAATCCCTTCTTCAAGGCCTGGATTCCAGCTAATTTAAAGGCTATATCTGATGAATCAACTGCATGAAAGCTACCATCATAAAGTGTTACTTGAATGTCATCTACAGGATATCCGGCAAGTATACCCTCCGTCTTTGCCTCATTAACACCTTTTTCCACCACCGGAATATAATTCCGGGGTATTGCGCCACCAACAATTTTATTAACGAAGATAAAGCCACTACCTCGTGGAAGAGGTTCAAGCTCAAGCAATACGTGACCGTATTGTCCGTGACCTCCTGACTGCTTTTTATGCTTGTGTTCAGCTTTTGCTGTCATACTAATTGTTTCTTTGTAAGCAATCTTTGGAGTTTGTAGATTAACGCTCACTCCAAATTTACGCTGCATCCTCTCTTTCGCCATTTCCAGATGATTGTCCCCTATACCTGAAATTATAGTTTCTTTGGTTACAGCATCTCGATGAACCTTTAGAGAAGGATCCTCTTCACATAATTTGGGTAGAATAGTTCCTATTTTATCCAGATCATCTTTAGTTTCAGACTGAATCGCTAAACTAAAACTAACTTCCGGAAATTCTATATTTTCCAAAATTAGTGGATGTTCCTGCGAACAGATAGTATCACCAGTAACCGTTGAGCTTAATTTTGAAACCGCCCCAATGTCTCCTGTAGTTAACTTTTCAACCGGGATTTGAGTTTTTCCCAGCAACATAAATAACTGGCCAATTCTCTCTGTAATACCTTTGTTAGCATTCCATACTTGAGAGTTGCTGGTTAACGTACCTGAGTAAATTTTAAGGCAGCTAATCTTGCCGGTAAATTGATCCGCAGTTGTTTTGAAGACAAAACCAACCAGAGAGTTTTCAGCTTCGGGTCCTATTTCTTTTACAGTTTTAGTCTCATTTTCAATAACGGCAAGGGAATCCGCTTCTTTTGCAGAAGGAAGGTAATGGCAGATACCATCCAGTAATAAACTAATTCCAGTATGCTGGGTTGCCGAGCAAGCACAAATCGGTACTAATGTGCCATTGATTATAGACTGTTTAATGGCCTGCATAATTTCTTCATTGCTGATAGTCTCGCCTTCAAGGTATCTTGTTACAAGAGCATCATCTACTTCAACGGCGGATTCTACAAGTTTTTCCCGAAATGATTTTGCCTGTTCTACTATAGACGAAGGAATTTCTATTTCATCTCCCTTAGCACCCTGATATGCTTTCATAGCTACCAGGTCTACAATACCCTCGAATGAGCTACCTGAACCGATAGGCAATTGAACTGGAACGCACTCCTGTCCAAATTGGGCTTGGATTGATTCAACGCTTCTGAAGAAATCTACATTTTCCCTGTCAATCTTATTAACAGCAATAAGTTTAGAAATATTGGCCTGTTTAACATAGTCCCATACTTTTTCAGTACCTACTTCCACTCCGGCAGCCGCATCGATTACCACAACTGCACCAGTACTAACACGAATCGCTGATTTTACCTCGCCCGCAAAATCAGCATATCCTGGTGTATCTATTATATTAATCTTTGTTCCTTGCCATTCCAGTGGAAGCAATGACATATTTATACTCATATGATGTTCTATTTCGCTTGGATCATAATCAGAAGTAGTCGTACCTTCATCAGAACTACCTAATCTTTTGATTGCCCCCGATGTAAAGAGCATCGATTCAGCGATAGAAGTCTTGCCGGCACCATAATGTGATAAAAGTATTATGTTTCTAATATTTTCTGGTCCATATATTTTCATGACTATTATTATAAGCCTACCTGTGAATCATTAGCAACTATTGTAGTGCTTAAAACTGCAATGGTATAATAGAGGCG
>Ga0272442_10009846_pt1 | contig 11857 bp, 17 predicted proteins | sample SSMForm2O_FD_200262 | JGI IMG/M metagenome (GOLD analysis project Ga0272442, IMG submission 200262) | Marine sediment archaeal communities from Little Sippewissett salt marsh, Falmouth, MA, United States - SSM-Form-2O | ecosystem: Environmental > Aquatic > Marine > Wetlands > Sediment ...
CAATAAATCTTACTCTTAAAGATTTCTTTTTATTAAAAAAAGAAGGATTTTTAGATGATTTAAGAGATGTTATGAATGCTACTGAAATTAAACAAGGAAAGCAATTTAGAGTAGATTTTAAAGAGTAGTAAAATGTATCCTAATTTTAAAAATAAACATCTGGAAGAGGCATTATTTCATCCAAAAGATTTTTTGGATTATAGAAAATTTAGCAATAAGAAATTTCCAGAAAAGATTGTAATTACTTATCAATCATCTGCTTTAAGATACTTTAGAAAAAAGTTTAAAGGTAAGTATAAGATATTTAAGATTCATTCTAATTTTCATGTCCATATTTTGGAAAAAGAAAATATAGGATTTGTTAAAATGGCTGGAATTGGATCTCCTCATGCAGTAACAATGATGGAGGAACTTATTGGCTTAGGAGCAAAATATTTTATTAATTTGGGAACTGCAGGGGGATTACAAAAAGAAGGGGTTTTTTTATGCATAAAAGCAATTAGAGATGAAGGAACAAGTTCTCATTATCTTCCTCATAATAAATATTCTTATCCTGATGAGAAATTAACTAAAAAACTTGCAGAATCCTTATCTAAAAATAATGTATTGTTTAATGAGGGAGTTACTTGGACAATTGATGCTCCTTATAGAGAAACTAAAAAAGAAATTGAGCATTATTCTAATGAAGGAGTTTCAACAGTAGAAATGGAAGCTTCTGCATTATTTGCTGTTGCACAAATAAGAAAAGTAAAAATTGCTAGTGTTTTTGTTGTTAGTGATACTTTAATAAAAAAATGGAAACCTAAATTTCATGCAATGGATGTAAAAAAGACCCAAAATAAATTAGTTGATTCTGCTATCGACTGTTTAAATAGTCTTTAGCGAAATCTTATAAAGAGGATAACTTATATTTTAATATGACAGTTTTAACAAAAGATGAATTAGAAGAGAAATTAGAGGAACTTGAAAATTATCGAGGTAGGCAGACTGAATTAATTTCAGTTTATATTTCTGCAGGATATGATGTAAATGCTGTGCAAAGGCAATTATCTGGTGAAACTTCTACTGCTAAAAATATTAAATCAACATCAACAAGAAAAAATGTTATTGAAGCTCTTGAGAAAATTATTAGAGAATTAAAAGGAATGAAGAAAACTCCTGAAAATGGTTTAGCATTGTTTGCAGGAAATATTTCTAAGATTGAAGGGCAAGCAGATATGAGAATATGGCTTATTGAACCTCCAATGCCATTGAAAATTAGATTATATAGGTGTGATAAGGAATTTGTTTTAGAGCCATTAAAAGAACAATTAGAGGTCTCAGAAATTTATGGTTTATTAGTTATGGATAGAAAAGAAGCAACTATTGGAGCATTAGAAGGAAAAAGAATTGAGCTTTTGCAAAAGATGACTTCAGGAATTCCTTCAAAAGTTCGTGCTGGAGGTCAATGTCTTTCTCCCGATACTTTAATAATGAAAGATGATGGAGAGATTACTTTAGAGAAAATTCATGAAGGAGATTTAATAAAAAGTTTTAATTTTTCTAAAAATTCTTTAATAGATACTAAAGTAATAAAGAAGTGGAAAGTTAATAAGAAAAAGATTTTTGAAATAATTTCTATTAGGGGGAAGATTGTTGCATCTGCCGACCACACTTTTTTTGTTTATGAAAAAGGTAAAATCGTTGAGAAAACTGCAAATAGATTAAAAGAGAAAGATAATTTAGTCTATAAAGATGGAAACAAGGAAGAAATTTTATCTATTAATGAAGAAAATAAGGATTGTGGATTAATTGATTTGGAAGTTGAAAATCATAATTTCTTAGCAAATGGATTAATAGTTCATAATTCAAGTCAAAGATTTCATAGAATTACAGAGGGATTAACTAAAGAATTTTATAAAAGAATTGCAGATGAAATGAAAAAGATTTTTTATGATAATCCAAAACTTAAAGGTATTTTAATTGGAGGACCTATTCCCACAAAAGATGAATTTATTGATAATGAATATCTTGCTACTAAATTAAGAGAAAAAATTATTGGAAGAATAGATATTGGAGGAAGCGATGAATCTGGTTTAAAGGAATTAGTTGAAAAATCTCAGGAAATTTTAGCTGGACAAGAAATTGTTCATGAAAAAAAGATTTTAGAGAGATTTTTTAAAACTCTTGGAGAAAAACCTGATTTATCTACTTTAAAAGAGCCTGATACGAAAACTGCTCTTTCATATGGAGCTGTAGATACTTTAATTTTAAGTAAGAATTTATCTAAGGATAAAATAAAAGAATTAAAAAGTCTTGCTGAAAATATTGGTTCAACAATAGAGATTGTTTCAACTGAAACAGAAGAAGGAGAGCAGTTTGATAATCTTGGAGGAATTGGAGCAATATTAAGATTTAAAGCTATTAATAAATAAAATATGGAAGTTTCAAGTAAAACAATTGAGGAGATAGATGAAGCAAAAGAAAAAGAAAATCTTAAGAAATTAGAAGCGATTTTTTTTATTTCAGGAAGATTTCTTAGTATGCAAGATTTAATTTCGTATAGTGATTTAAATCCTATTTTAATAAGAGAGACTATTGATAAACTAAAGAAAAAATATTTGGATTCAGATTCTGCAATTGAAATTGTTGAAAAAAGTGGTTTGTGGAAAATGGATGTTAAACCAGATTATTCTTATATTGTAAATAGAATTGCTACAGGAAGTGCAGAGTTTTCAAAAGCAGAACAAGAAACACTTGCAATAATCGCATATAAGCATCCAATAAAACAATCAGTTATTATTAAGATAAGAGGAAATAAGGCTTATGATCATATAAAGAAATTTAATGATTTGGGATTAATTAAAAAAAAGAAACAAGGACATACATCTGAATTAAGTTTAAGTGATGAATTTTATGATTATTTTAATATTGATGAATCTAAGGATTTTAATATTAAAGGAGTTTAAATGGATTGGTTGATTTGGATATATGTTGTTATTTTCTTTTTTGGAATTTATTTTCTTTTTTTATTTGTTATTCTTTATCAAAGGCATAAAAAGCAATTGTTTGATTTTCCAATTCCTACTGAATTTCCAGAAATTTCTTTGATTGTTCCTGCTTATAATGAGGAAAAAACTATTTCTGGAACTATTGAAGCACTTTTAAATTTAGAATATCCTGAAGGCAAGAAAGAAATTATTATTGTTAATGATGGTAGCAAAGATAATACTCTTGGAGTTGTGAAGGGATTTATGAAAAATCATAAAGAAATAAAGTTATTGGATAAGAAGAATTCTGGAAAAGCTGACTCTCTTAATAAAGCAATTAATATTGCTCGGGGAAAGTTAATTGCTGTTTCAGATGCTGATTCATATCCTGAAAAAGATTGCTTGTATAAAATGGTTGGCTATTTTGAACAAGATGAAAAAGTTGCTGCTGTTACTTCTAAGGTTTGGGCTAAGAATAATAGAAATTTTATGGAAAAATTTCAAGAAGTAGATTATACTGTTATTGCGTGGAGCAGGAAAATCCTTGATTTTATTGGATGTGTTTATGTTACAAATGGACCTTTAAGCATTTACAGGAAAAAAGTTGTACAAAAGGTGGGAGGGTTTGATCCACAGAATATTACTGAAGATATTGAATTGACGTGGAATCTTTTAAGTCATGGATATAAAACTAAAATGTCTTATTCTGCAGTTGTTTATACTCTTGTTCCAGATAATTTTAAAATATGGAATAAACAGAGAATTCGTTGGAATTTAGGAGGATTTCAGACATTAAATAAATATAGAAGTTTTTTTCTAAGGGGAGAAAATTTATTTGGTTATTTTGTTATTACTTATGTGGGTTTGTCTTTTGTTTTAGCTCTAATTGGAATGTTTTTATTATTGAGATATTTTTATTTGAAATTTTCTCCGATTTTTTATACTCTTCCATATCTTTTTAAGAATTATAATCCGTTTATGTTCTTTGAATTTAATTTTAATCTTACTTTATTATCAATATTAGGGTTAATGTTTTTGGTTTTGAGTGTTCTTTATCATAAATTTGCTTTTAGAAAATCTCAGCTTTTAAAAAAGGGAATTGTAACTATTTTAATCTATAGTTTTATATATCGTCCTTTGTATATTGTTCCATTAGTGATGTCATTATATAAACTAATTAAAGGAGATATAAGATGGTACACCAAATAATTAAAAGTAAATATCAGGTTTTTATTGAAGCTCTTATTTTGACTTTTTTAATCTTATTAATAGGTTTTTTTATTGGTTATTTTGTAGAAAACTTAAGAACTTCTGAGGTTTCAGAGAACTATAAAATTTTTGAATTAAGTGCTTTGGACTTAAAACTTCAGAATTACTATTACCAAATTATGGATAATTCTACTTGTGATTCAGCTGTAAAACAGAATTTTATTTTTGCAGATGAAATTTATAAAAAAGGACTTTTGTTACAACAATATGAGGATTCTAATGAATTAACTCAGGATATAGTTTTAGAAAAAAAGAAATATGTTTTATTGAAAACAGAATTGTGGTTAAATACTATTTTACTTAAAGAAAAGTGTAAAGAAGATTTTCATACGTTGGTTTATATTTATTCTCAAGAAGCTGATGAATATAAGGAAGCAGAACAAGGAGCATTAGCGAATATTCTAAGGAAAATAAAAGAGGAAAGAGGAAATGAATTGATTCTCCTTCCTTTAGCAGGAGATTTAGATTTGGGAATTGTGAATATGCAGTTGGATATTTATAATATAACTAATTATCCGAGCATAATTATTGATGAAAAAATTATCTTAGAGGGTTTTCAGAGTCAAGAAGACATAGAAAAATACCTTGATTAATATTTATTTTTTAGCATATAAATCTTAAAAAAGACTATTAAATTGGTTTTTTGATGAGATGTTATAGGTGTGGAGAAACAGAGGGAAGATTTTTTGATGTAATCTCTGGAGAAGGGATTATTACTCTATGTAAAGAGTGTTATTTAGGAGAAGAGGCTCCTAGAGTAAAAAATTCTTCTGAAGAGAATTTTGAAGATATTAATAACCAAGAAAAAGTTTATGAAAGACTGTCAAAATCTACTGGATTTGATTTAAATAAACATAAAGAGAATATTAAAAGTTCTAAAGAAACTGAACAGAGTTTTAGACAGCTGGTAGATAAAAAGTTTGATTCTACACAAAGTAAAAGTAAAAATGAGGATTTAGTAGATAATTTTCATTGGATTATTATGAGAGCAAGAAGAATGAAAAAAATGACTTCTAGTGAATTAGCTAAAGAATTAGGAGTTGATTTAAGTGAAATTCAAATGGCAGAAAAGGGAATTATTAAAAATGGAGATTATAATTTTGTTCAGAATTTAGAAAAAATCTTAGGAATTAGTTTATTTAAGCCAGAAATTAAAAAAAGAATTGAAACGCAAAAAAGTCAACTTGGGTTTATGGAAGGAGATTCAAAGGATTTGACTATTTCTGATTTAAAAGAAATGAATGTAAATAGAGTTGAAACTAAAACTCCTTATTGGAGAAAACTTTTGAATAAATTAACAACTAAAAAACAAGAAAGCCAAGAGGAAATTGCAGAACCTATTAAAACTGAAAAGCCAAGAATTGAGTTTGAAAGAAGTGAAGTTCCAATTGAATATGATGATAATAGTCTTGATATATCGCAGGAAATAAAAGAGGAAAAAGTTGTTGAAGATACTGATGAAAAAAAGAATGAAGAAGATTTAAGTGACGATGAAATTAATGATTTAATTTTTGGAAGGAAATAAGAATAAATGTTTCCTTTTAAAATAATATACGAAAGATTTATAAACTTAAAAATAATATATTTTATATGAATAAAGTAAAAATAACTAAAGATGGTTTCAAATGTGAAAGATGTTCTCACGAATGGATTCCCTATGACATAAATAAAAAACCACGAGTTTGTCCTAAATGTAAATCTCCTTATTGGGATATTTCAAAAAAGAAAAAATAATTTAATTTAAATTATTTTCTATTAGGTACATTGTTACCTTAGCGGTTGGTGAAACTCAAAATGGAAAGAAATTTAAATAAAGAAAAGCAAGGTATTAGTATGAAAAAGAGGTTGGTTTGTCGTGATGGTGTTTTTTATACAAAAATTAATAAATGCCGAAATCTTAATAAATCTATAATTTCCTTGTATTTATACAATGGAGGAACTTTACTATGAAATTAAGCCAAGTAACTTTTAAAGAAGAATCAAAATCAGATATTCTTGAACTTTTTGGAAAAACTCTTGACGAAGAAGGGTATATTGTTGAAATTGAAAATGTTAATCAAAGAGTATTAACTCCAAAAGGGGAAGAGATACATATTTCTGAATGGGCAGGGGTTATGAAAGGTTCGGAAGCATTTGTTAAATCAGACACCTTTTCATTAATGGAAATAGCAAAGAAAATAGAGTGAGTATTCTTGATAAATTAAGAACTTTATTTGAAGGAAAGTTTGGAGATATTTTTGCGAACAATACCATAAAACTTTTTGATTTTTCTAAAAATGTTAGTAATGTATTAGAACTAAAAGATGGACAAAAGTTGAGTTTAGATGTTAGTAAAGCAACCCCAGAAGAAAAGAAAAAAATCAAGAAAGAAATAATTGATGTAATGGTTCAAAATCAAGATGAAGCATTATTTTTAGATAAATCAGAACAAAAGACCAATCAAATAAAAAGAAATCTTCCAATAAATAGCGACGAAGAATTATTAAAATTTTATAAAGATAAATTAAATCCTGATATGTTTAAAGCATTAGAGACCTCTATTGTAGTTAGAAATTCTTGGAAGAAAGGGGAAGATATATCTGAATTAAAAAGAGATATTGCTTGGAAATATCCCTCTTTTGGAAACAACCTTTGTAATTTAGTAACAAGAAATTATTTTGAAGAATACTTTAAAGAACTATATGAAAAGATGTTAGAACAAGATGATTTTAGTATAATTATTTATCAGCAAGAGGTTGAAAGAATTGTTGAGTCCTTGCCTTATATGGTCTTTATTAATAGGCATAAATCTTATGAAGAATTTAGTGGAGAAGTGAAGTTTAAAATTGATAGGTTAAAAAAATATGGAACTGAAAAATTAAAAATACACGCATTAGGTAAAGATAATGTTGATAAGGCATTAAAGATAGTTGATGAATATAAAGAAGATAACACTATCACTATTGAAAAAAGATTAAATCAGTCAAAAACCATCATTACTGCAATTTTTAGATTTAGATAAATAAATCAACTCTAACCATTTATTCTCGCTCCTTAAAGTTAAATTAGGAATAGCCAACTCGTAAGGACAGCAGTTTATACTTTGGTGTTTTCTTATGAAATTATAAAATATTGAGTAACCTTTCATAATTGAATCTGCACTCTCAACACATCCGTGAAAACCACGAAAAGTTTTAGTTCGTTCTCTTATTGAGTTGTGCATTCTCTCAACATATAAGTTAAATCCTTCTCCTTTTGAAGCATTAACTCTATTGTGAAACATATTAAACTTTTTTTCTTTGTTATTATAACCCCAAGTTTTCTTAATGACTTTTCCATAAACCTGCCATCCGTCTGTTGTAATTGTTGTTACATATCCTTCTGTTTTGTATTTTACTTTGCTCAAAACTTCTCTAATCTCGTTTTGTCCTCTTGATTTAAAGTATTTAGCAGAAACCATAAACCGAGTATGACAATCAATAGAATCAATAAACCAATCCTTACAAACTCCTTTTTTCTTATGTTCTTCTCTTCTATGGTATTCCATCTCATCAACCTGAATCTCTTTTCCTGAATTAATCTTTAATTTATCTGTAAAATTAGAAATCATATCTGCATATTTTACAATCCATTTATAGATAGTTTTATGTGATGAGTTATGAGGATAAAATGCCTTAAAGTGTTCTTGAACTTTCCGAGTAGAAACACCTCTATAGAATAAATCAATAGCACAAGTTATTTTCTTAGGATGGTTTCTCATCCTATAAAATCCATCATCAATAACAAAAGTTTTATTACAATCTTTACATTTATATCTCTGAATAAGTCCTCTGTTTTGAGTTTTCCTTTTAGTCCATTTAATTGTATTTTCGCTTTTACAATTAGGGCAAATGTTTTTAACTTCTGTTTCTGTTGTTTTATTGTTATTCATTTTATCGTGGGTAACAAAGAGGTGGTGTTCGTAGCACCACTTCATTCTCTTTATTTATATACTTACTTATAGGTATATATCATAGGTATATAGGGTTTATATATCTTTCGGTTACTATATGATTATAGTAAAGTATTTAAAGGATATATCACAATAATAACTATGGCAAAAAAAGAAATCAAAGTTTATGAGTGCCAATGCGAGAGGTGTCAGCACAAATGGATAACAAGAAGCGAGGAATTGCCGATTGTTTGTCCTAACTGCAAATCTCCTTATTGGAATAAACCAAGACAAGAAAATAATAAGGATAAAAAATAAAATGGCAGACTTAAAAGAATTTGAAAACAAGATTATATTAGGAGATTGTATTGAGAATTTAAAAAAGATTCCAGATAATTCAGTAGATTTAATTTTTGCAGACCCTCCATATAATATGCAATTACAAGGAGAATTATGGAGACCTAACCAAACAAAAGTAGATGCTGTTGATGATGATTGGGATAAGTATGAGAGTTTTAAACACTATGACGATTTTACAGAATCATGGTTAAAAGAATGTAGAAGAGTCTTAAAAGAAGATGGAGCAATATGGGTTATTGGTTCTTATCATAATATTTTTAGAGTAGGAAAAACTATTCAAGATTTGGGTTTTTGGATTTTGAATGATGTTATTTGGATGAAAACAAATCCAATGCCAAACTTTAAAGGAACACGATTTAATAATGCTCACGAAACTTTAATATGGGCTTCTAAAAAACAAAACTCAAGATATAAATTCCATTACAAGTCTATGAAAGTTTTTAATGGAGATAAACAAATGAGAAGTGATTGGTATATTCCAATCTGTTTAGGAAATGAAAGAATAAGGATAAATGGGGAGAAAGCACACTCTACACAAAAGCCAGAAGAATTACTTTACAGAATTATTTTATCTACCTCTGATGTTGGAGATGTTATTTTAGACCCTTTCATGGGTTCTGGAACAACAGGGGCAGTTGCTAAATTACTAAGAAGAAAATATATAGGATTTGAAAGAGAAGAAAAATATAAGAAAATTGCAGAAGATAGAATAAAAAAAGTTGTGCCTATTGATGAAGATTTTTTGAAATACAGAATAGAAAAACCTAAACCAAAAGTGCCTTTTGGAAATTTGATTAAAGATGGCTTTATCAAAGTGGGAGAAATTTTAGTTGATAAATATGGAAATAATAAAGTTAAAGTTAATGCAGACGGAACAATAAATAATGGAGAAACTGGCTCAATCCATTCTATAAGTGCCAAAATCTTAAATAAACAATCAAATAATGGATGGACTTATTGGTATGTTATTAGGAATGGAGAATTAAAGAGTATTGATGAATTAAGATATAAGTATGCAAGAGAATTTATGGACTATTAATTTTTCTCAAATCCTTCTTTAATCTCTGGAATTTTCTTTAATTCCATTATAAAAAATTCTAAATTTTCCTCTTGATGTTCTTCTCTTTCCTTAACTATCTTATTAAAATCTAATTCCAATAAATCGCAGAGTTCTTTTCCAGTTAAAGCATAACTTTCTGGCAAAAGTCCTTTTGCTCCCTTTTCTATTTGTTCATGAGAAGTAGCATTAAAAGAACAAAATTTAATGTCAATATCTTCTTCTTTCATTTCCTTTTCTTTGATTAAATAATTTTTAGCCATAACTAAACTTTGAATCTCTCCAGCGGTTTTCTTTGTATCAAAAGTATCTCCATCCTTGATTTCAATTAACATAATTTTTCCATCCTTTTCAACAACACAATCAATATCTAATTTATGTTTATTTCCAGAACTATCAAGTTTGGCATCTTTCAAGACCCTCTTTTCTTTATTGATTTTATCAATAGAGATTCCATCTGTTTTTGTCAATCTATTAGCCAAAAATCTCTCTAATTCATTCCCAGAAGTGATAACCGTAGCATGAACTTTACTTAATAACATCCCTAATTTTCTATTTCCAAATAGTCTTTCATAACCAGAAGGAGTCTCATTTTCCTTTCTACCTTTTGAATTTGAGATTAAAGCCATAAAATAAAGATAATTTACAAACTTAAAAACCTATCTACCAACCTTTAAGGTAACAATGCAGAAATAAGAAAAACTTTATAAACTACTTTTATGAATTCTTATTATGGAAATTAGTGTTTTAAACTCATCAAAAGATGAGATGGAAGTTGAATTAGAAAATATTACTCTTGCAGAGATTTTAAGAGTTTATTTAAATAAAGATTCTTCTGTTAATTTTGCAGCATGGAAAAGAGAGCATCCAACTAAAAATCCTATTTTAAGTGTTAAGACAAAAGGCAAGACTCCTAAAAAAGCAATAGATGATGCAGTTAAATTAATTGTAAAGGATTTAGATGCTTTTGATAGTGATTTTTCTAAATTAAAATAAGTGTTATTTTGAATAAATACTTATTAAGAGTAAAATTGTTTTGTTTTTATGGGAAATAAAATTTCTACAGGAAGTTATGATTTGAATAAGTGGCTTTATGGAGGTTATGAAAAAGATGTTATTACTATGATTGCAGGGCCTCCAGGAAGCGGAAAAACTAATTTTGCATTACTTGCTTGTTGTTCTCAAGCTAAGAAAGGAAATAAGGTTGTTTTTATTGATACTGAGGGAGGATTTTCTAGTGAAAGAGTAAAACAAATTGTGGGTGCTGAAAATTTTAATGAAATTTTGGAAAATATTTTTGTTTTAAAACCAGTTAGTTTTGATGAGCAAAAAAAATCTTTTGAGACTTTGTTAAATAAATTAAAAAAAGAACAGATTGGATTGATTGTTATTGATGGAATGGCAATGCTTTATCGTTTAGAATTAGGAGATGCTCGAAAAGAAAAAGATAGTGAGAAAATAATTGAAATAAATAAAGAAGTTGCAAAACAAATGAGAGTTTTATCTGAAATTGCTCGAAGAAAAAATATTCCAGTTATAATTACTAACCAAGTTTATGAAAGTTTTGTAGAATATGAAGATTGGAAAAAAGGAATTAGAGGAAATGTAAATATTGTTGGAGGAGATTTATTTAAATATTGGAGCAAGTGCATTATTGAATTAAAAAATTCAGTAAAAAGAAAAGCTCTTTTAATAAAGCATAGAAGTTTAAAAGAAAAATCATTAGATTTTGTTATTAGAAATGCAGGAATTTTTAGAAGAGGTTGGATTTAAATAAAAAAGTATATAAACTAAAAAATCCTTTTAAGAAAAAGAAGATGGTAGATAAAGTTAAATTAACTAATCCAAGATTAGTTCAGTTAGAAAGAGATTTAGGAAAAAATAAAAAAGCAAGAGAATTCTTGGAAAAAGAAAAGAAAAAATTAATTCTTGAAAAAGAAAAAATCCTTTTGAAGATTAAAAAAGAAAAAGAAGTTCTTAGACTTAAAAATAGAATAAAGACTGTTAGAAAAAAGAAGAGTTAATTATTCTTCAAATCGAAAAATTCTTGTTACTTTTGTTGCTTTTTCTCTTTTTGGATTAGGGAGACCTTGAGAATATTCTATTGCTTGTTCTCTATGGAGGATTGAACCTAGTATTTCATAGGGAATTGTTTTTTCTTCAAATATTCTTCTTGCTTCTTCTGATAGTTCGAATGACATAAAATTTTGGATGTTTTTGAGTTTTTAAATGTGTTTATTTTAATTAAATCTTTTAGAATTATTATATTTTAGTAGTAAGATTAAATTATAA
>Ga0272442_10009847_pt1 | contig 11856 bp, 12 predicted proteins | sample SSMForm2O_FD_200262 | JGI IMG/M metagenome (GOLD analysis project Ga0272442, IMG submission 200262) | Marine sediment archaeal communities from Little Sippewissett salt marsh, Falmouth, MA, United States - SSM-Form-2O | ecosystem: Environmental > Aquatic > Marine > Wetlands > Sediment ...
GCTGTAAATATGGTTGTTATGATTGATTTCATCTTATTATTTTTTTAGTTTCGAGTTTCGGGTTTCGAGAATACTCATTACTCGTGACCCGTGACTCGCAACTTTGTTAAACTTCGAGTTCTTTAAATAGTTGTGCGGTTTTACGTTTATAGATGCCGATCCCCGAGAGGGCAGTCCCGATTACAGTGGAAATAATTCCCGGAATAAACCCGATATAAAAATCGGCCGGTGTAATGTGTGCCCTTATTCTGGAAGGCATCATTAATGAGGCGCCTTCCAGCATCGAGCTGATGTCAATTCCGTAAGTTTGTAACAGCCAGGCAAAGAACAGGCCCAACACAGTTCCCATGGTCGAACCTGCTATTCCAATCATAACGGCTTCGGCAATCATTGTAAAGTATACATGCCTTTTTTCTTCGCCTATGGCCAATCTGAGGCCCATTTCACCATAACGGCGCAGGCCTCCAAGCAGGCCGGCATTCCAAAGGACAAGCGACATAGCCAGTATAAATATAAATGTGACCAGCCATATCATGTATTCTGTCATATCAACAAAGAGCGACATATTCTCCTGATCCCTCAGACGTAAGCTATAAGGTGAATATTCATCATTTTCATCATAATATTCCGCATTAATTTTTTCAACAACACCGGTTGCTTTTTCCTGGCTGTAATAGCCTGTTTTAAAGTACCCCACAATTTCTCCTGCGGCATCATACATGTCGAGAGCCAGTCTTACATCTTCGATATCGGCAATGATGGTCCCCCTGTCGAGCATTGAATTTCCGAAGCGTACTGTCCCGGCCACTGTAAAATTATGCATCGTCATACTGCCATTCATCGTAGAGCCGATTAAAGTAACTGCGTCGCCCGGGTTAACTTTCAGCTTCTGCGAAAATTTTTCACTCAGAAGGGCTTCCCCCTGTTTTGCAGGCATCACGCCCCTAACCAGCGATTCCTGAATTTTTAACCTCTCATTCTCACCGCCTTGTCCCGATAATAAATCAAGCCCCATGCCCATAGCCGGGCCCTGGGCTTTGGTTTCACCGTTTTCATCGGGGGCATCGACCAATCCACCGAATTTTATACGCGGTATCCACTCTAATTGCGGATGGTTGTTTTTCAGGCCATCCATTAAAGATGATACGTTTAGTAAAGCCAGGTCGTTGGGAACCTGGTCGATATTATCTGCATACGCTTTGGTTGTTATTTTAACATGGCCAGTTGAAAATCTGGCGTTCATTTCAATGGTTTCACCCATGGCACCGGTTACATACGCATGCATGAGCACGCAAAGCATAACCCCGGTTGCCACAACCAGTACGGGAATAAGGCTTCTGCCCCTGTCCCGCAGTAATCCTGATAATAAAAACTTTATCATTGTATTTTCCCCCTTAAAGCTTCAGTTGGATTCATTTTTGCTATTTTCCTCGACGGCCAGTAACTCACTATCGTAGTCGTTAGCATGACTATTAATATGGTCCCCAGGACCAGGCTGAAACTATATAACGGATAGAGAGTCTGAGCTATAGCCATGCCATAATCACCGGCATCAAGTGGCAACGTCCATCCGACATTAGCCTGCCACATCAGGAAGGGGATGCCATAAATTGTTGCAACAACCGCTGCCAATACCGAATGCATGGCGCCTTCGACCGTAAAAAGCCCAACCACTTCTTTCCTTGTATATCCTAATGCCACATAGGTCCCGATTTCTTTTTGGCGACGAAAAATTGAGAGCACCTGGGTATCGAATATTGCAAGCATAGCCAGCATTAACAGAATGATATAGAATACCGACTGCCCAACAGTTTTGGTTTTAATTATTTCAGTAACATTGGCAGTAAGCTCTTCTTCAGTTTTAATAATCCAGTGGTCAAACTCAGGACGTGCAATTTCGTTGTCCGCGTAAGTTAAAACCGAAGCTTCACCCGGCAGTAATATCATTTCCTGAAGTTTATCAAGGGCAATCCAAACCTGCCCGGCATCTACGGTAGGGACATTGGTAGAAAAAATCTCCGCAATATAAATATCGGCTGCATCGAAAGTCCCGTTGGCGTCGCGCCATTGCAATGTGACATAATCACCCTTTTTAAGTTTGCTGGCCTTTGCCATTCCCGAACCAATGATTGCAGGTACTGCACTGACCGATGTATTCAGTTTATGTGTCGGCAGCATAAATATATTCTGATCCGGGTCAATTCCTTTTATCCTGATTGATTGCATCCTTCCATCCGGATAGAGCGTCCCCTGTGTAATTAATACCGGGACAATTTCACCGCCTTTTATCTCCCCTGTCAGTTCTTCGGGTATCGCCGAATGGCTGTCGTTAAGGGTGAAGGGGTCATACGGGTCATAATTTTCCTGCCAGTACTGCCCTCCGCCAATTTCCCAGTTTTTCATATCCGTTTTAGCCTGATGGTCCCAACCGATGAGAATCCCCTTCATCCAGATAATCACAACAAATGAGAAAGACAGTACAATTACATTGAGCCAGGTTCTGAGCCCGGCGCCAATCAGGTTCCTGTATGCGAGTTTTATTGCCAGTATCATTGTGTTAGTTTTTTAGTTTGATACAATTTCGTCGTTATCGACTTTCCCGTCCAGCAGGTATATTTTCCTCCGCAGATACTTAATCACTTTGTCGTCGTGAGTGGCAAACAAAAAAGTTGTGTTAAGTTCCATGTTCAGTGTTTCCATGGTTTGAAGGATATTGTGGGAGTTGGCAGCGTCGAGGTTTGCTGTTGGCTCATCGGCCAGCACGAGAGATGGTTTTTTTACCATTGCCCGTGCTATGGCCACACGCTGGCATTCGCCGCCTGATAGCTGCGGGGGTTTTGATTTAACCTTATCAGTCAATCCCACCCATTCGAGCGCATCCATTACCATCTTCTTTCTTTCTGCTTTAGAATAATCAAGCAGAAGTAACGGGAACTCGACATTCTCAAAAACTGTGTGTACAGCCAACAAATTGTAACTTTGGAAAATAAATCCCAGGTTTTGTTTCCTTAGCTGTGCTGCCTGTTTAGCGGTGAGCTCCCCGACAGAATGCCCTAACACTTTTGCTTCGCCGGAAGTAGGGGTATCCAGTGACCCGGTAATATTGAGCAAGGTTGTTTTCCCCGACCCACTCGGGCCGATTAATCCGACAAACTCACCTTTGCCAATATTCAGTGTTATATTGCGCAAAGCTGTAAACCTTGTTTTCCCCATAGGGAACGATTTCACAAGGTTGTTAATCTGAATGATAGAATTGTTTTCCATTATTTTTATTTTATGCCTGAGTTATATTCAGGATTGATTATTATTTCATTAGTCTCTTTTCCCATTTTATTAATGATTGAATACAAACATCAGTTGAATCCCAAAACCTCCGTACAGGTTCTGATAACTACCCTGTGTCGGAATCTGATAATTTTCCGGATTCAGGTAAACAATTGTATGTAACGTAATTTTATCAAACTGTTTCTGCCAGCTTATAAAATTATAGAGCGAATTATCTCCCCAGTTGTAATAGAAAATCGCGTTCAGGTTATCGAACAAACCGATAGGGTAGGAGGCTGAAAGCAGCGAGAAATTAATGGTGTTTGAAAAATCGAAAGCATCTTCATCGAAAGAAGCAAGTAGCTGCTCGAAAATAACATAAAAGCCGTTGCCGATCCCGAAGGTGTAATCGGCCCCGATATTGGCCATCAATTGATTGGTGTATATACCTACATTCCGGTTATTGGCAACCAGCGTCCCTTCAACCCACCATCCGACTGCCATATCGAAACGGGCATCTAATCCAATCCGGTTTTCTTTAGAAGTTATGGCAGTAGGAGGGTCATCAACTTCAGGGTAAAATGCCTTTCTGTGATGATAGGATAGCCCCGCCTCGCCTTTAAGTAACGGAAGTTGTACCCTTCCCCCGAATTCGGGTTTATTTTTTCCAGTAGCTGCTGACTCCCAACCCCTGGGATTTTTATTCCCATAAAGGCCCCACAGCCAGATGTTGGCATTATTAAGGAAATAGTAACGCCCGAGGATTCCCCAGACGCCATCAGTCAGGCGGAGGGGGTCGCGGGGGTCAATCTGGTCGAACCACATCAAAGGCCGTAACATGGATGCTGAGCCGAAGTTTATTTTTTGCAGGCCGGCACGTATTTCAAGCTGGTTAGTCGAGAACCTTGCCCATGCCCTGTATGGCTTAATTTTGCCATCCCAGTTAGCTTCATCAAATGGATTAATCCCCCCATTGCCAAAAATATTGGCAGAAATTTCGAAATCCAGTAATTTATTGCCAGGAAGGTTTAAATTGTAATTCAGTTGCGGAATATAACGCCCTCCGAGCCAGAGAGGCAATTCGTTACCGGGGTTAAAATGAGTTAGTGCCGACAGTTGCCCTTCAAATAGTAAACTGTCGGTTATGCTGTTATTAGCATTCGAGTTTCCCTTGTAAATTAAAACGAAAGGAATCGTAAACCATATTAATATCTGGTATCTCATCTGTTTTCGTCGTGAGGCAAAATGCCGTAAAAAAACATGTTTATAATTTCCATAATTAAATCCTGGACACTCCCGTAGAGGGCAACAGCTTTTTCATCAGAAACAATTTCATTAAGTTTGTTAGAAAAATGCTGGATAAATTCGACTTTTATATCCTGCCTGATCCACCCTTTTTTTTGTGCATCCCGGTATGTATCAAGGACTACCTGTAAAACCTCATCACTCTTTTGTTCCCAGAATTTTTTTAATTCAGGGATCTGCCCTCCATAAATATCTTTGATCAATTCCCGGCTGAGTTCTTTTGTCCCTTCAAATTTAAGGAGGATCTGTTTTTTTGCTTTTTCGTGAAAAGGGACATCTTCTGCCATTACACTGTTGAATTTATTGATTGCATCATCAAACATGGCTTCAATAACTTTTTTTGCCAGCTCAATTTTATTCGGGAAAAAACGGTAAAAAGTCATTTTGCTTGCTCCGGCTTCCCTGCAAATTTCTTCAATGGTTACCCGTTTTACCCCAAATTTCCAGAATAAATCATGGGCGGTTTTTAATATATCCTGATATTTTACACTATTTTGAATAATATCCATGTGTTGAAATTTTATACTTTGATTGTATAATATTACGAAATATGTTCAAAAGACAAAATTCGTAATATATGTTTAAGGGCATAACTTTTTCAAAAGGTAATGACTCCTGCTATCCTATCCGGCAGCTAACAATGGGGATGATTGTATTATTTTATTTTAATCTGTTCGCCGCTGGTTATTTTTTCACAGTAGTGGCATTTCAGGGCGATCGGGTCTTTTGACACAACCTGAAAACACGTTGTTATCTCTTCGTTATTTGTAATACATTGTGGATTGAAGCATTTCACGATATCCACTATTTTTTCGGGGATTTCAACCACCTTCTTTTCAACGACGACATAGTCTTTGATGATATTCAGTTTGGCGTGAGGTGCTATCAGGGCAATCTTATTAATCTCTTCATCTTCGAAATAGATATCCGAAACCTTAATAATTCCTTTCTGCCCCAGTTTTGCGCTGTCGAGGTTGGTCCCAAAGGTAATTTGGCTCGAGATGCGGTCAAGCCCCAGGATTGTTAAAACCTTGAACAGGCTGGTGGCAGGGATATGGTCGATAACAGTGCCGTTTTTAATAGCGCTGACTTTAAGTTTCAGTTTCTTTTTGGTATTGTCTTTCATCTCATTAATTGTTTACTTTAAGTTCATGGTATGGGCAATTATTGCTTCACGGGTGAATACGCCGTTCCGTGCCTGTTCGAAGTAATAGGCTTTTTCGTTGCGGTCGACGTCGGTGTGGATTTCGTTGACCCGTGGCAGCGGATGGAGGATCCTCATGTTCGGTTTGGTTTTCTTAAGCATGCTGTCACGCAGGATATAGACGTTTTTAACCTTCTCATATTCAATGGGGTCGGAAAACCGTTCTTTCTGTACCCTGGTCATATAAATAATATCGGCTTCAGAGATGATATCGGTAAATTCCCTGTGTTCGAAATACCTGATTCCTTTTTCCCGGAGGTACATTTTATATTCTTCAGGCATCTGTAGTTCATTCGGCGCGATAAAATTGAAGATCGGATTTTCAAACTGCGACATAGCCATCAGCAGTGAATGGACGGTCCTCCCGTATTTTAGGTCGCCTACCATAAAAATATTCAGTTTATCAAGAGTTCCCTGGGTTTTTAAAATGGAATACATATCGAGGAGGGTCTGGGTTGGGTGCTGGTTGGCCCCGTCGCCGGCATTTATTACCGGGACATTTGCCACTTCGGCTGCATACCTGGCGGCCCCTTCCAACGGGTGCCGCATTACAATCAGGTCGGCATAATTGGAAACCATCCTGATGGTGTCGTGCAGGGTTTCCCCTTTTTTTACGCTGGAACTGCCCGAATCGGCAAATCCTACAATCTTCCCGCCCAGCCGGTTTATGGCGGTTTCGAAACTGAGCCTCGTACGGGTAGAAGGCTCAAAAAAAAGCGATGCAACAACTTTCCCTTTTAAAAGGGCCTGGTTGGGGGTTTCTTCAAATTCGGCTGCCAGTTCCATTATACGCAGGTATTCATCCTTCGTATAATCAGTGATCGAGATAAGGTCCTTCTTTTTCATTATTTATTCCGTATTTTTTTGCTTTAAAAAAAACCAACACCTCCGTAATGCCGATGTTGGTTTTTAAATTTAGAAAAAGTTGTATCTTTTTCTTATAAACAGAACCAGTAACCTGTTTATATTGAACAGGATGAAATACCATGAAACGGGAAAAATTTTTATCAGGAGCGAACATGCACCCCTGAAATGAAGGTAATGTTTAAACTGGCATTCCATCATAATTCAAAAATAATTTATCAATCAGATTTATCGCAATTTCAACCAGGGGACTTTTCACCATTTTATTAACAGGCGATATGTCAGGTTATTGATTTGATAGTAACTCCCGGCAGTCTTTTAAAGGTATCCTCAATTTGTTTTTTCTTTGATTTTCTTACTTTGAACCGGATCACGCATGATTCTTTAAAATCAGTGTCGGTTTGGTCCAGGTTTTCATTTTTTATAACCTGCATGACGGTATTCATTTCAGGATAGCCAAACCTGACCTCAAAAACTGATTCAATAAATTTTTTTACGATTTCGTTGTAATTGATTGCGTCTATGGCTGCATTTTTATAGGCATTAATCAGGCCGCTTGTCCCCAGCAGCGTCCCGCCAAAATAGCGCACGACAATAATGAGTGTATTTGTCAGGCCGTGGCTCAGGATTTGCCCAAGTATCGGTTTGCCGGCTGTGGAGGATGGTTCGCCGTCGTCGTTTGCCCTGAACGTGATTTCTTCTTCGCCGATCCTCCATGCATAGCAATGGTGCCTGGCACTGTGATGTGTTTTTTTGATTTCCAGTAGGATTGATTTAACCTGTTCCTCGCTTGTAACCGGGAAGGCATACGCTATAAATTTGCTCCCTTTATCCTTAAACAGCCCTTCTGAATTCTTTTTTAATGTTTTGTAAGTATCATCCATTGATGATTTATTATTGCAACGTATAAGCAAAAAAAACAGGCTTTAAGCCTGTTTTTACATTTTCAATTTTTTTTCTATATCCTCCACGTATTGCCTGAAATTCTTATCGGTATCCTTCAGGTTTGTAACCGTTTTGCATGCATGAAGGACGGTGGCATGGTCCTTATTCCCGATTTGGGCCCCTATGCTTGCCAACGAGTATTTTGTTAAACTTTTTGAGAAATACATGGTTATCTGCCTGGCCTGGACGATTTCTCTTTTCCTTGTTTTTGCCTGGAGCGATTCCACAGGCATGTTAAAATAATCGCAGACAACTTTCGAGATGTACTCGATTGAAAGTTCGCGTTTTGAGTTTTTTACAAGTTTATTTATCAGCTTGCTGGCCAGGTCGAGGGTGATTTCTTTTTTATTCAGCATCGACTGGGCTAGGAGCGATACAAGCGCCCCTTCGAGTTCACGCACATTGTTGGTGATGTGTGAAGCAATATATTCAAGGACGTCTTCGGGCAGTTCAATGCCGTCTTTATAAACTTTGCGCCTGAGTATTTCCATCCGGGTCTCAAAATCGGGCACGACAAGGTCGGCTGTAAGCCCCCATTTGAAACGCGAAAGCAGGCGCTGCTCCATCCCCTTTAATTCGATGGGGGGCTTATCGGATGTCAGTATTAATTGTTTGCCCGATTGGTGCAGGTGGTTAAAAATATGGAAGAATGTTTCCTGTGTTTTTTCCTTGCCGGCAAATTCATGGACGTCATCCAGGATCAGGACGTCTATCATCTGGTAAAAATTCAGGAAATCGTTCCGGTTATTGTTCCGGGTTGCTTCGGTGAACTGTGTCTGGAATTTATTGGCATTCACATACAGGACTACTTTATCGGGGAATTTTTCCTTGACTTCTATGCCTATCGCTTGTGCCAGATGGGTTTTTCCAAGACCCGAGTTTCCATATATCATTAATGGGTTGAAGGCTGTCCCGCCCGGGTTTTGCGACACAGCATACCCTGCACTGCGGGCAAGGCGGTTGCAATCGCCTTCCACAAAATTTTCAAATGTATTGTCATTTTTCAGTTGCGGGTCAATATGCAACTTCTGGATACCCGGAATGATAAACGGGTTTTTAATTGCTGATCTTTCCTCCGATTTCAAGGGTATTGATAAGGGTTTATTTTCGAGTTTGCTGTTGTTGACAGTTGGATATTTTACGGTGAAGGGAGATTCTTTTGAGTGGTTCCCCATCACAACATTATATTCCAGCTTTGCACCCACTCCCAACACTTTACGAAGTGTTTTCCTCAGGATATCGATAAACTGCTCTTCAAGGTATTCGTAAAAAAATGCACTTGGCACCTGAATAGTAAGAACTTTCTCATCAAGCTTTACCGGCTCGATCGGTTCAAACCAGGTTTTGTAACTACTTAGCGGGACATTATCCTTAATAATAGATAAACATTCATCCCATGCAACCAAATGCTCTTTGCTCATACCGGATAGCAGGATTAAGAGGTCCGACAAAAAAATTTTTCCCTAATGGTTTCCCAAGAACAAAAATTGCAAAAAAAAACTGTAAAAAAAAATCATTTTGGTCTTGACTTTTTCATTTTTACTTTATTATTTTCTTTATCAGGGTTTTAAAAATTCAATTATTTTTATTTTTTTTAAAGCATTGACTCACAGTATTTTGCAGTAATAGCCTGATTGAATGTAAAATAGAGTGCTTACTAATAATAAAAGTTGCCCGCTTTTTGAAAAAATATATTAACTATGGCCTGTTTATTTATAAATTTTTTTGAGCGCGCGGTCTAATTTTATCATTTTGCCATTCCTGAATGCTATTATTGTCGCATCCGGGAAATTTGAAATCACACTATCACGTAATTCAGATATCTCCAGGTAGTTATTCGAGGAACCGGTCAAATAGCTGTAAGCGCCACTGGCGCTGTATTCTTCGACCTCACCAAGCCCTTGAAATAACTCCGAATCAAGTGGAATCCGGTTAGGTGTCGAAATCAGGTTTACCCTGAATACAATCTCCTTGTTATCGACAGGCCCAGAGGAGGTAAAATAAACTTCTTTCCCCAAATCAAACGCCGAAAAACTGACATACCGTTTGGGATTGAGCCTGATATCTTTCAGCAGGTTATCGAGGTCGGTAGTCATCTCTAGAAGGTTGGCGTAAAGTTGCTCATCATTAATAAGCCTTCCTGCGGTGCCTTCGTTTGAGTTCAATTTGGTTAAAACTTCCCCCATCTGGCTGGTGATGCCTGAAATTGATTCAACAAGGGGTGAATAGGGGAGAGACGACAATGAATCGCTGATGGCAGAAAGGTTTGTAATGATTTTTTCAAAATCTTCAGATTTCGATTTAAAAGCCCTACTGACAGAATTCAGGTTATCGACGATACTACTGATATTGCTGCTTTCACTGTTTATGAGATCCTTCAGGTCTGCTGAAGTTTCTTCAATATTGGCAATGGTGCGGTTAATGTTTTCGAAACTTTCGGAGAGGTTATCCCGCGCATCTTCATTAAATATGACTGTAAGGATCGTGATTGCTGAATCAATGGTTGCCAGTAGTTGTTCAGCCTTTGATTTCAGGGGTAGCACCTGCATGCTGACCTGTTCCTTGAGGTCGCTTTCGACGGCACCCGGGATGGTGTCGTTGGTCCGGTAAATTTCTTCGTTGGGGTTGTATATCAGTTTGACTGATTTTGTGCCCATGATATCGCTGCTGACAATCCTCGCCACCGAATTAACCGGTATTTTTATTTCTCCGTCCACAGAAATGGTAACAACGAGATTCCCGCTGGCGTCATCGGCAAACCTGACTGATTTGACCTGTCCGACCTGATACCCGTTCAGGATTACTGCATCCGACTCGACAAGGCCGCCGATACGTTCGTAAATAATGTGGTAATAGCTGGTGTTTTTAAAGAAATCGTGCCCCTTGAGGTAGCTCAGGCCCCAAATAAATACAGAAACAGAAAATACAATGAGAATCCCGAGCTTTGTATATTTTGATAGTTTCATTTCAATGAAGTTTACACAAATTTACGGATAAATTTACTGATTTGTTTTACCAATTGCTTGTTTTATCGGGATAGTTTTCCCATCCTCAAAAGCGACGATAAATGCATCGTTGAATTTTGCCCTCAGTCGATTTTTTTCTGCCTCTGCTTTATTGTAGGTATCATATTTCCCCTTGTAATATTTATAATTACTCCCAACCTGTAAAACAAATACATCAGTTTCCCCCTTAAAGTTATCAGGAGCGAGTTTCACCTGTTTTGAAGTTACGACAAGCTGGACAGTGAACCACACCGGTGTATTTTCTTTATCTGCTTTGACAGGTATAGGGGCGGTAGCTTCTTTGCTTTTTTCGTCACTTAATGATTTGGCCTCTTTCTTCGTTTCAGATTCTTTAATGGCTGGTGTGTGTTTTCCGGTTACTCCTGCAACCTGTTTTTCTTTACCGGAAGTTTGTGTTTTGTTTGATCCTGATTTTGTTTCTTCCCGGGCAGGAGGAGAATTATCAGGTTTTTGATTTACAATGTTTTCTGCAACATTTAGATTGTAGGTGCTTTTTTCTTCAATGATTCTTTTATAGTCGCCGAAAGCTTCAAAGATTGCATGTGCGATATCCGACCTTCCTTCTTCAGAGTTTAAAAAGTCTTTTTCGTTTTTATTACTTAGGAATCCGGTTTCGACTAAAACACTTGGCATAGTGGTTTCACGAAGGACCAGGAAGCCTGACTGTTTAACTCCCCGGTCGTTACGTTTAGCACCGTTTTTAAAACGCCCTTGGATAAATGTAGCCATTTGAAGGCTCTGCCCAAGGTATTCGTCCTGAAGTAATTCGAACATGATATATGATTCTGAAGAATTCGGGTCAAAGCCTTCGTAGGTTGTCCTGTAGTTGTCTTCGAGCAGAATGACCGAGTTTTCTTTTTTCGCAATCTCCAGGTTGTCCTGGCTCCGGTGGTGGCCGAGGACAAATGTTTCAGTGCCTGAAACCGATTTTACACCAACATAATTGGCATGGATCGAGATGAATAAGCCTGCTTTATTTTTATTTGCAATTTCGGCCCTTTTATTCAAAGGGATAAATGCATCGCTTTCCCGCGTATAAATAACTTCTATCTCAGAGTAGTTTTCCTTGATAAGCTGCCCCAGTTTTAATCCTATATCAAGGACGATATCTTTTTCTTTTATCCCTTCCACACTTGTCCCGAAATCCTTCCCGCCGTGCCCGGGGTCAATGACAACAACATCCAGTTTAAATGTTTTTTTTGTAGTGTCCTCAATGCCTGTAGCTCCGGCCCTGGCCATTAAAAAGAC
>Ga0272442_10009849_pt1 | contig 11855 bp, 9 predicted proteins | sample SSMForm2O_FD_200262 | JGI IMG/M metagenome (GOLD analysis project Ga0272442, IMG submission 200262) | Marine sediment archaeal communities from Little Sippewissett salt marsh, Falmouth, MA, United States - SSM-Form-2O | ecosystem: Environmental > Aquatic > Marine > Wetlands > Sediment ...
GGCAGAAGAACTCGATCTCCATCTGCTCGAACTCGCGTGATCGGAAGATGAAGTTCCGGGGGGTGACCTCGTTGCGGAAGGCCTTGCCGATCTGCGCGATGCCGAAGGGCACCTTGACCCGCATGGTGTCGAGGACGTTGCGATAGTTGAGGAAGATCCCCTGCGCGGTTTCCGGGCGCAGGTAGGCGACGTTCTCTTCGCCGGAGGTCGCGCCGACGAAAGTTTTGAACATGAGGTTGAAGAGGCGCGGCTCGGTGAGGGTGCCGTTCGCTCCGCAGTTGGGACAAGGCGCGGGCGGGAATACGAGCTTCTGGACAACTCGGTACATGCTTAGCGGGGTTACCATGTACGGATCAACAGCGGCAAATACCTTCTTCTCGCGTTTCGTCAACGCGCCGATTTGCTTTGCCTCCTCTTCGTTGTTGGCAACAACAGATTTGAGTAAATCGGGAGCTATATCACCGAGCACTGCAGCTCTTTTTAGCGCCTGCACTTGCGGCGAGGATTCTGCGTCCTCGCGTGGAATGCCTTGCTCAACGAGATGGGCGATCTCTGCGTCGATCTCTGAGTATTTCTCTGGCAAATCAGCCAAGAGGCGTTCAGTCGGCGGTTTCTTTCGAAAAAAGAGAACGAAGACCTGGTCTTCTCGAAACCGGCCCTTGCAGTGTTTGCAGTCGACCATGGGGTCGTTGAAGCCCGCGACGTGGCCGGAGGCTTCCCAGGTCTTGGGGTGCTGGATGATGGCGCTGTCGACGCCGAGGATGGCCAGGGGCTCACCGTCGGGTCCGACGGGTGGGCTCTTGACCATGTCGTTCCACCAGGCGTCGCGGAGGTTGTTCTTGATCTCCGTTCCGAGGGGGCCGAAGTCCCAGAAGCCGTTGATCCCCCCGTAGATCTCGCTGGCGGGGTAGATGAAGCCGCGTCGCTTGCAGAGGGCGACGATGTCGTCCATGGACTTGGCGGCGGGCTGTGCCGCGGCGCCGGCGACGGGGGCGGGTGTGGTGTTCGTCGTCATGGGTCCGATCGTAGTGGGAAAGGCGGAAACGCGAAAACGCTTGAACGGGCTCGGCGCGAGGCGCCGGGGCCGTGCGGCGGCCGGTGGATCGGAGCTCGCTCGGCCTCAAGCCTCGACAGTATCGGCGGATTATTGGCCGCCGTTTGCGCCAAGGCGCGGGCGGTCTCGCGGTCTGGCCGGCCGTGCGCGCCTCGTGATCGCGGCCGCGGGATTGGGTTGATCGTGCCCGTCTCCGCCTTGGCCGGGCAGGATCGCCCCGGCATCGGCCTGCCGGAGAAGCGGACTTCACGATCCGCCAACGGCCGAAAGGCTGGGGTACACCACGCGCCCCATGGTGGTCCCATTCCGCTTGTGCTGCCGTGCACCAGAGTATAGTATCTCGATATGTCGATGTTTATTGGGCACTGTTGAACCGAGTTGAGTGGATGGAGGCAGGGACATGGCAGAGCACAACAGCCGGACAAGTGGGCGCGCCGAAGGCGGCGACAAGCCGCCGGTCAAGGCGCGGTGGGTCTTTCTCTGTGCCGGCGCGGGCACTCTGGCGGTCTACGCCGTGTTCTATCTCCGCCAGACGGACGTCGTGTTCGATTACTGCGGGCAGTTCGGCTTTGTCGGCACGATCATGGCGTGCCTGGCCCTGGTCGCCGTGGCCGCCGTGGCGGGATTGATCGCCCTCGATGCCCATCCGCAGCGGCTCCGCGGTGCGGTCACGATCGGCATGAGCCTTCCGAGTATCTGGCTGGCGATCGACATCGGCGGAGCCGCCGTGGCCCCGGGCAGCGAAACGACGTTGCCTGCCTCGACACTCTCCGATGCCGCTGTGCCCGATGAACGGCGAGACCCACTTCAGCCGCCGTCGATGGCGGATGCCTCCGTTCCGGCCCGCGCATCAGGCGGGCCGATCCTCGGTGGGCTGCGGATGGTCTTCGCCCCGGTCTCCACCGTAACCCGGTATCACCGCGAGGCTGCGGACGAGGCCGTGCGCGTCGAGCGGGCTCGGTCCGAGGACCTGCGGGAGCGTATCGACCTGGTGGCGCGGCAAAAGCTCGAGCTTGAGTCCGAGTTGAAGGAGTACCGATCGATGCCGCGCCCGCAGGAGATCGATGAGCTGATTCGCCAACGGCTCAAGCCGGTGGATGAGCTCAGCGAGCGTGTACGCCAGTTGCTGGAAGCGCGTCAGCCATTGCTGGACGGTGGGGACGATGCGAGATACCAGCGTCTTCAGGAACGTCTCCGGCGGATGGCGTCCGTGGAGAAGGGAGCCACCGCGCTGGTTGACGCATTGGGCAGACCGGCGGTGGGCCAGCTCGTTGAGCTCCTGGATGATTCCGATCGTGATGTTCGAGTATTTGCCGCCGGAAGCCTCGGCCGACTCGGTTCACGCGCAACCGGCGCGGAGCCGGAGCTGGAAGCGCGGATGAAGCGCGAACAGGATGCCGAGGTCAAGCAGGCGATACGCGCGGCGCTGGCCGCCATCAGGAAATAGAGCGCCTGCGCACACGTTCCGCCGTGCGTGGTCGAGGGCTGGATGTAGTTTTTCAGTGCTCGCCCGTCGGCCGATGATCGCCCGCGATGGGCGGGACGATGCGAGGAGCGGTGGGGTCACGCGGCGGGCTCGGATTCCTCGGCCGGCGCGGCTTCCGGCGGCGCAGCCGCGGCGAGCCGCCGGGTCGCAAGTTGGGTCGCCAACTGGATTGACGCGACCATCGAGCCCTCGCTGGCCTTGTTCTTCCCCGCGATGTCGAAGGCCGTGCCGTGGTCCGGGCTGGTGCGGATGATCGGCAGGCCGAGCGTCCAGTTCACCGCCTTGTCCCACCCCAGCAGCTTCACGGGGATCAGCCCTTGATCGTGATACAGGGCGACGATGAGGTCGTACTTGCCCGACGCGGCGTCGATGAAGACCGTGTCCGCGGGGTAGGGACCCGTGACGTTGATCCCGTTGTTTCTCGCGACCTCGATCGCTGGCTCGATCAGCCGTTTCTCCTCGTCGCCAAACTGCCCGCCCTCGCCCGCGTGCGGGTTAAACCCGCACACCGCAAGCCGCGGCGCCTCGATTCCCAGGTCGAGACACGCCTGATGTCCCAGATCGATCGGATCGAACACGCGTCCGATCGTGATCAGGTCGCGGAGCTTGTTGAGCGGTTCGTGGTTGGTCGCCAGCGCCACCCGCAGCCGGGGCGAGACGAACGCCATGACCGATCGTTTCGTCCTGGTCCGATGCGTGAGGAGCTCGGTGTGCCCCGGCCAGTTGAATCCGGCCATGTGCCAGGACTGCTTGCTGATCGGCCCGGTGACGATCGCGTCGAGCTTGCGGGGATGGTGCGCGGGATCCGCGGGCAGCATCGCATCGGCGATCGCCTCCTCCACAAACGCCTTCGATGCGAGGCCGCCGGATTTCGACGGCTGGCGGAGGACATGGATCATGCCGTCGTACTCGTCGAAATCGAGCACCACGACGTTTTCCGTGATTGCCCGATGCGTCCGTGCCGAGTCGTGCTGCACGCGGTACCAGAACGGGTCGATTTCCTGCCCGTCGGCCTCGTAGGTGAGGATCTCGTTGAGGCCGTAGATGCAGTACCGGGCCAGCGACCGGATCTCGCGGTCGGCCAGGGCTTTGATGATGACCTCGGGGCCGATACCGGCGGGGTCGCCCATCGTGATGCCGATGGTGGGTTTGGCCGGGTTATCTGCTGATCGGCTCATCTTCTCGGGATTGTACGCGGGGTCCGATCTGATATCGAAGACGGGTGCCTCAACGCCGTGGCGAGCGCGTTGGCGGGCACTTCACAGTGGAATCGGCGTTTCTTTTCATGCGGATCGGCGCGAATTGGCGAAAAGGGAATTCGCCCGTTCGCCGCGTTGTCGCCTGCGGCCGCGGCCGGGGTGAAAAAAGGAATCGATCTGGAGCCGTTCCATGCCAGCGTCGGATTTCACGCGTGAGCAGCGTCGAGAGTACCTCCGCGCAATCTTTGCCAACCCCCGGGGCAAGCGCCTGCATGAGTTGATTGACGTCGCCGTGCACGCATTCGGCGGTGACCTGTCCGCTGCCGAGGCCACGGACACTTACGAGTTCCGCGTGCCGCCGCGGGAGCATGCAACGGAGCTCCAGCGCGTCGCGGGCTAGCCGCGGCGCCGCCGGACATCGATTCGCTACGGCCGCGCCGGCTCAGGCTGTGCCGAGCTCTCCGTAAGCGCACGGCGGATCGCGACGACCTCGCGCAGCAGTCCGGGCATGACCTCCAGCGATTGCACCGTGCTGGCGTCGGAGGACGCCCGCGCCGGGTCGGGGTGACATTCCACGAACAGGGCATCGACACCCGCGGCAACGGCGGCCCTCGCCAGCAGGGGCGCCCGCTCCCGCCGGCCGTCGGTAGCCGATTGCCCCGCCCCGGGAAGCTGCGTCGAGTGCGTTGCGTCAAAGCACACCGGCCGGCCGAGGTCCATCAGATCGCCCAGCCCGATGAAGTCGTTCACCAATCGGTGGTAGCCGAAGAACGTGCCTCGCTCCGTCAGCATGATCTGCTCGCACCGGCCCTCCCGGAGCTTGGTGATGACATGCCGCATTTCCGCCGGGGAGAGGAACTGCCCCTTCTTGACGTTGACCGGCCTGCCCGTCGCGGCGCAGGCGGCGAGCAGATCGGTCTGGCGGCAGAGAAACGCCGGGACCTGGAGCAGGTCGACGACCTCGGCGGCCGGCCCGGCCTGGGCCGGCTCGTGGATGTCGGTGGTCACCGGCAGGCCGAGTTGATCCCGGATTGCCGCCAACTCTCCCAGGCCCGCCTCGAAACCGGGGCCGCGGGCCGAGTGGATGCTTGACCGGTTCGCCTTGTCGAAGCTGGCCTTAAAGATGTAGGGCAAGCCGAGCGAGCCACATAAATCCACAAGAGCCGATGCGATCTGGCGGTTTGTCTGGCGGTCCTCGAGTACGCACGGACCGGCGATGATCGCCAAGGGGTGGCCGGGACCGATCGTGATCGAGCCGATGCTGCACGTGGCGCAAGTCATGATGCCGGTCATTATCGCCGCTTCCCGCCCCGCGGGGGGCAGGTGAGAGAAGACATCTGCCTGCCGACGGATTCCAGATAACTGCTGACTGCTACAAAGGCCTTTGTCGATGTCGGTGTCCGGTCTAGCGGCGGGCATTTGCCTCAACCCCGCGGCGTGCGAGCCGAATAGTTAAGTGTGTGTCGTTGCTGAACTTGCAGCGATAAACCCACGGAGGCTGCACATGGCGCGAATGCCGCGAGAACCCGAGGCGTTTGGCGAACAGGTGGTGCGGATCCTCCACCGGCATTTTCCCGACCGAGAGGCGGAATTGGCCGGTCCGCTCGACATGATCCTCAACGGCAAGCACCTGGGACTGGAGAATCTGTACCGAATGGTCCAGTACGAGCCGAGCCGCGGGCTTGAGATCGTCGAGAGCTACCTGGAACGGCTCGTGGAGGGGGATGCCGTCAGCGCGACACCCATGCCGTTCGACGTGGCGCGGGCCCGGATCATGCCGCGGATCCAACCGCTTTCGGTGTTTGATCATCTGGATCGGGAGCAGGTCGCCCACTCGCCGTATGTCAACGGCACGGTCATTGTGTATGTGCTGGACATGCCCCAGATGACCGTCAGCATCACGGTCGAGCAGTTGCTCCGATGGGGTGTGAGCATCGACGAGGTCGAGGTGATCGCCCGTGAGAACCTCAGCCGCTACGCTCCCGATCTGGAGATCCAATTGGTGGATTCCACCGAGGGCGGCCGGGCGGCCATCGTGGCGCGGCAGGACGGCTACGACGCGGCCAGACTACTGCTCGGCTCGCTCCATCAGCGGCTGGCCCCGGAACTGCGCGGCGACTTCTTCGTCGCGACCCCGGCCCGGGACATGTTCCTGGCGATTTCCTGCACGCCGCCGAAATTCGTCCAGCGAATCCACGATCGCGTGCAACTGGACTACCGCCGTCTTCCGTATCCAATTACCTCCGACTTCTTCCTGGTGACCCAGGACGGTGTCGCCGGTACCTGCGAAAGCGACGCCGCGTAATCCCGTTGATACACCCGGTGCGGGAGAAAAGAGAGAGCGGCCGGGCCCGAACGGGCCCGGCTGTCGTGTCGTCCCGGTCAAACGCCGTTGCGTTCCCGTCGCAGGTCAGCCGGGTTCACGGGACCCGGCTCGCTGTTCTGATCCCTCACGGCGGATGGCTCCCGGGACATCCCCAAGCTATCCTCTCGGGCCGTGAGATTGCTGCTCATCGACAACTATGACTCGTTCACCTATAACCTCGTGCAGCGGATCGGCGAGCTCGATCCGTCCATCGAGATGCGCGTCGTGCGCAACGACAAGATCACCGTGGAGCGGGCCGAGGCGCTGGATCCCACGCACCTGATCCTCTCGCCAGGGCCGGGCACGCCGAGAGAGTCCGGCGTCTGCCCGGAGATGATCCGGCATTTCCGCGGCCGCATTCCGATCCTCGGCGTATGCCTCGGGCACCAGGCAATCGCGGATGTCCACGGCATGTCCGTGGTTCGGCATGGCGTGCTGATGCACGGGAAAACCTCGCGGATCCATCACGACGGCAGGGGGATCTTCGAGGGGTTGCCCGATCCCTTCACCGCCACCCGTTATCATTCACTCATCGTGGATCGCACAACCCTCAGTGCCGCGTTCGAGGTCAGCGCGTGGACCGGCCACAATGAGATCATGGGCTTGCGCTGGCGCGGTGGGGGGCCGAACACGGCGCCGTTGGACGGCGTGCAATTTCATCCGGAGAGTTTCCTGACGGTGTACGGCCCGGTGTTGCTGGCGAGCTTTCTGGGTCTGGCCCGTCCGACGATCGCCGAGCCGGCGGTGCTCTGAGAGGCGTGCCCGGACCGGCGGCGTCGGCGAGCCGCCTGGGCGGCGGCCCGTGCTATCATCCCGTCCCGGTCTGCGCTTCAACCGCAGGCAGACCTCCTGGTCGGAGGAGTAACGTGAGGATTGACGTGCAGAGAAGGGGATTGGCCTGCGGGGTGCTGGAAGCGATCGACAGCGAGTCAGTCCTGCTCCGTCTGCCGCACACCGACTACCGCCTGCAACTGCGGCCGACGGTGCCGACCGATGAACTGGCCGGTTTGCTCGGGAAGCGCGTGCGGGGCACGATCGAGGCGGTCGCGCAGAAGATCCATCCTGCGGCCGGGGGCGGTGGTTTCATCGAACCCATCGAGGGCGAGCCCCGGATTGTCGCGGGAACCGTTCTCATGGCGGACGAGGAGGCTCGACGCGTGCTGATCGATGCCGCGATCCCCGTCTGGCTGACTGCGCAGGAAGGACAGGATTTCGGGGCGATCAGGTCCGGCGGGTTGGTGAACTGCTACGTGCTGAGCGGCGCGCGTTTCACGCCGCAGGGCGTCTGAGAACCACCGCCTCAACGCCGACGAGGGATCCTCGACGGGCCGGTTTGTGGTCGGTTCCGAGTTGCGAGCCGCTCGGGACGCTGTCGGCGGGGCGTGATGCCGCAGCGGCAGGCTGAGAACGGATCTCATGACAATCCGGTCGCCCGTTTACCCGACGGACCTTGATGCGGGTCGTTTTTCCGATCGCCCATGACCGGGGGTATGCATTGAGTATACTGATATCAAGCCGCATCAAGCTTGCGTGGGGTACCGGCAGGAAGAATGCGCTGACGAGCATTCCCTCAGGCTCGCGAACCAATGGCAAGTGATCGGGCGGTGCAGGCGCCAGTGGGTTATGCGTGAGACGCTCATCTATTCAGCTTGGATTGCGGTGCCGATTGTGCTGTCGCCGCTGGTCGTCCGGTGTCTGCGGCCGCTGTTCGGGTTGTTTCTTCGTGAAGGAACGGAGTTGTTCACCGACATCAATCTGGAGCGGGCGCTGTCCCTGCGGATCGGGCATTTTCTGGCGATCATCAATGTGTTGATTTTTGTCGTCGCGTGGTCCTCGGCAGTGGGCAGCGCGTGGATTGAGTGGCCTCCGCTTATCGGCGGGCTGCTGGCGGCCGGGGGCGTCCTCCTGGCCCTGGGCATTACCATCTGGAGCGTCCGCAATCGCGTGGGGATTGTCGGTCAGGAAATGGTGCTGGTCGGGCTGGTCACGTTTGCGGGGGGGAATCTGCCGCTCATTGTCGTGGTGCCGCTGGTTCTGGCGTTCGTTCCCCGCGGTTGACGGGGGCCGGGGCCGGTCCCCGCCGCAATGTCCTGCTGTTGCGGGTTTCGCCGGTTTTTGGCTGACTCATTCGGACATTGTGCTACTGTATTGACTGACGGCGGTACAACCGATGACGGCGGTGAGGTTATCAGACCAGATCGGTCCGGCGGGCGCCGTGCCGATGCTGCCGGTCGGTTCGCGTCGCCGCCGCGGATTCGCATTGATCCATCGAGGAGGATAGAAATATGCTACCAGCGTTTCGGACTCTCACTTTCATCAATGCCGTCGGAGTCGCCGCGGTCGCCGGCGCGTCCCTGGCGGACCCGCCGGCCTACTTCGACCTCCGCGACGTCGGTGGGGTCTCCTACGTCACTTCCGTCAAGAGCCAGATCGACGGCACCTGCTGGACCCATGGGTGCATGGCCGCGGTCGAGGGCAACCTCATGATCACCGGCGCGTGGACCGGCGCCGGTGAGTCCGGCGAGCCCAACCTCGCCGAGTACCACCTCGATTGGTGGAACGGCTTCAACGAGTTCAACAACGACGACGACCCCGGCGGGGGTGGGCTCGAAGTCCACCAGGGCGGCGACTACATGGTCTCCACCGCGTATCTCACCCGCGGCGAAGGCGCCGTCCGCGACGTGGACGGCCAGTCCCACACCCCCAACCCCCCGCGCACCGACCCGACCTGGCACTACTACTACCCCCGCGACGTCGAATGGTACGTCGCCGGACCTGATCTCGAGAACATCAACTTCATCAAAGAGCAGATCATGGCGCACGGGGTGCTCGGCACGTGCATGTGCTACGACAGCTCGTTCATTTCGAACTACATCCACTATCAGCCCCCGAGCAGCTCGATGCTGCCGAATCACGCCGTCGCCATTGTCGGCTGGGATGACGGCAAGTCGACGCAGGCGCCGCTGCCCGGCGCGTGGATTGTGAAGAACAGTTGGGGAAGCTCCTGGGGACTGGACGGCTTCTTCTGGATTTCCTACTACGACAAGTGGTCTTGCCAGGAGCCGCAGATGGGCGCGGTCTCGATGCAGAACGTCGAGTTCATGCGCTACGACCATGTCTACTACCACGACTACCACGGCTGGCGCGACACGATGGTTGACGTCGCCGAGGCGTTCAACGCGTTTGTCGCGGTGGGCGCCGAAATGGGCATGGAGGTGCTCGAGTCGGTGAGCTTCTTTGTCAACGCCGATGACGTCTCCTATACCGTGAAGATCTACGACCGCTTCGAGGGCGGTGAGTTGCTCGATGAGTTGTCATCGAAGTCGGGTGCGATCGACTATCTCGGGTTTCACACGATCGATCTCGACGAGCCGATCGCCTTCAACGGCGGGGACGACTTCTATGTGTACCTGCAGTTGTCCGCCGGCGGGCATCCGTTCGATCGCACCTCCGACGTCCCGGTGTTGCTCGGCGCGTCGTACCGGACGATCGTCAAATCCGCCGCCGAGCCCGATGAAAGTTTTTACCGCAAGGGCGACGCGTGGCTGGATCTGTATGACTATCAGTTCAGCGATCCCACGTGGGACGAGACGGCCAACTTCTGCATCAAGGCGCTGAGCACGATCGTCCCGCCGCTGGAGATTCACTTCCCCGACGGGCTGCCGGAGTATGTCGATCCCGGCCAGGAGACGCCGATTACGGTCGAGATCGTGCCCGGATGGGAGGAATACGATCCGGGCACGGGCAAGCTCTACTACCGCGCCGACGGCGGTGCGTTCGTCCCGTATCCCCTGACGCCTCTCGGCGGCGATCTGTACGAGGCGATGTTGCCCGCCGCGGATTGCGACGAGACGCCGCAGTATTACTTCATCGCGACCGGCGACGCCGGCTCGACCGTTCTCAGCCCGCCGGACGCCCCCGACAGCTACTACGCGTCGATCGTGGGCCACCTTGTGACGATCTTCCAGGACGACTTCGAGACCGACACCGGATGGACGGTCGAGGACAGCTATGACCTGACCGACGGTTCGTGGGACCGCGGTGTGCCGATCGACGATGGTCGCGGCGATCCGCCCACCGATTACGACGGGTCGGGACAATGTTACGTCACCGGCAACTCCGACGATGAGGACATCGACGGCGGTACGACCTGGCTTATCTCGCCGACCTTCGATCTCAGCGACGGCGACGCCGAGGTGCGCTATGCCCTTTGGTACACCAACAACTTCGGTGCCGATCCGAACAATGATTACTTCAAGACTTATGTCTCCAACGATGGCGGGGCCGAGTGGGTCCTCGCCGAGAAGATCGGTCCGGAGAGCAGCGAGGGTTGGAAGCTGCGCGCATTCTCCGTGGGCGACTTCGTCACGCCCACCGATCAGGTGAAGGTGCGCTTCGAGGCCTCGGATCTCTGGGATGGTTCCGTCGTCGAGGCGGGCGTCGATGACTTCCGCATCACGCGCGTCGAATGCGAAAGCGCCTGTCCGGCGGACATCACCGGCGACGGCGTGGTCGATGTGCTCGATCTGCTGGAGGTCCTGTCACAATGGGGCGGGAGCGGCACCGCCGACGTCACCGGCGACGGCGTGGTCGACGTGCTCGACTTGCTGGAAGTCCTTGCCGCGTGGGGGCCGTGCTGATACGTCCATCGGTCACGGCGAATCCGATCGCACCCAGAGAGCCGCGGATTTGAATCCGCGGCTCTCTGTCTCGTGAGCCGCCCCTGAGAGTACCTAACGGAATGCTGACACAGGCGTGCGAGTTCATGCCGAAGGGACGGGCCGGACGCTCGTCCCACTGTTAAGTTGGCTCGGTCTGATGGGCGTTCCGGGACCGGTCGGCAGACGGCGCAGCGATCGAAAACACCGCGCGAGCATTGACATTTCGCCCGGGTCCGAGATATTGGATCGTGATCGGAAATCAGCCGCGCCGCCGGGTTCGAAGCGGAGAAGAAACGCCAGTTGTGAGGTTGGCCCCGGCATCGGATGTCCCGGACGCGGCGTTACCCCATGCTGTGGAGGGAAAGAACTATGGCTATCGACATGCAGAACAGGCACATCCGTTCGGCGTCGTACGTGGCCCTTGCTGCGTTCGTCTGCACGACAAGCGGCTTTGACGTCGCGTCCGCAGACATCATCCATGTGCCGGGTGACTATCCCACCATCCAGGGAGGCATCGATGCCGCCGATCCGGGCGATACGGTGATGGTCGCGGCGAACGATCACCACACCACGGAGACGACGGGGGTTCCGGTCCAGGATGAGTTCGCCGACTTCGCGGTGCCGAACGACGGTTGCGTCGTGGAGGTGTTCTCGATCACCCTCAGCGAGAGCGGTTCGATCGATCCGGACACGTGCGACGTCCATTCCGAGCCGGGTTACTGCTCGGTGTACTTCGGTACGTTCGACTATGACGGCGAATACATGGACATCGATTATGAGTATGTAACCGTGTACTCTGAGCGGCCTGTTGTCAACAAATCGATCTCGCTGATGGGGTCGGGGTTCGACAAGACGTTCGTCTATGGCGGTTCCGATCAGCCGATCGTGTCGGTGCAGGCACCCGGCGTGCTCGTGGAAGGGTTTTGCATGTGGAGTGCAAACGGGTGGGGTGACGTCGCCGGGATCCATGTCAGCGGCGCCGGTGATGTCGTGATTCGCCGCAATATGCTGGGCGAGATGAACGGCTGGGGCGATGTGTGCGGGATTCGGGTGGATGCCGGTGACGGGGCGATCGTGACGGACAATCTGA
>Ga0272442_10009850_pt1 | contig 11854 bp, 10 predicted proteins | sample SSMForm2O_FD_200262 | JGI IMG/M metagenome (GOLD analysis project Ga0272442, IMG submission 200262) | Marine sediment archaeal communities from Little Sippewissett salt marsh, Falmouth, MA, United States - SSM-Form-2O | ecosystem: Environmental > Aquatic > Marine > Wetlands > Sediment ...
GCCGCTCTTCACTTGTCAATTCCACCACATACTTTTTCATGGCCGGTCTCCTTCCCGATAGGTGTTTCTTTTCCCTATCGGCAAGAAGGCCTAAAACCCTGCATATCAATTGTTACAGACTACTAGGCTAAAGGCGGGCTTTGAGCCTGTGCCAATTGACGTATCCGTACGGCCAACCACACTCCCCACGCTGTGATGAATGCGACGGGTTTAATTCTCAGGAATCAGCTCCCACCACAACCTCGGATAGTCCTGGCCTTCGAGAATCCACCAGATGTCGTCGGTGCCGTTCTCGGTCTCGTCGATGAAGTCCCAGCCGGCTTCGAGGAAGGTGCTGGCGGTTTGCATCTCGGCGGTGGTCTTGCGTGTGCCCCCCCTACTCTTAGACTGGCCTGAGGTCTCCGCATCCCAGAAACTTGCAGTAATGCTGCGTTCGATCTTTGTGCTTACCAAGCCCACCAAGCCGCCGACGACGACATCTCCAGCGACCGCGCCGACACTGTAGCTCATGCTGATGCTACCCCCAGGTAAGCCCACGAGGCCACCAACGTTCCTATCTCCAACAACGGTGACAGTGCTGTAGCTTGAGGAAACGCGGCCCTCGTCGCCGCTGCTGTAGCCCACGAGACCACCGACGGACTGATGTCCGCTGACGCTGCCGGAAGTGCAGCTTGTGGCAATGCTCGCGTTCCTGTTGAAGCCCACAAGACCACCGACGCTGTCGCCCGTTCCAGTGATGTCCACTGCTTCAAGGCCCAGATTGAGTACTTCCGCCCGAGAGACCAATCGGCTGAAGAATCCCAGATATCCGCCTCCTTCGATGTGGAGATTCCGGATCGTACAGCCGTTGCCGTCAAAGGTCCCGGCAAACCAGGGCACGACGGCCATACACCAGGTAATCCCGGATAGGTCGAGGGACTCTTCCAAACGGTAGTGGGCTAACGGCTCGAACCACACCGTGCCCAGGTCTCGCGCATCTCGAATCAGATAAGGTTGTTCGGCCGTTCCCAATCCTTCGGGCATCACTGGGCTCTCGCCAGTCTGGTAGCGCAGCCTGGGATAGTCACCGAGAGACATCTGCCAGTAATCGCAGGTCCCGTTGGAGATCTCATCAACGAAATCCCAGCCCGCCTTGAGGTACACGCTGATGTGCAACATCTCGGCCGTAGTCAGGCCTGTGCCCCTGGCACTTCTCCGCCGCCCGGACGCGTCCATGTCCCAGAAGCAGGAGATGACACTGCCATCGCGGTTGGAGCCCACGAGGCCACCGTCGCCATCGCCCCAAGGAGAGCCGCTGACTCTGGCGATGCTGTAGCATGAAGTAATGCTGGCGTAGCTCTTGCCCACAAGACCACCAACAGGACCACCTCCTGCGACCGTGCCAGTGCTGTAGCTTAAGATGATGCTCCCCCTGCTCTCGCCTATGAGCCCGCCTATGTCGTTACGTCCTGTATCGATCGGATCGATGTGGTCTCGGCCGATCGCGTGATCGCCTCTCACAGACGCAGTTACGCGAGAGATGAGTGGATCGTCGAACCCCGTCATTATCTGGCCATTCTCGGTCGCCGACCGGCGGCCCTGGATCATTCCTCGGTGTTTGATCGCTGGGCGTTGCCGGCCTGCTTCGAGCAGTTGCGAGGAGCGTTCGAGGTACGTCACGGCCCGATGGCCGGAGCCCGACAGTACGTTCGTGTCCTGCAGTTGCTGGCCGAATACCCCATGAAACTGGTTCAGGAGGCCATTGTTCACAGTCGCGACAAAGCCATCGTCAATGCCGACCAGATCATCACCACCACCCATCGGCTCAACGAGCGTCATCTCGCCGCTTCTGGCGGGACATCCCCGGAGACCGAAACCTCACCGACGGTCCAAATCCCGATGCCTACGTTAGGTCACTTCGACCTGTTGCTATCCTCAAGACAAGGAGCTATCGATGAAGATGGAAAACGAACAACGCTTGCTGCAGGTGCATTTGAAGCGTCTGCGTCTGCCGACGATCCTGGCCGAGTACGAGAAGCTGGCCCAGGAGGCGGCTCAGGAGAACGCCCATTACCTCCAGTACTTGTTGCGTCTGGTTGAATTGGAGTCGGCCCAGCGTTCGGCCAACGCCCTGCAAGCCCGCATCAAGCAGGCGGCCTTCCCGGTCCACAAGGACCTGGACACGTATGATTTTAGCCTCGTGGCGAGTCTGAGCAAACAGAAGATCGTGGAGTTGACCCGCTGTCAGTGGCTCGATCGGCACGAGAACGTGTGTCTATTGGGCAGTCAGGGCGTGGGTAAGACGCATCTGGCGATCGCCCTGGGCCTGGCCGCCTGTCGGGCCGGTCGACGCGTTCGCTTTTTCACCGCAGCCGGTTTGGTCAACCGTCTGGAAGAGACCCAGAAGCAGTATCAACTGGATCGCTTCTTGAACCAGTTGGATCGGACCGATCTGCTGATCTGCGATGAGTTGGGCTATCTGTCGTTCAGCCGGACCGGCGCTGAGCTGCTGTTCCAGGTCTTCGCGGACCGGTACGAACGGGCCAGCCTGTTGATCACCAGCAACCTGCCGTTCAGCGAATGGGGGCAGATCTTCCAGGGCGAACGCATGACGGCCGCTCTGTTGGATCGCCTGACCCATCACTGCCACATCTTCGAGATGAACGGCGAGAGCTACCGCTTCCGCGAATCGGTCAAGAAGAACAAACAACCACAGAAATGACCCCCTTGACACCCCGCCACAAGGGGATATAGTACGCCTCAGGTGGGTCCAAATTCGGCGCCGAGGTGGGTCCCTTTTACATGCCGATTTCCACTGGAGTAACTGGCGGTAACCCCTTGAGCGTCAATATTGAGTCCACCACAGCCATCTTGAGTTGGTCTGCCATGCCGATTTCCACCGAAATCGTACTCCATTCGATTTCGAGAAATCTTCACGCCAAACCACCGGCTCCTCAAAGTGGCTGCTTTTGAACCCGATCTGAGTGGCGGGGTTTACCCGATCCTTGACAACCGGACTCGGGAAATCCGACCGTCCGGGATGAGAGGGGGGCTCACGGAGACGTGAACTATGGTGGAATTAGGAACCCGCTCCTCGGATCGAAAGAGAGGATGTCGGAAACTCTCTACCTACGGTTGCGCGCGCCGTGTTTCTACCCGACACTGATTCCTGAGAACTGAACCCCTCGCATCCATCACAGCGTGGGCAGTGCGGTTGGCCGTACGGATACGTCTATTGTCTCAAACTGATAGTTCGACACTGTGGCAGTTGACATCAATACTTGGTAGGCCTGCTGCCCCCTTTATCCTCTGAAATGCGGCGGATTTTAGCCTTTTCATCTTTTTGATGGCAAGGCCTGCTCGATGAAGGCCAGTGTGATCATACTCAAACACCATACCGAGCTTACTTCTGCTAGGGCGGTCGAGGAGGACGCGGCATTGCAGTGTTACCTGTTTTGCTCTAGACAAGATCGGTCTGTTCCATTCCTGGATCTCATCCGCTAGGACTAATATGCCGCTTAGCGGATTCCTACTGACATCAAAGTCACTGCCTGAGAACTCGGAGTGGTTGTGGGCCGCAATTGCTTCAAGCAGATTTCTGATCGTTGGTATTTCATCGTGCCTGTGACGCCATGGTAGACCTGCATCGTCAAAGCGAGCCGCCATGTTTAGGGCAGACCAAAGCCCGTGGTCGTATACGTTGCTCCCTTCTGAGCACAGCTTAGCCAGAACGCGCGCGTCCAGATTGGCTCGGCTTACCCCAAAGTACTCCCCAACTGCCGCGCGTATTTCTGAACTCAAAGTCACTTCTAGTTTTGTGTTTTTATCTTGGGCGTTTGGAGGAACACAGAGCCTCTCCATGATCGTAGGCGAATACGTGCCTTCGTAACACTTGCGCAGAAGGAGAAACACTCCTTGCTCGTCGGCGTCAAAAATTCCTGTTCCGTTAAGGAATAGGGTAGGTATTAAGCTAACGAGTCGGGACAGTGCATAACCATGGTCATGCACAAGTGCTGCTGACCATAGCATGGCTCTGGTCATTTCGTAGTCGCCGTCAGCCACTTTTGTGCGGAAGATGTAATGCAGAAGCCAATCAGCGATAAGGGCAACGCGGAACTGGTGGAGCAAATGGTCTCGATGCGAGTGTTCCGATAAGAAGAGGAGCCAATCAATGGAGGCAGATCGTTTGACAACGTGCAATACCTCATTGACCACCACCTGCACCATACTGCAGCGCCCAAGGGCCCGCTGCAATACACCGACTATTCTGTGTACAGAAGGGTGGTCAAGTATGTCCTTTTCGGAAGTGCGGAGTGAATGGTGCTTGATCGCTGAGTCTATCAGGAAGTCATCAGATATCTCGATCATCGGCCGAACCATGTGGGCGCGTTGTTGTGAAGGTCGCTTCTTCGCTCTTGGTATGCAGTCAGCTTCCGAAATGCTTCTCTTCCTTGTAATACGGGGGATCTTTGGCTAGAGAGACTGCGACAATTTCCAATGCTCCGTCACCTATTTTCGATGCAAGCTGCTTGTCCTTGTGAATCTTGTCAAACCGCTGCTCCCAACCAGTCCATTCGTCCTTCGACTCTGGTGCCGAAGTCACTATTATTGTCTTCTCCTCAACATTCTGGCACAGAGCTTCAATGGCATGACCCGCGGTGTCTGTGCAAAGGAACATATCTCTCTTGCCGAGCTTAGAGTGGTCGAAAGCAACAATGCGGCGTTCAACCGCTTTCGAGTACAACGCTTGTTTGATTGCCTGTTCTTCAGTAGCACCGTGATAATATAGACCCTCACCGGTGAATCCGGTGATGCCCATAATTACCGTTTCAGGATAGACTTTTTCAAGGGTGAATCTAGCAAGCTCCCCAAACAGAGCATGGTGGTTTCTGTCATGCTTGCCGCCAGTGAGCTGGAGGCTCACATCGCACCTAAGCGGATCAGGAGAGTAAGTATGGCCGCTGGAAAGGAAGTCTTCAGATATATCCATGTTGTTGGTGGTTACGATGAGGCTCAGGAATGTGTCGTTGGCTCGAACGAAGGTTGCTCTGGCAATCATGCGAAGAGTACTGCCGGCGTCAAAGAAGATCGACCCTTGGTCCCGGATGAGCTGGGCTGCCACATAGTATGCGATTGCTGTCTTTTCGGGCAACGACTTTTCGCTCTTCTTTCCTGTATAGGTTTTCTTGTCAGCCTCGGGGCGTATTTCCATTACACTAGGGGAGTACTTCTGCGCGGGACCACTCGCAGCTGACAAGACTGTTTGTGAGCTACCGCTCTTGTCATTCTTTCTCGCTCTCTTCGGTGCTTTCGACATTGCATTACCTCCGTTCTTCATACATGGTGTGCTATGGACTGACAGGTGGTTCATGTCACCAAGGCTCAGCGTTGCTTGTTAATGTGTCAGGAGCCTGGAACGTACTTTCTCAGCGACAGACGCGTCACATCTTGGCTCGCAGGTACTCAACAAGTTCTTCAGCAGTCGAATAGACGCAGAGTTCTGGAAATAGGCTTTGAAGGAATAGAGAGATCCTAGCACTCTTGAATGCCGTAATCATCAGTCTCTTGCGTTTGGCATACGCATAGCCAATTTCGAATCCAACACCGTGACTATATGTTGAGACATCTGCCAAGAGAAGCTCGCATGTGTCAATGCCTTTGATTGCCTCATGTGCCCAAGACCCCGGATGCAGATGAGGCTTAGGTTCGGTCAGTGTGTGCCCCTCGCTCGACAGCCAGGCAACAAGGGTCTCAAGTGGTCTGCCTGCAGCATTCTTGTTAGTAACGGCATGTGCGATGTAGACACGCATCTCTTATCTCTCTTTCCAAAAACGTCCAGCACTAGCTCAATTCCTACACTGCTTGGGCTCTCATGAAGAGTTTGATTGCAGCGGGATGCTGTCCGTCAGCAAAAAACTTGATGTTGTCAATAGCAGCCCGTTTGCCTTTCGAGAATAAATCCGACTTCCAGCTGATGTCCTCAAGAATAGATAGATCCCTGCATTGAAAACCAACTTCCAAAACTCTGGGCATGTCGTACTTACCGTCAATTCGTGGTGTGAGGTTGATCGTAATCGCCTCGATGGGGCAGTTGTGATTATTCTTGAAGAACACAGGACGTCCCCACTCATGGAGTTCGTCGCACAAACGAAGCAGAGCGCACAGCGGTTCATTATCAAAGGAAACAGTATCCCCGAGATCATGCCTCGCGATAGCGAGTAACGCCATCTTCATCGATTGGGCAATCTTCTTCCCATGTCCCCTTGTAAGCCTTACAAAGATGTTACTTGCCGAGATCAGGCCGTGTCGATAAATATTCCCGCTTAAAGCGGATGGGATATTTTTCTCACCTGTCAATTCAAACCACGTGTCCTGCAGGAGTTTGTGGCTCTCGTTGTTTGACGAAGTGGCCTCAGGCCAGAGCTTCTCGACGTACATGTCGGGGATTGCTTGTTTCAAGGCATTGTAAATATCTTCAAGTCCTGTGTCCTTGTTAGCACGATGAAGTGCCTGCATCCGAGGCTGAAGTCCAAACAGATACTGCAGAGGATACGCATGATCATGAAAAAGTGCCGCGATGGCCCAAGCCGCATCCACCTCTTCCGGAGACAGGGAAACCCTCTCACTTACGATTTCGCGCAAGGTTCCACCTCTCGACACTACTGCGCGAAGTAGCAACACCCCAAGGCCATATACATTGAATTGGTGGGAAAAGTGATCTCGCTGTCTTTTTCTAAATAGATTCTGTAACCTGTCCACGCACTCGGACTTGACTATCAAGGCCTTTAGCGAATCGAGGTCACTCACAGTACCATTTCCGAGCGTGTCCAGGATCTGACGGGATGCGTTCAAATACTCTTGCTGCCATTTGTCGGGGTTCGTGTCCAGTTCTCGGTCGCTGCCAAAGAAATCACGGCCAAATTCAAGCTCGCCCTCCACGTAGTCTGCAATTACCCTGTTTGTCACTCTCAGAGGCACGTATGGCAGAACAAGCCGCTCGTGCAGCTTGGCAGTATTTCTTATTTCCGATAGACTGCCCCAGACGAGCCCAGTCGCTGCGGCTACATAATCTTCTTCATTGCCATAAGCGGTTCTCCATCCCTCTACGTCATGTACTAACCCGTTTCCTACGACAGGACAAAAACCAATTGGAAGGCAAAGCCACTCGATCAGCTTGAGGATCAAATCGCAGGTGCGCAAGCTACCCCACTGGCCAAGGCACTGGAGGATCTCTGATCGCCCAGAAGTAACGAAGATGCAATTGTCGTCTTCTTCGCGCAGTGGCTTGCCATCGTTAACGCTTATGTTCTTCACGTAGAGGATGTGTGGCAACGGGACCTTTGCGTCCTCCAGAATCTGAAGCAGAAATGGGCGTTTCCATATCCACTCGTGTTTCTCGCCGCAAATCACCCCATCTGGTTTGGGATCGGTTAGAAGGACGCTCAGCAATGCTCCCATATACTCCTTCTTGAGAGGCCAGATTTTCTCTGTAACCTTATGCTTGATCTTTTCGGGAGGGTCTTTTTTGAAAGCCTCATAAACACTCTCTGCCTCGGGCGGGAATGGGATATCTGCGCCCATAGACTCGGTAGAGAAGAATCGTTTGAGATGGACCTTATCCCCTCCGCAGAACTTGTGGTACAGTTCACTAAAGAATGAGTAGTAGAACCTGGAAGCAGCTCGCTTCTCCTCGTCTTCCTTTGTCGGCGTGTCTTCCCTCATCCAGTTGGAAAAATACACTGTGACGTCCGCACCGAGAAAGGTAAGCGCACTGATTACCCTTGCCACCAAGATGTCGGCAACGTGCACCTTCATAGAAGGCTTCCAGATCGAAACGATACGTGGGCGATCCTTGTCGAGAAGTTTCTTCAACACGGGGGAGTTTTTGAGTGCGCTCCTCAGCAGTTCGTTGCTTTTGTCTGTATCAAGCACCAGGTTATTCATGTTCAACCCACTCTTTGCAGTTCGGCCGTATACGTTTGCATGCTTCGCCTAGCTTCTATAGGAACTGTCTCCTCCCAGAAGACACGGTACGCATAGGTGGCTATCGCGCGTAGCTGCACGCCAGTGAAGAACTCGTTGGCAGAAACAAGCGGATATGTTCGGTATTTGGCAAGGGCGCTGGCACCTGGATTACCCGGGTCCAGCCAGTCCACTACCTGGTCAGATTCGCCAAAACCGGGGATTCCCTTGCAGCAGTGGTCAGCGTGGATTGCAGTGCCAGGATAGGGCACCAATGGTAGGAAGGCAACGTCAGATAGACCGTGTTGCTTGAGAGCCACTGCCAATCTCATTGTCTCTGCCATCTGGTCTCGTGTTTCAGATGGAAATCCGAACATGAAGAAGGCTTTGGTGCGGATGCCAAGTGATGATATCGCACGTACTCTTTCGGCAATGGTATCCAGATCAAGATTTTTCCCGCACATTCGCTGGATATCTTGCGAGCCGGTCTCGATGCCGAACGAGATTGCATAGCAGCCAGACATGAGCATCCTTCTGGCCATTGGCTCCGAAATCTGGTCGATTGACCCGATGCACCGCCATTTTATGTTCATTGGCTCAAGCAGGTTGCATAGTTCGAAAAGGCCGTCTCCCCACAAAGGTAAATTATCGTCAAGAAAGTGAAACTTCTGTACGGCGGGATAGACAGAACGGTAGTAATCGATTTCTCGGGCAATGCTATCCGGAGTTCTGAAGACAATCTCTCGCCCCCAGACTTGCGGTGAGCAACAATATGTGCATGCGTGAACACACCCACGTGATGCCAATAGACAGAGTTTCTTGTTTCTCTTGAAATAGCTCTTGAGGTCCAGAAGGTGGTATGCTGGAAATGGCAGGGCGTCCAGATCCCTGACGCGAGGTGCGCCGTCTGGAATAGTGAATGTATCAGTTCCAGTCTTGAAACACACGCCGTGGATTTCGGACGGAGTGTTGGGGTCACTGCATAGCTTTGGAAGGGCTACATCTCCTTCGCCAACAGTCACGAAATCTACAGATCGATGGCGTAGGAAACTCTCTGGTTGTAGCGTAGCATGCACTCCTCCCAACACGACTAGCGGAGCAGGCTTCAAGAATTTCTTGACAAGCGTTGCTAGCTCAACAGATCTCCGCTGCACGGCCGAAACACTGCTTATCCCAACCACATCGGGGCGGAACGCGCATAGCATATCCAGTATGCCAGACGCCTGAAGGCCACCGAAAGCAGCGTCAATTAGCTCAACTGTGTGTCCCTGGTTCTCCAACGCAGAGGCTAAATAGAGCAAGCCCATCGGCATCTTTGGATCCACTGTCTGGCCATAAGGATCCGGCTCCAGAACCAGTGACGGATTGACTAGTGCGACTCTAGACATCTGATTCTCGCTCATTGAAAGGACAATGAGATTCTCCAATTAACCACGAATGCGTCTGTGTCGCGCCTGAAAGCGTCGACAACGTAACAGTACTATACTGGGCAAGAAGAATCAGACACTCTTCACAATGCCCGACGAGGCGCGATGACACGATAACGATGGGTACAGCGCTCTGATTGGGACTTGAAATCCGCACCGCAGTTGTCACACCTATGCACTTTCGCCAATGTGATGCAGATATGGAGCATCTGATGAACCGTTGCACCTTCAGAGCTTTGCTAGGTGGCTCACGAACGCGAATAACCTGATGGGCGTTTCCGAAGGTGATATCGATACTCCGCCGAGTGTCTCATTTCCGCAATCTCCCTTCCAAAGCCAAAGCAATCCTATCCTTCGGCAATACTGGTGCCGATAGTTGCAACGTGAGCTTACATAATCCACACCGCCCGGGAATCAACTTCCAGGGCGTGACTCGTTAACGGGGCTTGCACAAAGGATTATACAAAAGCCATCTCCAGCATTGCCACATTTTTTGCATTTTTTTGCCGGGGTTTTGCCCTGGTGTCGCGCACGGTCCAGCGAGCCAATCTAATGTGGGGCCCTGTCTTCTCACCATTCGATCTCCAATTGCTTTCTTTATACTAAGTTAGGACCCGGCCACTTCCGAGATGTTGCGTACCCTGGCACGTCAAAGAGACGCTCAGGAAGGGCTGTGCAGGCCACAAACATTGGTGGAATTAGCGGCCAAATCCCTGTTCTTGGACTACCTTGGCCCACAGTGTGAAGGGCGGAGTGAAAGTGTAGCGCCTGGCGGGGCAAATCTCCCCACCTGCCCTTCTCAGACGGTTTTGCTTACGGCCACGATTGCAGCCTTGATATCATAGCCAGGGGAGTGTACTCTACCGTACGCTTACACTGGAGACGGATGCAGGCCTGGATCGCTCGGACCGGCGGGCGGGCGAGAATGGGTCGTGGGCGCACTCGTCGGAGCCTGGCCGCCGCAAGCCGAGCGGGCTAGGCCGGTCGGATACGACCCTCCGGCCATTGGTTGGTGAGCATCCCGTCGAGCAATGCGGCGGCTGCCTGCCCCTTGGGCGGGGGTGTACTACGGGTCGGACCGACCGGAGATCGGCCCTGTACGGGCGTCTTGGTCGTGGTCTTGGGCCCGTTGGCGCAGGGCCTCGCGAATTTCGTCGCATTCGTCGGGACTCAGGGCGTCCTCGCGGTCCACGTAGATCCGCACGGCCGGCTTGCCTTCGTCCCGCTCGATCATATCGCGCAGCAGCTTGGCGGCGTTGGTGGTGAGCTTCGGGCTCTGGTGCAGATAGTCCACCATGTTCAGCGCAATGATCCTCGCCATGGTGAGGTTCTTCCGCCAGCGGGCGCGCTGTAGCTCGGCGCGGGTCATCGCGAAATACTCACAAATGTAGGTCCACAGGTGTGTTTTGTGGTGGGTGCAGCCCGAAGGGTTGCCCGACTGGCCCGGACGAAACTGATACTGCCTCGGCGGCCGGCCGTAGCCGACCTCGTAATCAGAGCGCGTATTTCCCTGCGTGTCTGGGAATTTCTGGCGGTCGCTCTTACGTTTGGTCCGCTTGGCCGTGGTCTTCATGCGGGTCTTCTTGCTCGTCTTTTGCTTGCTGACCTTCTTCGTCTTCGTAGTGCTTTCCTTACTGCGTTTTGGTGACATGGTGCGTTCTCGCTACTGTGTGTTGTTGCGGAACTGCCCGCCAATTCGGTCCTCGGCTCGCTCCAGCATTTCGCGGAAGCCGCTGAACCGGTTGCCCGTCGGGCGGGGCGGTAAGGTTTCCAGGAGTGCATCGAATCGATTGTCGGGCATGCTTGTACCTCAGAACAGACGGCCGGTCTCGTCGGGCTGGTGTCGTGGGTGCATCGAGACCCGATGTCCCGATGTTGGAGAAAAGACGTGCTCAGGAGGCAGCGCGCGTGACATGCGCGCGTGACAAACCGGTGATTTTGCGACCTCCCGAGTAGCTTTAGGCGGGCTTACCGGGTGCCTTGAGCCGACCTTCGGCAGACCTTGCAAGTCCCTGAAACGGCGTGATTTGCGCGCCGCCAGGGAGGGCCGTTGCCGGCGTGAAAAAGCCGACTTGGTCGGTCTACGGAACCGAAGGTTAGGGGTTCGAATCCTCTCAGGCGTAGTTCGGAAGCCCTTGAAAACACATTACTTACAGAATCAACGCAGAATGATTCTATCCCCAGAAGCCAAACGCTTGTTTCTGGCTTGTTTTCTGAGTGAGAAATCGACCCGGAATTGAGAACCGTGATCGACCGTTGGCCGGAGCTTGCGCCCGAGCTGCGCGCGGCGATCTTGAAGATTGCAGAGAAGTAAACAGACACGAGACAGCGCTTTTTGGAGATTTGAACGATGCAGTACATCCCCTACGAAGCACCGCTTGATCCGTTGAGCAAGTGAGACGATGACTATGGAGTGCAAGCGGTTTCCCGACTTCGGCAAGGAACTGACCCTACGAACCGGTGTACGGGCCCAAGACCTGTAGCAA
>Ga0272442_10009851_pt1 | contig 11854 bp, 18 predicted proteins | sample SSMForm2O_FD_200262 | JGI IMG/M metagenome (GOLD analysis project Ga0272442, IMG submission 200262) | Marine sediment archaeal communities from Little Sippewissett salt marsh, Falmouth, MA, United States - SSM-Form-2O | ecosystem: Environmental > Aquatic > Marine > Wetlands > Sediment ...
TGTTTTTCTCTTCTAATCATCAGACCATTTATAATTAATGAAACAAAAAGAACTGATAGAGGTAAAAAAGCAAGACTTGTCATACTCCAAAGGAATATATGATTGAAATTTTGAAAAATGATAAAATGAATAGTATAAAGCACAATCGAGAGAGCAACAAGGAAAATACCAAATTTAACTGCCCAATCTAATTTCATCATTTTTAAATTAGTCCTCATTTTCATTTATTTTAGAGAAACATTCCTTGCAGAGTTTTTTATTTTCATTTGTTTGATAGCTATGTAGCGTATTACCACAAACATCGCATTTTATATGATCCTCGGTTTCTTCTTCTTTTTTTCTTAATTTGCTAAATATTTTCATTTTAATCACTTTAAAATTTTAAATTTCATAATAAACATCGATTTTAATAATTTTTGTTAATAACAATAGTACTGTTGCATATGATTCAAATCTTATATTATAAACAATATTAATTAAAATCGGATGATATCATCAAGCCTAATATTACCTTTAAAAATTTGGAATTTTTTATTTTTTAATGAAAAAAAACATAAACACTGGTTAAATCATAAAGATGAATTTCAAAAATTATTTGGAGTATATGAATCGTTTTTTTACTATGAAAATACAAATGAATACAAAAGAAGTTATAATTACACCAATAGACATCCACCAAGGAATAGGAATTGAGTCATCAACAATTGCATCCGATTCTTCAATAATGGTATCACCAATAACTGCAAAAACTGAAAGACCTGGTGTAGATGCTTCATAGTATATCATGTCGGAAGTTTCATGAATTAAGGTAGTATTTAATTCCTGCCAGGAGTCATTATGATATCGCATCATTTTTATTGAGTGTTTATCAAGGTATTGATTTTTTATCCATGTTTTTTCAACAGTAAAAGTAAATGTCATTGATGAAATTCCTGATTCCCCAATATATTCTTCATCTGCTGTTAGTTTAATATCAAGATACTTATATATCGTTGATTTCTCACTCATATTTAACTCATGAACTATATCTGTAGGTTTACTTTTCAGGTCAGATATTACCAACTTAACATTGTTATGATTAGCTGATGGAATAAAATCTACTTGTTTTATTGTCGTCTTAGTTTCTTCATAGAATGCTATTAGTGCTGAGATTGAGTTATTCTTTGAGATATTACCTACTTCACTTTCCATTCTCAATTTGATATTATCTCTTTTTGGTTTATGATTATCAATTATTTTAATATTGGTAATAATTTTCAATTCTTTTGATGTCTTCTTTTTCAATGAAGTATCAACCTTTTTCTCAACCGAAGGATTATCAACCTTTTTCTCAACCGAAGGATTATCAACCTTTTTCTCAACCGAAGGATTATCAACCTTTTTCTCAACCGAAGGATTATCAACCTTTTTCTCAACCGAAGGATTATCCTTTATCTTTTTATCATCAGTAGTTTTTGCATCAATAACTGGAATAAATGATATTGAAATGATAGACAATAATACAATGAAACATAAAGAAAGTGATATGAAATCTTTTAAAAATGAAGATATTCTTCTATTTCTTTTAAAAAGGAAATTAATAAATATCATTATATTTACCTCTTTGCCTATTTTATCTATGTTATACTTTCGTATTAATGCTATTTAAGGATATATGAATAGAATTACAAATTGAAAAAATACCGTTCTTGTTGTTATAAAAAGATACCGTATTTGATTTTTAATGAAATATTTTAATAATGTATACCTACATGAAAATAGATAGGAATATTTTTTTTATATAACATTAAACAAGCAGATTACTTAATAGAGAATAAATGCATTTATTGGTTCAATTTATATCAGAGATGATTTCAAAAGATTTCAAGAAAATTAAAATTATTCGCACATTTTCATCAATATATGAATGAAAATTCTATTTTTCATAGAAGTATAAATAAATATATTCACTAAATACTATTTTTTAACGAGTAGGGTAAAAATTTAGTAAAAAATTAGCATATATAAGAGAATAAATAGATCCTATTAGATTTGAAAGGATACCATTGAATAATTTAACATTTTAAAGTCAAAAATTCTAAATATTTATTAATGATAACAATGGAAACAATATGAAAATCTCTCGAGTGTTCGCCATTATTCAAATTTTAATTATAATCTATATGATAGGTAAAGAAATAACAACATCATATATCTATAAGTATTCGAGTGATATTATACTCCCTGCAATTATATTTTTTATTTGTCTTATTATTGGATTATATTTTAGACGTAAAGAAAAGTATCAATTAAAATAGAATCAAATAATTCTTATGATACTGTACTTGTTATTGATTTTGGAATGGTAAAAAATACAGTAGTGCCTTTTCCTAGTCCCTCACTTTTAACCCAAATTCGCCCTCCATGTTTTTCAACAATTCGTTTTGATATTGGCATACCCAGTCCACTACTATCAAAATCATGTCGTGATGGATCTGCTTTATAGAACTCATCAAAAATATGCTTTATTTGGTCTTCATTCATGCCAATTCCTGTATCTTCTATTTTAATAGTAATAAAATCCTCATTTTCTTCAGCAAAAAATGAAATTTTACAGTAATCCAAACTATATTTAATGGCATTACTTACGATATTATCCATTAGTTCAGTTAATCGTAATTTATCCGCCTTAATTGTAATTGTATCACTTACATTATTTTCAATTTCTATGGTATTAGTTTCAAATAATACTTTATTTTTTAATAGCATATTATTTATCTCATCTTTAAGCATGAGCGATTCTAAAATCAATTCAGATTGAGGTGAACTAAGTTGTGCAAGCGAAATTGTTTTTATAACTAAATTTCTCATATGCGTTGTATTTCGTATTAGAACATCAAAAATATCCTTACAATCCGGATTTTTTGTTTTTTTCTCTAAAATTGGTAAAAGATTTATAAGTGGTCCAAGCGGATTTTTTAAATCATGGCCGAGCTGATTAATAAATTCATCCTTTAATTTCAACAGATTTTCAACTTCTAATGTTCTTTCTTTCACCTTTTTTTCCAGATCCTTTGATAGATTTCTATAGAGCATTTCAGATTCTGCAACTGCTTTTGTATCATATATCCGTTCGATAACCATCCCAGCAAGATTCAGATACGTATCTACAATATCTTTCATTTTTAATCTTTTATTTTCTGGCAATTGAACCAATCCCAATGCAATAAGGTTTCCATTACGAATACAAGAAAGTCGATAACAATTTGTACTATTATCTGATAAAGAACTTTTTGCGGGTAAGAAATCTGGGAAAAAATCTACAAGACAATTGTGATGTTGCTCACATTTACTGATTTGTCTATGTTTAAAATCATTTATTATCTCCTCATTTATCGAATAAGTAACATTTTCATTAATATCACAGGATTTTTCATCAAAATCAATTGATTCAAGTTTTATAAGATTTGATTTTGAATCAAAAGAGGCAAGTGCCGCATATTTTGCTTTACAAATTTTTCGAAGATTTCTACATAAAATCTTAAATATCTTTTTAGAATCAGCACCTTCAACTTCAATAGCACTATCATATAAAATGCGAAAAAGTGCGTTACGATTTTCCAGTATCTTATCAGCATGGTTTTCTGCTTTTTTCTTTTTTGTTATATCTTTATCAAATCCCTTATATCCTGTTAATTCTCCCCTCTCATCAAAAAGAGGAATTCCATTTGTTAAAAAGCAAATTTTATCGCCATTTCTTGTTAAATTCCAATTTTCTAAATTAACAATCGGTTTTTTTCCTAAAAAAAGTTTCATGAACTCCCGATTTATTCTTTCTGCTTCCTCTTTTGGCATCAATTCAAAAGGTGTTTTTCCAATGATTTCTTTTGGTTCATAACCAAGAATCTCTTTACCACCATCAATAAAGACATATTTGCCATTACTATCAATTTCCCATATCCTATCAGAAATTAGTGTTAGTAAATCTTTAAATTCTCTGTTCTCAACTCCAGAATACAATTGCTTGTATGTATGAAATTTTTTTTCTTGATTAGGATTTTTATCATCCTGTTTATATGAACGAAAATTTTCTTGTATTTCATTTTCGATATTTTTGCAGAGTAACCCTTTTTGTTCTTCTTTTTTAAGCTGCTCGATAATATTATCTGATGAGGTCATTTTTACTGCCATCTTTTATTTTTCTTATTTAATAGATAAAGAATTTGATTTAATGTAAATGAATTTCTTCGTATATTTTCAATTGTTAGATTGTTTCACTCTATCTTTTACATGTTTTATTATCTTCCTTACCCTCACTCTTGTTCATAAATAACAAATCAATTTCGCTTCCACAGTATTGCAATTAACCAAAAAATTGAACCTATGACAATTATACTTGTTACATAGGGAGCAGCCAATCCTATAATATCCGGTAAAAGAATTCCGGTTGTTGTGTTATAATACGTATTTAATAATGGATTTAATCCAAATACAATAAGTGCCATTCCAGGTATAAATGATAGCAATACAACAGCAAAAGTCATATTTCCCTCACCAATTTGCCTTAATGTACCTAAAATACAACCACCATTTAGTAGAATTCCTGCGCCAAACAAGATACCTGATAAAATATTATAAAAACCATATCCACGAATCTGACCAACAGATTTAAGTCCTAAATCGCTTGAAATATATCCTGATAGTAAAAATCCAATACTTGTTATGATCAATATAACAAGAAACATACGAATGATTCTTTTTCCCCGACCCATGAATATTTCACCCAATCCATGGGCAAAGCAAAGACCCGCGCGTTGTACAAAGATGCCAAAACCAATGCCAAAAAGAAATCCAATAAGACAAAGTAATTCAAACGACATTACTTCTCCCTCCCGATAACTAATCTATAGCTTATATATGCTCCAATAAATATTCCTGCAGCAGAAAGAAACGAATTTACTGAAAGCATTGGCATACCCGTAATAAATACTGTTTAACAGGTTCCAGGTGCTAGGGTTACTCCCATACCAATGAGAATTCCACCAACTACTGCTTTAATTACATTATTTGAATTTTTTGGTATACGAAATACAAACTCTTTGCTTCCTAATGCAGATATTAAGGATCCAGCAATTATTCCTAAATTAACAATAAATGCAAATAGAAATTTATTATCCACCCCAAACTCCCCAATCATCGGAAGAAAGCTACTTCCGCCAATCCAAAATTTTGCAATTGTTATATACATAATAACATTGAGGAATGCAAAACATGCAACCCAAAACAATGGATTTTTCAATAGTGGTTTCAACTCTCTCAACTCCTCATAATTTTTATCTCCCAACCTTTCTCTATTTTCAAAATTGTAACTTTAAAATTATCATATTCCTCGAGTTCATCAGGAACAGATTTTATACATAATGGATCATCAACAACAAAAATACGTGTTTCACCACTTCTCATTTTATCTACTTCTCTAATAATATTAACAACAGGGTATGGACAAATTTTCCCCATTAAATCTATTTTACTTTCTTCCATCCTTTTCACAATCCCAGTGAGTTTTAACATGAATAATTGTAAAAATTTTAATATTAAATTCTTATAAATAATTTGCTAAAATATTTATCGTTTTCCAACAGGTATGATAACACACTATTTTCTTAAAATTAAATTTCATAAATATTATTTTTTTTTATCTAAAAAATTCTTAAGATAGGAATTTTAAACTTTTACAATCATTGATTAAAAAAAAATGCATTCATATTTGATGCGTCGAAACATGTAAAAACTATTTACTGATAGAGGGTAGTAATATGAAAATCCAAAATGTTCAATTAAAAGCGATTGAAGCAAGAAGGTATTCTGATTTATTATCACAGCCAAAAAAGGTTCGTATTGATCATAATAGCAATATCTCAAGATTAGAAAAAATCAAAAATGATACTGCTTCTGTTGACTTTCAATATACTGCCAGCTATGGACCAGTTGGTTTAATTAAAATAGAAGGAACAATGCATTATATCGGTGAAAATATTTCATCACTTGTTACAGATTGGAATGACAAAAGAAAAATGCCTAATGAGATAGCAAGCGGGATTCATACAGCAATAATGCATGCTTGTGTTCCACAAGCAGTCGGAATTGCCAAAGATCTTCACCTTCCACCACCAATTCCATTGCCTCAAGTCAGGATGGGAAAACCAGGGACTACACAAGCAAAAGGTGGCTCGGGACCTGAATTTGCATGATACTTCTCTTATCCATTTCATTGATGTATTTTTCTATTGAGAGGAAGACATAAGATGGAATCAATTGTGATATCTCTTGGCGGATCAGTTGTTTTATCTGAAGATATTAATCATGAATATTTTAAGAATTTTTCAACAATCATTCGAAAAATTGCAACAAAATACAAAGTTTATCTTGTGATTGGCGGTGGAAAAACTGCACGACACTATATTAATATAGGTCGAAAACAAAATTTTTCTGAAGAGCAACTTGATACAATAGGTATAAAAGCAACTCGATTGAATGCATCATTTCTTACAATTCTTTTAACACAACAAGACAGAGACATACCAAAAACAACTAATGAAGCTATCAATTGTGACAATGCAATAGTAGTAATGGGGGGTACAACTGCAGGTCATAGTACTGATTATGTTGGTGCAGAACTAGCTTATAAAACAAATGCTTGTTCCTATATTATTGCTACTAATGTAGATGGAGTTTATACAAAAGATCCGAGAAAATTTTCTGATGCAAAACATCTTTCCAGTGTTTCTATTGATACATTACTGAATCAATATGGATCCTCATGGGAGTCAGCCGGAAAGAATATGGTGATAGATGGTCCAGCTATGCAACTTATTAAAGATCACCAAATAAAAACATTTGTTATTGATGGAAGAGATATACAACAATTAGTCAATATCATAAATAACAATGAATTTAAAGGGACTATAATTAAAAATTAAAAAAAATATTGATGTTAGATTATCTAACGAAATCAATATTATATTTTGAACTTGTTACAATTTTTTTTGTTGGAATCTCTTCAGTTCTATACGGTGCCTGTTGGTTTGGACCAAGTAAATTTGGGGATTGAACCCCCGTCATTATGGCCATTACACGACATTTACCTTCGAATTCTGGAAGTACCCGTGCACCAAGTATTACATTTGAATAACAATCTAAATCTTCTGTGAGTTTTTTTGCGACATCCTGTACATACTTTAAGCTCATATTTGGTCCGCCAGTTATATGAACTAATGCTCCTGTTGCACCAGTATAATCAACATTAAGTAACGGATGATTTAATGCATCATCAACAATTTGTTCAACTCCTGAATCTTCTTCTGCTTCACCCCAAAGCATAACCGAAACACCACCTTGATTCATAATTGATTTCATATCTGCATAATCTAGATTTATCAATGATGGAACTGTAATAGTCTCAGAGAGCCCTTTTACGGTTTCTGCTATCATTTGATCCATAACAGAAAACGCTTGATTTATGGGCAAATTTGGCACAAAATCAAGTAATTTATTATTATCAAGAACAACGGAGCTATCAGCTTTTACCCGTAATCTATCTAATCCTTCATCTGCTTTGATAAGTCGTGCTCGTTCAACATTAAATGGAGTTGATACCATACAGGTTACAACCGCATTGTTTTTCTTTGCAATCTCTGCAACAACTGGAGCGGTACCTGTTCCTGTTCCACCTCCCATGCCGGCGGTAATAAATACTAAATCTGCATCTTTAATTAAAGCCTCAATTTCATGAGCGGATTCTCTTGCAGCTCGTTCCGCAACTTCAGGAAATCCCCCTGCACCAAGACCGCGAGTTAATGTTTTTCCAATTAAAATTTTATTATCAGCTTCAACAAGATCTAATGCTTGTTTATCTGTATTAATGGCAATGGTCTCTGCACCTTTTACACCAAGTTTACTTAACCGAGTAATCGTATTTCCACCTGCTCCTCCGCAACCAACAATCATAATGCGGGGAGTACCAAACATGTCATCACCAATCAGTAATTTACTTTCTTCTTGTTTTTTATTCTCAATTGCGGTTTCCACAAAAGCTTTCATTCCATTATTTTTTGCCATTCAATTCCTCCTGAACTGGTAGTTTGAAGGACGCCTGGTATGGCGTCCTTCTAAAGGGTGCATCCCATCCCTTTCCTTTTAAAGGTTTGAGCGTACTATTTTTTAACGTATGATTCGATGGATTCAATTTCTTGCTGCAGTTGCTGCACTTGTCGTATCTGCTCAGCAGATTCAAGCAATTCAGATGCTCGTTTTTTTATAAAATCTCTAACTGCATGGCGAATAACTTCTGATCTTGATGCAAACTCACCTAATTTAATAAATGCATCAATAGAAGAAAGATCCCTTTTGGGAAGCCTTACCGTTATCCGCTCGTTTTCCATCGATTCTCCTCACGTTTTCTGTCAGCGACAAAATGACATATCTATAACGCCAAAACGTGGCTTATAGACAGATTTCGTACATTCTATGTACGCCATTTGTCATCGTTTGTCAGACACATGACTGAATACGAAAATGGCTTTAAATATCTTTCGAAAAAATGCTAAACATCAATAAGTTTTCCAAAAGCAACAGTACCAGATATCTTTTCAATTTTAATTTTGACTGTTGACCCTTTTACAGCTCCAGAAACATAAATAATGAACTTATCGTGAAATGCGACACCATCACCTTTTTTACCAATGTCTTTAATCGTCACATCAATCGTACTACCCTCTTTTAATACAATAGATGGCTTTAATTCAATTTTCCTTTTTTGTGATTTTAATGGTCGAATAGCACCACATGCATCACATCGAACCATTACATTTCTTCCTTTTTTAACTAGATGAGTATCAGGTTTACCACATTCTGAACAGATGACATAAGCATCAATATAATCTTTTAATTTTAATTGGATATTATTAGCTGGAATTTTTCCCTGAAAAATAACTCTACTTCCACTTCTTTCACCTGCAGTACCTAATCCACCAAGTAGGTATTTTAATATTTCATCAGGTTCTCTATTAACTGCATCAGAGATGCGATCAAAATTTTTAATTACACTGGTATTGCCTTCATAAAATATTTCAGCTTTTGGTAACTTAAATCTATCATCACTAACAGGTTTAGATGCAATGTTATCTCTGACCTTTTTTAATAATTTATTATAATCATATGAAGTCATAATAAAACTGCAATATACTTCCCTGCTAAAAACCTTCCGTTGGTAGTAAACAAGACAAATATGAATAATATATAACTAGAATTTCATAATGGTAGGTTTAAGCTTTTTTCCCATAACAAGAATGCCATCTCTCATTGCTTTTTCAGCTTCTGATTCCCTTCTTGTATAGAATTTCGTTTCACCCTTTATCCAATACCAGATATAATCTTCCATCTTTCTCCCCCAGAACAAAGATTTAATCTAAAAGGTAATTTATCATTTATAATATTTGTTAATTTTTTAATTCTTTGTTTCATTCTCCAATTAAATTTAAAAATATTCATAAATTTTAATGTATTATTAGAACATAGGGAAATTTGATTTATTTTAATAATCATTTATTACTTAACCTTTAAATATATTTATTATATATGGAGGCAATCACTTGAATTGATTTCCAGGATATTATTTAAGATATAATCTTATATGGTGGAAACCTATTCATAACAGAATTTAAGAGAATCTGACCACAGGGGTCTGAAGTATGGTAGAGTTTAAAGTAGTGGTAAATGACGCAAAATCAGGAAAATCTCATCAAGTACAAGTTAGTGGACATCATGCTAATTCATTAATTGGAAAAAAAATTGGTGACGAGGTTGATGGCATATTTATTTCACTTCCCGGTTACAAACTTGAAATAACTGGTGGTACTGATAAAAATGGTTTTCCAATGAGAAAGGATTTTCCAGGTATTAGAAGACGACGGTTACTTATAAGTGACAGTCTTGGTTTTCATGCTAAGGAAAATGGTTTACGAAAGAAAAAATCAATTCATGGAAATAATATACATCAAGATATTGTTCAAATTAACATGAAAGTAACTAAATTTAGTTCAAAACCAATTGATCAATTGCTCTCTTCTGATAGTGATAAAGAAAAAAAGGAAGAGAAAAAAGAGGAACAATAAATGAAGTTGTCGCAACCACCAGAAATTAATATTGGAATGATTGGCCATGTTGATCATGGAAAAACAACACTTACTCAGCGTTTAACAGGAAAATGGACTGATGAACATTCCGAAGAAATGAAGAGAGGAATTTCTATCAAATTAGGTTATGCTGATGCTGCCTTTTTTAAATGTCCAACTTGTGATGAGCCGGAGTGTTATTCCACAAGCGAGACTTGTTCCAATTGTGGTGGTACTGCCTCATTACTTCGTACAGTATCTTTTGTTGATGCACCAGGTCACGAAACATTAATGGCAATAATGCTTTCAAGTGCTGCAATAATGGATGGTGCTGTGCTTGTGATCGCGGCAAATGAGCCATGCCCCCAACCTCAAACTCGTGAGCATTTAACGGCTTTAGATATTGCAGGAATAAAAAATATTGTGATAATTCAAAATAAAATTGATCTTGTCTCTGAAGAAGAAACATTAAGTCACTATAAACAAATAAAAGATTTTGTAAAAGGAACCTGTGCAGAAAACGCCCCCATCATACCTGTAAGTGCCCATCATGATATTAACATCAATATTTTAATTCAAGCTATTGAAGAATTCATACCTACACCTATACGTGATTTAGAAAAATCACCTTTATTGTACATTGCCCGTAGTTTTGATATTAATAAACCAGGGAGTAGACCTGAAGCACTGAAAGGTGGTGTAATCGGAGGGTCCCTAATCCAAGGAGTGTTACATACTGGGGATGAAATAGAGGTTTGCCCTGGAAGAGATATTGAATCTGAAGGAAAGAAGCAAATCCAATCAATAACAACACGTATTGATACATTATTAACAGGTGGTGTTCCTGTAGAAGAAGCAACACCCGGCGGGCTTATTGCAATTGGCACTGAACTTGATCCTGCTCGAACAAAATCTGACTCATTTTCCGGGAAAGTAGTCGGAAAAATTGGAGAATTACCACCAACTTTTGATCATTTTAAATTAACTGTTGAACTCTTAAAACGAGTGGTTGGCACTATTGAAGAAAAAGCAGTAGAGCAAATAAAAACCAAAGAACCACTCATGCTCACCATTGGAACTGCAACCACGGTTGGAGTGGTTTCTGAAGCATATGAAAATGTTGTTTCTGTTCGTTTAAAATTACCGGTTTGCGCAGAATCTGGCCAACGAATTGCAATTAGTCGAAGGATTGACGGAAGATGGCATCTAATCGGATACGGGGAAATTCAAGAAGATGCATAGTTTTTCTTGATACTAGTGCTATTTTTATGATTTTTGAACGAAACATTCGATTGGAAGAAGAGTTAACTCGTTTGCTTGCTTCTTATGAAATATTTATTCTTCAATCAGTTATTAATGAAATTTCAATTTTGAAAGAACAAGGTTCTGAAAAACAAAAAAAGCTGGCAAAGCTTGCTGTTCAATTTATCAAGCGATATCCTATCTTTACAGAATCAAACTATAATAATGCTGATCAAGCATTATTACATGAAGCCATGCTACAATCAGCAATAGTTGTAACTAATGATGTTGCTTTAAGAAAAGAGTTACACAAACATTCCTTAAGATCTATTTGTCTTCGTGGTAAAAATCATCTCATGCTTGAATAACGGATATGATTTTGGGAAGTTTTTATAAACCAAGCTGTTATTTCTGGGTAGCAGTTCATCCTGTCGGGGTGGCTCAGCCTGGTTAGAGCGCCT
>Ga0272442_10009852_pt1 | contig 11853 bp, 7 predicted proteins | sample SSMForm2O_FD_200262 | JGI IMG/M metagenome (GOLD analysis project Ga0272442, IMG submission 200262) | Marine sediment archaeal communities from Little Sippewissett salt marsh, Falmouth, MA, United States - SSM-Form-2O | ecosystem: Environmental > Aquatic > Marine > Wetlands > Sediment ...
CTGAGCAAATCATCACCAGTCATTTCAAGATACGCCTCGCCACCGCCGAACAAACGTGGAAACTTCTGCTTCAGCCTGCTGTTGACATGGTCATATGTTTCCTTGAAACGGGAGCGCGTCTCTTTGTCGATTTTTGCAATCGCATTCTCCAGTGTCTCCAGGGCTTCAGACACATCGGCATGTTGCTCGTCGAGATACTTTTTGCGCTCCTGTTCTTCCTGATACTCATCGATTGCTGCGAGGTTGATCGGCCCAAGACGCGAGATGCGCTGACCGATAGCAGCCGCTTTCTCGGTCCACGCCGCGCTGCTTGCTGACTCATCCAGTGACTGCAGCAATTCTTCGGGTCCGTAGCCGATAGCCTCCAACTGCTCGACGGTCGTCTTGCTGCGAACGCGCAGCTCCTGACTGTCAAGTTTCATCTGTTCCAGATTGCCGCGCACGTCCTGGATAAATTGCTCGTGTTCGCTGCGATCCGATTCGAGCTCTTTGAGCTGGTGACTGATGGCTTCAACGGTCTTGCGCGCCTGGGACAACGATGCCTCGGACGCCAACCTTTGCTCAAGCAACTCCCTGAGCTGCTGTTGCAGCTGTTCGACCGGTGCGCTGGATTGATCCACCACCGCCTTCAGCTCATCCCTGCGTTGCTGCTGTGTTTGCTGATTATGCTGCAGACGCTGAGTATTGAACTCCAGGCTCTGTTTGCGCGTGTTCATACCCTCGATGCGCACCGCGAGCTCCTGCGCGGCTTCACGCTGTGCCCGCAGTTCCTGCCGGTGCTGCTGAACCTGCTCGCGCAGCGCATCGCGCTCGCGCGAGAGTTGTTCACGCTGGCCCGCCAGCTGATCGAGCATGGCAGCAGACTCATCGCGTATCACGATTGCCTGCTCGATTGTTCGATTTTCGGCTGAAATCTGTTGTTCGATTTCAGCATACTCGGAGGCCAGATTTTCGCCCCGCTTGCTGACGTGTTCCTGCCTCGATCGGTGTGCATTGATCCTGGACTGGATGTCGTTGCTTTCCGCATGGCTGTGATTCAAAGCCTTTTGCAGCTCTTCACGTTTGTGCTCGCGGCCCTGCAACTGCTCACGCTGTCGTTGCAGTTCCTGACTCAATGCGGCGACTGCCTGCTCTAGCACTTCGAGCTCATGTTTGGTTTCGCGGATATCGTGCTCTCGCGCCAGGACGCCCTGCTTGGCCTCAGGATCGCGAGAGATGCGCAGCCAATTGCTGCCGATCCATACGCCTTCGGGTGTAATCACGCTTTCACCCTCGGACAGTGCAGTGCGCATGGATAACGCAGCCTCCAGATCTCCGGCGATCCGAATACCGTGCAAGAACTGCCCCAGCTCGAGATCGGCCTTCACTTTCTCGAGGAGCAGCCCCGTTGCAGTAAACTCGGCATCAGCCGCCGCGGAAGTCGTCTCCACCAGCGCAAGATTACTCTGATCAAGTTCAGCGAGCGTCGTGCACAGTCCCTCGATGTCATCAACACACACCGCTTCCAGCGTATCGCCGAGCACCGTCTCGACCGCGCGCTCCCAACCTGCTTCAACCTCGAGCCGCTGGGCAAACCGCTGACTACCGCTCAGACCGTGTCGTTCGAGCCACTGGTTGACTGGTCGATCTTCCTTGCCAAGAGCTGCCTGTTGCAAGGCCTCCAGCGATGACAAACGCCCCTGGTATTCGCTTATCTTGCGCCGCTTGGCTGACGAGTTCTGCTCGGTCTGAACGATTTGCTCGCGCGTCTCGCTTATCTGCGACAACACCGTCGACAGTTTTTGCTCCCGCTCGGCTTTGACTTCCTCGATCTTTGCCAACTGCTGCTGCAACTCGGCAATCTTCTCGTCGAGATTTTCCCCATTCAGCGCTTCCTGTTCGTGCTCAATGCGTTTGAGCCGCTGCTGCAACTGCTCGATGTGACGTTCCAGTTGTTCAATGCGAGAGTTCTCGACCTGTGATTTTTGCGCGCTGTCAGCGTATCGCGTGTTGAAATCATCCCAGGTTTGTTGCCAGTCGTGCATGGCTTCTTCAGCCGTATGGTAGCGTTCGTTGATCGCGCTTTCCTGGCTGCGTGTCTGATCGAGCTTGGGGATATCGACTGCCAGCTGGCGCTCCAGCTCCTCGATGTGTTGCTGGTCGGTTTGCAGGGCCAACGTGGTTTCGACCAGCTCCTGTTCGATCTGCTCAAGATCGGTCTGCTGGCGTTGCTGCAGATCCTGCTGATACTTGATGTTCTGTTCAATACCCGAAATATCAGCACCGAGGCTGTAGTACTGCCCCTGAATCTTGTTCAGATCGTCATTGGCTTCATCATGGTGCTGACGCTGCGATTCGATCTTCGATTCAATCGTACGCTGCTCGGTCATCAATTTTTCGAGGTGAGCCTGGGTCTGCTTGATTTCCTGGTCGCGTCCGTCAAGCTCATGTTTCAACTCGCGCCAGTACAGGGCCAGCTGCTCTGCCTTACACTGACGCTCTTCGGCTTTCAGCTCCTTGTAGCGCTCGGCCGCCCTGCTCTGGCGTTTCAGACGTGCCAGCTGCTTGTCGATTTCCTCGAGCAGATCATCCAGCCTGGCAAGGTTGTCGCGCGTATGGCGAATTCGATTCTCGGTCTCCTTGCGTCGTTCCTTGTACTTGGAAATGCCAGCCGCTTCCTCGAGGTAGACGCGCATTTCCTCAGGTTTGGCCTCGATCAGGCGGGAGATCATGCCTTGCTCGATGATCGCGTAACTTCGTGGCCCCAGGCCAGTACCGAGAAACAGGTCCGCGATGTCACGTCTGCGGCAGTGCGAGCTGTTCAGATAATACTTCGACTGGCCATCACGCGTAACCGAACGCTTGACGGAAATTTCGTTGTATCTTGCATAGGGACCCGGTGCGCTGCCGTCGGTGTTGTCGAACAGCAGTTCGACCGAGGCCATACCCACCGGTTTGCGGCCTGCGGAGCCGTTAAAAATCACATCCTCCATCGAACTGCCGCGAAGATGCTTGGCCGATGACTCCCCCATGACCCAACGCACCGCATCGATCACGTTGGATTTGCCGCAACCGTTGGGGCCGACGATTCCGGTCAGGTTACCGGGAAGATTGAGTGTTGTTGGATCGACGAAAGATTTAAAGCCCGCGAGTTTGATCTTGCTCAGGCGCATGAACTATCCAAAAGTGCCTTATCGTTATAATTTGGGCCTAGTATACAACAGCGTCAATGAAAATCGACAGGGAATTGAGCAGAATCCACGCGTATAATGCTCATCTTTTGATCGATTGTGAAAGAACAGGACTGACTATGCCAACTCAGCCGTCAAAACAGCTGGAAGTCTTTGATAATCCTCAGCCTGACAGGGATTACACCATCCGCATCAGGATGCCGGAATTCACTTGCCTGTGCCCGAAAACAGGCCAGCCGGATTTTGCCACCCTGCATCTTGAATACGTGCCCGACCGCTGCTGCATCGAGCTGAAGTCACTGAAACTGTACATCTGGTCTTTCCGCGATGAAGGCGCCTTCCATGAGGCGGTCACCAATCAGATATTGACCGATATGGTCGATGCCTGCCAGCCCCGGTTCATGCGCCTGACCGCCGAATTCATGGTGCGCGGCGGTATCTACACGACCGTCGTTGCCGAACACAAAAGGCAGGACTGGACCTCACCATCACCAGTGCAACTGCCCTGACGGAAACAGCCTCGAAATGAGTAATGCGATCTTTCTCGGCATCGATCTGGGTACCTCTGGCGTTCGCGGCAGTGCGATCGATCTGGACGGCATGGAAACGGCGAGCTTCCGAATTCCTTTGCCCACCATACAACAGCCATCTGACTGGCAGAACGCGGTGTTCACGATCATCGGCGAACTGGTCGACCAGCTCGACGCCGAAGCGATCAGAGCAATCGCGGTCGACGGAACCTCCGGCACCGTGGTGCTGACCGACAGCAGCGGCCAACCGTGCTCTGCGGTAATGATGTACGATGACCTCAGCTGTTCCGCCGAAGCTGAACGAGTTGCGCAGTTCGTACCCGACGACAGCCCGGCGCGAGGCACCGGCGGCACGCTGGCCAAAGCCATGTCACTGCTGAGATCGTGCCCTGAAGCTGCCCACATCTGCCATCAGGCCGACTGGATCACCGGTTTGCTGTGCGGTCGCACCGATGTCAGCGACGAAAACAACTGCCTGAAACTGGGCTACGATCCAGTAAAAAGAGACTGGCCGGCCTGGTTTGGACAATCGAATATCGATCCTGCGCTGTTGCCGCGAGTCTACGCGCCGGGGCACATTATCGCGAACATCGCGAGTACGATCGCGGCCGAGTTGGGCCTTCCGCAAGACTGCCAGGTGGTCGCCGGCACCACTGACAGTATCGCTGCTTTTCTCGCAACCGGCGCCCGTGAGATCGGCGAAGCGGCGACATCCCTCGGCACTACGCTGGTGCTGAAGCTGATCACCGACAAGCCGATCTTCAACGCGGAGTTAGGCGTTTACAGCCATCGACTCGGCGATACCTGGCTCGCTGGTGGCGCTTCGAACAGCGGCGGCAAGGTCTTGCTGCACTACTTCGACCTGGAGCAAATCCATGCAATGACACCGTTGCTGGATCCGGAAACACCAACAGGACTGGCCTATTATCCGTTGATCGGCGCCGGGGAACGCTTCCCGTTGAATGATCCCAGGCTGCAACCCCGTCTGCAGCCACGACCGAAAGACGATGTTGTGTTCTTTCAGGGCATGCTGGAGGGCATGGCCAGAATCGAGGCCCAGGGTTACGAAGTGCTGTCCCAACTGGGCGCTGCGTCGGTCAGAAAAGTCCTTACTGCTGGAGGCGGCAGCGCTAACCCGGGATGGCGTAGAATACGCGAGCTGAAACTGGGCGTTCCGGTAGAAATCGCAGAACACAGCGAAGCCAGTTACGGTGCCGCGCTGCTGGCCAGACGCGCATTCGTTTGAGCCGCAACTGCTGGCAGGAATTCCGTTCAGTCAAAAATCATCTGGAGCATGCATGGTTAACTATGTCAAAGGCATCAACGATTGCCTCAGTGGATTCAGCCTGATTTTCCAGTCGGGCATACGCCACTACGTGATCATACCGCTGATCATCAACACCGGCCTGTTTGCCGCGGCGATCTACCTGTTGAGCCAGCAGATGGACAAATGGATCGCAGGGCTACTTCCGGACTGGCTGGCGTGGCTGGAATGGCTGATCTGGCCACTGTTCGCTGTCACAGTTTTGGTGATCGTGTTCTTCACATTCACGCTGATCGCCAACCTGATCGCAGCGCCGTTTAACTCTTATCTGTCGGCCAGCGTCGAACTCAAGCTGACCGGCGCACGGCCAGCGGACCTGGTCAATGAACCTGTGTGGAAAACCGTGGTCCGGACTGTTGGCGCAGAGGTCCGCAAAATGGTGTATTTCCTGTTGTGGCTGATCCCGCTGGCCCTGTTGACCGTCATTCCAGTGATCAACGTGGTCGCACCGTTCGCGTGGTTCCTGTTTGCCGCCTGGTCGCTATCACTCGAATATATGGATTCACCGCTCGGGAATCGCGGCATGCTGTTCGAAGAAATTCGCGAATACAATCGAAACAACAGGATGCGCTCTCTGGGTCTCGGCACCGGCGTGTTTTTGATGACCAGCATCCCGGTCCTGAACTTCCTGGCGATGCCGGTTGCGGTGTGCGCAGCAACCAAACTCACGGTCAAGACGGCCATGACCGAGCAGCCCGTTTGATGGAAGATCGTATCACCGAACTCGAAATCCGCTTGACCCACATCGAGGATACGCTCGATGTTCTGAATCAAACCGTGATCGATCAGCACGCTTTGATCGATCAACTGCAGCTGCAAATATCAATCCTCGAAAAGAAACTCCAGGCCGCGGTCATATCGCATATCGCGCCCGAGAGCGATGAAACGCCACCGCCGCACTATTGATCGTGGCAATATGCCGGTTAACAGGCTGTCAACTATTGGCGTTGCGGACTTTACTCTGCTCCGATAACAGCCAGGAAAGCGCTTTATCCCGATTCGAGAAAATCCGCAGGTTCCATTTGACTTCGCGCGGATACGACGCCAGCATTTCTGTCGTGACTCTTGTCGTACGGTTGTACGCAACCACTGCCATCGCATTGATTTCTTTCAACGTGCCAAGAATAGCCTGAGCCTCGAAGTCGTAGGAGTAGGCATTGACCTTGTTGACGAGCAGTGAGAATGGCGGCTTCAAGTGCGACAGCAGGAAACCATGGTACTGCTCCACCATGTCCTTGGTCATTTCGACACCTTCGTTGATGATCACTTCGGCGATATCGTCCCGAATAATCATGATCTTTGCGAAAGGCAGCTCGTATTGTTCCATTTTTTTTCACATCGTTAGTTCAGTCCACTGTTCGTACTGCAAGTAGCATGCCTAATCTTGCAGCCCGAGAAAAATTTCCGCCGCGCTCGCGAAATATTCATCGAAAAACCCCGGTTTACCCAGCCTAGATCGATTCGTAAGCTCGAAATATCCGATCCCTGAAGGGACGCCTTTGGTCGCAAATTCGCACAGACTTTCGACGAAACTGTAAAAATTTCCGATTTATATGTATATTTTTTACACTTCGCCACGCCGGTTGATCGGCCGGCGTTGACTGCACCAACGAGAGATCCGGCCCTGTTTCGGGTAAAATCGGATATTCGCCAGCCACCCATCAGCTCAACGCAATCGCAGTCGACTTCATGCCAGAACGTATTCGCGAGATCCCTTACAACTACACCTCTTTCTCGGATCGCGAGATTGTGATCCGTTTTCTCGGTGAATCGATGTGGGACCTGCTGAACGAGTTGCGCCATCAACGCAATACCGGCATATCCGCGCGAATGTTGTTCGAGGTTCTGGGCGATATGTGGGTCGTCGCTCGCAACCCCTACCTGCAGGAAGACCTGATCGAGGACAACACCCGCCTCAAGGCCTTGATCGATGCGATGCATCATCGCCTCAGTCAGATCAAGGCGCGTGCAGCCGACAATCAGCAGGCACTGGAACTGCATCAGGCGGCGACGCGCGCTGTCGATCTGTTCGCGCATCAGTTCGATCAAGACCGATCATTGCGCGAGCGCGTACGTAAACGCCTGCGCCGCATTACACGGAAGGACAATGTGGATTTCGGCGGGCTCGCGCGCGTCTCACATGCGACGGATGCGACAGACTGGCGTGTCGAATTACCATTCGTAGTGATCTCACCAGATACCGAGGCCGAGGTCGCGGCGATCGTCCAAGCCTGCATCGAGCTTGGCCTTAGCATCATTCCGCGCGGTGGGGGCACTGGGTATACCGGCAGCGCTGTGCCCCTGAATGCCCATTCGGCAGTGATCAACACCGAGAAACTGGAACAACTGAGCCCGATCGAGCCGAGCAAAATCAACGGTGTTGATAGGCCTGTGCCGACCGTGAACTGCGGCGCCGGTGTGGTCACACGCCGGGTTTCCGAACTTGCCGAGGCCAATGGCCTGGTGTTTGCTGTCGACCCGACCTCGCAGGATGCCTCCTGCATTGGTGGCAACGTCGCGATGAATGCCGGCGGCAAGAAAGCCGTGCTCTGGGGCACGACACTGGACAACCTGGTCAGCTGGCGCATGGTCACCCCTGATGCGAATTGGATCGAAGTCGAACGTTACCACCACAATCTCGGCAAGATACACGAACAGGACGAGGTCGCCTTTTGTGTCCACAGCTATCAGAGCGACGGCAAAACACCGCTCGGCCAGCCACAGATGTTGCGTATGCCGGGCGCGGTTTTTCGCAAAGCCGGCCTTGGCAAGGATGTTACCGATAAGTTTCTGTCAGGCCTGCCCGGGATTCAAAAAGAGGGTTGCGACGGCCTCATCACGTCGGCGCGTTTCATTTTGCACCGTATGCCGAAACATACGCGTACCGTGTGCCTCGAATTCTTCGATCCCGACCTGTCTCGAGCCATACCCGCGATCGTTGAGTTGAAAGACCATGTCGCCCAGGCAGACGGCGTCGTACTGGCCGGCCTCGAACACATGGACGAGCGCTACGTCAAAGCCGTACGGTACGCGACCAAGGCACCCGGACGTGAACGCCCCCGCATGGTCCTTTTGGCCGACATCGCCAGCGACGAAGAAGCCGCACTCGATACGGTAGTCGCAGAGATCGTCGATCTGGTCAAGACCCGCAACGGTGAAGGTTTTATCGCGAGCAGTCCGGAAGCTCGCCGCCACTTCTGGCTCGACCGCGCCCGAACGGCCGCGATATCGGCGCATACCAATGCGTTCAAGATCAACGAAGATGTCGTGATCCCGCTGGAAAAGCTCAGTGAGTACAGTGTCGGCATCGAACGCATCAACATCGAACAGTCGATTGCCAACAAGCTGATCAGCGTTGACAGTTTCATCGAACACCTGTCCGGAGACCTGAAAGAACTGAGACAAGACGAAAGCTACGATGACAGCGCCGAGAATCGCGCAATCCTGCAAGCCAAACTCGATCTCGCGCGCGAGCATCTGCAAAGAGTCCGGGATCGCTGGTCAGCTTTGGCACAACACATAGACGCGCCAGCCGTGGAGCGCAAAGACCTGCTGACCGACAAGGAACAGCCGCTAATTCAACCGGGTGACCGCATTATCGATATGTTGTTGCGGCGCGATATTCGTGTCTCCTATCGTAACGAAATCAAGCAGCGGCTGCGTGAGATTTTTCGTGGTCAGGAGCTCGAGCCGTTGCGCCATGCTCTGCGCAACAAACACCTGGCGATCAAGAACGAGCGCCTGTTCATTGCGCTGCACATGCACGCCGGCGACGGCAATGTGCACACCAATATTCCGGTCCACTCCGATAACTATCAAATGCTGCATCAGGCCGATCGCCTCGTTGAACGGATCATGCAGCTGGCGCGCGAACTCGGCGGCGTGATCTCGGGCGAACACGGTATTGGTCTGACCAAAATACAATTTCTCGAGACCGACAAGCTCAATAACTTCATCCAGTATAAGCAGCGCGTCGACCCTGAGGGCCGTTTCAACAAGGGCAAACTGTTGCCTGGTTCCGGATTGGACAATGCCTACACGCCCTCGCTTGCGCTGGTGCAGCAGGAAGCGCTGATACTGGAGCAGAGCGAACTCGGGCTGCTCAACGACGAAGTGAAACACTGCCTGCGCTGCGGCAAGTGCAAGCCCGAATGCATGACCCACATTCCGCGCGCGAACCTGCTGTATTCGCCGCGCAACAAGATCCTGGCGACAGGGCTGATCATCGAAGCGTTCCTGTACGAGGAGCAGACGCGCCGCGGCGTCGCGGTCAGACATTTCGGCGACATGAACGATGTCGCCGATCACTGTACGGTCTGCCATAAGTGCCTGCCACCCTGCCCTGTGGATATCGATTTCGGGGAGGTATCGATACGCATGCGCAAAATACTGCGCCATCGTGGACAGCGGCAATTCAACGTTGGCAGCTGGGCCGCGATGCAATTTCTGAACGTCACTGATCCGACCACCATCAAGGCCATGCGACTGGGAATGGCCCGGATCGGTTTCAAGCTTATCAATGCGGCCCATCGTCTGGCCAAAGTGCTGGGCTTGCTCGGCAACAAAGAGCGCAGACCTGACGCAACGACGGGCAAAACCTCAAAACGACAGCAGATCGTGCATCTGGTGCGCAAACCGATGCGCGCACCAGTGCCCGCACGGCCGCTACGCTCGTTGATCGATGCAGAAGATCCGTCCCAGGTGGTCCTTATCCGCGACGCGAATGGCAGCACAAGCGACTCCAACGCGGTGTTCTACTTTCCAGGCTGCGGCTCAGAGCGCCTTTTCAGCCAAATCGGATTGGCGACTCTGGCGATGCTCTACCAGAGCGGCGCCACGACAGTATTGCCACCCGGCTACCTGTGCTGTGGTTATCCACAGACAGCCGCCGGCGACTCCGAAAAAGGCCAGGCGATCACCACGGCGAACCGTGTCCTGTTCCACCGGATTGCGAACACGCTGAACTATCTGGACATCAAGACCGTCATCGTCAGCTGCGGCACCTGCATGGACCAGCTGCTCAAATACGAATTCGAACAGATATTTCCCGGGTGCCGCTTGCTGGATATCCACGAGTACCTGATGGAGCAGAACATGGGTCTAAAAAACAATGATGACACGCACTACCTGTATCATGATCCCTGCCATACGCCCATGAAGACCTACCAGCCGCTCAAAGTGGCCTCGAGTCTGCTGGACCAAGACGTCAAGCTGTCCAGTCGTTGCTGTGGCGAGTCGGGCACCCTGGGTACCTCGCGGCCGGACATCGCAGATCAACTCCGTTATCGCAAACTGGAAGAACTGCAAAAGGGCCTTGTGCAGCTGACTGGCCAGCCGGACAACCTAAGGGGCAAGGTCAAGCTGCTTACGTCTTGCCCAGCGTGTCAGCAAGGCTTGTCACGTTTCCAGGATGATACGGGACTGGAAACCGACTATATCGTAGTTGAACTGTGCAACAAGCTTTTGGGTGCCAATTGGCAGGATGATTTTCTGCGTAAGGTGAATAAGAACGGTATCGAGCAGGTTCTGCTCTGATCCAAAACGGCCTCAGCCACTGCAAAGCGGGTTCAACGACCTGGATTCTGTGGTTCTACGAAAGCGCAAGATTCAGGAGATTGCCACGCCGCTGTCGCGGCTAGCAATAACGAGTGAGCCGGATGGCAGTGAATACAGGCTCAGTATTCCATTGCTTTTTTCTGGATACTCGAATCCCGGATCGGGTTAAAATTTCATCCGCACGCGATGACCGGAGTATATACGGTCGGCAGTGCTGTTTGGCGACTGATGTCTGTTGAGGAGGTGAAACAATGCAAGCGCAGACTGACTCAAACCCAGTAGGCTACATCGTCATTTTGATCGGCCTTTTTCTGTCCGCCCTGTCCGCCGTGGTACCTCATTTCCAGGCCGGTTACAACCTGATGGCGAGCGTATTGTTCACCGGCATGCTTCCCTACATTGTCTACGGCATCACAGTACCGATGCTACGCAGTACGCTGATGACAGTTGCCGGCCTGGTTTTGGTAGTCGCCCACGGTTGGCTGGTGTTGACTCAGCGTATCGCTGGAAATGGTGATTATAGCGACAGGACAATCTACTTTGTACCAATCGTGTTGGCCGTTCTTCTGTTGCCTCTGGTTGGCCTTGCACTGAAGCAGTCGGGTCTGTTTGGCAGCTCGTCGGTCGCGCAAAATGAACCCGAATAATCGATAGAGTGCTTACACCACGTGTATGAGCGGCTTGAGCCGCGAACCAGTGACAGCGTCGCGGGCAATTCGCGGCTCAAGCCGCTCCTACCAGAGGCGCGTAATCGCTACGGCCGCCCATACGACATCAACGACTATTGCAGACTGACGGCCTCCAGCGCGAGGCGGTCGTGGACAGTAATCGTATGACCATCGATACTCAGAATGCCCTTCTCCCTGAGGTTTCTGATAATACGTGAAAACGTTTCGGGCTTGATTGAAAGCCTGGCAGCGATCACGCCTTTTGCGATATCCAGATCGAACGAGTCCTGCTCGTCCGGCAATTGTTGCAGCAAGTAATTCGCGACTCTGCATGTTCCCGAATCGAGTGTGAGCGTACCGATTTCATTGACCAGTTTGTGTAGACGTAAGCTCATATCGCCGAGCAGAAGCAAACAGGTGTCGATAGAACTCGACAGCATGGCCTTGAAGTCATGCGCATCGATGCCTATGAGAACTGTTCTTTGCAAGGCGGCGCAGCTGACAGGGTAATCTGGACGCTGCCTGAACATCATGGCCTCGGCGAAGGTATGGCCGCGTTGGACAATTTCAATGACCTTTTCCTGACCCTCGGCCGACAGACGAAA